>Ga0179593_1508156_pt1 | contig 11937 bp, 13 predicted proteins | sample CZODoug2_1_08_16_FD_185931 | JGI IMG/M metagenome (GOLD analysis project Ga0179593, IMG submission 185931) | Vadose zone soil fungal communities from Angelo Coast Range Reserve, California, USA - CZODoug2_1_08_16fungal (PacBio error correction) | ecosystem: Environmental > Terrestrial > Soil >...
CCATTTGGGGGGCGATTTCGTTCGTGAGGACTCCAGTGATAAGCCAGTGGGGCCACTGGGGTAACTGAAAGGGCGGGGGGGGGGGGGGGGGGCCAAAGAGTTCTCCTGGGAGGGAAACTGCGGGTGATGTAACGGCTTACAGACTCGGGTATTCTCACTGAAAGGAAACGGCTTGGCCGAGATCACAAGGAGGAAAGAACGCCGGCCGGGAGGGAAGTGTCGTAGGCCATCGGGGAAAGTCAAAACCCAAGCTGCTTATTTGGTTAATAAGGCTTCGGAAACCGAGCAAGGAGGCAATTCGACATGACTGGGGTGTGATCGGGCTGACAAAGGCCTGGTTTCTATAACTTAACGAAATCGATCGGGCAATTGTGACTAGACTTGAATGACAAAGGGGGAGAAAAAATGGAAGTGAAAAAAAGAAGCACTCATATCCGCTCGATTGTCAGCACAGCCGTGAAGACCGCATGAGGGAGTTCCAGTTTTTGAGGCAAACTCCCACATCTGGGGAGACCGAAAGAATGCAGCCAGGAACTCAGAGTAGAAACGGGTTGGTGTGATGGTTGGATAAATAGCGAGCAAGGAAGCATAGAGCGGATTATCCGAACTTCGAAAAACCGGATCTATAACAGCAAAGGCAGAGAAGGGGGTATAATGACCTAAAATCAAAGACTTCTTGGAAGGAGTCTGCCCTAGGAAGAACAACCTGACGATGAAAGGGACGACTACGACCGTTCCTAGTCTTGGGTGGGTGCCAGGCCTGATCGGCATTTTGTACTCAGGACCACGTGAAGAAGGGGGGCTTGGGCATTGTAGAGGCACCATGAGTAACGCAAGGTGAAGGTTGGAGGAGTTCACACTCTGCGAGAAAGGAACCCGGAGGGTGGGGGAAACGGCTGAAGTGATAGAAGACATTCCAAGGTAGATTTGGGGGTAGAGAATTCAAGGGAGCATCACGGGGGAGCATGAAGGGCCCATGAGGGGGAGCAGAGAAGAGGAGAGGCTTTGGAAAGTGTAGAATGGTGGTGTAAAGTAGGGCGGGGGAAGAGGCATTGGAAGTCTGGATTGACCTAAAGAATCACCGCTTCCTCACGCGTGGGTGGCATCCTAAATAAGAACGCAGACCACGGAGGGGGGGGGATCGGTGTTTAATTCCAACGGAAGGGGGACGTGCAGCTCAGGCGAGAAAAAAAAACTGTGTTGGTCAGAAAATAAAAAAGAAAAAACCTCGGGTTCAGTCGACGTCGGGGGGGAAAAAAAGATAAGGGGCGCCGGGAAATTTGTCGAACCTCAACAAAAACGTGGTTTCTCGATTTGCGGTCCAGACGGAGCAAGTGTGGTCACTCGCTGACTAGAAAGATCATTGGGACCGAATTAAAAAAATGCTGAAATTTTTTTCAAAACAAGAAATGGTGAGACGTTCTGTCGTAGTCGCAAAAGGGAGGAAAAGAAAAAGAACCTGCTGCCAAGAGGTGTGAAGCGGAAAGGCAGCATCGGCAACCCGATAAATGGGGCGGTATCCCCTGGGAAGGAAAGTGGAATTGATATCGGGAATGCTGCTGGGAGAGAAGAAATGGCTTCACTCTAACTGTCAGACTAAGGAGGCGAGCAGATGCGAGAAGCTTTAAGGTGACGGGAATCTCCGGAACTGCAATCGAGAAATGCAAGCTCAAGAGATCACCAACACGGAGGGGAAGGGTGTAAAAAGGGCAAATCATGGAAGCAGGGTCACGACTTCCGAGAAAGAATTGGGTATATTGCAAAGTCCTGTGTTGGTGATGTCGGGAAGACGCTGTTTCGTGGGGATCTACAAATCATCCCACTGGGGAACTAAAGCATGCTCGAAATCTTCCGTGGGCCGAATCAGTAAAAAAAAAAAACAAAAGTGCACATAGAAACTCAAACTAGTGGAAAATTTCGAAAGGAATGTTAGGGGGGCAAAATAAAGTCAACTTGGGAAAGACAAAAAAGTGGTATGGGCGTCGAATCGATTAATCAAGTATACTGCAGGAGGAACAACGGAGGGCTGGGCTTTATGAATGAATTTCGGGGAAACCCAGGGCCGGCAAAAGTAGAAGTGCCTACGCCGTTAGGGAGCGCGGGCCGAAGCGGAAAGAGGGGGTGGTCGACGACACCCGGAAAATGGCATAGGTGGGGGGCAGTAGCATCGGCATACTGGAAGCGTAGGCGCGAGCATTCGGCGGAACAATGACTCCCCGTGAGGTAAAAAGGGGTCAGGAAACTTCAATAAGGGTTGCAAATCAACAACGCCTCGAACCGCTGGAACCCGAGTAGGGACTCGTAGATGCGGATTCTGGGTGAAAAAAAACGCAAGACGTTTAACACCACTGAAACGAAAGGAGAAGGGTCAGTTTGCCAGAACGGGGGCATCCACAGGGGATTGTGTAGGGAGAGGGAACCGCCCGACAATACGGCGTTTCCGCTGGGTTATATAACAAAAGGAAGAACGAAATCAGTGGGAGGGTTGGGGGTGAAAGGAACTCGATAGATTCAATCACTTTCAGGAAAGAAGGGAACTAAAGTAAGTCAGGTAGCACACGTATTCTGACAATTGGCGGAGGAAAAAAAAGAGTCAAGTGGACAGAAAAAGTGCTTTTGAAAAAAGTATTGGGGACAAGTTGGGGGAGTGCGAATTGAAGACTAAAGGAGGGTGACCAAGGGAAGAGGCGGAGGGCTGGGGAAAAAAACTACCATCGAATCCGAAAAAGAGGGAAAAAAAAAGCGTGGCTATTAACGCCGGGCTACTGTCTCTAAAAGAGAAAGTCTCTTCAACAAACGGGTGGATGGAGCGACGTCCTCACGCGCTGCGGGGCCCCGCGTGTAGAGAAAAAGCGGGGGGGTGTAAAATTGGATTCTAAAGGAGGGTGGAAGGGGGGAAAAACCAGCTCCTAAAAAAAAAAACTGCAGTCACGGAGGGAGGGCTGTAATAACGAAGGAAAAAATCAGATGCTATATGGCAACATCTTGAAAATAGAAAGAACTTTCTGAACAGAGGGGAGGGCCCGACCGCCAAGCAGTCCAGGAAAAACGGGGGGGCAAAAAGAAGGGAGGAACGAAAATTCCCTGCCGAGGACAGGATTTCAAAAAAAGGAAAGCCTTTATTACCGGGGAACAGCCCAGGAATTCAGGGAAGAAGTGAATCTAGCAAAGGGCACTAAGTATTGGTCGTCGAGGAAGAGAACACAAGACGGGGGGGGAGGGCCCAAAAGTGAATTCAACGAAGAGAAAGGGAAAAAACATTTTTCAGGGAAAGGCGGATTGGAAAACGGCCAAACTGTTTGAGAAAAGTTCGAAACGAATGAGTCGGACCTCGAAGGGTTACAGGGGTAGCTGGGGATCCTAAAGGGGGTGATTGTCAAACATTAGCTCGCTGAGTGGACTGAAGGGCAAAACGGAAGCAGCATCAACGTTGATCGCGCCCTAAGTCGGAAAGGAAGTGTTGAGGTTGAAGGGGATGAAACTTCGGCAAGGAAATCAACTGAGAAAAGTGGGCCGGGGGAATTACTCACAAAATGCAAAAATAGAAAAAGAAGGACCTAGGTCAAAAGAAGGAAGACGCCAGGGTGACAGCAGAAATCATTGCATCAAAAAGAAAAGGGAGTGAAGGAAGATACTGGGGCAGAGCCACTGGGATAAAGCGACGAACACATAAAGCGGGGATGACAGAAGCTGAAGTGATGGGGGGACAAGAAGACATGCAGGGGGGACGAGTCTTTTGAGGTCTCGGGGATGGAGCCCCTTGGGGAAATGCAGGTCAGGATGTTCGAGGCACCAATCTGGCAAGGGAAGGCGAGGGGTACTCCAAGAGCGTTTGTTAGAGAAAAACAAGGGCAGTGGGGGGGAACATCCCCACAACCCAGGAGTGGGCATTCAGCACAGAAAAAAGGGAGGGTCACTAGACGAGGGAGGGGTGTTGAACGGAGGGAAGAGTGAGGGAAACCGCCCTTCGAGGGGGGAGATGCTTAAGAAGGGAATGCAGTTCATGAATAAACCGGTTGAAAAACAGTCACAGCACCACCATCCCGCGTCGAACGAGAGAACAAAAGAAGTTGTGGCAGAGAAAGGGTCCGCTTTCAGTTGAAACCGGAGAAAAGGACCTCATCGGGGGCCGTTGAAACGAAAAAACAGGTTGATAGGCTAGTCCGACCGAGTCAGAAGAGGGACCAAAGAGGTCCAACCGATGGGAGCAGCATCCGGGAGGGGGGGAGACCGACACGCCTGTAACACCGGAGAAAACTTCGTGAAGTCTTCGGGAAAAAAAAGTCCTGGGGGTGGGAAATTTCGAAATAAAAATCGGGAGGGGAAGCAGCGTGGAAGAAGGACTTCCGTAGACTCTATCATCAAAAGTTTTCTGTCAAATGGTATGACAAGAAAAGGGAACGCCCGGAGGGACACAAAGGATTTATAAGGAAACTCAGGATATGAAACACTCGGGAAAAAAGGGAGGGAAGGGGGTTAGCCAAACGGTTTGGAAGAAAAATCAACGTAAATGGGAAGGGGGTGTAAGCGCGAAAGGGAAGCAAACCAAATAGGACTCTACGACCTAGAATTGGGGTACGGCAGTCACACCACAAGCGGAGACCGGGGAGGCCAGGGGTCAGAAAAGAGAACGACTCGGGAATTCGAAGATCCCTAAAATTGGTACTAAAAAGAAGACCTCAAAAGAGTGGACGCAAGATTCACTATCCTGGAGACAGGGGAAAAATGCGCCTCAAAAAGAAGGGGTCCACGCCCTTGGGAGAAACCAAAACATAAAAAAAAAGGGTCTTCCAATATGGGTATACTTCAAAGAATTTGGGGACCCGAACGGGGGGGAGATCGAAGGAGTGGTAGAACAAATTCACCGGGGAGAACAACTGTTTTCAAGCTCTAACAGGAAACAACAGGAAACATAAGCCCAGACATTGGCAGAAATACAAAATTGAGGCTAAAATGATCGGGCGGAAACCAAAGCAAAGAACTGGGGAGCCTTCATCAGTATCAAGAAATAATGGGTGGGGGGGGACCGAAAAGAGTAGTTAGGAGAGAGGTGAATAAAGGGGGAAGTTGAAGGAATGCAAGATACGCCGGACTGTGGCGGAGCGATGAAGGGTTGGGGCAACATGAGGAAGTTCCCGGGAGAGGAGGGGGGAACAATAGCGCTAACACGATGCTCGCGTCGTAAATGCTATCAAACTCAAAAACAAAACGCCGGAGGAAAGGGAGGGGTGCGCCGAATGGAAATTGAAACTAAAGGTATGACCTCGTTTGTTCTTTTGCCAAAAAAGGAACCAGCACTCAATATGCCGGCTGCCAAAGCGGTGGGTGGAAAGAGTGAAAAAATCGAGCGGCATCTGGGGGGAGGCGTTTTGGACTTTCAGACAAGATGGGGCCAAAAAAAACAGAGCTTGCTCACCGAATGTAGCATAGGCAACGGCCGTTCTAAACAGCTTTCACGGTCAATCCAAACAAGAGGGGGTTAATAGGAAAAAGGGAAAAATGCTCGGAACATGCCCCAAAGAATCCGTGGGTTCTGAAGACAAAGATCGGTCACCGCTACGAGGGGAAGAAGCTTGAATGAAGGAAGGAGGCAAAAAACGCGGGGGTCCACGGATTTGTGAGATGCCTCATAAATACATAGGGTGCAACTGGGTCAGACGAATCCAAGGGTGAAACTTCATCTGTGGGGACACACCTTTCTGCCAATATCACGAGTGCAACAGAGGAGAAAACAATTGGGCCCCATGGAATCAAATGGAGGGTTTGGAAGATCAGAACCTAGGGAAATCGGAGAGACCATGGGAGAATTAAAGATATAAACAACAAAAGGGGAGAAATAATAGAATTCATGCAGTGCTCGACCGGTTTGTCGCTCGATTGAAGGGTTCGGGAGGTCCAGAAAAAAGGGGAAAAAGCACGCCAATGGTTACTGCTTGTTGAACATCAGGGGCTCCTGGGCGAAAAACGCGGTTAGGGTAACGTGCTGCATTACACCTGGAGAGAGAATGTGGCGACGGGCTAAAGAAGGCATCACAACCTAACCACCCGTCGTTACGGGGAATGGATGGAAATGGCGAGGAACTCTGGACAGAACCCCCTTCATTTTTGGCAGTCTGAAGGCGGAGGGAAAAGAAAAAAGATGAGCCCAGGAAGGGGCATTAAACGTTTTGAGAAGCTGACACGGAAGCCCCGCGGGCAGTCAACTACAGTGGACGGCGATCCGTAGCAATTTGCTCGGCCTGAATCCAAAGAGGGGAGAAGAGGGCGCACGATCATGGTCGCACACTCCGGGGAGACCGCAATAGGTGTGTTCAAGAGGGGTAGTGTTTGGGGCAAAGAAAAAAAGAGCGGAAAAATTAATCAAAAGTCAAAAAAAAAAGCAGGGAATAGCACGTTTGGGTGGGGGAGTGGTTAGGAGGGGAAGCTAAGCGTTGCAAAACGGGGGTTAGCGAGGGAGGATCTTCGTAATAAAGAAAACCGAGACAGTAGTAATGGGGAAAAAACAAAAATTATCTGCGGAAAACCACGTCATTAGCTATCTTTTTGTAAGGAAAAAAGGTGGTAACACAACCTGAAGGGAAAAGAGGTGAAACGGGTATCAGCTATGTCACCATCCAAACCATTTGATAGTCCGGGAAATGCCTCCGGCGGGAAGGGAAGGGGAAGGTTAAGGGGGACCGAAGGTAGGAAAAAATTACTCGGGATGGACAATTTCGGACTTCTGTGGTCGGGGTTCCCGTGTGGGACGGGCGCGCAGAGCCCCGGTGTTCGAATACAAAAGCGAGAGCTAAAACAGTGGAAACTGCTCACCTGAATATACCCGCCGTGGCCCAAGGGGGGTCGGGGAGATACAAACCAGGGAGAGAAGGGGGCTGAAACAATTTGTCCCTTCAGAGGGCGGCGAAGCTGCGCAAACGAGGCAAGGTTAAAGGCGAAGTTTCGTACAGGTGTGGGGGCTAGCGCAAAAAGATCTTGACAAAGGAAGGACAAGACAAGGGGCACCCTCACTTTCCTCAACCTCTGGGGGGGGAAGGCCGAAATCTTATCATCTCTCGGCAACTTTATATGCACATGGGGTGGGATTCAAAGAAGCGGGGAAAAAAAGTTCAGGGGGGGGAACTTGCCAATGCTTTCGGTCAAAAACCGTTTTGGGGGTAAACCCTATTCTACTCCTCGTTCGAGGGTTGGGGAAGGGGCAACAAGAACTAAGGTAGTTTAAATTGTCTGGGGGGGAGGGAATAAAACCAAAACGTTTCCTGCGAGGTCAGGTAAAGACGAAAATCATGTTGAAAACGAGAACTTACAAGATGTTTGAGAAGAATCCCCCTCCCAGACGTGGAACGAACGAATGGTCAAGAAGAAATGGGGGGAAGACGGTCGGTGCTTGCTTGAGGCCAGCGCTGTTAAAAGCACGGATGGGCAGGCTCATCGGTGAATTTTGGACGCATAAAGAAGAAAGAAGAGGTCCAAGCCGGGAGGATAGTTGGAAACGAGGAGTCAGATAAAAAGCTCATCTCACTGGCATAAAGATTTAGGGCGGAAGAAATGCGGGAAGGAGCTTTGGAGGGGAAAAAGGGGGAGATTACTGTCTAAGGGAATCACAAACAACCAAGCACACACCCCAACCCAAAAACAACCAACACCCTCAAATCTAGGCACCACATCTAAGGCTGGGTCCGACCAAGCTGAGATGTTCAACAAGCAAGAGGACATGGCGACGACAAGGGGGGGCGGAAATCAGCTCCTGGGTTGGGGATTCGGATTCGACTACCTCATCCCCCCTTGTTAGAAAAGAAAAAAAAGGGAAGAAGGTCTTGGGCAAAACTGTGTGCCAGGTCAAGATTCGAAGCAGCTCAAAAGCAGAAAGTTCGGAGACAAAACAAGACTAGTTGGAAAAGGGAAGGAAACCAAAAAAAAAGCACTTAAAAAATTATAGAGTCCACTCGGGAGTCACTGCGCTAAAGGTATCTTCCACATGATAAGTCGGAGGAAGGTAATGTGACTTGAATTAAAAAGGCCCCTGGAAAAAAAGCTAGTCCGTGCTTTAAGCGGCATCCTTAGTCTAACGATACACAGTCAAATACGGTGAGGTTGGGAGGCAAAGTGGCCAGTTCTCGAAAAAAAAAGCAGGAGGGGAGGGGAATTGGCGCGAAAAAGTGGCTGAAAGAAGTGGTGTTCAATGGAAGACTCAATGAGCATAAACTTCAACCTAGAGGGGGGGGTGCAGCAACACACGGACGGGCGAAAAAAAAAAATAAAGGGAAGAGGTCGAACTAGTACCAACAGTTGAGGATGTGGGTAACGCAGTGCAGTTTTCACCACTGCCTAGAGACCATGGAAAAATGTTAAGGTTGAAGAGAATAAAGGGGAGGGGACCACCCAGGGTTTTTATGAGAGATTGAATCGCACGAAAATACTGGCGGGGACGTATAAGATTCAAAGTCGGGTCATTGAGGATGTTTGGGAAAAGGAGCGAAGGAATAGAAGGAAAGGGGAAAAGACTAAAAGAAAGGGTCCAGGGGGTAAGCTTAATTCTCTCAGTCGCAAAAAAGAAAAGCCGTGGGAATAGACCAAGACGGTTCAGAAGGGAGGGGGGCTCAAAGAAAGATGGGACAAAACTAAAACTATATGAGGAGGCGGTTGCATTGAACGCTAGCGGCGTTGAAGGAAGGGGAAGCAGGAGGAAGGGTTTGCCAAAACCCGACCTTTATCGAATTAAAAAAGACAAACCGTTGACGACAACAAAGGTCACGACCGTTAAAGCGAAGAGGGCAAGGATCACAAAAGGAGGATGAAAAGGACTCGCAGGCAAGGGAATCGCCAACGCTCGGACACAGGAGTAATACTGGTGTCGAACGCTGGGAGAATTCGATATATGTGGGCAGGGGGAAACCCAGAGAATCAAACTCCTCCAAAGAAGGGAAAAAAAGCTCGAGGATCTCCAGTAACCCTCAACTCATTCAAGGAGGGGGGGCCTCCTTGGTGCGCACTGTTCGAAAAGACGAGGGGACAGAGGGAAAAAGCCAAAGAAGGGGAAAAGAGGAATCGACGGACCGTTCCTATTAGACAACGACAGTATGAATCCCACGTCCGGCCAGATTTGGAACCAAAAACCAAAGCCAAGAAATAAGGCGTGAAATCTTATCATCGGGATAACACCAGTATTGGGAGGTAGCATCTCTAACACAAAACTCCCCTGGTGGAGGCAAAAGTTGGAGGAAAAGGAGAACTGAAAAGTGGTTGGACGGGGGGGGCAACTGCACTTTGTGGAAAAAAAAAGGGAATAAGGACCAATGTTGAATATAAAACGGGCGAAACATCAGCGGCACTAACTAGACGGGGAAACCTTCTCAGAGGGGAAAGCAAGGCGGTGGGGGGAAATGTGCAAACTCTATGGGACGCATTGGCGGAACTAGGAGGGACCGACGTAGAAGTAAGACACTTGACGGGGAGCAACTTAAGGCGGAAGAAAAATGAGAGGGGAGAGGGAAACCGGAAAGGGGATGGAAACTTCAGTCAGTAATATAAGGTGATCGAGAGGTCTCCCAACCACTGAAGGAGAACAGATACCTAAAAAAGGAACGTAGGTCAAGACCGAAGTCAGGCGGACCGGCCCTTGGGAGCAGATATTGCTAAGAACCAATCGAGGGCGCATGTCGACGGGACTTTGCAGCGCCAGGGACTTAAAAAGGGTTAAAACACCAAAATAAGGGTGTTACCCCTTTGTGGAGAGGAGGGTGGCCAGCAGCATCGGCAAAGGGGAACAAACATAGTCTGGGGAAAGGAAGGGATTGAGCCACGGGGTGAGCTGATCGAATATGGTAGTTAGGCACCAACACTAAAAGGGGGGACAGGATGCATGCCAGTTCGGATCTCTTGAAAACAAAGGGGGATTCAGTGTTTAGCAGAAAAAACGGACAGTAAAAAGGGGGGGATACAACAGGGTAATATGGAATTCTTCGCACGAGGAATGAATGCTGTGGGGGAATAAAAACGGACTATTGGAGGGAACAAAGACCATTAAGGGGAGTGAGAGGAAGGGGAGCGGGATCGAGATTGCATTCATGCCAAGAGTCACCCGGTGAAAAGTCACAAGAACCTGCCGCAGAGGTCGCGCGGTCAAGACTGAAAGGTTGGTGAAAGGAGAAACACAGGGAAGGTCAGCATAAATCGTGACCCCGATGCTCAATGAACACTTCATAGGGGTTGGGGGCGGTTGACATGCAGACCAGTTTTAGTCGGGAGAGGGGGGACAAAAAAGGGAGTGCGGAAGAGGAAAAAAAGACCCAGAGGCGCCCGCGGGGGTTGCGAAACAGCGAAAAGCGACGCACTCAAAACCGGAGAAGTGACTGGGAGGGGGATGGCGGAAAAAAAGAGGGGGGAATTAGTTCTCATGATCGGAGGACGCTTGGGGCATGTTTGACAAGGGTGTTCCCTCTGCAGAACGAGCCGAAAGGGGGTCGTTCGTCGATCCAGCAAAAGGCAGGGAGTCAAGATGGACGAATAAGAGAAAGGGACAAAACAATGAACTAAATTTGGTTTTCCGGGGTCGTAACAAAACGTTAAACCTCGAGAACCAGGGAAGGCCATTGGCCGTTGTGGGGAGGAGGGAGGAAGAAAAACTGCGGGAAACACAAGCCAGGGCGGCTGAGATGATTTCGAAGCACAACCCGCGGGTTAGGAAGCGGGGGGGACAAGGGAGGTCAGACAGAGAAGCAAAAAAAGCCGACTTCAGGAAAACCTAACCGGGGTACGAAATACCCTTCTCATGGAATCGGTTCCGAGTTCAAACAGCAGAGCTCCAGAAGGGCAACGGCAGGTCCCGAAAGCCGGAAGAAAACAAAGAGGGAAGGGGACCAAAAGGAGGAAAAAAAAAAAGTTGGCGAAGGAGGGTATTTCAATGCAACAGGGGGGGGACGAAAAGTGAATTCAAAACACCGGGGGGGGATAGCGGCAAAGAAGCGGGGGGGGTGCATAGAGAAAAGAAGAAAATAAAACAATTCCTTGACATGGCACCATGACCGATTACAAATGTGCAGAAGCAAACCAGAAGGCGGCAACCAAAGGAGGAACTGATGGGAAGGAGGAGGGACTTCATTCAAATGGGGTGGTGGAATTTGGAAGAACTAGTAAGTAGGCAATTGGCCAAGCAAGGGTGTAGGGAGGAAAGGGGCCGGAAGAAACGAGGGAGAAAACTGAACTCTTCCAGTGATTTGTTCAGAAATGCTTCAGAAAATTTAAACTCCCAGAGCGGGACGAGAAGAATCCAAGGAGAGAAGCAAGTTGGGGAAAGAGTGGGAGGAAAAGAGGGAGCATCAAAAATAAACAAAACGCGGTCTACGTGAAAGGGGTGAAAACAGGTGTAGAACTGCTGAGGTAAAAAGGACCGAGAGTTGGGATTTTGGGGACAAAAAACTTAACCGGGGAAAAGAGGGCGGTGATGGAAGCGTGTGGCTTGTGAGAAAGAGTCAGGCCATAGGGGTTTTGAGGAGGGGGGGGGGGGGGAAGACAAGGCTTCAAACTTAATAGATTTGGCGATAAAGGGCCGGGGAACACATGCTCCGGAATCGGCACGGTCCCGTGAAGAAGGCAAGGGGGAGGCTTGAAAGGAAGCAAACAGGAAAAAAGGGTAATGGAGATGGAGGCGTGGCTTTGGGTACTAATCCGCTTCCCAAAAAGCCGGGGGGGGATTAGACAGGATCAAACCCTATACAACATTGAAACGTAATACGTCACGGTGTCTTTGTTCAGAGTGGGAGAGGCCAGAGCCGAGACAGTCAGAGGGGGGAAAGGTTGAATCCGGGGGCCTTCAAGCTGTTATCACCAGACGTTTCCTTCCCCATGCAAAAGGGCAAGCCCTTTAAAGGTCCCAATGGGGGGAATAAAGGGAGGGGGGTTTAAAGAAAAAAGAACAGCGGATCGACATCTCAGTCTAGA
>Ga0179593_1516489_pt1 | contig 11937 bp, 8 predicted proteins | sample CZODoug2_1_08_16_FD_185931 | JGI IMG/M metagenome (GOLD analysis project Ga0179593, IMG submission 185931) | Vadose zone soil fungal communities from Angelo Coast Range Reserve, California, USA - CZODoug2_1_08_16fungal (PacBio error correction) | ecosystem: Environmental > Terrestrial > Soil >...
TCGTAATTGAGATGAAACTGCAAGAGGGGGAGACGTTCACCGTTCCAAGTCGGAAGCGGAAGAGGAAGCAGGAAGGGGAAATTTTGAAGAAAAGAAGAGCATCTTGGGGGGATCTTCGTCGCCCACGGGCGCATCCTTTTCAAACAGACCCGTGGAGGGACAAGTCAGCCCACGGGAATCCGGGTCTCGTATAAGAAAGGATATCTGCTTGCAGATTGCTATCGAATCAGTCTCGGGCGGGGGTTCGAGCGGTGTACCTGTGCGTACGACTGCCAAAACGCAACGAGAAAAAAAAAAGGGAATATTGAAAACAAAACATTGAGGATTTTTCCCCATGCATAAAGGGAAAAGACCCGTTATCAAAGAGACCACAATAGGGTTTCCGGCGAACGAGGTTCAAATTCTACCAGGGGAAAGGCCCAAGTCCGTCAGGGAGATTAAAGGGAACGGCCAAGGCGCTCGGGGGATTTCAAGCGTGAACGTAATAAAATCGGAGGCTACGCGCTCAGGCCTTGGGGGGGTTTGGGAGAGAATGGGGGAATGGGGAGGGAATTGAAAACTTGAAGTCGGAGGAAACTTCGTCCAAAAAAAAACATCTATGTACTTCACGGGGAAGAGGAGTGAAGGATCCTGCCGAACATCATAGGGAAAACACGATCGCAAAAACAAACCCTGACAAATTCGGCGGGGAGGGAAAGGAAAAATGGGAAGCGCGGGCCCTCGGCGGGGTAACCGTGGCAAAGAAATTATCCAAAAAAAAGTGAATTTCCCCGGGAAAATAAAAAGATGGATGCGTCGAAGAAGAAATGAGTGATGGCATCAACGACTCGTAAATTTCAAACCAGTTTAAGTTCCATTTGAGGGGGGGGGGGGAAAATTGCCGGGAAAAAACTGACGATGAAAGCCCGAACACTTAAAAAACCAGCGTCGCGGGGGAAAAGATTTTCACAAAGGAGGAAATCCACCGGCCTGGTGAAAAAAGCATCATCACAAGGGGAAGAAGAAATGTCGGCAAATTGGGGGGGGGTCCTACAAGCACGGCGGCACGCCCATAAAAGTTGTACGCTGGAAATGACGTGGTCGGGGGCGGCCTTCTTGAAACGTAAGGGAGGAAGGACATCGTGAAACGAAGTCATGGTTGCGCAACTGAAGAGGGTGTCGACGGGGAGGGAAGAGAAAGATGATCCCGCGTGGGAGGAGGTTTTGAAGCAATCTGATGGGGGGGGGCTTGTCAAATCCGGAGGGGAACAGAAAAATAGGGGCGATTGAGACCAGAATAAGGTCAGGTCTGGAGACCTGCAAGAGGGAAAACTAGGGGGTCGTGAACAAAGGGAGGAAGGTCCTTCAAAGGTCCACTCGGAGGGATTTCCGCAAATGCATTCAGGGGGGGCGGACTGGGGAAGGAGTATAGAATTGAGAAAGTTCTGAGCGCCTCATTGAGAAAAAAAGTTTAATCTCTCTAAACAGGAGCGTAGGGAAATGAGAGATTCAACTGAGAAAGCCGCTCAAATCGATACGTGGAATGTATTCAGTAAACAGCCAATCTCTAGAATAGACTTCAGGGGGGGGAGTCGTTACGCCGCGCTGGAAGGTGACGATACGGACCACGGGAAGGGCCGCATTATGGAAGGGACAAGCTCCTTAAAAGTAGAGAGGGGAGGTCTCACTCGAAAATGGTTAGGGTCCGCGGATTTGAAAAGGGGAGACTAAAGGGGGCTCACGCTTAAGTCGGGAGAACGGTGCTATAACGCCAGCATACTCGCGGGAAAAGGGAAGTAGTTCAATGTCCGATTGGGCCGGAGGTAGGGACCGAAAACAAGCAGCTTCCAAATGATCATTGGGCGAAGGACATGGGGCGAAAAAGGGTACAAATTTCCTACATTTGGGGCGCTCTTCACCTGGGGTGCAGTCAGAAGGGTCCGGGGGGGTCTATATATAAAGTAACGTAGAAGCTGGAAGGGAGTCGGAAAGTTTCAGAAGTTTCCCCAAACGAAACAAATTTCCACACTAAGGTCTTCCTGGTGGAAATGTGAGCGGGCAGGCGGGGAAATTGAAAAAGTAATTTAGAGAAAGGTCTATGGGGGGGAAAGTCCACGGCTTTTGTCTACTAAAGCAAGGCTCCACGTTTACGTGAAAGCCTAAGGCCGAGTCCATTGATATATGGGTCAAGAAGGTCCGGGGGGCAAGGGGATTTGCGCACTTGACTATTAGGGGGAATCCATCCTCTTCAGGGGAGATAAAGAGGATGAACATCTGAAGGGTGTGGTGTGAAAGAATTCAAGTTGAGGAATCCCATGATTAAGGGGGAAAGAGAGCAACAACATTAGCAAAGGAGTCTAGCCGCGTCGGGGTTCCGATTTTAAAGGAGGGACGGACACCGAGAGATGAAAGGGTTTCTAGAGAAGATACTTTACTTTTCGGCTCAAAATTCTGATCCATGGTAGAAGGAGTTGACAAGCCGGCACCCAGGGGGAATACCGGGTGTGGGCAACCGATGATGGTGAGGAGAGGAGGAGGTCGTCAGGTTAAATTAAGGGGAAGTGGGGGGTCAACCGCGGTCGGTGCGGGGGAAGGTTGGGGGGAAAACGGGTTCTTCTTACAAAAAAGTTGTTCACCGGGATCTAAATAAAAAAAAACATCGAACGAAGCTCAAAACGCCGGAATCCTATCAGTTATTCTTACTAGAAGAGATTCCTGAGAAACAGAGTCAGGCGTGAAGGAGAACTGGTACAAAAATTGGGGGGGGGGAAGACTAATATCAACCACTCAAGCCTTCAAATTTTCTAGGAAGCATGGCCTTTAATCTACATCATAGGGGGGGGGAAGAAGGACAGGTAATGGAAGGATCATCATAAAAAGGGTCAATCAATTACTACTCGAGGGCTCAACACAAAAAAAAGGAGGGAAATAGAGATATTATTCTGTGGGAGAATTAAACTTCCCTTATGGTTGATTGATGAGAGAATGGGGGCGTCCAAAGTGCTGGGGCTCCGGAGAGGGGGCATTGTGAGGGAGGGATCCTCTTCCGCCACAATCGCGCCTTTGGAACGATCCGTAAGGGACCACATGAGTTGGAGCCGGGGGGGGCGAGTAGAAAACTGATCCTGCTTGGACGGCGATGTCTATCGAGGTCGATGGAGGAACTTTGTGGAGGGGGAAAGAACTGGCTACTACAGAAAGCCACCACGACAAACGAAGGGAGGCCGATTAAAAACAACTGAAAAAACAACTCTAATTTTCACCATAAAGAAAGTCATACTATATCAAGGAAGAGGGGGGGTTTGCAAAAACGTTATCCAAGAATAGTGTGGAAAAGGGGGACTAGGGTTGAAAACCATTGTATAAGAGTAAAAAAAGCCTCAATGGAGAATTAAGGGTATGAAAAAAGGTCTTGTGATGACTGAAGCTCTACTGGAGTAATGGTAGTAGGCGAGAGTAATCGGAAATTAAATCGCTTCTCTAATCCTTTGCTAGGTTGTTGCCGAGGGATAAGGAATCTGGGATCGCGTTGCCACGGGAAAGAAACTTAGCAAAACACACATTAGAGTTCACGATTTTCAGCAGGCGCTTGAGAAGGGGAGAAAAAAAATCAAGGGGTATGCGGGTATTCCCTCATCGTCAGGGGAAATCGCACAGGGAAAGAATCGAGGGGCGGCAATATCATAAAAGGCACTCGGCGGGGGGCAATTGCCCTTAACAGTGGCGCGTCTCGATATGGGAACAAAAAGAGGCGCGGGGAAATGAAGCGAAATGGAGGAGGAAGGGTGCTTGCAAAAAACGTAAATGGGAACAAATAACACCCAGTTTAGTCATGTGAAATTTGCAGGGGGGGGGTAAAGGCCGGGAATCTGAAGGGCAAAAGCCGAAAAGGACAAGGGCGCCCCGGGGCTATGCTAAGGAGATGAGACCCTTCCAGGGAAGAGAAAAACGTGAGAGAAACAAGGCCATAGAGAAGTGAACGAATCATTTGTGCCGCTTCCACCGTGGTTGGTCGGAACAGGGCAGGCTGAAAAGGGGCTTAATCGTACATAGGGGGGGAACGAAGTCCCTTGTGCTAAGAAGGAGTGAGAGGGAGTTAATAGAAGGGCGTTCATATAGTGGGTTGGAAGGGATCACGGTGGGGGAGAGCTGGATTGTTGTGCGTGTCAGAAGAAATATCCGCAGAGGACAGAAAAATACCTGCGATTGAGAAAGAGAGGCGCTGTTCAGGATCTTGGAGAAAAAGGCCCTAGAAAGAGAACACGGGCGTCCAAGGCCGGCCGAGCCAGCTCTTACGAAGTAAATTGAGAAAGGAAGTCGAGCGAGGGCGACCTGATCGTAACGTGAGCATTGCTGTATCGAAGGAGGAAATTTGAAAGAAAAAAAAAGAGAGGAGAGAGAGAGAGTGAAAGGTAGCGCCAGCAACTGGAATCACGTCATACGGTCATTGAACATTATACATCACGCCAGAGAGGAAAGAGAAGGTGGCGGAAAAAGTTCCTGTCGGCCTCGGGCCGGAAATGTTCACAGACAAAAACGGCCTCGGGCCGCAATTGGGGCAGTCCGCCAAGGAAATGGACGTACGAGGCGCGGGAGGAAAGCGAAAGGGATTTTCGTCCCTCGGAGAAATCAGAGGGAAAGAAAAAATTTGCTAAACTCAGTGGGGAAACGCGGGATAAAGTCTCTCCCTCCAAAAATCTAACGGCGTTGCAAAAGAATGCGGTCATGTCCCGAGGGCAGGTCAAACGAGCGTTACCTGACGAAGACCACTCATGGGAATCCAAATTATCAGGAAAGGGCAGGTATATTTATGGAATCTCTTAACCGGGGGGGGAGAAAAATGTCCTTTTGTGATTAAGGGGGCAAGAAGGGGTCTATCAGTACGGGCGATGTCAACGGGGTCGTCGAAGACGAATTAAGAAATTGGGGAGACTTAAAACGACGATGGGCTTCACTGGGGTGTACTTTGGCGTCTGATTGAAAGGAAAGGTGAAATGCTCTGCCATCAGGTAAAAGGACCTAAAAAAAAAAGGGTCTCAGATAGAGCAAGGCCACTTTTACTGGCAGGGGGAACCGCCTAGGTCCTCGAAGAAAGGGAGTGATTATAAACAAGTAGGGCTAGTGTGGCCTGTGCGAAGTGGCTGAGGGGAATCCATCCAAGGCAGACGAGATCAAGCGCCTGAAAATAAGAGTACCTTAGATGGTTGCTAGGTGTTTCGACGACTTCAGGGGGGGAAAAAGAAGGAAGCCTGACCCGTTAGCCACAAAGGGAGAGAAACTACAGGGAAAAGGGGTCTGATCGTCGGGTGAGAGGGGATTTTCCTACGGTCGCCCCGAAAGGGCTAATTAATTTCCGATAAGAAGCCCCGGGAGGAAGGCAGGACGTGCGGGGGAATATGGGGGGAAGGGGGTCGGCTACATGTTGTATGAAGGTATATTTTGAAACACTCGGGGGGACAAAGGGCCAAAAAGGCAGAGGGGGAGACTCTATAAAAGGGGTGGCAAAAAGAGGGGGGGGAGTCTTAGGGCGTCAAGGAGGTAAGATTGGAAGTTTTTTTAAAAGGCGCCCTCTTTATCTGTAGGGGCTGGTGGGAGGGGGGAAAAACGTGAAATTTGAAAAAAAAGGAGGAAAAAAATACACAAAGTAAAAAACTCTGTCGATCGCAGCGGCAATCATAGAAAAGTGGAGTTACGCGCAAGAAGAGGAAGAAAATGGCTGGAGGACTGGTCCCTTAAGGGAGAAATGCGCGAAAGTGAAAGATCACACGCCAAGCTGATCTGGAAATGGGCATTGAAACTGACTGCCTGAAGCTTACAGAAGGGGATAGTCCGACTTGCCATGGAAAGAGAGAAATAAAAGCAAGGGGCAGTTTCAGAAGAAAAACACCACAACGGGGGGGAGATATATAGAGTAGTAAATTGAATGAAACTGGCCCGTCTGCTTTGGGAAATGATGAGCGTCCATTCAAAGGCAGGAAGCGTCCAGGGGATTAGGCAGGGTTTCAACTCGCCAAGGGCGTGGTGAGGAAAGGGAACCAATCCGAGAATGCACCAGACGACTCCGTAACCAGTCCGCCCTTACTTTGAAGCCCTGAAGGGGGCGGTCATGTCGCGGACGGCGATGGGAAGGCTGGCGGAAGGAGCTTTGAAAAAAAAAGGGGTCTTACGACGACGACCAAAACTGCCACCACCAAAGCAGGGTAGAAGGATGAAAAAAAAAATTCCAGAGGGCGACCCCGGGAAAAGGGAGACATCGGGTTGCAAAAAACCGGTATCCAATATTCGAAAACCGGGTTTTCCTGCTTTGCAACTAGGGGGAAAAAAATCTACCATGGATAAGTCACGTCACAGCTGGGGATCTCAGACAGGCGCCGGGAAAAAAGGTTCGCTCGAAGTATTAATTATTCACGATGGCAGAATGTAGGACAATCGGAAAAAGAAGGTCAGGGACCGGGGGAAAAGTCAAGTAATGTGGATTACGGAATCATGAAACTTCTGGCGTTGCCAGAAAGTCTTCGAACAAAAGAAACAACTATGTACTTGAAAGGGAAGCGCTGATCAGATCCTGCCGAAAAAAAGATCGTCAGTGGGGACAAGAAAAAACCCCTGACCGAACTGGGCGTCTTATATAGACTGGAAGCGCGGGCCTAAGGGGGGGGCAATGCCCTGAAAGGAGGCTCGGGAGTAGACAAACTCACCTTAGAGGAAATTGCGCGAGAATAATAGGGGATGCTTCAATACGCGCGTAAATTTAAGAAGGAAGCCCATTTAGAGTGGAAAGTGCGAGGGGGAAATTGCAGGGGGAGCCTGAAAAAGAAAAGTTTCCAGCAGTCCCAGACCTTACTTGATTCGATCGATTCGAATCCACCCGGCCAAGGATGGGAAATCTCAAAGGGGGAAGGAAGCAAGTAGGCAATGTTTGATAAGATAGGCGCAGGCCCTAGGAGCGCCCTTATCATTTGGGGAGAGACGAACAGTTACCTAGCCACCAACCGGCTGAAAAAAAAGAAGGGATGAAAATAGAAGGACATAATTAAGGGAGCCCCGTGCATAAGTGGAGACTTTTTCGTTATAGAGCTTTCATCCGCCCGCGTTGAAAAAAGGTTAGCAAGGGATTCCAATAGGATGGCTTGTCCAAATCAAACGATTGACCATAAACATGAAGAGGGGGGGAGACCCATCGCGCAGGAGGAGGGAAGACAGGTCTTGTCGACCTGCAAGGAAGAGTCAAATTTGAAAACGGTCATTTTCCCAATGATTCCCTGGGGAAGCTGTGATTTCTCCAATGGGATCGAGGAGCGTACTTAACAAAATGTCATTTAACTTAGATCGAACGTAGCGGGAATGGGGGAGCGCAAATGGGTATCCTCTCAACAACAAGGAGAGAGAGAATAACTTCTCGCTGAGGAAATCCAGCAACTGCAAGTTCGTATACTTTTTCCATGAGAGGCCCGCCAGCTCGATCACAGCGGACGCAGCGGACCTAGCCTGGACTCGGCCGGCAATTTACTACAGGGTCCTCGACCACGGGAGGAAGGAAGGGGCAAGGGGGAGCCAGAAAAAAAAAAAAAGAGGAGAGCAATCGCCCGTATGTTCTGTTCCCTCAGAGGGATTTTACACGCACCATCATAGGGGAGGGAAAGAAAACTGGGGGGAAAGACAGTTAAACGAGGGGGAGCTTTCTGGAAAGTCTGAACTCGGGGGGGACGACAACAAGTGACTTCGTTGGGTCCGATTTCAGCCGTACGGTCAGCCGGCAAGGAGGGTAGAAAACGAATGGGGCAGCGGGGGGCGCGCAAAGGGGGGCGTAACAGGTAGGGGAAGTGGGGAGACCTTTTCCTCTCGAAACAGGTTGATGAGTAAGGGGGGGAGATCTCACTGGTCGTCGATCGATGGAAAGGGTTCTGCGTGCGGAGGGGATTTTACCGGGGTTCCCCAAAGGAAAATTTACAACGAACGAGAGAAGGGGTAATTGTACGCGTCAGGAAGTCATGGGGGCTTCGAGACAATACCCCAGTCGCTGGGGGGGGACATTCCACTGCTGTGGGGGATAATATCGGCGAAAAAGGGTACGGGGATTGAAAACAGGAAAAACCCCGGATTGGGGGGGGACGCCGCCATGTTCGGTCCGGGTGGAGGTTCGAGTTGCAAAGTGAAGATGATGGAAAAGGAGGGAGATAAAAGCGGGAACATCGTGAAGTACAAGGGAAGGGCGGACAGGCACGCCGAAGCCCATTCCGTATCCACATTTAACTCACGTCAACAAACAGAAAGGCTTCGAGCGCGGGGGAAAGGAAGTGTTGAAAACTACTTCGAAAAAGGAATTAGAAAGGAGACGCCCAAGTAAGGGGAAGAAAGGCAAAATACCGTTCGGCTGAGATCATCGGGGAGGGACCTTGGGGGGAAAAAGGTTACCTGGGGGGAGTGAACCCTCTTTGACAATCCTTCCACAACCATCTGTGTTCTCCAAGGGGATAAAAAAGGGGTTGGGAACCCAAAGGAGGAGGATAAGGGTGAAATTAAGAAGGGGGGGAGTGTTTTTTTTCCATCATCGTGATCGTTGCGGGGACAGTTTTTTTTCAATCGTCTAAGTTCACAGCGAAAAAGAAATCAACAAGAAAAAAGCTTGGAGGGAGCATAGCCGGGACAGATTACAGCATTTAGGCGCGCCCTCTATTCAAAGAAGCATGGGCGGAACAAAAGTGGAGACGGAGTCAGTGGCACGCGAGAAAAATCACAAAAAGAGGGATATTCAAAGGGGCAGGGGGTGAAAAACTCCCTGCAAAGCATCTGGACGCTCCGAAAAAGGGAATGACGCCTCATCAAGAAAAGAAGGGGAATTTCATAAAAATTACTACGAAAAGAGAACTCAAAAAAGGGGAGTATGAGGAAAAAAAGAGAGAGAAAGTCGTAATTGAGATGAACTGCCCGGCTGCCTTTTTTAAGGAGAGTCCATTCCTGGAAAAAGGAGGGGGAACGGGGAGAAAAGGGCATGAATTTCAAAAAAAAGAAATTTCAGAGAGCTTGCGTGGTATCTTCGTCCGCCAAGAGCGCCTTGTGCCCCCTACGAAAAGGGCCATCCGCCCATGAAGGGAAAGAAGGGGGCAGCGGAGGAGCCGTAATACTCATGAGAATGGCGATAGAGGCTTTCGGACGTGTGTATGAAGCGTTTAAACAACTGGGCGGGAAACGACTTCAAAGAAAAACCAAAAAGGGGGAAAGAAACTAGGACAGAAAAAACAAAACTTTCCAAGAGGAAATGAAAGAAATATACTCTACAAAAAAGGGTGCAAAAAAGGGACTATTCCATATGCGAAAAGGGTTGCAGGGAAAAAATGGGGGTTTCAAATCTAAAAAACCGCAAGAAGTAAAGGGAGGAGCCTCGACACGAACTGAATTTTGCGGCCTGAAGCTCTAGGGGAGCTCGTACATTATCGGAAGGAGGAGGTGGGAACACGAGACGTAGAAAAGGAGGGTCGACGCGCTAGGAAAACGTTTGCTCCTGTTGTTGCCAGGATTTTGATACATGGGCAGGCAAAGGAAGTTGCCTAAAAAAAAAAGACAAACTTCGCCAAAGGGTACTTCACGAGGGAGGGGCGTGATCTCATCCTGCCGGATGGATTCCACAGAAGAGGGGGGGGGCCAAACTCAGAAGGAAACCCGTACCGAACAGGGGCAAGAGTCTTATATATCAAGGGGAAGCGCGGTCCAAAAAAAGGTTTCAATTGCCCGTAAGGGGGGAGCTGATATTGACAGGACTTTTATTTAACCGGGAGGGGCTCGGGGGTAAAATTATTGGCTTTCAAACGACTCTAAAACTAACACCAGTAATCCCATTTTAGGTGTTAAATGGGAGTTTGAAGGGGGGGGAGGGTAAAAATCGGGATACGCCTTAACGAAGGAAGAAACGGAAAAAGGTTATGCTATCGGAGTGCCGATCCACAAGGAAAAATGCTTCCTTAATCATCGCCGAAGCGGAAGGGGGCCATAAAGCTGAAAAGGGAAGAAAATCATTGGAAGCTGCCAAAATGCGTTTCTGTACCACACTCTAGGGCAGGGGCCAAAGACTCCTTGCTGAACCAGGGGCGAAATCTTACCATCGTGGAACGAATTCAGACAGCAAAAAGTTCTACGTGAGGGGATCCCCGAGGGGGGAAAGTACCTGTAGTGAAGTTGTTTATTCGCAATAGAATGGGGTGTAAGGCAAAGAGAAGAAAAAGGGGGGGGGAACAGAAAAGATGCGATTGAGAAAAACAAGAGAAGGAGGACTTTCAGGATCTGGGCGACGTCATAATTTCGGGCAAACACCCGAAATAGGACCAGTGGTCAGTGAAAGGTGGGAACTATCCAGAGAAGAGGACCTTGACTGGGGTCCGAAGAAGAGGTTATCGAGGATGGCGGTACTGCAGGACTTCCCGTATAAGTGAGCATTTGGGGGGAGCGCCCAGGAAAAGTTATGAGAGCAACCACAACAACTGAGGAGAAATTCAACTGGAAGAAGGAAAAGGAAGAGCGCCACCAAAACTGCTCACGTCTATACGGTCCATGATTTCCTAAAAACCGCAAAAAAACACAGAGGAAGTTGACGGACAAGGAGTCCGTCTGAGATGGGGGAAGTCCTTCACCTTGAAGAGTGTTCCCTACCACGGATAATTTCCTCATGGGGGAACAGGGTCAAAAAATCGAGATCGGGTTTAAAACTCAATGAGTGAAAGGGGGGGGGGATGTTCCAATAGTCGGGGACACACAAAGATTGCCGACTAAAAAACAGTGAAGAGGAAAGCAGTTCTAAATAACGCCCAATTCGAACTCGGAGGTGACGCAACAATTGACTACGCGTGAAGGGGCAGCCGGGGTTCATCCTGCGGAGGGGGGAATACACTCATGGGGGGGGAAGATAATTTGCGGCGCGGGGAAAGGGCGTAGACCTTTATGATGGCCTCTTTTAGAGGACCGGTGATGAGAGAAGAGGGCCGGGGTGATTCCGATAAAAGGAACGGGGGGATTCGAACGTGGGTTTCCTTTGCGTCAGATTTAAAAAGGTCCAAAAAGAAAAAAACACCTAGTGGGCTTCCGGGGGACGCTTCAGAGGGGAGAAACATTTTATTTAAAGGCGCGCGCCATCCCGGTCGATGAGACCTTTCCATTTTGTCTAATAAGAGAGGGTTAAGGGGAAATTGGAAACGCCGATGGAAAGGGAAGATAAAGAAGTTACGGTCGCGTTGGCCTGTGCGAGTGAAAGATATGTTGAAAAAGGCGCGGCAGGACCGGGAAGGAAAAATCGGAATACATGGGTTGCGAAGGGGGGGGGGTCTGCAAAGGAAGGGTGAGAATATTCCGTATCCAGTCCTCTCACGGCACACAAAAAGGCCGGATATCCGGGGGGGGGTCTATAATTTCAAGGGGGAAGAAAAAGAAACTCCTTAGTGTCAAAAATTCGAGCGAAAGGGAAGAAAATAACCTGCGTGGTCTGAGATCAGAGGGGACTGACTTTGCGGCTCATGTAGGACATGGTTATATTTGAAGACGTTTTGCACAAAGAAAAAGAGTGGGGAGGAGGGGATCTGGTAGGAAGGTAGGGGTTTTGCAACCCGATGGGTCGGATATCTTGAAGGGCGTCAGGGGGGAGGGGGATGTGGGGGTTTCATCAGGGAAAGATCGGGGGGAGGGAAAGGGTTTCAGTTTTTGGTAAAGCGTAGAAACCCACTTTGTTGAAAAAAAAAAAGACCAAAGTCCTCCATCTAAAAAGATCGGGGAGGCGCAATCAAGGAGATTCACGGACGAAAAAGGGGGGAAGGTCCCTTACGTGAGTAAACTGGTCACATTCTCTAATGGGCGAACGAATATCACCACAGAATATTCAATGGCGATTGGAAAGGGCCGGAAGAGTACAACAGAGGATTTCCGACAGGAAAAAAAGAATCATCAAAAAAAAGGGTTTTCATCCTCATTACGACT
>Ga0179593_1558298_pt1 | contig 11937 bp, 11 predicted proteins | sample CZODoug2_1_08_16_FD_185931 | JGI IMG/M metagenome (GOLD analysis project Ga0179593, IMG submission 185931) | Vadose zone soil fungal communities from Angelo Coast Range Reserve, California, USA - CZODoug2_1_08_16fungal (PacBio error correction) | ecosystem: Environmental > Terrestrial > Soil >...
AAAACTATGGGCATAAAATGTCAGGCTCGCGGGATGCAAGGGGGCAGGTAAATGATTTCGACGAGAGTGCTCACAGCATGGGGGAAAATCGATTAAGAAGCGCAACCGAAAGGTGTGGCTCAACCACAATGGTGTACGAGAGAGAGGAACTTAAAGGCGGTCCTGACACCCCTTGCCGAAGGACCCTCCCGCATGGTGGAGGGAAAATAAACAGAACAAAAACTTAGGGGAAGGCTTTGGGAAAGTAGGCAAGTGAGCGGACACGTGGCGCGAATCTGAGGTTCCAAACAGCGACAAGGCCAGAGTGACAGAGAGCGCAGAGGAAAAGCTACCGACTGAATAAACCGGTGAAATCCGAGACCTAGAGATAGTTTCCATTGGCATTATAGGGCGAATGGGGAAAAAAAAAAGTGGGTCGATCCTCCTCAGCCAAGGGAGCTCTCCAATCGAAGACAGCAGCTTGAAGACAAAACTTGGGCGAGGGTAAAAGGAGATACGTTTGAGCAGAGAACAAAAAATTCGACGGCGGGAAAGATCGGGGGTCTCCGGAAGCATTTCCCCCACAAAAATGTCAAGGGTTGGAGGAAAAGGGTTAGGACGGGAAAAGTTCACAACTTGCTTCGTCTCCACCTGCGCAAAACGGGGAGAACCTCCCCGACAAAAAGGACTGAAAAAGGGGTCCAGAGGAGAAAAAGGGGGTACGCGCGGAAAACGATGCGGCGGCAACATAGCAGCGGAAGCCTGCTAAGGAAAAAGCCGCTTGGTGACGGATGAAAGGAAAACTAGAGATCCTTGATACCAAAAAGACCTGGACATAGCAACAACACCCACGAGGAGGGGAAATATAGGGAAATTTGGTCCCGGCGCGGTCGGAGAGCAAAAAGGTCGCGGAAATAGACACAAGCTACGGCTAGGAAGGCGATAGCAACGAATGGTTCCCGCCAGAAACGAAAAAAAAAACAAGCAATTGGGAAGGTCGTAAAAAAAGGGGCAAACCGCTGGGGGGAGGAGTCAACACAAGAAAAAAAAGATCTTGCGAGGACGGAGAATCGGAAACTCTGTAAGAAAAAGTATCGACCACCAGTTTATGCGGGGGGTCGAAGCGGAACCACAAACTCTAGGTTAGCCCCTAAACAGGTTTGGTAGGCGCAACGGGCGAGTAGCAGCCCTATCTCGAAAAGCGAAAACGCCTGCGGAGGCCCTGTAAAAAACACCAAAAAAAAAGTCGGTAATTCAGCTCCAGAAGGCAAGAGCGCGCGGACGTTTAAGTGAGGCAAAAAACGAGGGAAAAGCGAGACACCTAAAAGAAAGGCCGAAACGCATAATTGAGCAAAACAACCGCAGACGCGAACAAACGTAACAGATTGCTGGCGCGAGGGCACCATGCGAAGGGGGAGAAACAGCAAGGGGTGATTCATAACCGGAGCGTGAAAGGGCCAGATCGTCCAAACCACGGGTGGGTTGCCGGGAAAAAATTAGGCGGGAAGGACTGAAGAGAGGATACTTAAAAAAGGCCATGACAGGGCGAATCAGACGACAAACGGGGCATCAAAAGCTATAAGCCATCCGCTCTGGGGGTGGATGAGCACAGCACGTAATCAGCCGGGGACCGAGGAGAGCGACCGTGCTTTGGGGATAAGACGGTATCCAAATCAGGGGCCCTAGGAATTTGTAGTCGCTGGGGAAGATACTGAAGAAATTCGTGTTAGCGCGAAGGGGAGAACTAAAGGGAATTTGGATGGAAATAAGGGCTACTAAGAGTTAGGAGGGGATTAAAAGCGTGCTTCAGAAGAAAAAAGGACGCGAGTATTTTGGAACCCAAACGTGAGTCAGCCCTAAGAAGACCTTTTAAGACGTCCCACTAGTTTCCGGCAGCGGGAGCCTGGGACATTCTCTCTGGGTCTCCTAAAAAAAAGTGAGTGTATCCAAACCAGGAAAAGCTGCCTCCATCCTCCGGCACAAAAAGCAAAACACGCCGTCGGGGGGGGTGAATGGGACATCATCATCGACACTAACTTAATCCTATTCGAAAAACACGAAAAAGCGGGTGGGCTGCCGTTTGGAGAAGTCAGGGGGGGGGGAGATCTCGCATAAGGGAGGAAGGTCAGGGGGAGGAGGGACGGCTTATAGGGTCTTAGTAAACACCGAAAGGGGGAGAGCACAAGAGGGGAGCTTAGCCGGAGAGGGTGTCAGAGGAAACAGGATCTCGTCTATTGTCCTGTGGAAGACGGGGGAATAAAATTGTAGCGAAAGGAGGACCCCAGGAGGGAGGAAAGAAAAAAAAACCGTTGGGCCGTTCACCGAAGCCCGCACGTCTTAAGGGGGCCAACGCCTTTTTGAGCTTAAAAGAAAAGGGGAACGAGGGAACAAAAGAACGGAATCGGGAAAAAAAATCGCTGGGTATGAGACAGGAATTTCGGCCCAGCGGGACCCGCAGGTAACTAAAAGGAGCACTATCAATTACAGGAGAGAGGGGAGGCCTCAAAAAAATATTAATACAGAATACCCCCTTCCAAAGGTGTGGGTGAAGATGAAATCGGCAAGCAAACACAAACCTGATTGAGGAGGAAAGAGGAACCCACCGGTTGCTAAAAGTAACCAAAGGCTAAAGTGAATTGGAGTATGGAATAGGATTTGGGGGAATCCGTACAAAAGCTCTGGTCAACTTGATGTGGTCCGCGGATTGGACGCTCTGGGAAGAAGCGGGGAAAAAAACCGCCAATATCCGAACCGCGAAGCGAAGTGTGAAACTCCGAAGGGGCTCGGACCTGAATTCTTGGGGGACTCTGAAAAAGTGGAGGGTAAAGAAAATCAGGCTAGCGCAGGGAGGTATCCTGAACTCCCTACCCTCTGGGAAACTCTCTCTAAAGAGGGACCGTTCAGCCTTCCTTTAAAAACAGAACGCGCAAGGGGTTTCGGACCAAAACTCGCGGAGAGATCAGGGGACGACCTGGTGTCTGCATTGCGGCGGAGGGGGGGGAAGATAACAACCGCCAACCTAGCGAAAATAATAGGACCATCGTGCTATCCAACAAGGAAAGGCCAAAACGCCACCGCAAAGCTTGAACGGGCTGTTAATAACTGCGGACGAGGGCTGCACCACCCCCTTGTGGTCAGCAGGTTAGTTAGAGGAAACGGGACCTTAATTCTACGGGAACGTCCATCTGTGGACAGACAAGCGCGACTCACCAGAACTGGCGAACCCGCCGGGGTAGGGGGAAAAAAACATTTGGGGGAGAAAAGTCGAAACGAAAAAATTCTTCATTTTTACATCCGACGACGCACTCGCATCCCGACAGTGGAAGATAACTGAAGAAATAAAAAAAAGCAGGAATTGAGGGAGAGCAATCTCAAAAGAGAGGGAAAGATAGAGAAGAGGACTGCTCACGTAATTCAAAAACCCGCAGCCGCCCGGCCAAACCAACGGAATCGGGGCGACCGGGAGGGACCATGCCAGGAAAAATAGCCGGCCTGCTTGAAAAGGATGTGAGTGCCCCCAGGGGACTGGTTGGGGGTGAATCGGGATCGGTCTGGGGCAGTAAGGCAGTCCGATGATGCGGGCAGGAAGGGCGCAGCAAAGAGAGGCTCGCGCGGCGATGACCAACGGAAGCTGGAAGCGCCAGTGGGGTGACGGGAGCTGAGGCCCGGCACGCTGAAAGGGCTTAGGGCATTAAGACCCGCCGGCGCGAACAGGGAAGAGTGAGTACATAGTCAAGCTCGCAAAAGCAAAAAAAGACGGTCTCCGGACGAGCTGCGATGGGGAGCGAAATAGATTGTGCGGCATTCGACAGCACGCCGGCGCGGGGACGCGAACAAGGCCCGAGGACCTCCGGCCTCAACCGGTGAAGAGCCGAAAAATTAAGCAAGATGATGGCGCAGGAAGTCCGATTACAGAGGGGATCAAGAACCGCCAGGATGCTCGCGCACGAAAAGAAAAAAAAGACAAGGAATCCAGTCGCGTTCTCCTGCCAGGAAAAGTCGCGACCTCAATCCGGATCGAGCGTCGAAAAGAAGAGACTCCGAGAGTTACCTCAAACAAAGCATTAGGGGTGGCGAGGGGGTCTCGGTACAATTTGCCGAAGGTAGGCGGCCCAAAAAAGGAAAGGAGGAAAAAAACCAACCCATCGGTCTTTCAAAATTTTACAATTGACGGCGCTTCCCCGCCTGACAATTCGGCGCTGCAAGAAAAGAAACCGTCATCTTGTGCGGAAAATCCTGAACTTTCTCAGAATCCTGGATCAAACATAGGCCGACATCCAATCTCTCGGAAAAGAAAAGACAGGAAATAGATGTCCCGGGTCGTGACGGGGAGATAATAAACAATTCAATTCGAATCAAAGAAACTCACGAAGTCCGCAGAAGACGCAGAGCAGAGTTGCCACGCCAAGGAGCCGCGCGTGATTGGCAAGGAGAGGGGACGATCAATACAGGGGTTCGGTTGATTTTGGAGCAAAAAGAGTCTAGGGCAGGCGGGACGAAGATAAACGTATCTGCAAATTGAAAGAAAGAAAAAAAGAATAAACAAAGAAGAAGGGGTGTTTGCGGAAGGGACGAAAAGGAAAAAAAAACCTCAGATTGTAGCCGAAGGGAAGATATGTGGTTGCGCGCGCGCAACGCGCGACGTTGAGCTAAACAGAAAAGAAAGATGGAACAACGACTGCGTCGAAACTGCGCTAACGCGGAGGATCGAAACGACCAAGTCGTAATGCGAAGCTCCTGCACATCATAAGCCAAGGCGCGTCTCGAGGGAACAGGTGGGGATCGAGGTCGCGGCAAATCTTCAGCGGAAAAAAAGTAATCGATGCCGAAACTCTCGACGCCGCCAGCCAGCAGCGAAACCGGACGCGACCCCAAACAGATCGGCGAATGGAGTTACATTGCAATGGAACTCCACCAATAAAAATGAAAAAAGCGCCGAAGGTGGTAATGCATAACGAACATGCGCACGAAAGCCTCCGCAAAACAGTCACCAAATTGGGGGGGGGGGGCCCGCATGAACATCAAAGGCGTGCTTAAAGGAAGACTACCCACTCAAGAAGAAACATCGACAGTGCCGTAACGTGCCAAACGACAGGATGAAAGATCAAGAGGGGGGCACTAAAAACTATCCGCAGGGAACCACTCAGGAAAAAAAAATGAAAATTTCGAAAGCCGTCTGGGGGGCATGGGCTCCGCGGGAGCAGGAAAGGGATGGACGATGGGATTTAGAAGAAAAAAAAAATCCGTTCACGCGGGGTTCAGCTCGAGTTCTCGTAGGGTCTGCAGATTGTGCTTCAAGAATTCGGCGAGAAGAAATGATAAGGGGAGGGATGCGGCGGACCGAGAAAGGGAACCGCGGATGTAAACACCTGTTGGCCACCGCCAGGCACCGGTTTCCTGACGTCAAAGGGGGGAAGGGGAGGGCATTAACACAGCTCCCGTATTCGCGATTAAACCGACAAAAAGGGGTGAAAGAAAAACGAACCGTAGACCCAATTCTCCTCCCGGGCCAAACTGGGGGCCAAACAACTGTAGGGGGGCGATCGAGCACAAGGGGAAAAAAAAACAGCCGTTGCACAGCGCGTGTGGGTCGGAAAAAAATTTGGAAATCCGGGTTGGATAAAACACGAGTGGCACGAAAAAGAATGGGTCGGCGGGGCGTATCGCTTAGGAGGAACCGCCGCAATGAGAGCGCAGAGCAACTCCGAGGAACTGAGAGTATGGTCGGAAACAATACAGCGAACGAGTGTAAGGGGGCCGTTAAGGGCCAGTGTGGAGCAGAGAGGCGTAAAGAGTAGCCCGGCGAAAAAGAGGTGTAAAAAAGATGCACCGCCAGGAACTAGACAAGTGAATACAGATGGCCACCTTTTTCAGCAAATACCAGCAGCAAGTCCGCGCGAACCCAGGGCCATCGGAGCACGGGGCGGTTTGAGAGGGACACGCGGGGAAGCCAAAAAAGCAAAAAGCGGGAAATGGTGGTTTCTCCACGAAAAAAAAAAGCAATGACCGGTCGCGTTAGTCACGCGGCACCCCCAAAGATTGAGTCAATCAATTGGGGGTTAAGCCCGGCTGAAAGCTGGCAGAGAGAAAAAAAAAGGGAGGAAAATAGGAGATTCAAAAGAAAAAACCAGCCGTTGGAGAAGCCGGGAGAGTGCGACGGGACGGGTGTCTAACTCTGGGGGGGAGAAAAGAAAAATACTAAGGGTCACTAGGGGGAATGAAGCGATTGGTAGAACACTTACATAGCTTTAAGGCGCGGCGAAAGATGTCACCGGGTCCTTGGAACAGGGGAAAAAGCGAATTTTTTCTCAGGACGAAAAAGGTCGAGAAGAGGAAAATGGCCTGTTTTACCGGGTAAAAAGGATGGGATTACAGCCATGCATGCTGCCGGCGGGACATAGGGCAAAGGACTTGGTGAAGAAAAACATCCCGAGGGGGGAAAAAGATCGGCGAGGGAATGAGGAAAGACCTTCCTTGAAAAAGTACACGCTATGATTTGTTTCCGACCAAGCACAAGAGAAGAGAGCGGGACAACGACCCTTGGAAAGTTGAGGGGAAGAAAGATCAGGGGGGCGGAGGGGAGGAAGATTCTGATACTCCAGCCCGAAAGAGAGCGAGGCGGGCCACATTGCTCAGCAAAAAGTACAAGCACATGTCATAAGGAAAGAGCTGAGGCTTTTTACATACCTGAGAATGGCTCAGGAACACATTCAAACTATCTTGTGGCAGGTATTTGGCCATGAGGCGGCGCACAGTCTCAAGGGGGGGGGGAAAGCTTACGGTTGGGAAGTAAAAGGACCAACTGGTTCTTATTCACAAGGCGCGACACGGCGAACGGGCGTACAGAATAGTAAAAAGAAAGGGGAACGTGCAGGCGAAAAAAAAACGGAGCGTGGAGGACACCTTCTACAGTGGGGGGGGGTGTGTACAGCGGCGGTAGGAATATTCTCAAAAAAACATAGGACAGAAAAAAAACAGGGCCCTCAATGAAGCACGCGGCGCAGGAAATTCTTGAAGCACATTAAACAAAAAGAGGAGGAAAACGACACGCCTGGGAAACCGGGGACGTGAGGACTAAGGTATCTTCAAAAAAGAAGTCCCCAAGGAACCAAACCACCGTCGATTCAGGTGCTACCGGCGGAGGCCCCTAAAACTAAGGAGGAAAATAGGGCGCGGAAGAGTGAAAGGGAAGGGGGATCTGAGGGAAAACAAGAGCTTAGCTTGGCGGCTGATGCCCACGGGGGACATGCTACGAGTGACGCTGTCAAAGTTGAGAGAAGAATAGGGACTACTTACACCACGCCGAACTTGCTGGGGAGTTGGAAACCTTGGGAAAGAGGCGGATGCCCTTGTCACAGCCGCGGGTTCGTTACACCTCGACCAAGGGGTAGCGAAGGAAAGGGGGCATGAAAGGGGGGGGGGATAAAGGGGGGAGGACAACTCGCCAAGCAAGAGTATGTGTCAAGGTTGGGGGGGGCCTTTTCTCGAGAGGGGGAGGGAGGAGGAAAAAAAATCAGGTTCGGCATCGACAGCTGAACGAAGGGACGATGAATAAGGAAGCCGACGAGAAAAAGGAAAAGCGGGAAGCAGGAAAAACTGCCTAATTAGGAGGGAAACCTGGGCGCAGGAGCTTCGCGTACGACGTGTGCTGGGAAAAAAAGGGCGCGCTCCTCGAAGAAAGGAATCAAGAAAAAAGAAGAAATGACAACCGTGACGGTGACGCAAGGCGCGAACGGTGCGCGCGACATGGAATCGGAGGGGGGTAGCAGATCGATGGTCTCTAGGAGCGGAAAACAAAAGAAAGGAGGAACTGGTTGAGGGGAAGGTTCCAGTTTGATGCAGAGCGCGCCGGATACGCTCAAAAGCGGGGGCTAGGGGGAAAAAAAATACAAACGGGAACCCAGAGTTGAAGAGAAATGTTCTGCGAGCAATGCAATTTGAGGGAGATGAAAAATTGGTCGTGTCTGTTCACAAGTGAACCGAAAGGGGAAGAGGAATTCGGGAGCAAGAAAGGACTTGGGGGGGAACGCCTTCGGATGATGAGCAGCGATCTGGCACAACGAACGAGCCGGAAATCCTAGAAAACAACCAAAAGGGAGAAAAAAGGAAGAGAGGATGGAACAGAGTTCTGGATGTCCAGATATAGCGAGAAGGGAAGGGATGGACCACACTCAACTGCTGCGAGAATGACGAAGGAAGGAAGAGAGTGGTGAAACACACCTACTTCCAAGGAGCAGGAGATTATAGCGAAAAAAGGACAAGCCGCTGGGGGGAGGGAGTTTCTCCCTCAGACCCTCTCGAGCCAAAATAAAAAAACGAAGCGCAAGAAAATTTTACCGAGTAAACAGAAAAGACTGAAACGGGGTGTGGCGGAAACGGGATGCCGGACCAAGACGAGTAGTAGCCGCCGACTATACAGGAAGGGTTGGCGGCAAGGGATCTCAAACGGCTCGAACGGGGGACACGGAAAGAACGCGACACGGTGGAATAGTGTGCACGGCAATCGTCAAAAAAAGCAAAGCTAGCACCGTGGCGCGGCGATCGAACGACCAAGGAGGAATAGAGAACAAGGCAAAAAAAAAGGGGAGCGGAAAAAATCTCTACGAGTCTAGGGGCTTTTGGGAGGCCGGTCGGCTTTGAGGCAATCATCAAACCGCGCCGGACGGAGGAGAAGGAAGAAAATATAGAGGGAGAAGGGGGGAACAAAACTTCTAACGGGAAAGAACAAGAAAAGCGCTGATTGACGTGAGAGAGGCAATGGTCACGCCACCAAAGAAACAGGGGAAGTCAGGAGCCGGGAAAAGTTGGAAGAGGGGACAGAACCAGGAATGAGTTACAATACGAGAAGTGAAAAAAAGTGGGGAAGCATCAACCGAAAAAAGGAGGAAAAAGGGGAGTTGTCAGCAGGGGACTAGATGGATCTCCAACTCAAGACATACTGTAAGGACGACAAAAAAAGGAAGGAAAAATCAGCCGACATCAAGAGGAATAAGTGTGTACAAAATCCAAACAGGCACGTCAGAGATAGAACGCCGGTCTTTTAACTGGGGGAAGAAGAATCAGAAAGGGGAACGGGAGGTCATTTGAGTCTCCTTTGGCAGAGAGGGAAAAAGGCGGGGGTCAGCTCGATTTGTCGAGAAACGAGGTTAGTTGGATGAATAAAAAAGCGCTCGCTATGGTCAGGTGGAGAAGAGATTATGTCAGGGAATAAGAAAAGGACTGAGAGTGTAAAAAAGAAGGGAATTTTCTGGGCGCAAAGTGGGAACGATCACGTCAAAAAAAGGGGTTCACCAACGGGGAAAAAAGTAAACCGTCTTCGCGAGGTCGGACTAAAAAAAAAAAGGGGAGGGATCCGAAAGTAGAAACCACGCCGGCAGCACGCAAGTGGCCAAATGAAGGCAAACACGACGATTAAAGGAATCGAAAACAAGTATCGCAGATTCGAAAAGAAAAAAAAGCTCGGGGGGCGGCAGGCCCGTGTGGGTCCGTGGAACGAACTCGTCTCATAGAAGTTCAGGAGGAGGCGGGCGTGATCGAAGGACGTACTTAAACCGCCGGGGGGCAATGGAAGGAAAAGGGGGGCAACAGCCGAGCTGATGCCCGCGGTGAGTGGGGCGGAAACAAATAAGCAGCGGGGACCGGGGGGAAATTACTTCGTGAAAGGAAATTTGAAAAGAAAAAATAGAGTCCGGCGTCACAAAAGAAAAGGCAGGAAAAGGAACCGAGCCGCCAAAGCCTGATGCTGAAATTGTCACAAAAGTTGAAAACAAAAAGCCGCTCGAACCAATGGCGGAATTCGCTTCGCGTGCAGGATATGAGCGGTTCAGCGCGCCCCGAAAAAAGCGGGTAATTGCTACCGCGCGAGAGAGAAAAAAAGGGAACCGAGGTCGAGGTTTTAGTACATTCCCAGGAGGGGGAAAAAAAAAAACTACCCGGCGCAATTTCGTTGTTCGCTACAGGGGGGGGAAGCGGGCAGAGCGAAAAAATCACAAAACAACAGAGGAGAAAAGGGGAACGGAACAGGAAAAGGGGGCGGCTAACAAATTCTAATTTGCTAAAGGGGAGGGGGAAGGACACAGGGGGGAACGCGTAAAACACGCGACTGAAGCTGAAAAAGCGCTACAGAAGAGATATTGTCGAACAACTGGCCGCGCGGAATCGGGAAGGAGAAAAACCGCACAACGGCAAATCCAGAATAAGGGGAGCCGAGACAGGAATGGTTGGACCTTGCTCGGGTAGCCCTGAAAAAAGGGGAAAAATGCCATCAGGTCTGCCTAGGACTGAGGTGGGCATGAGGGGCGCAGGGAAAACCGGCCGTTGGGGAAGTAAAAGAAGAGGGAAGAGAACAGGGAACAACGTGACCACGGTCAAACGAATACCGGAAAAAAAAGAACGAGAACTTTATTTGTGGAAGACTGAAGGAGTGCGCTGCTGAGTGAAACGACAGTGGAGCTAAGGAAGATCAATGGCTTCGGGCTACCTTACGACCTGCGTACTCCAAAGACGACCAGAAACACCATCCCCGAGTGATAGGCCAAGGAACAAAGAAAAATGCTCCACACTGCACAACCAAAACAGGTCAACGGAGTGTTTGAGAATGGCAGTACTTGGTGCCGAAGGAACAGAAAGAGGGGTGGGACATTCATTTGGGAAGGGTGAAAAGGAGAGGCGGACGCATAAAAAGGGTGAGAAGGGTTACCACGCAAAAATTCGGGGCGGCGTAAAAAAAAATCGGGTTCGCTTTCGACCAAACTCGGGGGGGAACTTGAAGAGGGGGAAAAAAGGGCTCTTGCGGGAGAAAAATTCCTTCATGTGGTACAAGCCAAGGACGGGAAATTTGACGAAAAAGAACGACCGCAGTTTACATCAGAAAGCGCGCGGCGCAAATTCTGTAGCAAAGGAGCAGAAAAGATAGACCAACACCGAAGAACAGAAGTGCGAGTCAACCGAGATGCAAACGAAATCCATCGCAACCACCGGGCATTCGGGCGAAAAGAAAGGAACCAGATAAAGGCGAGAAATAAAAAAGGGCGCGGAACGGTCGGGAGATTTCGGGGAGTCGTCAAAAGGAACAGCAAAGCTTAAAGGAAGGGAGGCAGAGTCTTCAACGGAGGGAACTCGCATTTCGGAAAATCGAGTAAGCGCAGCAGGGGTCTTCGCACGGGGGGGCAAAAGCCACCCTGTAAGGAGGATGCAAACACCCTGTGACTAGGAGAAGGGGCTGGCGCAGAGTACAAGACAGTAAGGTCGCAGGCCAACTTGACAGGCAAGAAGACCCTGCCGATGGTTCGTACCAGGCAACGAAACACCCATAGCCGAAAATGTGTTTACCTGTCCGGAAAAGGGAAAATCTTTGACTTCGGGGGGAGGGGGGGTAGGAAGGGGGACTGCATTACCACTGGGAATCGGGGAAGTGGATGCCACTCTGACAAAGGCCCGGAACCGGGGAAGTACCCCTGCATCAAAAAAAATAAAATTCGAAGGTTTCGCCGACTCTTATGGGGAAGTCAGGATTGCGATTGAAAAGAGGGTAGGGTGGGACTAGAAGAAATGCACTGGCGAAAGCATCGCATAGACCGGGAAGGAGGAAGAACACCGTGGTCTAATCCAACAACGTCAAGTTTGGGAGAAAAACAAGAACTGAAGGGCTGCTTGCTAGAAAAGACGGGCTCCAGAATCGCTCATCATGAAGGGCCACACCCCGGTCGAAATGAGGGTACGCAAATTGGGGGAGAGAAGCAGGGAGCTTCAAGCCGCCCCCAGAAAGAGGGGGCGGGGGAAATCCTCAAAGACGCCCGTCCTGCGATTGTTTTCGGCGCCGATATGAAAAGCCAAATAACAAAAAATTTGCCGTTCGTCGGAAAATGAGAAGACGGGGGCGTCCGGAGAACCTGCAGAATGCAGAAACCTTGGGAGGACGCGTGACTTCGGCGAAGACTAAAAACCACTCGAGAAGGG
>Ga0179593_1488623_pt1 | contig 11936 bp, 11 predicted proteins | sample CZODoug2_1_08_16_FD_185931 | JGI IMG/M metagenome (GOLD analysis project Ga0179593, IMG submission 185931) | Vadose zone soil fungal communities from Angelo Coast Range Reserve, California, USA - CZODoug2_1_08_16fungal (PacBio error correction) | ecosystem: Environmental > Terrestrial > Soil >...
AAAGAGTCCGCACCAGAATGAGAGGCAGCCAGGGACCAGGTAGATGACTCAAGAATCGCTCAGATACCAGCTTGGGAACATAAAAAAAAAAAAAAAAAAGACGGCGCTGGGTTGGAGGAGGGAGAAAAAAATCAATAAGCCTAAAGAAGGCAGAGCTACAAGCGACAGAAGAGGAGAACGGGGCCGCTTCTTGAAAAAACCGGGGACGTCAAAAAGGTTGCCGCCGAGAGTCCAAAAAAAAAGCACGCAAGAAGGAGCAAATGTTACTTTTCTTCACACAAGAGAAGGACCGAGCAGGAGGCAGATCGGCCTGCAGAACTTACAAAAAGAAAGAACGACTCGGCGCCTGAGGAGATCGTCGACCCCAGTCCCGAGCTCGACCCGTCAGCGTCGTGCCAATCGACGATGCTTTCATCCTAAAAAGGGCGGTCAGCTGATCGTTAGGGGCGATCTTAAGAGGGAGGGTGCCAGAAAAAGGGGAAAAAACACGCGGTCATTGAGAGAATCAGTTATAGGAGAAGACATCCTTTGTTAAAAAAGGGGAAGGGAGTTTACAGCATCCAGGTTCAAAAAAAAAAAAAATCAAGTATAAGCGCCCACCCGACTCTAAGAAAGTCAAATGCTGCCGAACCGGGGGCGAAGTGCAATCACTGACCGAGCGCCGCTTAACGACGGAAACATGATTGGACAGAGCGATCATAAATCCGATTAAAAAGGAAGATGCTCAGCGAAAACTAAATGTCGGGGAGGGACTCTGAACCCACGAAAGAGTAAAACAGAAAAAAGGTGTAAATCTTTCCTCACTTCATCCTTAGAAAATGAGATGAAGAAACATTTTCCCTTAGTGCAGGAAAAGGAAAAGAGGGGCGGCGATACCAAGGCTACGCAACAAGACTGGAACGGAGCGGGCATGGTTGCGGGTCAATTGAGTGGTGAGCCATACTGGCAAGAATCTCCAGAAAAGCCTCGTTTCACATAGATCATAACGTAAAAAGGTAGCGAACAATGCAGGCTGTGGAATGGGACGGTACAACAAAAACAAACGGGCAAATACGAAGTGCCTGGGATGGCCGCTGGAAAAAAAAAAAGCTAACATCAGGACGCAAAGCTGCAGGGCCGATCAACTGGTGGGAAAAAAAAAACCAGCCAGACATTGACAGAAAACTTGACCGCGGACAAAAGGGAAAAAGATGGTCGGCGTGAGACCGGACCCATTGCAGCGGATAGCGTGGCTGCCTACGAGAGCACAAAAGGGAGAAAGCCCCAGCGCTGCTGAATGTGAGTCCGGGCCCAGAAGGATGAGCCCAGCTCTTGTGACCAGGGGATGCTCACAACCGAGCAACCCCCAGACCACCGAGAAAGATTACCAAGTACGACGCAAGAAGAAAGAAGAAAAAAAGAAAAACGATCGGGAACATGTTTCATCAGAGGGAGGAGCATATGCCGAATCTTTAACTGGAAGGACTTCGAGTACAAAGAGAAGTACTTCTGGCGTCATTACGGGCGGACGGATCGATCGTTATAAGAAAAGGAAAAAAACACGAAAAGAAGAAAGTCAACACTAGGAGGGGTAAGGGAGGCGGAATCTCGCGATCAACGACCGTTTTGAGGGGCGACCCACAAGGAAGCGAGGTGGGGTCGTCAAAGAAAGAAAAACGAGCCGACCGAACGACGGGTGAGTGGGGAGTGGAACTGGCGTAAAAGGGAGGGGAGAAAGGGAAAAAAGGCGGGGGGGCACACCCAGAGAAAAAAAAAAATAACATGGTGGTCCTGCCACGGCATCTTATCTTTGGGGGAAAGGAAACAAGATGCGGTTGGGATGCAAAAAAACTAGCCAGTGGGTGTCTCTTGGGGGGGAAAAGGACCCAGAGGCGGCATAAGACAGACGGACTTGATACTGACTTCATACAAGGGGGCTCGAAAAAGCTACTGCAAGAAGGGGAAAATACACCGATGTTGCCAATACAAAAAGGAAAAAAGGGCATGCTTCGATCACGAACCAGGAAGGGTTCAAGGAATGCAATAGTTCCGCGGCCGGGGGATTCTAACGGCTCAGCAAGGGGGAAGAAAAACAGGAGAATACTCAGTGGAAAAAAAACACGACGTAGTCAGGGCTGTCTGCGGGGGGGGTTTAACAATTGGCTAAAGTAAGGGCAAGCGGAACAGTTGCAGAGATCGCTAAGCTCCTCAGAGAACACAACTGGCTGGGTGGGGAAGTCTTGTTCGATAGATATCGGCAAATTGGGGGGAAGAAAGGGGACGTCTCCCCTTGGGCCACCAAAAAAAGAACAAGCAATCGAAGGGGAAAAGAAAAAAGGTGCCTTTGTGCTCACTGCGAAAGAAACTGATTTCCTGAAATGCTGAGCAAAAAAGGGGGGAAAAAAGGGCGGGGGAACATAGCGCCAGGGGGAAGAAAGCAAATCAGGGGACTGAGCCGAGCACGTGAAGGGCAAAAGGTTCTGGAGCCCTGCTCTGGCATTAGATTGTAAAAGCCCGGATAAAGCGCACAGTTTGGTGGGGGAAAAGAAGAAAAAGGCCGGCTTCAAATGCATTTGGTTTGGTGGGGGTGGTGGGTTGGGGGGGTTATTGGGAGCGAACCAATCGCAAAAATTATAAAAAAGGCCGGCCCACCAAAGGGCACTACCCCAGAGGAAGATGACACTGAACCACAATGGCCAAAAGGGGGCTCCTTGGAAAGCCAACAGCACGTTGAACGTCTCCCCATCAACCCCCAAAAAAAAAACCAAACCACCTTCCCCAAAAAAAAAAAACCCCACAAAACCCCAGAAAAACCAACAACAACCACACCCCCACCCCCACCACGAAAACCAAAAAAAAACCACACCTCCCCCAAAAAAAAAGGGATGACCGCCAGCGACCGGAAAACTCGTTCCGTCTAGGATTAACTGATGCCACCAACCGACTATGGAAACTCCGGTCCCATAAAGGAGTTATCGAGGGGAGAATAGTTTTGGAAGCGTCGGCGTGGAGTGCTGGAGGGCGCGGAAGATAAAAACGAAGTCCATACCTTAAAGGATCGGGGAAATACTCCAGATGCCCCGAGGGCGGGAAAGTCCAGGGAGACATATTCAGGCGCATGCATGATGCTAAGCAAGGGAGAGTTAAAAGCGAAGTAGGAGAGGATCTGAGGCTCTACGGGTTGCAAAGGGAACCCCTTGGGTGCCGGGGTGGTGGGATGGAGGGAAAATCCATGGTCCAAAGAAGTCGGGGGGGGCAGACCTAAACGGCAAGAAATCGGCCAAGGAAAAACTTCAAGAGATGGCGCTCCTCAAAAAGGGTAGATCGTAGAAGACCGAAAAAAAAACGCTCACGCAAGCAGATGGATGCTGTGCCGGTCCATAACGAGAACGCGAAGAGAAGTTGGGAGGAGAAAAATGGGCTGGGAATAAAACAGGGGAATAAAAAAAAAAATTCAGAAGGATGATAGCCAGAAAACGAAAACAAAAAATGAGCTGCGCTATTCTGCGGTTGGGCGGTGGAAGTCTTTCCGGAAGCTAAAAAAAGGAAACGGCTACAGCCTGCAGGCGAAAAGAAAAGGATAAGCTGGCCGAGTATTGCCCCGTCTGAGACTGGAAAAAGCCACCCAAGAAAAAAACGGACCAAAACCAACGACGCGACTATTGGAAAGCAGCGAGCCCGGAGAGGGGAGAGGTCGCGCTCAGGTAACTGACAAGTGGACCGGACCCGGCGAAAAAGCTAGACTGATGACGTGGGCTGAGACAAAAAAAGTACAGGCTCCCGATCGTCGTTGACACCGATCACAGCCCTGAAAAAACCCCCAAAAAAGGAAGGCACAGAGTCGGGGGATTAACAGGATAAACCGTGATCGCTCTGTCGAAAAGGGCACCCGTAAGGCGGGCGTAAAGAGAGAGTAAAAGTCACCAACTTGGGAAAAAGAATGCATCGGCCGGTTCAGGGAGAGTATCGACTGGAAATTCGCGTTTTACAGCAGGCGTGTAAGCCCGCGGCCAAGGCGACCTCATGGGCATGTGGCTTCGAGGAACCAAGGCTTCGCGAAAGAACAAAAAAGAAGCAACCCGGGGCGAATGCCCAATATACTAGTAGGAAGAGGCCCAGAAGCTTAAGACCGAACTCCCGAGGCCGATAGCCGAAGAAAAACTGAGTGCGAAAAAAGACCGATGAGTCGACTGAAAATGTGTTCAAAGTTCAAAAGAAAAGGCTCCGAGCAAAAAGATCGTAAGGTCGGGGAACGAAAGGAAGAGACCGGGCCACTCCATCTCCGCGGTGAAGAACTGTTCCGAAGGGAAGGGCACGCGCCGAAATCGTAGGAAAGGTCCGTGTCTTTGGCGGTGATAAAAGCGGCACGTCAGGAAACGCTCGTCGCGGAAGGGAAAGGGCAGGAGGATTAAATCTGGCTCTGGGGGGGGAAACCGAAAAGGTAAGGGAGAAAGAAGGTTAGCATGGTCACCCAGCCGGTATAAGATCTGCTCTTGGGAAAAAAAGCGAAGGATTTCAGTCAGGGGTGCTCACCAGCAATCGCAGTACCTCGAGACTCACAAAAAAAAATAGAAAAAGGAAGATAAAAAAAGAAGGCCTGCGGGCTTAAGCAGTTAATAGGACAGATCAGCCACGGAAAAAGAGCTGTATAGGGGGGGGGGAAAATTACCGGACACGGCGAGGGAAGGCTATGGTTGGGGATCACCTAAACCGAAAGGCAGCTACAACTAAAGAAAAAAAAAAAAAGCTTGGAAACCTTTTCCACTCAGAGTCACAAGGCACGATTGCCGATAAGAGCGCGAAAAGGCAAACAACGCGAGGAGTGAGGAAAACCCGGTTCAAAGAAGGAGGACGAAAAGGTCCGTAGGAAAGAAGAGGCTTGCCGGGACCTAAAGGAACACGAACCTCGGCGCCTTCGCCAAGGTCGAACAGGCACGAGGCGCGGCCCTAGGAACGCAAGCACGGCTATTCGGTCGAACAATAGTCCGTGCGTCGGCTAGCGTAGATCTTCGGAAAGTCTGACTCGCCGATCGCTTGTTGAACTCAACTGGGCACCGTTCATGCAGCAGGTTTTTCGATAAAAAAAAAGAAAAGGCGGAGGTCGCCTGCCGCAAATAATCAAAGTCCAGGGTCCACGCGACGTTTCAGACTAACTCTAAAGAACCCTCTCTCAAAAAAAAGAAGTGCTGGAAACAAAAAAGGTGTCTGAAGGGATCACTAAAAAAGACGAGCCTTACGACTGGGACGCATCGATTGGCTGAAAACAAAGAGCGAGCAGAGCAATCAAAGAACGGCCGCCGATGCTAGCTCTAAAAGAGTGTCTAAGGACGTGAATCCAAAATCGGAAGAAAGACCCCACTTGTTCGAGCACTTTCAAATCACGGAAAAGACAGCAGGATCGGTTGAGGGAAAAAAATTTCCAAAATTGGGGACCGAACGCCAGCGAAAAAGGAGAGGAAAAAGAGAACCCTCGAAACTCCCACACGTCCTCTAAGAAGGGACTGTGTTCCTGCGGATGTCGTTGTACTTAAAAGAGGGCGCCATACGTCCCCCTGTCCACCTCCCGAAGTGGTTTGATTCTCGCGAATATCGCCTCGAAGACGTCGCCTATAGAGACCTGGGTGCAGATGGTTAAAGTTAAAAGGAACACAATATCCTCACAAAGGAAAATATAGCCAAGAGTGCCCGGATGCAAGGGCTGTCGTAAACGAGCGATCATCAGAGCAGAAGCGGCGACTCGTGGGAGATCTTCGAAAATGGGGGGGGTTAGAATTCAACCGCCAAAACCGGGATGACAGACAGAACTCCTCATACTAGCCTAGTCTCGGAAAAACACAGACCCGATTCTTTGAGGAGAAGTAAAGGTAATATTCGTCTCTACGCATAACCTCAAAAAGAGGAGGACCAAAATTCTTTGGGAAATTCCGAGGCGCTTGCGCCAAACCGTGGAGGGGCTCGTGAGCGGACAATGCAGAGTGGGGGGAAAGTAGGCTCGGACACAAAAAGCAAACCACAGCAACCGAAACATGATGACCCCACCCCTTAGAGGCAGTATACGTAGACGGGGAAGAAACAAAACCGATCGGGAGGTCGGCATCCGACGAGAGCGGCTAGTAGGTAACTACGAAAATGTCACATAAATACTTAGGAATCATTAGGTCGCTTACTAAGTACGATGTGCGGGGTTAGGGAATATCTCCTCAACCAGTCGAGGGGAAGAAAATCAACAACTAGTGGCATTATGGCTAACCTCGACTGAATAAACAATTTGGTCCATCCGGGCGACCAGGATTACCGTTCAGAAATAGTTTTGCGAAAGCAAGGAAGAAGATTCATACTAGTTTTAGTACTGCATAAGTCAGCTTGGAGGTACTTAAAATTCGAACGTATGGGGCTTTGGGGAAAAGCCCCCGGTTGAAGGTGGTTTCCATCGAAACTGAGTTCAGGTAAAAGAGAGTAAGGGAGAAACCCGCAAACGTGGCGGGTTTGAGAGAGTGCCTGGCAGGCGAAAGTTCTGCTGCGAGTTCTTGGTTTCCCCGGGAATGATGGGTGGTAAGTTCACTTCGTACGGAGAGGGGTCCCCGCTGCCATCCAGGGCAGTGGAGAGAGGGGGCCAAAAAGCACGTAAGGAGGGACGAATTCAAAAAATGGGGACGACGGGATAACGGAATAAAAGACGCAGAACAGGGTCCAAAAGACAAAGGAACAACAAAGGTTTGCCAACGGATAGCTACCAACACGGAATTCGACGCCTCGGCAGGGAAAAGTGATTATAGAGGTCAACCCAGGGTCAACGTGGAGGGTAGGTGGCGGCATATGTGATGCGGCGCTCAATTCCCAGGGGAGAGGGGAGAATTGTTAGGCTGGGGCCAGGTGAACGACGAAATGGCTCCGCGAGAAGGATGCCTTCAACCTGGACTTCGTGCGGCCCTTGGTGTAATCCCGCGGGCCTCGTTGCTAACAGCCTTCTCTTGGGTATGGTGCGTTGCGTGGGGGGATTTTGTTAGCCAAAAAACTTGTGTCAAAATAAAGGGACCAGCGGAAAAGGGGAAGGTATACTACGCATCTCTATCAAAAAAGGAGAAAAGAGCGAGAGGAGGCAACATTGTCGCTTTCACCTCTGCCCATTGGTCACCAACACCAGCCGGGACAAAATACGCGTCCTCAAAGGGTAAAGTTGAATGCGACTCAGAGGGTGCAAACTGCTGACAGGGACGGGTAATCGTAAAAGCAACCAGTGATCGGAAGAGCCTTCGGTCGTGATAGGGACAAGGCCAATGAAGGAGCCCGTTGGCAAGAGGGTTTCTTTGCAAAGAATGGAAGGAAAGCATTTTGGGAGGGGAGAATTACAAAAAAGTTTATGAATTGAGAGAAGCGGGCGGCCTGGCGCAGGCCCGCCTAAGGGGGGGGTGGTTTGGGGTAGTTGGGGCTTTGCGGTTGTTTGTGTCTTTCTCGTCAACTGAGAAAAAGCCCCCAAAAAAGTCCTCCGCGCAAATCATACGCTGCTACCCCGCCGAAGGTCGCGGGCGGACGCCAGAGGAACTATTCCGTTAACCTGAACCAACAATTCCCAAGGTTAGCGGCAGGTTGAACACCACGGTACGATTTCATGGGCAAAAGAGAGTCATCCAGCTCCCTACTAAATGTTCGGCATCGGTCCTGAGTTCAAAAAAAAGAGGGGAGGCCTAGAGAGGGTGCCTCTTTCTCAAAGAAAACGGCGTTGATAAAAAGGCGGACCGAAGAAATAATTGTGATCCGGGACGAACTTTACACCGTGGGGGGAGCAAGACGTCTATAAAGACAGAATGCACTCAAAAAAAGCAAAATGAGCACGAAGAGACGAGGTGAGGCAGAGGGAGAAAGTAAAGTCAGGAATGCCAGGAATAGAAAAATAAGAAAATGTCCAGAATCAGTTCTGGCTCGAGAGGATCTGATGGAAAGTTTGCATGAGGGGGAAGTGGTGGCGGTGTTGCGGTTGTCACCGACATCGGGAAATGCTGGGCCCAAAAAAAAAAGACGCGTCTCCCGAAAACAGAGAAACTTTCGACAACAAACGCTGGGCCCCTTCTCAAAGGGAACGCTCGTAGAAGATATCCAAGGATGAGTCAAAAACGCAAGACACGCATGGGCGATGTACTTTGGAAAGGGAAAGACTGGGTCGAGATGGTGGCAGTTGGTCAAGAATGCAAGGGTACTAAAATCGTATCGCAGAGAAAGGAAGACTGGGAAAGAGCGCAAAAAGCAGCCGGCATCCAGGCATGGAGGCGCTAGCGAAGGGGGGGTGAAAGATGTGTGTAGGGAAAGGGGGCGAAAAACAGCTGCAAAGTGGAAGAAGAAGGGGGAGGGGGCGACTGACGATATTTGCCCAAAAAACCTCCTACAAATGGGGAGAAAAAAAAGGAGACTGGGGGAACCGTATGATGGGAAAAGAGAAACCAGCGACCGGAACCATCCTACCAACGTCAGACGATTGTGCGATCACGTCCGAGGAAGAAGAGAATTGATGGCAGCCTCAAAAAAAAAGCTCAGGGAGGAAAGGAAGGCGAAAGGAAGGACAGAGAGCTGAAAGGAAAGAAAGCGAAAACAAGGTATGGCCTAGAAAGATCAAGGAACGCACGAACCCTAGACACCGGATAAAAAGAGCGGCGATAGCATCGCGTACCGTCCTAACACAGGGCTATCTGGGAGATAAGAATCGATCATGGGAGATAGGAGGAGCGGGGCCTCGAAAAGAAAATTTATCCAGTAGAAACCGGGGCTCGGCATCACAAGCATGCTCAGGGGCGCCGAGTGGGGCTGTAAGATAGAAAAGGGGGAAACTCTAGGGTGAAGCCTGAGGGTCGTTTAAAGAAAAGCCAAGGCGAACCACATGGCGGTTCTCGAGAACAACTGTCCAGGAGAGAAAGCGCGCCTCAGAGGGAGATAAGGCGAGGCCGAAATAAGGGCGAAGAGGAAACACTAAATAGAAAAGAAAAACCATCCGTCCGAAATTAGAGACCAGACAAAAAAAAAGGATCATCTCCGAAGTGCACCCCATAACCTCCTTGTATGGCAGAAGCAACGGTTGAGACTTCTCCAGCCAGGTCACAGAGTAAGTCTAGCTTTCGGTCCAGCGTACGCAAGTCTGAACTGGCCACCTGGGGCGCGACGGCACCGGCGTGAAAAAAAGTAACCTATCCAAAAAATCTTTTCGAGATCGTCTCTCTCCTTAAGAAATTTACCTTCACCTCTTCGACCAGTTCTTCTGCTCTAGGAACTTAGTGGACGGTTCTTCCGGGTCGGTTAATCAGTGTCAAAAGATCTTTGCCTGGTGCGGGAAGGGTCTTGCAGGCAGGTTCAAATGTCTCGTGGTATAAAGTTCCTCCAAAAAACCATACAAGTCAAGCGGCTGTCGCCGGGGGGGAAAAGCGGGGGAATTTAGTGGGTGAATCACACAGAGCGAAAAAACTGTTAACTTCGGCACATCTACTTGCGATATCAAAAGAGACTGAAGCAGAGGGAGGTCATTCAAAAAAAACAAGGAGAAAAAGAGGAGGGAACGGCGGTCCTGCGATTCACGCGGTGATTCCGGAAGTAATGACTCAGAAGAAAGGGGAAGAAACGAGTCAAAAGGGGAAATTCCCAGCTGGGTGGAAGGAAAGGGGACAAAAGAGACTAGGGGGGGGAGGATCTTTATCAACGGGGAAAAAATCTAAGAAGCCTGAAGCCTTCACGAGAAGCGCGAAAAGAGGTTGTTCTACTGCCGCTTCTCAACCGCCGCACGACAAGAATCCTGACGGGGGCCGAGCTTTAAGGAGCGGAAAAAACGAAACGCAAAAAGGAACTTCGACACAAAGACGAGCCAGAGAGGCCGGTCGAGGACATGCTTAATGCCGACCGGTGAAAGCCAGGGGGGACCCTCGGGCTGCAGTGGTTGAGGAACGGAGAAACACTGATCCACCCCAGACCCAACTAGACCCTCATCCGGACGAGGCTCCCAGAATTCTAGCGGAGAACGTGCCAGCCTTACTTCCTGGCAATATAATTCTAACCTCATTAAGTGAATGGTAAGACACGACGCGCGCCTGGTGCTAAAAACACGAGAGAGCGTTCATTCGCAGAAAAGCAACGGCAGCCCAATGGGCGGCGCCGGCCCGGAGGGGCTTTAAATGAAACAAGCCAATCCTATGAAACCAACTAGGCCGGTTAACCTCTCGATACTCTGCGACAACATCTAAGAACTTTCCGGCGGCGAGCTTTCTGTGGAAATAAAATACCAAGACACACCGTCATTGTCTTAAGGGGGAAACAACTAAGCTCAAGAGGGCCGTCGCTCGCACAACTTCCTCGCTGGTTATGCCGAAAAAGGAGGTTCTTGGCGCCAATCAGGAAGGCTCGGAGAATGCGGAGAAGATGCTAGGACTCAAAGATAGGGACGTTCGCAGGCGGGTCCTATGAACAAAAAACTAACTGGAAGGACCCTACTTGTGTCGAGAAGGGACCAAAAGTCATCGAGGATGGATAGTTCGTAACGGGGCTTCCAAGTGGGGGACCTATCAAAAACGCGGACCCAGGGGACATAAGGATGTTGTTAAAAAACTAAAGAGACCCGAGACCAGAAAAACTCGTTCTCATGGCGGAAATTTGGTGCGGTCCGGGGCGCGGGATGGTTTGAAAGGCGGACATAGCAAGATCTATAAAATCCGGAAGATCACCATTGTGCAAAAGCGTGAAAGCGCAGAAGACTGACCGGCATAGGCAAACCATTGCAGCGAGGTAGGAACTGGCCGGGGGAACATACCAAAAACCGGAAAGAAACACTCCTGGGGGAAAGGAAGGCTGCGAAACGCGCCGATCCATCATTAAAGCTGCTCTGAGCTCAGGAAGACAATAACAATGTTTTAGGAAAGCAAATTAGAGCGCACTCCAAAAAGCTCATCAGAGATCGGGGTAAGGTGCAAAATGCAAGGAACATTCTGTCTGCGGAAGCCCTCCAAAATACCGCAAATCTTATTTCTGATTAAATCGCCTAAAGACGTATACCGAAAAGGACTTCCCAGCGGATGGGGAAAAGTAAAAGGGAGAGGAAGCTAAACCTGGAACAGGAATGAGCCGCAATTTGGGGACAGGAAACGGACAACCCGAAAAAAAGCACCAAGACATGAAGGGAAAAAGGTCTAAAAAACAATAGAGAGCGCGAAAAAAAATCGTAGATCGTCCGAAAAAGACATTGCTGAAAAGTCAAGAAGGCATATGGAGAAGACAAAGGGAGAGTCTCCGCAGACAATATTTCCGAGGAAAGGAAAGAATATAAAAAGATCGCGGCAGAAAGAAGCCAGGCACCATATTCTTAGTCTCCGCCAGAATGATTTAATGGCCGAACCGAGGCAATTTTCAGCTGAAATTTGTGGGCGAAGAATGGCCGGAGCCGCTGAAGAAGGGTCCACAAAATGGCGCGTCAGCTGTGGAGCCAAATGGACGGGCGGGGGCATGGGGCCACCCGCAAACAAGTTCCATTGTGTGGACAAAAAGTCGTACGGAGTGAGTCTCACAGGGAGAAGGGGTCGGTGGTCAGCCGACGCGCTGCCTTATTAACTGGGTCTCTTGGAGAGGAAAAAACAAAGAAAATAGCTTGCAAAAGCCGCGGAACAAGCTACTGGAGAGAAAAGGAATCAAAATTTGAGGTAAATTACAAGGGAAGTAAGATAAACTCACTCCAGAGCAGGTAAAAAAAAAAGGAACTACAACACAGATTGGAATCACACTAGTCATGCACTTGGGCGACAGACCAGGTTTCACGTTGAACCCTTTCGCTAAAGTTTCCGTCAATATTCTTACAGTCTAACAGGGTTGGGGAAAGTGGATCAAGATTCGATCCGGGAACCCGCCTTACGGACGCCGCAGAGGGGGGACCGGTCGGTTGTTGCAAAAATGGTAAAGAAAGGGAGGGTGAAACGGACAGGTCCGAGAAATCGACC
>Ga0179593_1535205_pt1 | contig 11936 bp, 10 predicted proteins | sample CZODoug2_1_08_16_FD_185931 | JGI IMG/M metagenome (GOLD analysis project Ga0179593, IMG submission 185931) | Vadose zone soil fungal communities from Angelo Coast Range Reserve, California, USA - CZODoug2_1_08_16fungal (PacBio error correction) | ecosystem: Environmental > Terrestrial > Soil >...
CCGCGGGGTCGACGGTGGCCCCCTGTGACTAGCTAGGTTATGTGCCGGTCGAAGGAAGAAACGGTACCTGGGTGATCCCTGCGATGCGCTGGGGGGGGAAGCGCCAGAGCAACTCAAAAAAAAAGAAGGAGCTCGTCCGGATTGTCCAGGGAGTGGGCAAACGCGAGCGGCTTCCTTATAACCGCGCGCCTGCTGAGTGAATAAAAGGAGGAAAAGGGAGGTGTCACGGTAGACAGACGCCGGATGTGCCTGCATCTCATCAAAAATCTCAAGGGGTGCCAAACCCGGTTCAGAACGTGGGGAAGAGGAAACGGCTCTTATTTCTGAACTACGATCACGAATTCGAAAAAGCCGAGCAATTTAGAACGCGAGGGGGAGAAAAGGAAGCTAGAGAGGGGGGACATAGAAGGAAGCGAAGCTGCCGAGCAGGATTGTCCTCAGTACGGGGGGGGTCGAGACGAAGATTAATCTATCTCAGGACTCGTAGAAGAGAGAAAACGGGAAAGCTCTGGCCGCCGCCCCTCGCGGGGCAGCCTCTACAAAGCCGGCATCCCGCGTGTGCGTCAGGAGGAAAAGGGAGGCGTGACCAAGGAGGCGACGCGCAGGTGGGCACACGCACGTAAGCTTACCTTGAAGTCTTCGACGATGCAGCAGGGGGGAGAAAGCAGGGGAACTTCTTGGTAATCGGGGAGCCAGGGGAAAACTCTGAACACGTCGTGCTGAGGTTGGCAAACTCAGAGTGACCTTGGGGAGGAGCAGGGCCGAAAAAACGCAAAGGGATGGATCCCGGTAGAGGGCGCGAGAGAGGACCGTGTGAATTCGTCGGCTAAAAGGCAGAAAACTCGGCGGCGTCGGACGGGGAGCACGCCGGGAAAGAGCGAGTAAAGAGCCTCAAAAGGCTCCAACTCCAAGAGAAAGCGGCCCAAAAGGGAGTGGGGAAACCTCGGCCAAGGGGACCTCTGAGGGGAGGACTGTCCTAAAGCTCTGGGGGAAGTCCAAGAAGGCGAAAAATGCGGGCTCAGCTCCCAGATAAACACAGTCAAAGTGTCCAGAAGATCAAGGATGAACGCCGAATAGGCCTCCCCCTCCGCGGCGGTCGGCGTCAAGAAACCAGCAGACAACCAAGGGGACCAAACGCGCAGAGCTCTCAGGGAGAAAAAACGCTCGTCATACTCCGGAGGAACCGCTGGAAGCAGGCGCGTCTCGATGTATCGGAGAGGTAACAAATAAAAAGAGAAGGAGACTGGGGGGGGGGGTGGGGACCGAAGGGGGGAGTAAGGAGGACCAAAGGGGGATCAAAGGGGAAAATTGTCAACTCGAGGCAGCGTCGATCAAACTGTGCAGCGCTCGGTGAAAGCCGCTCAAAAAGAAGGATCGACAGGGACTCGGGCGGGGGCGCGATGATGAAACAACCGAGCCGGGGAAAAAAAACGATCTAAAGGAGGGGTCACAGGTCCGCGAGGAAGGCGTGAGGGTAAAAGGTCTGGACTTGGGATCGTGAAGCCGAAAAAAACTGCTGACGCTTAGAGGGTGACCTTCGGAGGGCCAAAAAGATCAGAACTCTCCCACATGCTGCTAACACGAAGACGAAACGACGACCGCAGAAGAATATAACAAAACCAAAGAAAAGTCGAAAGGGTCTTGGCCCAGCAACCGGTAGGGGAACCCAGGCATCTACAAAGTCCAAAAAGGAAACGCCGGCCTCGTTGAAGACCGTACGAGGCCGTGAAAAGATTAGCCTCAGGGGGGGGGGGGGGGTTGGGGGGGCGCCTCTAACCCTTGCCGTGACTAAGGGGAGGAGTCAGAAAGGAAAATCGGCGAACGCTCGAGCCTCGATAGGGTGTGGGCAAGGAAAGGAGACTACGGCTCTTAGATGGAAGGGGGGGACTTCGCTACTTCGCCGAGAGTATACTCACCTATATCTCCTCTCAAGACGGACGCAAAAAAACGAGATAAAGTCAGCGCTGATGTGGATAATAGAAAGAACTCAAAAAACTAAAAGGATTAGGATGAGATAGTAATAAGTAAGGAGGTCGAGCTGACCTATCTAACTGGGGGTGGAGGGCTGTCGGAGCGAGACATATAGTGCGGAAAAGAGTATCCCTCCTGCCCCACCCATGGCAAACAGGGAGGCTCCTGCTCATCCCCGACAAAAGAGGCAAGGCTCGTCCACGATTCGGGACGTGCAGCTCCTGCTCATCGGGGACCGCGAGGGTGGAGGAGTGAGTATTGCCAGAGTCCGAGGACTGAGACCGGGAAGCTAAATAATTGCTGAAGTACTCAGGAACGTCCACAGACGGACGAGGCGGGGATTTCGCGAAAAACAAGTACGTGGTTCTGGGCCATCCCATTCAGCAAGAAGGGCGAGGGTCTAGAGCTTCCTGCAAGTGAGGGGAGAAAAAGACTTATGCGCAGCAGTTTCGGAGTGCGCCCGACGAGGCGGGGCAAAAACACGTGAAACTGAATCACACGTAAGAGGCGCTAAAAACTAACATAAGAGAAAAAAGTGCATAGGGGACCACCCCGCGACGCCTCCGTGCGTGACGTCGTGGAAGTCAACCGCAGGGGGCGGAAGGCTGCACAAGAGGAAATCAGCACGAAAAACCAAAATAGGCGCTGCTCGATCCATAGCTGAGCGGGGGTGCTAGGTCAATAAAAATGGAAGGAGAAATCCGACTGAAAAAGATAACTCAGAAGGGGAAACGCGTCAATGGATGGGTTCAGAAAAAACCAGGGAGAAAAGGTCCTTCTTCCGCTGAACAACCGTTCTACAGCTAGCGGGGAGGGGAAATCAAGAAAGGACTTGACTGTAGAAAAGCCGCTATGAGGTCTGGCTTAGAACGACGATCGGGGTGTGGGAATAAAGGGGAATCCTTGGCGGGTGGGTCCAGGCGGGTAAACGATTGGCTGGTCTCGTGACACACGAAATGAGGCCCTTGGCGGCTAAAAGAGAAAATTAAAGGGGCCTCGTCGTTCCAATTGTCCTGTAATCGGAATGTCTGATGAGCCCGCGTGGGGGCAGGAAATCTCCCATGGAGGAAAACTCGAAGGGAGGATCACACCAAATTAGGTAGCAGGGGGGAGTCGGAGACACGGTACTTGTAAGGGAGGATGAGGTCATGCAGGGCTCACTGAAGGTCTCGGAAGATTCCGCCTCCACAAGGCTCGCTCGCAAGGAGCTTCTTTCTCGAAAAAAAAAAATCACGGGAGGAGGGGGTGCGAAAAAAAGAGAAAAGGAGGGAAACGCCGTCAAGGAGCGCGGAGCCTACGGTCCCCTGCATAAGATTCCAAAAAAAAACTACTTTCAATGTAAAAGCCCGACCGTAAGGGCGGGTCGGTACCATCATGGAAAGGTAGTAACTCGAAAAAGAGAAAGAAAAAAAAGAAAGAATAAGTTCAGCTCGACCGACCGGGTTACGTGTGAGCGCTCGCCCCCATCAAAAACGCCAAACCTTTACATCTCACACGTCGGGACTGATGTCAGGGTAAAGCGGAAGAAGGGAAGCAAAATGCGGCCCGCGGTTTTTACGGCACTTCCGGAGAAAAGTAGACAGGGGGCTACCTAAGACTATCGGACCGCTGGAAATGAGAACGCCAAACAGGAAAAGCCAGTGAAGACAGGACTTGGAGCATGATCATCGAGGAATGCAAAAAGTATCAAAAAAAACTTAGTACTTCCTCGCAAAGGTCTTAAAAGAAGAATGGCGGGAAAAAGTCCCAAACTCACATCCAGAAGCAGGAAAAAGACTACAAAAAAGAAGGAAGTTGCGACTGGCGCGTGTGGACACTCGGACAACGTAAAACGACGACTTGTCTACCTGAAACACGAAAAATGGGAGGAAGAGCTTCAGGGAAAAAGTCTGAGGCCTCCTCGCCGGCTAGTGGGAAAACCGGGGCAAAAAAAAGAAAGAAAACTAGAACAAGGTCGTATTATCCCTACGAGAGACGGGAGGGAGAGTCCGGTCCATCGGACAGCAGGCGAAAAACCGTTCATCACCGACCGGGAAATGAAACACTACTGTCCTCACCTGTTAGAAGAACTGCACCGTCGACCCCGAACAAAATCCAGACTCCGCTCAAAAAAAAAAAAAGAGTAGGAGGAAAAGATACTCGGCAAAAGCTCTATTGTTCTCCTGTGGCGCAGGGACCGATCCTAAACCCGGGGAGCCTGCGGAGGAAGACAAGACGAGGTGCCGGTTTTAGACCGGTGTTGGATTCGTTGCAGGGAGGAAAAACAGGAACACTCCCCAGCCGAAAAAGAAGTAGCGGAAGGAAGTTGATCAGCAAAGATCAAAAGACGACGAGTAGCCTAGGACCCTCAATTCAGGCTGTAAAAAAAAAAAAAGAGGTATGGCCAACGGTAGACATAAAAAGGGTGTTACGTGCCTCGACGGGGAAAAAAACAAAAAGGAAGTGGAAGAACCTTGCCGTCGAATGGAGGTTCTGCCCGGAGAGAGGGGCGCGAAGGCCAAAAAAAAAGCGTCTTGAATAATCGCAGGGGAGAGAGAAAAAGCCGACGATCTCAGGCAGAAGAAAAAGCGAGCAGATTTAGCCCACGTCGCTTGACTGGAAACGCGCGACTGGCGGAAACGCTAAAAAAAAGAGCTCCTCCGACAGAGTCGGACAGGGGGACCGGATCCGAGCCAAAAAAAAACGCCCGCAGCGCCTTACGGACCCAGTCCCTACGTGTGGCGGAGGAGAAAAAAACTGTGAGAGTTCCGCTTCTTGGGCCGGAGGGGAAGGAACGTAAAAAAGAGGTAGGAAAAAGACAAAAAGGAGAGCATGATGGTCTCCGCTTGTTAATAAGGAAAGAATCAAAAGGAGAAAGCACCGTGTGGACAAGAAAGTGCGCTCGATGGGGGAACAAGGGAAAGGAAATTGAGCCGCCCGCACGCGAGGGGGACAAGCCCGGGATCTGGCTCGGAAAAAAATAAAATGGGTCGTCAGGGTGGGGAGGGTCAGAAGCAGGCGCGGAGTCGATCACGGAAAAAGAAGGGAGGTCTGGAGGGGAAACGATCACTCAGCAGGACTACTCTCCTCTCTCACCCACAGGAGGATACGAAAAAACTCTAAAGCCTTTCGCGTCAATCCGGCCTTTACTCGGGTTGCCTTCAAATGGTCGAGGCGAAGCGACTTCGAGCAAGCCATGACGAGACGAGCGGGGACGAGCAGGAATCCGCTTCGGGCCTCCGCAGCTCCCGGAATCCAATCGTCTTATTCATGGAAAAAAAGGAAAGCACCTCGCGGTCCGGGACTCAGGAGACACACCACGCGCAAGCGGGGAGAGATAAAAAGAAAGACGTAAAGGATACTCCCTGAGTAAGCTTGGAAGAGAGAAAAGCTTGATCGCTCTACCTGAAAAAAAAGGGAAAAGGGGTTGTTGTGCTCGGACATAGACTACCACGCCGGGGGGCGAAGGAGAGTGGTCCATCTCAGATGTCATGCTTCTCAAGGGATGAAGATCTGGTAAGAGAAACAGAAGCAGCTCCGGTCGCAAAAGCGGTGTTAGCGGTCGGGAGTGGATAGGTGCATCAGGGCGCCGCACCATGCCCATGCGTTGAGGAAGGGTTCCGCGAGGAAGGCGGCTATGGAAAATCCGGACTTGCTTTGGATCAGGGGTAACTGCGCGCGGGTATCAGGTTGACAGGACGTAAAAAGTAACCGCGCAGCGAGGTACTGCGAAAAATAAAGAATGCTGCTAAGGCAAACTAGCCTGACGACCGCCGCCTAAGACCGAAAGAAACAAACTGGGAATGGCCCAGCCACCGAAGGGGGGAAGAACGACAGGACCTCCATGTGGATCAAAAGGAGGGAAAAGAGCCGTCGGTGACGCTCTTGAGCCGCTGGCGCGCACGAAGAGTCCAAGCAGCTCAAGGGGGCTGGAACTCGAAAAGAACTCGGAGAGCGGGAAGAAAAGGCACGCAGGAGACTGCCGACGTCGGCGGCCAGGTTGGGACCTATGGAGAAGTCCTTCCAAAGGCCTTAATAAGTAAAACTACTATTGGATCTGTCGATAAAAAAAGCGCTCGGACCGAGCGTCAGAGACGAGTGAGTAACAAAAGTAAAAGACGTAAGAGAAAAACCAACAACGGAGGAGGAGGAAAGATAAGGAAGAATTCCTATGACGCCAATAGAGAGGGAATAGGGAGCGCAAGGGGGAGGGGGGGAAAGGCGCGGGGGGGGGAGGAAAGTAAAGAGAAAAATAGGCGGGAGAAAGGGACCACAAATGGCCCTCCGCAGGAAATATCTGCATGCTCACAAGAAAAAAAACAGACAAGGCGGGGGGGCCAATAGTCGGGAGCTGCGAGCCAGTTCACGAGAAGAGGGGGGGACCGGAGGAAAGGGGAAAAATGCAAGAGTCCGACGGGCCTCGAATTCAACCGACGGAAGGACGGGGCGGCGGTACGCGGATTCGAGCGCTGGCGGGTTCGAGGAGTGTGCGGCATCCCATTCCGGGCGACGAAGCGCTTCTTACAGAGGCTTAAAGGAAAGAGAAGATCGCGGTGCTTGCGCAGCATGTGCGATAGACTGTCGCGCTCCAAAAAGTCACCCTTAACGCCAGCTGGAAGACACGATCCCAAGCAATCCGAAAAAGAAACCCTCGCGAAGGAGGGGGACAGTCGCCAGGTTCTGATTGCTGCACAGAGGCCATAGGAAAGAAGAGACCAATCAGTACGCGCAGTTCTAAAAGACCTTCTCGCGGGGGGAAGGGGTAACGCAAAAAAAGCCTACAAAGGTGCTTTCGACGCCGAAAAAAGTGAAAAACGCGGGAAAAGCGGGGGAAAGAAAAAAAAAACAAAGGCGTTTTCTAGAAAAGGGACGCCAACAACAAAATCTAGGGGAAAAATTTAATATCCGATCAAGCGCTTTTTAATCCGCTTCCAGCTTGAAACGAAATCGTTCGGAGAAAGGCTGAAGGAAAAGGGGGGTAGCCAGAAAGGAGTTGGGGGGCTGGGTCTCGGTACCACGAGGGTGGGAGGACCGGGGGGTATAAAAGAAAACGAGCGCGTACCAAGCTCCGGGGTGGAAAAGGAACTGGGGCTCTTAGAACACGCCGGGGCTTCGCCTCGCCTTTCAAAAAGCTTCAAAAACTAAAAGCGAAAAAAAAAGGCATGGCAATCTCTAGAGCGTGGGCGAAACCCGAGGGGGGGGGTAAAAAAAAACGAGCGTCATATGCTGAGCTACACGTCTTCCCTATGCAGCAACCCTTCTCAGGTGAGACGTAAGACATCTGAAGGAGGGGACCATAACAACCGCCTTCAATTTAGGGAAAGATGGGAGGAAGCCAGAGGGAAAAATTGAAATCACTTCTCTCAGGATGGGCGGCAAAGGGAAGAGGAGTGGCCACCAGAATCAAGAAAAAAAGGTTAAAAACGCCGACAATATGTCGAGAGATCGATTACCAAATAAGTTCACGAAGAAACTAAGAAAAAAAGTCTAAGAAGGCCCAAAAAGAAATCATTTGACGTGCAAAAGGAGACATCGCCAAGAAAGCCCAGACAACCTAATACACAAAGCAGGACCTCTGTCCAAGGGAAGAAAACGGTCTTGGAGGAGGCCGATAGAAAAAAGGAAATAAAAGAGAGGTTCGAAGGACGCGAAGATGACTAGCTCCTTTTAAAAAGGAGAGTCTCAAAAGTACATCTACTTCTCTAGTCAGCCCGGAAGGGGTAAGGGCTTCTATCGGTCCCATCAGAGATCCGACGTAGCTGGGGTCAAAAGCTCGGTATGGCGCAAGGTCAGATCCGGGACGTAGAAGAGAAAAAAAAGTAACAAGACGCGCCGGGATGCAACTAAAACTAAAAGTCGGGGAGGGGAAGAGGGGATAGAAAAGTTAAGGCGTGCTGGCTGATGAAGACCATCTGGGACGGAGGCTGACGGCGGGGAAAAAAATGGAAGGCCGCCGCTGCTCAAAAAAGTGTGACGAAGGCGAAAGACGTCTCTGTCCATACGGCTGACGGGGGGAGGGATCGCATAAGAGGCTCAAGAGAAAAAAGAAACTATGCTCCAGCGACGGACGACAGTGTTCAAGGACGTACAAATGGGCGCTCGAAGGTAGAAGAAAAGAGAAGACTCAAAAACAACTGGAGAAAAATAGAGAGAGAGGAAGCTGGGAGGAGAAACAAGGTGACTATCACTACCACTTGTTCCGGAGGGGATGGAAAGGAGATCTTTGACCGGACAAGTCCGGAGATTTATTCGATTTAATAGCCTCTAGAAAAAAAGAAAGACTGGGGGGGTATAATACAACTCGCTTGAAACAGGGAGTCCAAGGGACATCGAGCGTAGGACTCAGAAATTCAAAAGCTTCCTCAAAGGGGGAAAGAGTGTGAGGTATACAGCACGGAGGTTAGGCATCTCGATTCCCAAGTTGTCACGAAAAGGCCGGGGATGCATAAGAGGTCTGGAAAAGCCGTACTGGATGCTAACTAAGAAAAGACACCGAGCTGAAGGGGGTAAGCGGAGGATTAGAGATAGGGCGTGGACTCTCTCCTCATCGATAGGAAATATCGAGTATCAGAGACGTGCTGAGGGGCTCGCCGGTACCAGGAGGAAGGAAAGTAGTACTCCGAGTCATACATGACGGGAAGGTACCGTAAGAAGACAAAAAAACCCGCCTTTATTCCCGGGCTACCCAAGGAAGAAATACGGGGGGGTGCAGTCAATGGAAAAGGGGAGGTCTGGATCTTGTTTCTAGAGAGGCAGGGGGGGAAGTCACCTAAGTCGATCTTAAATTTCGTCTTCGGGAAAAAGGGGAAAGGACGTCAGTGAAACGGCGTGGTATAGGGAGAAAAGACTAATACCTGATCAGTCGTGACATTCAAGTCCAGTGGAGAGGGTGGGTGGCAACGCGAAAACTTGGAGTCTTGAGAGAGGAATCAGGGGATCTGTCTTCGTTAAAAGCAGTACCACGAGTCCTTCTGGGGACGGAAAAGCGGGAAAGCCTCGGAAGAGATGCAGGTGTCGAGGAAAGCGATTAAGAAATGGTAAAAAGAAAATCAAGGATACGCCAGGGCCCCACCAAACGCTAGGTAAAGTCGAGAAAACAAAAAGAACCGGAGGGAAAAAGAGGGGGTGAGGGAAAAAAGTGAGGCGCCACTGCGGTCATAAGAGACATGAAGGGAATAAGCAGTCGATGCTCGCAAATTACAGAGAATCAGTCTGCTTTCTTGAGTCTGGGGAAAGAGACCTCAAAAGGCGGGGCAAATCGAGAAGAGGACTAAGCGAAAAAAAGAAGAGTCATACTCCAGGGAAAGTTGAAGATCTTCTCTAACACGGCTTGGATCGTAGAGAAAAAATATAACTTCAGGACGGGGGTGGTCCAAAAGTGTAGGAAAAGCACCATTGGGCCGAGACCTCGTTGGGACATGAAAGGACTGAAAACGTTCTTTATCTCGGGAAGCGCTGAGAGAGCAGAAGGGATCGAGACAGCGCAAGCTTAAGGGGGGAAGGGGAAGCGTGAATCCTAAGACCGCTAAGCATCTCCGTAGGAAGTAATAGCTGAGGGTCAGGAACCGCGGATGGAGTAGGACGGAGCACCAGGGTGGGGGGAAATGAGCCAGGGTACTTCGTTCCGTAGCGAGCGGAGGGGCGACTCAGCATGCTGGCGGAAACACGCGATCGGGATCAAGGGGGAGCTGAAGAAGACAAGCCCTAGAACTGCTCAGGAAAGGGGGGGGGGGGGGCCAAAAAAAAGGACATGTGTCGAATAAACCATCGACCGCGACCTAATACCTCCTCTACCCGGAAAGTCGAGGTCAGAAAGAAGAGTCCGAAAGGGAATCAGTCCCTCGATTCGCTTTATCAGTCAGAGCCAGTACGCTATTCTGCGAGCCTAAACCGCTGGGGGGGGACGACTACTAAGGAGAATGAGGGGGGCCATAAAAGATCTAAATTCGCCAGATCGATAAGCGAACTCCAGAGGGATGGGAAATCAAAAAACGACGAAGCGAGAGGAAACCGAATAGCAGCGACGTCAAAGGTTTACAAGAGAGGAAGAATCTCAACAAAAAGAAGAGAGAGCAACGATTCTGAAAGGTTGCCACGGATTGGGCCGAGACGAGGAAAGGGAGTATAAGGGGAAAGAAGAAATAAATAGAGGCTAAAGAGGGCTAATGTATTGACTATATCATCTGGAAAACCTCAAAAAAAAACTTCTGAGCAGAGCTCCGACAAAAACCCTCGAGTAGAGAAACTTGAAGAGGAGTGGGGCTGAGAGATCCCGTATTTAAGGCGGGAATCTGATAGGTTTACTAATGAAGTGAGGATTCAAAAAAAACGGTCACATGGAGCGGTAGAGTCGTCTGGACAAAGGAGGTCGGTTAAAAGTACGGGTTCTGGTCTGACCGTCTACGAAGAAGAGAGGCTCAGAAAAGCCCGTCTTCCTCGAAAAAGGAGACTGGGCCAGAATGGGCGGCGAGGGATTGAGAGGGGGGGTCTAGTCTAAGAAAGGTCCACAGCAGGTATGAAATTCAAGCGGCAAAGAAGGAGGAAAGATCCCGCGTTAAGATCCACAGGCCTTCCGAAAAAGTAGGGGGAAAAAAAGGAGATCTGATTATATGGGGACTATGAAACGATAGCCATATCTGACGTCAAAGGAAGAGGGAGAGTCTCTCTCGACGAAGGAGAGCAAGAAGGGCCGATAGAAAAAGATGGGAGAACATGACAATCCGAAAGGGGGGGGCAGCCTCTGTCATCTAGGAAACCTTCTTTGAGAAAGGGGAAGGGGCAAACGATTCAAAACAGGGAAAGGGAGAAAGAAGTTACGAAGAAGATAAATATCTAGGACAGAGTCCTCTTACATCGGGCCTGTATGGCCGATCTGTTTCGACTTCGAGACGCGGAGATTGTACCTCGAAAAAGAGTGGTGCTGGTGAGAGGCCAACCGCACCGTATTCCCGTTGAGGAGATGGATTCAGACCAAATGAAAGCTTCCAATGATAGTTCAAGGGCTCGAGGAGCGGGAGACCGCAGGGCGTGAGGAAAGGGTTTAAGGGGAAAATAGAGTATTCTCATCAAATAGAGCAAAAGAGGACCAGAAGGGTTTGTTCATGATTCTATGTAGCGTTCATGAGGGAATACGAAGGAGTCTTGAACTCTCACCAGCGTCTCGACGAATCCTCAGGGAGAAGACCAAAATACGAAAAATCAGGGGGAAAAAAAGCCCGATCAAACTTAATAGGAGGGGAGCCTGCGTCAATAAATCCGAACCGATACGTCACGGGGGCAACCTCATCAGTTCACTCCTTAACGGTCTTAAAGGGGCGTCGATGAAAAGTTTAACAGGCTGAGCGGGAAGAAGAGATTCAGGGGAAACTCGAAGATAAAGGACACTTCCGACCGCAGGAGACAACAACCTCTGGGAACAACGACATCATCACTTACCAAAAAAGCGCCTTGGAGCTCATTGGATGGGAACGAAACCGCTGGATCGGTAAAAAAAAGGGACCGAGAGTTTCCAAAACTAGGGAGACAAGGACGCAGTCCATCTTCCGTACGCCCACAGTACATCGACGGGGTCAGAACTAAGGGATGCTATGCTCTATCTTACGCTATCGAATGAAGAGAAGAGCAAGTACTTCACAAAGACGTATCAAAACGTAGGTAGGGATAAGGCAAAGTCCAGAAGCGGTAAGCTACCTGACGCTAGGAAAAAGGACACTAACTTGCGCGTGTAAAGAAAACTACGGCGTGCTTCTAAAAGGAAAGGGACCATGGTGAGGAACGTATGGGAGTCGATCTTAATTCCGCAGCATCCGAGGGAGAGGTTGGGCTAATGGTGGATTCAAACCTAAAGGGGGACGCGTCGCTGGGAGTGGATCTTCTGAGGAAATCATCGAGAAATTAAGGACAATCAAGAAGCTCTGGAGCAGGAAACGGCCGAGTGTTCTGGGGGCTCGGAAAATGGGGCGCAACAAGCTAAAAAAGCGAGCCGC
>Ga0179593_1578748_pt1 | contig 11936 bp, 14 predicted proteins | sample CZODoug2_1_08_16_FD_185931 | JGI IMG/M metagenome (GOLD analysis project Ga0179593, IMG submission 185931) | Vadose zone soil fungal communities from Angelo Coast Range Reserve, California, USA - CZODoug2_1_08_16fungal (PacBio error correction) | ecosystem: Environmental > Terrestrial > Soil >...
TCGCCAGAAAGGAGGGAAATGTTGAACCGACGTGGTGAATACGACCTAGAGGGTACTCTGGGTGGGTGGTAGAACGGCAGAGAGAAATTAACTGAACATTCGCGAACCGCTACACCGGCGAGGACGATGAGGGGGAGGGATAAGGGGACTGGTTCCGAAAAAATCGGGCGGAGGGAGGAACTGGGATGGGGGGAGGATCATCACTCCGGAAGGAAGAGCGGGGGGGTCCTCCCCGGCGGGTATGTGCAGAAAGAGAAACGAGTCATCCGAGGGGTTCATTCGCCGCCTGACTACAGAGGACTAGAAGACATTAAAAATCACATGCCGACCTCAAAAGCTGAGGAGGGCCACTTGGCGACGTCGTCGGCTCCACCTCTCGGCGCGCCAAAGAAAACCAGGGAGGGCCAAGATCGTTGAGTAGGCTAATTGGGGGAGGGAAGTGCATCGCACCAGGGGGAAAAACTTGGAGCCGCCTATGGTAAGCGGGGGTCATTAAGGTAGGGGGGGGCCCTGTTACCAGGCGGAAAGAAGCAAAAATTGGGGGATACAGGGGAAATTAAATAACTTTCAACGGATCAAAGCTACCGTGAAATAAGGGAGAGTTATAAAAAGAAGGGAATCCAGGGCAAGAAGAACGCGTGGTCCCGCTGGAAGATTCTAAGCGGAAGGGAAGAAGTTTCGAACTCAACCGTTCAAAAGAGATGAGAGAATTAAAACAAGAATTGGAAAAAGACCCTAATTACCCGAGGGGCTCGGACCTCTCCATCAAAGTGGTCGGCTCAACAGAGTACGCAAAGCACTGTCGGATCGTTCAGCTAAAAATGGGAAGACGCCAAAGAAGAAAGAGGGGAAAGTCGGCGGAGGGGAAAGCCCTCTTTGGTAAGCTTTACTACTATCATTTCGTCTAATGTATACCGACCTCAAAAAAACGAAGCGTGACGAAGAAGGGGGAATCCCTCGTGGAGCTTCCAGGACCAGTATATAAGGGGGGGAGCATGGACACGCAGTACATTACCTTTTATTGACGGATTGTCCAACCCCAGACATGAGGGTGCGGAATAAGAGAATAGTTCACATGGGGCAGACAAGGAGAATTCTTCGTCGCGCTCGTTGGTACTGGGGCCTACGCTACTCTCTTTCGTCTGTAAGTGAGAAGCCTAAAAAGACCTCTCTAAGGGGGGGGGGTTTGCACCGGCCGGATGGAGAAAAGGGCGCCGCGGTCTTTAAGACGGCTCGAGACTAGGGCGTCACGCCGAGCGTCGGGCCGCAATGTCTTGAGCCGCTTATAGCAGGGGGAAAGGCCGAATTGCCCAGTGAAGGTCGATGGGTGTGAATTCGAGACGGCAGCGAATACTAAAGGGAGTCGCAAACCGACTAGCACATGCGAAAAGCCGAATCGGGACCTGCAACGCGAGAAGGCAGTCGAGAGCATCCTTCTAAAATCTCCAAACACCAATATAAAGGGGGGAGCGCCCGAGGCGATGATCGATCCGGACGAGAATCAGAGGCGGAAGCGGGGGGGGCACGCAGTGGAAAGGGAATTCCAGGTTGTTAAACCAGACCCATGGGCAATCTCGCTGGACGTTGTACTGCTTAATACAAGTCTTTAAACACTGCAAAAAAACTGAGGTGACGCAAGGGAGCCCGATTACTGGCCGGTACGCGAAGGGGAATGAAATGCTCAACTGACAAGGACCGGGAGGGGCTTCGTGGAGTAGGCGGCGAGAGGGTCATGCTTGCGCATGTTGAGGCATTCAAAAGGAGCCTCAAAATCATGGAGGACCTGGACAGCTGAAAACCATACGCGGGAAGAACAAGCTAAGGCCTTCCAGAGCTTCTACGATCATCCAGAGGGAGAGGAGGATTGACTCTATGGATTCACTGGACCTCAACACCGGGGGGTCCCGACCAGAGGAGGGGGGCTAGATTCAGGCCTAAGTAAGGAAGACGACACCGAGCAGGAAAAAAAAACTGCTGGTAAGACTTGCCCGCGGTCTGGGTCGAAAACATCGTGGTCCCTGTAGGACAAAGCGGTGCGCCATGACGGGTGAAGGCATATTTCGCTCGTAAAAAGGAAGAGGGGGACACAGGAAAAAGGTCACTGCTGCCCGGGGGGGGGTCGCATCCAGCTGTGCGGGCGGTGCCGTCCAAGATCGAAGGCTGGTGCCCGCTAAAGGGGGGAAAGAGTCTTATCAGAACCGGCGACAGATCTGGCGTCTAAACCAAGACCCGAGCCAAATCTTGCGCCAAACGGTGATTGAGAAAAAGCTTGTGCAGTCCGGGACCAGCCGAGATCGTTGCGCTGATGATTCTTCATCATGTCGTTTCAGGTCAGTCGAGACTACGAAGGGGGACAAAAGTCATTAAATCGAAAGCCACGCTATCGAACTGGTAAAAATCTCGAACCCGTCGGTGGCCGTGAGCAGATGCGAACGTTTGGGTGGCAAACAAGAAAGCATCGGTCACGTGCGAAGTCGAGGCCTATCGAAAAAAGGAAGGAAGAGATCCAGGGCCGGACCGCGGTCGCGGTGGGGCATGCGTCCGAAAGCGACACCAGACCGGCTACACAAGGGAACGGGGAAGATTCCCCAAACGGGGACAAAGGAGGCTTCGGAGGAGTCGATCTACCAGGGGGGGGAATCGTGGAAATCAGGTGTGCGAAACGCACAAGCTGAGGTAGGAGGACGGCATGACTGCACGGAAAAATCGGACGACTAAAAAAAAGAAAAAGAGAGGGAAAAAAGTCCTGCCGAGAATGCGCGCCACAGAAGACAACGTAAGGAGAGGGGTTCTGAGTCGCCAATGGCATCGCGCCTAACGCCTTGGATGGGGGGGGAGAGTAAACACACTGTTAAAAGCGACCCAAGTTGGGGGGGTCGATGGGTGAATACGGACCCCCGTGGGAACCGAGAGGTCGAATTACGGGGCACGGCAGACAGTGACGTGACTAAAACTTCAGGTAAGGAGTCAAGCGAGCAGGGACCCATGTTTAATAAAATAATAAAAAAAGTGGAGTGAGCAACGACACATCTTCATAAAACGTACCACAGCAGGCTAAAGCGGGATCATACCAGATAGGGTCAGTCTTTCTTCGACAAAGGTCGTCAAGGCGGGAAAGGATAAATCCCCCGTAAGGGGGGGGAAGTTTCTGAAGTGAAAAAGAAAAAGAGAGGAAAAGGAAATAAAACGCCATCTGTGATCTTCTCAATAGAGAAGGTACGAAGAAGGCCGGGTCTCTGCTGGGCCAACTCAGACTCGGGTTGACGGGGGGGGTCTGGAGTACATACGAAGGGGTCGATCAGTATAGGAAAGAGGCAGTGGGGAAAGGCTAAGATGCTTCTCTATTAGCTTGGGGAAAGTCGCTTCTGGGTGAGGCAGAAGCGGAAAAAGACCAAAACTCAGGCTGCTAGCTTAATCAGGGATCAAGAATTAAAAAAAAAGGGCGACCGCGTGGGCCGGCTGTTGAAGAGGGAAATGAGGATCACAGCGTCACTCCTAATTACTGGAAAGACTGAAAGAAGGGGGACGAATTACCCAAAAGGGAAAGAAGGCCTATGAAGGGGAAGGGCTTGGGTAAAAAGGCATCGAAAAGGATGAATGGAAGTCAGAAACCCGGGAGGAAAAGGGAGAGGGAGAGGAGAAAGGAAATCGATGAAGTGAGGACTAGGTGCATAGCATTCTCTGGATAACTAAGACTCCCAATCTCACAACCAAAAACAAATAAAGGATGAAGGAATATTATGCGATGAGATCAATCGAGGCATGCAGGATTAGGTCGGCAAGAAAGGAACTCTCGAGAGTGTGTGGGGGAGGAAGGAAAAAAGTCAATTAAAGGTAGGGAAATCGCTGGTTCAAACCAGACTGACTGGGGAAAAGAGGCCTTGGACGCTTATAAAAAGGGGGAAAACATTGCGGCGAGGCGTGACGCAGGGGAAGAGGTAGGAAGGGGAGAAGGAGGTATAAAGACCGCGGTTTGAGAACCGGTCCTCGAATTAGGAAACACTCCTTAATGAAGGGCGTAAGTATGAGGGGAAGGTAGCTTCGCCGACGTAGAAAAAAGGAGGAGAAGATAAAAGACGCATCGCCTCCGAGTTGCAGCCATGTGCCGATAGCTGGACGCCTCGAGAGGAAAGGGTTCTTTTGAGAACTGACCGCAAAAAAGGAAAAAAGGTACGCTTACTGGGAGAGAGGTCAAAAGACAAAAGAAAGCAACGGCTCGGGAGACCACCAACAAGCTTGAAGGAAAAAGGGTTTCAGATTACTGATGGCGTAGGAAACGAAGAAAATACGATGACAACCGGACAGGGGAAAGGAACGAGGGAGCAAAAAGGACCCGACTGCCGGAGTGGCCCTCAGGAGCAGGGGAATAGGAAGAAGCGAAAAAAAAAACTGTCGGGGTTAGAAAAAGAGGGGCACTTCGGCGAGCTTCAATAAAGCAGGGGGGAAGAGGGAGAAACAGGGGGGCAGGGAGGTCGCCTCAACTCAAAGGGTTGCTTTCAATTAATGACGGCAACGGAAAGAGGGAAACGTGCCGGCCGATCTGCAGGAAAAGAGTTGCCTTTCGCGGTGCGATCCGAGGGGGAAACGGAGGACATCCAAAAACGAGCTCTAAACGGTGTGAATAGTTCTTGTTGAACAGTGGAGGGGAAGGAAATCGCTAACGGGGCAAAGAAACGTATCCAGGGGCGTGAAAAGGAGGAAAAAGGGAAGGCCATCAGTAAGAAAAAAAAAATGGAGAACTAACCCCAGGAAAGGAAAAAGGGGTGTCAGCGCTGCAGGACGGGGAAGAGGGGAAAGGGTTTCAGCATACCAGTAGGGAAGGCCGGGGGACAGGGGGAGTAGTAAAAGGTGTCGTTCAGGTGTCATTATAATTCATACGCTGGTAGAGGGCTTCAAAACCCTCATTGAAAAAGGACTCCTGAGTCAAGCAAAGACTCGGGAGAAGAATACTGGTTCAATATCTAAAACAGTAAGATCAGTGGAGGAAAGGAATGGCAAAGCTCCTCGCATTCAAATACGGGAGAGAGAGGGAAATCCCCGCAAAGACATGAATTTCAAAAGCAGGAAAAGGAAGACAGAAAACAAAAAAAGGAAATGAGAAAAGAGGAGAGCCCGGGGTGAAGAACCAGGACTGCAAAGGAAAGGCGTGGAGTCCTTTAGGGGGATGTTGTCGACCTGGAAGATCAACTGGAGGAAGGACCATTTAAGAAAACCTTAGAGGACGGGAGTAGGGGGAGTGCCTCCCCGGTAGGAGGAGGAGAAAGAAGAAGCCGAAGGTGACTTTTAAACCTTCTGGTCTGAGACGAGACACAGTCTTGGGACTCTGGAATGCAGCCTCCTGCATAGGGGGTAAGGGAAAGAAAAAAGCTGAACATCAATGGATAGGAGTATGGAACAGAAGAAAGGCGCGGCAGGCCGCGAAACAAAATAAAGGGGAGGCTCAAAGCTTGTTTCTTCAAAAAAAAGGAAGAAAATTTCATCGCACGCCAGGATAACGAAGGGGAAGACGGGGGGGCGGTAACTAGAAAACTTTACCTAACTAAGAATTTTTTGGAAGGGAATCGGAGGGAGAAGAAAACAAGATGATCGCAACCGAAGAAGAACGAGCTGGGGAAATGGACAACGGGTTAATCCCGCTTTCCCGAAGGACATCTACAAAAAGGAGAAAAAGAGTGAATCCCAGCGAATGGAGGAAACCAGGGGGGGGAAGAAGCCCACGAGGAATGAAGAGAGAAAGGAGACCGGGGCAGGGAAGATGAAAAAACAATGTACTACGCCAAAGCTCGGGCGATGGAAAAACTAGCGGGAGGAAGAAAAAGTGAAAAAAAATCTGTGGCAGTCGTTCGGCTCAATGAGAGAACGTAAGGGTCCGAAGGAGAAAAGGAAGCTCTCGTCAGTGACTACCAAAGCACTAAGGGAAAGAGGAAAAATCGAAATCCGCAACGAGGAGAAAAAAAGACAGCACGGAGATACCGGGGGCTCTACGGCGAACAAGAAGGAAAGGGGGTCAGTGAAGGGCTGTCCAGTTCAAGCACCTAATCTGAAGGGGAGGGGGATAAGGAGGCCTTTCGTTGGGCCATACTCGGCAAAGGAGTGAGGGGGAGAAAAGAGCGAGGTGGCGTAGCGAAAACGCTCGTGTCGGCGAAGCGATACCGGGAAAGAAGAAGTCTTCGAAAGAAGAGGGATGATAGAGGAAGGGGAAGGGTTCTCATAAGTCAAGACGGCCGGAGTCAGCTAAAAACCTCTGGTGACGGGAGTAATAGGGCTCTCTAACTAAGAAAGGCGGACTCTAAAAGGCTCCTCATGGAAGGAAAGCCCGTCTTAAAGTACAAATCAGGAAAAGGGACGCTATGGAAAACAGGGCCCTTCGGGTCGAAAGGATTTCTGGGGAAGAAAATGGAAACTCCCGGGACTTTTAAAAAACAAGCGTCCCTTGTCTCACGAAAGAGGAGGAGCCTCCTCCAAAAAATGCTGTCAAAGGAGGGAAGAGCAAGGATCGAGATAAAGCGCCGGAGGAGGGAAAATACTCGAGCAAAAAAAATAAACGATTATTGAGTTGCCTCGACGGGAGACTCAGCGGAAGAAGACTGGACTCTTCACGTCGTAATCGGATGAAGGGAGGGAGTAGGTCAATCGTCGAGAAGTGACGCGGTTGAAAAAAAGGAAGAAAGGTGAAGTTCGATGAAAAAAAGGAGAAAAGGCAAGCACGAAAACCGGGCATTCTCTGGTACGGCGTGGAAGTATACCATAAGGATGGGTGAAAAAGGCTTATCAACGAAGATAAGGAGTGGAATCGGGGCTTATATACTAAAGACGACGGAACAGCCGGGAGGAAAACTGGTCCAGAAAAAGAGGAGATTCGAGGAAACCCCATCCTTAAGAATAGAAGGAGGAGGCGGCGAGGACAGGGAAGAGGGAAGTACCAGAAGGGGGAAAAAAAAACGAGAGATGCGGGAAAGATGACCAGAGCAGAAAGGAAGAATCTAACGAAAAGTTCGCGAAGGCTACTCTCTAAAAAGAAGAGGGGCCAGGGCTTACCAAAACTGTCACAAGGGGAAGATACTGCGGAAAGTCACAAAACAAGGTCCAGATAAGGGGAGGAATAAACTGGGACCAAAAACCCTCGTGGCGGATTCGTGCAGCGAAGTGAGAGAAGAGGGAGGTCGGCAGTCAAGAAAGAAAAAAAGAAAACTGGGGGGCGTACGACTGCGGAAAACGGGGGAAGGAATAGGGGAAAAAGAAGAACGGGACCCCCCTTCCTTAAACGCCTACGGGACGGATATAAAGAAAAGGGGGGCAATGCTGTACGGTTAGGAAGGAGGTCAAGAGGTTCGGAGTTTCGGAGCTCAATCAAACTCGTGTCCTGAGGGAAAAACAAGAGGGAAACCATGGAGGTCGCTCAAAGTTGACGGGCCTTATTTTACAAGGTAGAAATTAAGGAGGGAAAAGGAAGGCTCGGAAAGAGGAAAGGGAGGTAGTACAGCAGCTCGGTTTGCCGACGAGGGCGAAAAGAATATTCGAATAAACGGAGCCTTCTCAAAAAGTTTGCGCGTTCAGTGGAGGGCCAGAGATTCGTAAGGTGATCGCGCCATCGCGGCCAACCCGCATCCCTGGGGAGAGAGGAAAAGGGAGCAATTATAACACTCATGGCGCCCGACCCCACTGCTGGGAAGCGACAGAGGGAGGGGGGGGGAGGACCGCCAAAAAACTGGGTTCCACAAAGAAGGGATGTCGGGGCTGAAAGTGAGGTAGTCGGACGTGCTTTGAAGGGGAAAGGAGGGAGGCAACGTAATAGATAGGGAGGGGGGAGCGGGCTCCCCATACCGTGTGATCCCCGCTTACCAATTACAGGAGTAGTCGGAGCGCCTCGAAAAAGGGGAATACGAATGGGGCGGAAAAAGAGACCGGAATAGAATTGGAGAGGGTCGCGAAAATGGAGAGAAAAAAGCTCGACGCGAGAAAAAAAGAGTACTTCCTCGAGGGAGAATGAAACGCCTTTCAAGCGGCTGTGAATGTCAATTCTCAACATAGGATAGATCAGAAACAAAAAACTGGAGAGAGCCCGAGCCGCTAGACAGGTCAGAAGCCGTGAAGACGGCGTGGTCTCGAGTCGGGGATTAAAGGACGACGGGGGGGGAGAAAAGGCCGGTGCCAAGGGGGGAAGACCTTTCTCAAGCTACACCTGCGAGGCGGTGACGGGGATTTTAAAGTTGGGGAAAAAAAGAGCGGATCGAATAATGGTCTGGCAGACCTCTACGAAGGAGAAGATGATAAAAAATTGGGCTGCAAGAGAAAAGGAGAGGAGAGGGAAGAATCCTTCACTATCGACAGACGACTACCATAATGGAAGACGCCTCCACCTCGTCAGTCTGGAAAGAAACGGTAGGGACTTCTCAAAAAGAAGGGAAGAAAAGAAAACCTCCAGGAGATTACGAAATCGGTCTTAGGATGGTAAAAGTTGAAAGCGAAGAACAGCCCATGACATAAGGGATAGGCCGCACGGGATGGTAAGATATACGAGAGGGGAAACTGTTGACAAAAATTCACGCAGAAAAAAGTTGCATATGAGGAGGGAGTTTCTAGGGTCCGAGGGTCTCAACCGCGGGAAAAGGAAAAAGGGATCTTTCTAGACTCCTTTCCGCCGGCCGAGAAAAAGGGGACGATGCCGGGAAAAATAGCCGAGAAAAAGATTGAATTGGAAAGCCACCGGTCAACTAGAGGGAGGAAAGAGAAAACCGGGGTGAACCTAAAAAGAAGTGTTCTGGATCTACTACAGCGCAATGGGGGCGTCAAAAGAGGAATCACGGGGGAAGGAAAAAGCAAGATCAGGAGGTCAAGGCTACGTGAAGTAGAGGAAAGACGAAAGGGAGACAGGTCTTAAAACTGAAAAATCGACCGTCAGCGGGGTACGAGAGGGAAGCAAAAAGAAAAGGGGGAGTTCGGCGAGTGAATAACTAATCAAGGAAGAAGAAAATCGTGAACTCAGAGACCAAAAAACCAGCGGAGAAAGGAGGGAACTTAGCCGGGGAGACGATAAGGCTCTATGACGCGGACCGACAGTACACCTGGTGAAGTGAAAAGAGGGGAACCTTTCCAAAACCACGATGATGGGGATAAGAATTCTTCAAGGGAGGGGAGGAAAGAGGCACAGGCCCACGGGGAGAAAAAAGGAGGGTGATGGAATGGCTCGGGGGGGGCGTTCCATAAGAGCGACTGAGGCTTTTTCTGAAAGAAAGGAAGGCCTCGCATCCGGAGGGACCCGGAGACCTCTAGAGAGGAAGGAGGGTTCCGGGGAATACGCGAATTGAGGAGAAGCGCGAGCTCCTTGGGAAAGGGGATGGGGTCCATCGGAACTCGTCTAATACTAGCGTCACCGCCCTGGGGGGATATCTGAGAAAAAAGAAGGGCCTTGAAATCCCGAGGGAAAGAAGGGACACGCCTTCCAGAAATCAGGGTCAGAGAGGGGGGGGGAAATTCTTTTCAAGAAAAAGGGAATACAACTGGCCCTGATGATAAAAGACGGTCACTCGACACGAGGCGACAGAGAAGAACGTAAGAGGAAATCAGAGGACTGTCAACGCTGTTCGGGAATAACATAGAAGTCTACTCACATTCTCTCAACAAAAACGTCGGTATTAAAAGGTGGCGAGAGCTCTTGAAAGAGAATCACGACCAATGCAAAACGAGGGGACTGAATCGGGGCATCTATTCTGGGAGGTGGAGAAATTCCTGAACAAAAAGTAACTACTTCCATCATTCATGGTCGAAGGAAAACGTCACTGGAAAGGAAGAAAACCATCGATAAGGAAAGGGGAAAGCAGCGGCCTGTTACGGAGTAACGCATGCCACCGGGAGGGAAGAAAATTGCGAAGTCACTAAGAAAGTGAAATCGGAGACGATACCCGATGTACGCGAAAATACTTGAGAAGGGAAGTCTGCGAAAACTACGAAGGCCCATATCCGAAAAAAAAATCCTTAAGAGAGCGGTCGGAAGACGGGCTTCTTAGTCCATAAGAAAAGCTGCGTCGAACAAAGGTTAAGGGAAAGGGATCAGAAAAACCGAGATCTGCCACGAAGATTGGCCGCTGAAGGTCCCAATTGTGGAAGGGTTACAGAGGAAAGGGCCCCGAGGAAAATCAGACTGAGGGGGGAGGAAAAGTTACCCGGTCCCGAAGTAAAATCGCATACCTAGACCAGAAAAATATAAGGAGTCAGGGATATCTTTACCTCATGCCCGCTGGCAGGTAGGCATTCGATTGAAAATTAACGGCTTCTCTTTGGAGAGGCACTTAATCCAGCCAGAAAAGAAGACAGTTGGAGGGTACAGCAAAGGACAAAGGGAACTGACGTAAGAGTGGGTTGGACCTAACGAGCCCCGCTTTACACCTTAAGGAAGGCCTCAGGGAGCTATAATTAGAAAGAAAAAAAGAGACGAAGGGCTGAGGGTTTTAGGGGGAGCAGATCGTGGGAGGGGGGGGGAGGGGAACGAAATAAAATCGTTTGAATTCGGTTTTCCAAACAGCAGGGGGTAAGAAGAAGGAGTCGCCAGGGGGAAAGTGGTGAGGAAATGATGCGAAAATGATAACGGAAGAGGAACATATGTGGGAGAGGAACGCAATTGAACCTGGGAAATCCAGCGCGGTTCAATGGCGGATGGAAAAAAAAATAACGAGGCCCGTAGGAAGAAATCGGATTCTTCCAAAAATGCGTCTGACCGGCCGATCTCAGAATCGCAACCATCGGCGGCATACAAAAGGAGGACCTGTTTCAAGGAAAATTTGCGAACCATCTGGGAAACGAGAGGGGACCCGGGGACACAAATTTCTTTGGCGGCGCGCGGGAAAGCGGTCTCCAGGGTGAAAGCCTACTAGAAAATTTGAGGTCGGATTCCAAGGGAGGGTTCTGGAGGGGGAGGGGGGGAGTTGCGTTTCCGCGCAGGTCAAAGAGGGGAAAAAAAAAGTGGGAGTGCGCCCACCGAGCACCGCTTCCCGGAAGCGGACAATAGGAAAAGAAAGAGCGGAGAAAGACCACTTTGTCGGCGAAAATCTCGAAAAGGAAGTTCAGAACGTGGTTTATCCTGGAGAAAAGGTAGCTCCAGAACGTTGGCGAAAATGCTCAGAGGGGATAGGAGGAGGGAAAAAGACAAATGCAGCAGAAGGCGAGAGGAAACTACGGAGAGAAACGAAAAAAAAAAAAAAACAGGAGGATGTTAAAAAATATAAGTACTATCCGAGGGGCTCGCATTCTCAGAGTAAAAAATGTGGAATATAAAGAGGATGAAGTACTACTGGGTTGCGGAAAGAGAGATCCAAGTTAATAGAGAGGCCCGGATAAAAGGCTAGATTTGTAAAAAGGTGGGGGGTCCTACTCCACCGATAAGGAAGTATGGAGAAAGAGAGAGGAATTAATCGGGATAAACACAAGAGAGGAAAAAACATACCAAGAGGAGACTAAGGAAGGAGCAAGGTCACGCACACAGAAATTGGTGCCTAAAATAAAAAACGTAGAAGGAGAGGGGAACACCTCCTTCTTAGCCCAAAGAGAGGGCGAGCACATACACAAGATTTTTTGGAAATAAATACGGGGGGCTTCGAAGAGGACTTGGGGAAATCGAACGGGGGGGAAAGGGGGTATACACACTCAAGGGCGATCAAAGATAGACTTGGAAAAGAGGAACTCCTACACCTTTTGGGGAGAAAAAAGGATCAGATGATGAATAAGGCCCTCGGATCAAACTGCTCCAGCCAAAGACTTATTTTACGAATAACGTGGGGCCGCCGGGACAAGGAAAAGGGGTAAAGGAGGGCCTGGACAATCGGGAGAAAGGAGAAAAAGAATTTAAGCCCGGTCAACGCGGCGAATTGGCCGGGAAACCCTCAGAGTTTTGGAAAAGGTCCTGGACCAACGAGTGATTAAGTCTGACCAAGCACGAGCAA
>Ga0179593_1659175_pt1 | contig 11936 bp, 17 predicted proteins | sample CZODoug2_1_08_16_FD_185931 | JGI IMG/M metagenome (GOLD analysis project Ga0179593, IMG submission 185931) | Vadose zone soil fungal communities from Angelo Coast Range Reserve, California, USA - CZODoug2_1_08_16fungal (PacBio error correction) | ecosystem: Environmental > Terrestrial > Soil >...
TTGAAGGAAAAACAGGCGGCTGCTGCATCTCCATGAAAAAGAATAACAGAAGTCGGAAAAAACAAGGCGAACCAAATTGGCATTGGGGAGCGGAGAAGACGGGTCAAAAGGTGTCGTGCGCAAATACATGCCGTTCGTCCTGGGCCTTCGTTGAAGCAATAAGTCCGACCTTGTCGTTATCGCCCGCTCTGGGGGTTGGCGCTTGCCTGAATTGTTCCGCCGGTGCAGCCGGTCTGATTTCCACAATCTCGAGGGAGGAGGTCTTTGCGCGGAAAAAAGAATGAGGGAGGACACCCCCGGACTGCAATCGGCATTTCTTGGGGGGGAAGTTAAGAAAAGGGAAGACACTGGACCCGGGGTACATGCCTCGCGGGTCGACTTGTAAAATCGGTCAGCCGGAAAGAATGGGGCTCAATGGGTTACACGAGAGTCAAAGTCGAAACAAAAATCGGCGCATTCACGCGCACGACAGTCACCTCTACTCCAAGAAAGGGGGAGAAGAAAATCCAGGGAGAGGAGGTTGTCCCTTTTAGAACCCAGAGAGGTCCGGCAACGAAGAGACCGTTGTCCGATATGTTAAAATTCCAGTAAAAAGGCTTAAAAAAGAGTGCCTTTCCAGGGGAGTTGACTACAGGAAAAGGCGGATGAATGCCACGCGGGATGACGGTCCACAGGGATTTCGAGGCATGGGGGGGAAGAAAAAAACCGGCTTGGGGGGAAGAGGACGTTGAAAGCGACCATAACAATCAACAGCAAAGAAAAAAAGCCGAGATGTCCCGACGGGACCAGAAAAATCAAATAGGATCGGCGACGCGTTCCAAGAGGAATCAGAAGGGAGACGAGGGCAGAGACTGCAGAGGACTCCTACAGGGCCCACGGCCAAACCATGAAGCTTCAGGCTAAGGAAAGAAGGTACAAAGCATGGTCGTTCCTAAGAAGGGATAAATATTGAAAAAGAAAAAAAGGGGCCTTGGAACCGCCACGCACAGCGGACGTTTTGTCCAATAAAAAAAGGGGCAAAACTGTCTGCGGAGGGGCACTTGGTTTAGAAGGTCAAAACACTTTTCCGCCCCTACTCGCTTTTAGAAAAAAAACTTCAAAGGGGGGTGCCGGGGCGACCCTTAGGGGGCCAGTTACGTAAAGAATTATCTTCTGCCGATCCGTGCATGGCACCCCACGATAATTTGAAATCCGTTGGAACATGAGAGGGGAGGGGACTTAGAAAAAAAACCTCAATTGCCCCGGATGAAGAGGCAAAAAAGAATGCGCGCCCGGAATGGCCGGGGGCTGCTTTGAATGTGCTCTTGAGGGATAGAGGAAACATCACGAAAGGAGGTCCCAGGGTCAGGGCGACTGGCTCACGATGCGAAAAAAAAAAATTTGAAGGTGTCCCTGAAGGGGAAAAGCGTGTGGGGGCTGAAGCCGGGCGAATCGTGTGCTGAAAAGAGGGGAACCATAAGTAAGAAAAAACGGATGATTAGACGGGTCTCCAAGGGGGGGAAGGTTAACCGTCCAAGAGCCAAAAAATCGACGTCGGGCGCGCCGGTTGGAACGCTTTAACCAAAAAGAAAATGGTGGGGAAAACTGGGACAGCTGCTCAGAAAGACCGCGACTTCCAATAGGTCAGACTCTCTCACACCAAAAAAAGGAAGGATAAAATAGATGGAAAAAAAGAAGGAGACGGCCAGGAACGGAGGCGTCCGCTGCGCAGCTGCTTTAAAAAAATTGTCGTCCATAAAGGAAAAAAAAAAAACATGAAGGAGAGGGACGAAACCGGCGCGCCCCGACGAGGGTCTGTCGATCTTGAAGACGCAAAAAAAAACGGGCGACCACGAATAACCGCATCTCTGGTCCCGTTTGGTCGCAACCAACCGGGGTCCAAGAACTACATTTTAGCGGGAAAAACCCTCTGCTCCGGGCAGCTCGACAGGGGAAAAAAGGCGGGGACTCAGGGATCAGGTGCCCATGAACAAGGGAGGGAAATGCTCCGGGAAGGGGGCGAGATCCGCACGCAGCAAAAACAGCCGACAGTTCCTTCACAGAGCATGAGAGGTGCAACGAAGTAAGGGGAATCTTTAGAAGGCATTGCCATGGTTGTGTGCTTGCCGCAGAAGGGTCCAACGGGAAAAGGACCACATCGGAGGTTGTGGCCGGCGGGGGCCTGGAAAGTACGCGGCATAAAAGAGGGGGCCGTAACTGAACTAGGAAGGGCCGCGCCGGCACACCCGTTTGGTAGGAGGGCACATGGCGAGGTGCGATTGTGGTGAGAAGCCGCGGATCCGAAGGACCGGGCCCATCGATTGGGAAAAAAAAAGGGGGGGGGTCACCTCGGGAGCTATCCCGAGAATCGGCCGTAGCTTCAGGGAAAAAAGGGTAGGAGGAGTAGGGATTGACGAAAGGGGATGGGTTTTCGCTTGATCGTTCATTGGGAAGGGGTTCACGGGGGACCGGGAGTTCGGCGTTGCATTTGGAAAGCCGCACGGGGGGGTCGGGTTCAAAGAAGAGGCCAAGTCAAAAATTGGGTTTTGGGGAAAAAGGGGGGGCTTGGTCCGCGGCAATCTCCGAGTGGGGGGAAGGAGTTTCTGAAGGGGGGTTTATGGTTTCTCTTTACGCCAATCTCCCACGGACACACAACCTTGCTCGGGATGTAAAGTCATAAAAGAAAGGAAGAAGACTGAGGTGAAGGGTCAGGGGATCCTGGGGAGAACGCCCAAAGAGCTTACCGTGAAAAAATCAAGAAAGGGGGAGGGGGGTAAAGGGAAAATCTCCGCAACTGTGTTCTAGTGTAGAAAGCTTATTAAAAAGATTCTACTATACACTAGATAGACTTCTGTAGGGGGAATCAGTGAGATGGTCGTTCCTTTGAAGGAGGGACTGCACAACGAAGCATTAAAGAGGTGCCTCAGATTAAAATTTGACTCCAGAACTGCGGATGAACGATACATGGTCAAGGGAAATAACTACGGACAGTGGCTGCAGGGAAAAAAGGGAAAAGCCCTGTCATGAAGGGGAAGGGTGGGAGAGAAGTCCTTACAGTCGAGAAAAAAGAGAACTAAGAGAAGGGGTACCTCATGACCGACACCTTGCGGCCACCTGCGGAAGAGAATCAAAAACGGAAAAAAAGAGAGTGGAGAAAGACAAGGGGATATGGCAAAAGGCACGGTTCTCACTTCACATACGCACGACAACAAGAACAGGCCCGTTACACTCGAAAAAAAAAAGGAAAGGGCACGATGGACCTGGCGGCCATTGTCGGGGAAACAGTAACGCTTTCAGATTGCCTCGCAGGGTCAAAAGAAGGCCTGCAGATCGCCCATAAGGGAAAAACAAGGAAAAGGGGAAAATAAATCAATCAAAAGAAAACACGGAGGATGAGGAAAGATGATTACTTGTGGATCATTGTCTGTCAGTACCTTGCATGAAAGAATCAAATAGATGGCAATAATAAACTCGTGCCGATCAGGTCCCCCGGACAGGGGAAAAAAAATTTACGGGGGCGAGGGTCCTTTGGTTAGTCGGTAACCCGGCGCCAGGCCTTGCTGTCGTTCAGCATGCGTGAGCCGTTGCGTCCGTGAAAAAAAAGTAACCTTTTCTGGGTCTCCCGCTCGGTTGTGTGGGGGCAGCGCATGAAGTTGCCGCCCGGGAAATCAGGTCGGGGAACCCCGTGTGGGACGTTCTGCTTTTCTGGGAAAAAAACGGCGGGAGGAATGTCGCTCACCGGACGGAACGGCTGAAGGCGTGGCACTTGAAACAGTTCCAAACACTTGCAAGGGGCAGAATGAAGGACTCGACCTTTAAACTGTCCCGACCGGGGCGGACATTTGAAGCCGGAAAACGGCAATAATGAATAGGGCCCCTGGGAAGGGCAGAAAGACCTTGAAATCTCGGGGGAAGGCCAGCAGCGCGATGTCGGAAGGGGGGGAACCGATAAGTGCAGCATCAACGAGACTCAACCGGAAGGTAGGTGAACGTCCAGTGGGAAAAAATTCTTGAGGTGCCTTCAAGTGAAATTCTCCCATGGGGGGTTGAAGAACGAACATGAGCTGAAAGGGGATGACAAGAACAAGGGATGACGGTCCACAGGATTGGCATCGCAATGTGTTGTGGAAAAAAAGAAACGTGACTGGAGGGGGGGAAGCGTTAAAGCGGGCCCTAAAACAATGCTCAAAAAATCAGGGGGGACGCGACGATCAAAAACTAATGAAACCCCATCGGCCAAGGAGAGGGAGGGACTAAACGGTTAAATCAATGCCAGTGCAAAGGCTGGCCGAAAAAAAAAGAAGAGGAAGCTCGTTCCCACGGCACCCGCAGCTTCTCGCGGCTAAAAGGGGGGAGAGGTCCTCGCTTCGACGGAGTCGGAGGAATTTCGACCAGCAGCGAAACGAGGGGAAAAATTGAAAAGGAAGATGGCCGGAGTCGGTCGGGGGAGCTGCTTCAAAAAACTGCCGAAACTACTCGCAATGTGCCCGTGACCATCTGACAAACGTGTGGGGGACGGCGAAAAAGAAGGGGGGGGGGGCCAAAAGGGCAAAATCGGACTGCCTAAAGGAATCAAAAAATGCCCAAACGGCTCGGGGTCCGCGATCCGGTGGAACAATGAGTCGTGAAATGCCAGCTCACAAACCATGGCAGCCGGAAGAAGGAGATTTCAATAGGGGGGGGGAAAGAAACCAGCAAGTCGTGAAGGCATGCCGTGCTGGAAGGGGGAAGAATTAGAGGAAAAGGGTCCGCACGCGCAGAAATGGCGTTCACCGGTGGCAGATCCGAGCTACACCCAGACCGAGACCAGGTTTATGGGGTCCCTGAGGACAAGAGGGGTGGTAGGACAGCGACAATAAAAAGGCGTAATGAAAACCGCGGACAGATAATTCTTATGCACAGGAGAAAAAGGTGTGAAAGGGGGTGCCGTCCCGGGCACCTCAGTCGAAAGCTCGCCGGGGATCCGCGGCTCCCAGGTCTGGGGTGGATAAGTTTATGGGGGACTACAACAAGGTCAATCAGCATGCAGAGGATCGGAAAGGAGAAAAATTTTCCAAAAAACCGGAAAGGGGGCCATCTAGAAAAAAAGAACACAAGGAGAGGAGGAAATATGGAAGAAAAGAAAGAGGGTCTTAGAAAAACGCGTCGTCAAAGAAGAGGGAGGAACAACATGCAAGTCAAAACGCAGCCATTGGGACAAGATAAAAAAAGAGAGCAAGGAAGTCGGGGGCTTGGGAGAAACATGAATTCCGAAAAAACCAAAACGTGGCGACCCACGCAATCAGCCGCATCGGAGAAAAATGGGGGAAAAAAAAACCAAACTGTCAAGGACATTCGAGACTTCAGCCCCTCAGGCAATAGTTCAGGGAAAGGAAACCTGGTCACTGAAAGGAGAAGAAGCTTCAGCCAGAACAGAGCGGACCCCCCTTGCGAGAAAAAGGAGTGGAAAAAGCCGAACAAGGAACAGCCGGAACATTTCCTTCAAGGGAGGTAGTTTGAGCAGGGGAGACACCCGTCAAAAGAGCCTTCAAAGTTGGAGGGGCAGTGGCCACGACCGGAAGCCTTTTACAAAGAAGAGAGGGAACCAACAAAAGGGGGGTTTGGGGGGAACGTTGGCCCCTGTCAAGGACGAGAAAGAACCGTTTTGGGGGGAAAGGGAGGGACCAACAGCCGGGGAACTACACCACACCGTTTGTCATACAAGGAGGGGGAACTAGGAAGTGCAACGAAGGGGAAGGGGGTTGTTGCCGTTACACGCAACCGGCTGAAGAACAAAAAAGGACGCTCTTTGTCGCTCAAGGGGGCCAAGAGGGAAGGGGTCGAGAATCGGCATAAAAAAAAAAACGTCGGGGGAGACAGAGGCTTTTTTTCGCCTGGGTGGCCGGGTGGACAGTCTTCTGCTATTCTTGGTACGAAATGCAAGACTTCGAAAAGGGTCTTATAAGACCCGGCGTCGGATCCTATACATGGGGGGGGTTGCATGATTGGGATGCTGGTGCGTCGCGGGCCATCAGCGATTTTGGGAGTGAGGGGTCTATAAGTGTTCTGGGTCGCGGGAGATCAAATAACACCCGTCACGGCACACAAAAGGGGGAGAAAAAAAGAAAATTGAAAAAAAGTGGAAAAAGTGTAAAAAATCGGGCGGTTCGTAAAAGAGATGGCCGGATCAACACGCCCCATGCTGAAAACCTTTCATGGAAAAAAAAGGGACTGGGAAGTCAACCTATCAGGGAAAGTCGCAACTGAGCTGCGAAATCGTCAGAAAAAAAAGAAAGAAAAAAAGCTGGAAAAACGTCAAATGAGATGTCGAAGGTGAATAAGTGAGAGTGCGGACACACGCCGACGTCTCTCCTTTGCGGTTCAGGACCAGGAGTCTTCAAAAAGGAAAAGGAAGGCCGGAAGGAACCTGGTTCATACCCGCAAAAAAGAATGGGGGTCGGACTTTGCAAGGGAAAACCTTACAGAAGATGGCGTCCGGGGAGAGAAACATGAGGAGGCCTTGTGAGACAAAGGCGAAAGACGCTAGTTAAAAGGTCAAGACCGCACTTGCATTCCCGGAAAAGGGAAAGGAGGATGCAGAGAAAAAAAAAAAAACCAGTGCGATAACGACAAGCGAGGGGGAGCAATGGCAACGAAAAGGGCAACGGAGAAAGGCTACGCACCGGAAAAAACAGACCACCGTCGTTTACTCGCCCACAAAAGGGAAAAGGGGGCAAAGGGGGGTCCTCCTTTCGGCCTGATCGCTGAGTGGCCAGATTGAAGCTCAGACCCTGAAAAGATCCAGTTCAACGGGGTATAGAAAAACCAGGGAGGAGTAAAATAGTTACGGACATGGGGGTGAAGAGCTGCCAGGAAGGTCTTCTGGGACAGAAAATGGGCTCATTCAAAAGAGAAACAAAACGGACCGCCTATCGCAAAAGAACACATACATAGTGGCCGATCATGGGGGGGGGGAGAATTAAAAAAGAAAAGAAAAAAAGTCGGGTCGGCGCATCTCGTGCCGTGACGAAGGGCGTTGAATGATCCAAGAAGAGGAACTGACTGAGAGCCACGAGGGGACGCGTGCGCGCTTCATTCGGATTTTGGGGGGGGAAAGAGGCAAAAAGAAAGGTGCGGTGGGAACGCGACCTTATGCTTGGATGTCACCAAGGCGTGAAGCGTTCTACTCAACCAAAAGAGGAATCGGCATATTGCGGGGGGTGCAACACTGCTAAAGCACATGCCTTCGCGGTCGTAACCAGGTCAGAGGGGAAAGGGGGGAACTTGAGGGGGCGTCATTTGAAAGACAGAATGGCAGGATAATACTGTCGGCGAAGGACATGAACGAGAAAAAGGATACGGGGCAAAAACAGCTAATTGGCGACGGACAGACCGCTGAGTTGATCTGTCTTTAGACGCGGTTCCGGCAGCACAGCGAAGGGCTAACGACTAAAAGGTTGTCTTAATGGGAACGTCCTCAGGTTAAAGGGAGGAAGGTCAGCTGGGGCGGGAGCTGGACGAACAGGGGGAAGAAAAGTCTGACAAAGGGAAACGGGGACGGTCCACAATTAAAAAGAAAGTGTTTTTGTCGTCCGGGAGGTGAAGCGTTAAGACCTAAACTATAGCCCAGCAAGACAATAGGGCCGCGACGATCACCTCAAAAAAAAAGGGAAAACCAACAAAGTGCGCGACGGGGTTGCTTGGCAAGCAGTGAATTGCGGAAAACTCAGGCGGAAAAATGAAATCGCCGCGAAAACCATGGCAGCTGCAGCGATGCGAAAGGGAAAAAAAATCGAAAGAAACTTCTACGCGGATCCCGCGGCCTAGGCTCTCACCCGAGAGGAAGCGGCCAAAAAAAAAAAGTGGGGAATTATCAAAGCCGTACTGCGCGGAGGGTGGGGTTGAAAGGGAGGGAGGGCGAAAAAAAACAAATTCAAAAAGAAATCCATGGGGGATCTTTCTAGTACGGGGGCATCCGCGGACAAGGAAGGCTTGGTTGTCCAACTTAAAATAAGGAATCTTCCAGAAGGCCCACGGCGATGGCCCAAACGGAGATTGTTACTCGGAGAAAGGAAAGGAGTCGTGGGTCAGGGGCCATCAACACGCAACGGAATGGAACTATGGCAAGCAGGCGCAAAGAAAAGGAAAAACCGGACGGCCTGGGGGACAGGGGGCCTGGGGGGGAAGGCCTGCCCTGTCAGGCACGCAATGCGCAGAGGGGAAAAAGTAAGGCGAACGGCAGATCGATAAACGAACCAAGCCCGAAATGGGGAAGATCGGGTGTAGAAAACGAGGACAATTGAAGGAAAATTTGCTTAAACAGTCTTACAAGAAAAGGGGGGAGAAGAGGGGTCGCCCCGGGTGCTGTTGCCTGAATCTCGAGAAAAGGGAGAAAAAAGGAAGAGCGCCGTTTCGGAGGCTACCCAATGTCTGCTTGAAAAGGGAACGACAGGGGGAGCATAGCGCAGCGGGGAAACTAAAAAATTCAGAATGTTCCCTAAAAAGGGTTCGCGTCATTCAGAAGAAAAAAAAAGGGAAAAAGGGGGAAAAGAATCAGAAGCGATGCTTCCTCGGGGGTCTGTCAAAAGTAAAGGAGAGGGAGGAAAAGGGCTCAGAAAGGAAAGTGGGGCAAAAGAAGCACTAAAGGTCAAACATTGCAGACAGCGTGAAACACGCAACGTAGGGGAAGGAGTCTTGGATTCCGAAAAGGAAAAGAAAAACAGACCCGCGGGCAGAAAACAAAAAGAAGCAATGGCATGTCCTCGGTTTAAAAAAAGTGGCGACATTTTTCGCTGTCTCCACCACGACTCAGGAGAAGGGGGGACATAAAAAAGAAAAAAAAACGGACGGCGGGGGTCGAGCGGATCGCCATTCGCTGAAAAACGTCCCCTGGAAGGAACCGTGCCGACAGGTCGAAAAAAGGCACCACACGCACAGAAGACACATTTCAATAGGGGACCTTGCGGGTGCCCGCAATGAGTTTGCCAGGGGGGGGAAGATCAAAAAGGCCATGAGGTTGTCTAAGGGACAAAAGATCATGGTAAGGGAGATCGTCGACAACCAACGATAAAAGGTGGTTGGCCAAGTCAAGGAGCCAGCCGTATCCGATGCCCTACGGGAAAAAAGGAAGCGGAAAAAACAAAAAAAAGGGTTTCGGACTCGGGCAGGAAATTGGCGAAGGGCGAATTTGGGGGGGGGGGGGGACTGGCCTCAGGGTTAACAAGGAAAAGAAGCAGCGCAAGCGCCTGGGGGGGAAGGAAAGGGGAGCCGCTGGGGTTACTGGCAGAGAAACGGCTAAGGACCAAAGAGGAGGGGGGGCGACGAACTGGGGTCGGTTCTCTTGGGCAGGGTGTTGGCCGTGGGACACGGAGGGAGGTTGGGTAACGGAAGCGGTCCATACGCCACGGCAGATGGACAAGTACCCAGGCGTCAGCCGATCATGGGCAGAAAGGGGGTGGAAAGGGAAGGGGGAATTAAGGGACGTCGCGGCCATGCGATGGGTTGGGGGGGGTCAGATCATGGGGGTGAAAGCTTTAACCGCTCCAAGCCACTCCACGAAAAAAACATTGGAGCCCGGAATACACGGGGGGGGTCGGGTCATAAGGGAGGGACTAGTCCCGCCTGTTCGTCCAGAAAAAACCCTCCCGTCGGAACCGTGAAGCAACCGGCAAGCAGTTGTGACGTAAACGGAAAAAACAAGGAGGGGGGAGGGGGGGAAAGACGCTGACTTGCAAGAACAGCCGAGAGAGGCGAGAAAAGAATTGCGGTTTCCTGTGCTTTGAGGGAGATTCCTGAAAAAAAGGCATTCCTTTTCGTCCTTTTCGAAAAGGAACGCATCAGCTGAAACGGAGACCCGGCGCGACCTCAGGGAAAAGGCATGTACTAAGGTCAAAAGGCGCAAGCCACTCGGAAGAAATTAAAAAAGGGGTGACGAACAGGGGAACGCCAGGGTCGCGCAAGCCAAGAAGAAGGAGTTAGTAAAAAAAACGCACTTGGAAGAACCTGAGGGAAAGGATGAAATGAAGAGAGGAAGAGGGGGTAAACCAACCGGAAAAAGTTCATGGATTCATGGCAACTAAGGGGAAGGAAAAAAAGCATGATAAAAAACCACCGCAGGGCGCCTGTTGTTGACGAACCAGGGACCATGATTGTCGCCAGGGTAGAAATCGAGGTACGCTGTCAGGAACATTCTCAACCGCTGCATATTCGGCCATGATGACACAGGGTACTCATCAGGAGAACAAAAACCACCGATAAGGGGAAACTCGGGGGAGGACTTGTTAAAAAATGGGGAGGTATGCAGGCCGGGCTTCGTCGATACAAAGGGAGGACTCGGAAATCCGGAAATGCCCCAGAATGGCGAACACCAAGTACCCGGCCATGTCAGGGGTGGGTCGGAGTAAAAGAAACTGGGGAGGAAAAACGGTCTGGTCGTGAGGAAAAGCAGAAGTTCCGTGAGCAGGGGGGCCAGTCATCCTTCGACCGTGTGAGTTAGCGGGGAAAGACAATGGGGGGGAAAAACTGGCGCGCGGCAGGAGATCTTTGCCGCACAGGACGCAGGGGGGGGTGGGACAGACCCGGGGAAATCGTATGGATAAGAGAGCCCAGATGCCGTTCATGCAAGTTCTCAAAAAAAAGGAAGAAGTGCAGTGGTCCTTGCCCCAGGGAAGAAAGGGGAAGGACCTGAAAAAGGGGCGGGGCCGCCTGAAAGTAGGGGGTTCATCCAGCGGAATGGGGTTGGGACGCAAAAGACGCCCCGAAGGAAAGAGGAATCGCTTGACATACGCGAAAAGGGAAAGAAGTAAAAAAAGAAAATCAGGGACGGCCCAGCAGCCGCGGAGGCTTTGTAGTGAAGAAATCCTGAAAGTCGAACTCAACGCACCGTGCCAATGGCAGGAAATGATGGCAGGGGGGAAGTATAGCCTGTTTTCTTGGTAGAAGGAAAACATACAGTGGGAAGGAAGGGAACTCGAAGGTATTACTCCTAACCGGAGATAGAGGCATGGTGTGTGGTCGTCCGACGGCCGTGATTGGGAGGGAAGGGAGTAAAGAAGCAAAAAAGAAGCAGAAAACAAACGATGGCGATCCACAGAAGAGAGAAACAACACATGGCTTTCAAAGAGCCACTAAATGTTCTTTCGCAGTGCACGGCGTAGGAGGCCGTCAAAAGGGAAGAGAAACCGAAGAAACCACTTCCAACCAAAATGCATCTTCAGATCAAGCGAAAAGGAAAGAGGCACGCAACGACACGCAAGGGGAAATGTCTTCCTGGAGGGAAGGGCCTATTCTTAACAAGAAGCGCACGGAAATGCGCAAAACGGGGCCAACGGGTCCTGCGCGGGAGGGTTGCAGGGGGAAAAAAGGCGAGGGGAACAATTCGAGGGTGACCCGAGGGCTGGACGGACAAAAAGTGTTTTCCGGGGGCGCAAGCTAAAATGCGTTGGGGGGGACATTTACAGGGCAGAAGCGGTTGACAGGGCCCCCCCACGCATGGGGCAAAAGGGAAAGGCTAGGGAGAACGTGGAACGGTCGGGTCTTTACCGCACTGGGAAGCCGGAGAATGGAAAGATCTGACTGGGCAAAATACCCCTACACATCTCCCGTGAAGGCAGGGGGAGGTTTTCCTTGGTGGACTCTGTCCCGGCACGGGCAAAAGGCGGTAAAGAGGTTAAAAGAAGTGGCAGAGGACGATGACCACACCGCATAAATGGTGCGATAGACGGGGGCGTGAAACCGCGAAAATTGGAGGGGGACAAAATCTTGGTAGGGGAACTCGGGAAAGAAATGTCTGCTGATGCGAGAAAAAAAAAGTTGGGGGTGACTGTTGCCGTCACTGGCCTAAAGAGCGAAGAAAAGGAGGAGGCGCAAAAAAGGTCTCGCGCTCTTCTGAAGGCTGCTTGGCCAAGTGGATGACGAAGGTTCAAGCGCAGGCGGAGGAACCCGACTCCATTTGAAAGAAACCGAAAGGACGGCAGGCC
>Ga0179593_1663584_pt1 | contig 11936 bp, 14 predicted proteins | sample CZODoug2_1_08_16_FD_185931 | JGI IMG/M metagenome (GOLD analysis project Ga0179593, IMG submission 185931) | Vadose zone soil fungal communities from Angelo Coast Range Reserve, California, USA - CZODoug2_1_08_16fungal (PacBio error correction) | ecosystem: Environmental > Terrestrial > Soil >...
GGGGGGGGTAACTTGAACACTTTGAAAAGGAGAAAAGTAAAGTTCGGGGAGTAATGAGGGGGGGAAAAGAGTTGGAACTAATCAAAAGCATCATGAAAGGATATGAAGGAAATGAGCTTGAGGGAAGAAAAAAGGAGGGGGGGGCCACATTCGAGTTCGGAGCGGTTGGAAGATGGGGGGGTAATCAAGAGCCCGTGGACGGAATGTTCCCCGTCGAAGGGACGGCACTATGGAGGAAAAAGCTCATTCGTGGATAAGGGGGATTGCAGGGCATCATGCGAAAGATTCTGGAGGTAAACGCTTGGGCAAAATCGCTGGCAGAGTGAAAGCTGCCTATAGGGTCTCGGAGGAAAAATGTCGGACGAGCGGGGGAGGTCTGAGCTCGCATACTGTTGGGCTATTTTGCGAAGGGGGGGGGTATCGAAAAGGAAAGGGGGTGGCTTCCTAGAACCTCCGCTTTCAGCACAAAAAGACCTGATTTTGGAAAAAAAGCTTGAAACTAGCTTTGAACGACGCATTTGGAGCGTCGTCACCGGGGCGCATATTCAGAACGGAAATGGCTACGGGTGACTGAATGGAGAAGTAGCGACCTAGAGGTGTAGGCTAGGGGGAATTCGCCGTACAAACATCTCAAAAAAAAAAATAGAGGTTTGTAAAAAAAGACACTTGCAATCCTTCCCCAGATCTTTCAGCAAGGAATCTCTCAAAGGAAGAAGGCAGCACTCATTCCGCGAGAAGGGGGGCGTCACAAGGGTGGGAACATCTGCCCGTGGGGAATCCAAGGAGGAGGAAGCCAACAGCCTTCGGGGGGGCAAACCATTATTTTGGGGGGGCTTCAGAAAAGAGACGTAAAGAAGACATTTATCTATCTGACGGTTGTAACTGGGAAGCGCCCACAACAGTCAGCTATAATTCAGGGGACCACTTGACAAAAAGGGGTCCGACCCAACCACCCCGGAAGAATCCACGATAGTAGAAGGAAGAAACTCGACCCCTTAAGGCCCAATTTTTTGGTGGGGACAGAAATTTCAAAGGGATGACACGAATAAAATAATCCTCTCGGGCAATAAAAAATGCGATTTCCAAAAAGAAAGCCAAGGAGAAAGGGACATGGATCCGCGGATAAAGCTTTGTGAACGATCAAAGAAGGGTGGGAAGAATGTACTTCCCGGGGGGGAAAAGCAGAGGAGGAAGTCTTAATCTCTAAGGGTTTGGGAGATCGTGATAAAAATTTTCATGCCGAAAGAGCGAGCTGAAGTAGCACCACGAGTCTAAGGGGTCAATTAGAGGAAAAGAAAGGAAAAGTACATACAACAGCACTTTCGGAGCGCGTAAATAGGAACATCCTAAAAGCTGCAGCGCAGGAGAAGGACCTGCTTTGTTGCAGAAAGAAAACTGACATGCGGCAGTCACCAAACCGCACAAAGCACTCGGTTGAACAGTTCCCACGACGAACCAAGGCAGGAAAGAAGGATCCTCGCCGGGAAACAGGGGGAAGCGCCCAATCCCCTCCCGTCCTTCAGGAAACGGGAGGACGGGAAGGAAAAAGGTCCTTCAGAGACCCCACCACGGATGAGCTTAATAAAAACTCAGTCTGGATCGGGGGGACAATCAGAGGACTACGAAGACGAGAACTATATCACAGTCAGAAAAAACGCGAATGAAATCGGCTCCATGAGGAGGTTCCTAGGGAGGACTAGAAAGTCAGTTTTCCTCCGTCGAACATACAAAGGGAGGAGAACATATAGAAAAAACTGAGAAAAAATGAGTGTTCCAAGGCATCGCGCAGAATTAAACTACAAGACAGCCGTTATCGATGAATTGGGAGGGTGGTGGCGGGGGGCGACGCAGGAAAGACCGAAGGGGTCAGGGAGGGAGTGCTCCCACACAGGTACATTTCGTCAAAGAAGAGGGGCAAAAAATGGGACTCCAACGTATCCTCCAGTAGGGAAGAAGGAGAAAAGAGGAACCTACATCTGGGAAACGCTCATCTCCTTAAAACTCGGAGAAACACGAAAAAATCCAAACGAGGCTTACCCGTCCTTGGTACAACCAGGGAGGAAAAGTCAGAGAAAAGAAGCCCTTTGAATCGCTGAACCCCTAGGTATAGGACCAGAAATACGTTCCGAGAAGAAAGGAAAGGGGACATCGGCGTTGATCGAAGGAGGTGGGGGTCCAGGAAAGAGGAAGGGTAAATAGGACACATAGCATGTTGACACGAAAGGAAGAAAGCTTGCCTGCCCATCTCAGAAGCATCTTACAAAAACTGAAGGAAGGAGGAAAGAGTTGTATCTCCTATGGAGAAGGGGCCCAGGCGAAATCCAGATTACCGGGAGCAGGCTTTAGGTGGGGTGCAACCAAGCGGAAGTCTTAAATGCATCACCAAACCAAAAGAAAGTGAGTCAATTCCTTTGAGACCATTTGGAGTCGGGAGGTACTTTCATAGTTGGGGCAAAAAACAAGCAAAGAGATATCAATCGGAAGGAGAGATGATTAAATGGATGAAAAAAAAAGTCGAGGGGGGGGACCGGAATACTGGAAATGAGGGCCGATTCGACTGACTTCAAAAAAAGGGTCCCGAGTTTGGACCATTTGGACTGGGAAAAATTGATCTTTTTGGACAGAGGGGCCTAGTCTTCACAAACATAAGAAGGATTTCATGGGGGCAGAAAAGCTGAGAGGTGTAGGAGATGGAAGTGTCAGGTCATAAAAAAAGAGGACAAGTAGAAAGGGGCAAACAATTAAGTAAAAGGGGGCGGCGAAGCCTTTGGACGAAATGCGGGCATAAACTACTCAGTGGTTTGGTCAAAACATAGGAGGGTAGTAGATATATGATGAAACAGAGCGGAGATTGCATTCAATTGGGGCTAACGTCGAGTCATGGGAAGAAATTAGGGAAAAAGGCATCCGTGATAGGGTGTCTCAGGACGACAACAAAGTAGAAAGAATGTCACATAGCTGTGAGGATTACTCGGAATCGGTAGAACAATAAAGGCTGGAAAAAAAAGACTAAATCCATGGCTAGGGAAAAAGAGAATTTCGACGGGGACCAAAAATCTACGGGGTGCGCATATAGGAGTCTGAAATCGTAAAAGGCCGGGTGGAAACATGCGCAGAGGTCGAAAAGGGATCAAGGGCAGCGACAAACTTGGGAGGCACGTGCGTTGGTGTGAACGATTAAAGATTCAAAGCACAGATCGGAAAGAAGGAAAGGGGAGGAGCGGTGTTTGATGGGTGGGAGACAAGGAGGAAGAGTGTCACGGGATCATGAATCAAGCTTAAACAAGGTATCCTTGCCGTTCACAGAAGGGTCTGGTCGAAGAGTCGGAGAGAAGGCAAGCCGGCTGAGGAAGGGCGTACCTGACATGCAGCTTGAAAACTGCGAACACAGAATTCTGAAAAGGTGTGATATGCTTAAAAGGATACAGAAAGACATCACTCACTAAGGAGCAAAAGATGTCGATAAATCTGCGGGGGGTTAGCTGAGGTATTTCGGAGAGGCTCAAAGAAGAAAAAGAAAAGTCGCGAGATTATGGTCGAAGCGAAGGGTGCGACAGACGGTGGTTAAGGTGGTATTACACACTTTTGGTCATCGAAACGGGAGTCAAGGAAATCGTGTTAGGAAAAAGGTTTTTGGGACTTCCCAAAGAAAAATAAGGGGATGAACGTCCCAACGGAGGGTGGCGGTGAAGATAGGAGCATGTGGGGCTCCACTCTCTCGCAGATTACGAAAAAAGGGGGTGGGAGCACGAAGAAAGGGTCTGGGCCGCCTGGAGGTTCGAAGGAACTAAAGGAGAGGGGGAACTGACGATCCGTGTGGGATGTTCTGGTGGCGATGATCGCTGTGCGTCTCTTCAGGGGAGGGTGACTAGGGAAAAAGATATGGGGGAAATGGGAAAACTCAGGAAAATGAGATCTGGCAGGGGTGAAGGGAAAATCTTGTATGTCTCCGTACAGGTCGTTAGGCGCGGATGACGGTAAACTGAGGGGAGTGAGAGGTAGATACTATGAGGTTGCTCAGGGGGTTTGCTTCTCTGAAGTACACTGAGGGAAAGAATGAAAGCCGGGAGAAACACAAAAGTGTTTCGGAGTAGATCCCGTCCTGCATCGACGAGGGGGGGGGCAGACACAAATGTCTGGGGGAAACTTGGGGATGAGCATGCCAACAAAATGAGTACAGTTGAAAAATATCCAACACAAGTAAGCATGTCCTAGCTTCGCTAAGAAGGCTGGAATGATTCGGCTGCTGGGGGGAGAGGGGGCATACTGTGGGGGGAAGGACTTTCGTCTTTAGAAACTACACTGGGGAAAGGAAAAAAGAATGTTCCCATTCTTCGGCTCGGGACGTTGGGAAAGGGGGAAACTATCAATTATAGATTAAAGTTACGCACTCGACTTGATTTAAAAGGGAGGGAACAGGAAACACGGTTCTAGCTAGGAGAAAAGGGTCGTATTAAAGAAAATTGGGGAATGTTTCCCTGGAAGTATGGCCAAACGATTCTGGGGACACTCGCATGGAACGGTGAGTATGATGCCGCATCCATGAGGTGGGCGGAACACCAAAGGAAAGGTGAAAGTTGCGCCTGAGGCCTAGCGTGGGAAGAGTCTGAGGAAAAGGAAAAAGAAGGAAAACGGTGAAAGGAACGGAGAGGCTCTCCAGAAGGCGATGGGAGAGGAGCGGACGGGACAGGGGAATAGAGTGGCAAATGCTTGCCTTTAGAAAAGGTGAGAGAAAAGAAGAAAAAACAATCAAAGTTGGCCAATAAACTTTCCGAAATGGCCGAGCGGTGGAGGTTGGAAGAAGAGGAGAAAGGAAGGAGGGGGGCAAAAGGGATGGAGAAAAAGAGTGAAAAAACGTATACTGAAGGGAAGGGAATGACCGAGAGAAGCAAAAAAGCAGGAGATCTCAAAAAAAACAACGTAAAGTAAAAGGGAGAGATCGAATGGTGGGGGAAGGGAGTTACCCAATAGGGCAGCAGAGAAGCATGGGGCACCGACTTCGCGATAATGTCAGAGGCCCCTCCGTGGAGAAATCGGCCCAGAAAACGTGGACTCGAGAGATAAATCTTTTTAAAAAAAAAGAAGGGAAGTGTTTGAGGTGGAAAGAGAAAGCGGAGGCACGAATGAACTACTGAACGTGAAAGAGAAAACGCCCAAAATGGTATGAGAAAAAGCTACGGTTAACAACTTACGCGCGGGGTAGAGCAACAGGAAAGAGCCACGATGGGGGGGGCCCGCAGGAGAAAAAGCTTCTAATGGGGGCCCAGTGAATACACTGTCTCATGGGGTCCTGATCGCAAACCACGGCTAAGCAAAGAATAAACGCAGGAAAGAAGGAGAACAGGGGGGAACATTGAAGAAATCGGATAAAGCGACTTGTTGTATCTCGAAGGTGGAAAAAAACAGGTCACGGCGGTGTTCTAGAAAAGAGTAAGCATTAGACTGGGGGTAGGGGGGGGGAGTTCACAAAGCGTTCAACAAACTTGTCTTCCGAAAAGCGGGGAAGGAATGGCAGGATGATGAAGTGTCGAAACATGGGGGAAAGAAGCGAACGAAGAACGAGTCAAGATTTCGTGACGGGAGAAGGGCTGGCCTTCCTAATTTGTGAATACTGAGCGAAGCGCCACAGTCATGTTTTAAGAAAAAAAGGAAAGGGGATCCAATGCGAATTTGGGGAAGCATCCGCCTCTCAATCCGACTAGGAGGGTTTCAGTAGTGTAAAGCACTAACGTCCGATGCAAGGATCTCGGGGGAAGAAAAACGGAAGTGCGAACTCTCCATACAAGGATATTACCGGACAAAGGGGAGGAAAAAAGAAAAACTGGAAGAAAAGAAACTTCGCCAGAAGAGATCTCTTAAAAAAAACAGCACTAAAAAAAAAGGGGTACCGTTAATCAGCATATCCCTGTACCGCATGAAAAAAGCGAGGAGAAACAGAAACAGGCTCAAGGGAGAAGGTCCTTCTAAGTTCGTCGTATGAACGAGGGGGGGTTACCATACCAGAGACACCATACAGGGGATGATACCAAACCCCGGAGAGGAATCAAAGGTGTGCCCCCATTCAGACGTCATCATCCCTCCAATTTATCTACAAAAGGAGATGAGGGGGGGGTGTGTTGGTTGGGGGGGGGGGGGGGGTTGTGGTGGGTGGGGGGGAGGGGTGGTTTGGTGTGGGTGTGGGGGGTGTTTTGTGGGTTTTGCGTTGGGGGGGGTTTGTTGCGGTGGTAGGTTGCGTGGGGTTTTTGTGTTTTTGGTTGAGATCGGCACTCGTCTCACTAGGTTATGTCTTTCGTGCTCCCCTTTTTTAGGAAGGTCAACCGTGAGGGGGGAAAAAGTGATGATAATAGCCGCAACCAATATCTCAAAAGTTGACGTTTGTCTAAGGAGGAAAAAGAAGAACCCCTTCTTGTGGCAACCCCCCGAAGAAATCATAATCCTTGGAAAGCGTCTCGGAAAGAACCAACCTGAATAAAAAAAATGGATAAACCCGTTTGGAAAAAATTAGAGGAGACGGAAGGGAAAGGGGGCCTGTGAAGTCGCTTGAAGAAAGCGCCTCCTCGGTAGGCCCAGAGGGAAAAAGAGGCGGTCGTCACGCAGACTTTATCGAATCGGGAGGGATTGGAGGTGAGTCCAGAGGGGGAAAAGATGGGGTGGCGGACGCGAAGGCAAAGTCTTAAGCTTGACGAATGGAAAAAAAACTCCGTCGTCTCAATGTCAGGAGGGAAATCTGGGGGGAAAAAAAAAAAATAGGCCGCAGCTCTCGTCCCCCCGCATGAGAAGTAAGGATAAGAAGGATCATCTTAATAGAGGGGTGGTCAGGCGCGTGGTAACAAGGAAAAGAAAACCTTAACCACGCCAGACAGTTTTTCTTAGCGTCTTGGGAATTGTAGATCTCTGAATCGTACGGGAGCGTAAAAAAACGTAAAAAAAAGTCAATCGAAAAGGAAGAAAAAGGGGAGACCTTCTTCACGTCGCGCCAAAATGCAGCCTTGGGAAGGCCGGGAGGGATAGATCTGCGAACCCACCTTCGTCCCACAGCTTTTAGAGAAAGAACGGGATCTTTTTTCCAGGGAAGAAAGAAAGAAAAAAAAAGGACGATATGAGGGGGGGGTCGGCGGGTAATAAAAGATCTATGTCATACTTCATAATAGGTCAAAGAGAAAGTGAGGGGGACTGAAAAACTCTAATCGGTTAAAAAAGGGAGAAAAAAGGCAAAATTACCAACTTCCTACGCCTGGGGTATTCAAACATTCAAGGGTGTGTTTAATCCGCCGATCGGCTCAAAAACAACCCAGGAGGGAGATTAGCTTCAAACAGGGGGGAGTCCTCGCAAGCGTCATGCAAGGGAAAATAAAATCTTCGTTCCATTGGACGAAAAAAGTTTAGGGGGGGTGCAAGACGTAAAGAGCGGGGGGGGGGCTAAAAAGACATAACAGCCTGCTACCTCAGAACATCTTCAACAGAGAAAAGAAATGAAAGGATATCGTCTCTGGGAAGTCCAGGCCATGGAGATCAGGTGGTGAGGGGAAAAGGAAATACCGTGGAAGGGTTTTTTGTGAGAAATAGTTTCACAACAAAAAACCCACACCAACCACCCAAAAAAAAAAAAAAAAAAACCACCCCGAAGTAAGAAACGGTAGAGGAAAAGGACCAAGGTCATCTTTTCTCTAAAAGTGTAAAGAAATCGAATATGTAGATCGTGCTTGGGGAACGAATATAAAGCGATAAGGAGAGAAAAAGGACAAGGGGCACTAAGACTGGGGCTCCTTTTGGTGAGGGGGGCTTGGGTTATAATGAAGAAATGACGGATCCACTCCTATACGATCAGGGAAGGGAAAAAAAAAGATGGAGAAAAAAAAAAAAAAAAAAGGGAAGAAAAAAGGAGGGCGAGAGCTACGATCTAACTCCTTCCGACAGTGAAAAAGTGAAAGAGGAGGGGCAATCTTTACTTTTGACTGGGAAAAAATCCCGAGGGGGAAGAGGGGGGTGAGATAGAAGGATATAGAGAATACCAATCACAGACCAAAGAAAGAGAAAAGTGGAGGGTCGCTGAAGGTATTCTGGGCAAAAGGGGTAAACTGGTAAAGAAGGAGGCTTGGCAGGGAGAGGGAGCGGAGAGATCTTCGAACCGAAGCTAACTCATGTGTTGGGATCGTAGAAGGGAAGAACGAGGGGGTTTTCTATAGATCCGCGGCAGATTTGGGAAGGGAAGGGGGAGGTTGGTTAGGGGGAACAAAAAGAAAACGGACCAGGCTTTGGAAAGAGGGGGGGGGGAGGGGGATGAAAATTATAAAGTCGCTACGTTCTTTCTCAATGCAGAAAACGGGGGGAAGAGCGGTTAACGAATTCTGCGAATCTCACACTCATCGCATAAAAGGAGGGCTTTGGTCAGGAAGAAGGGAAAACCCCCAGTGTTGGGAGAGGGCGAGGATCGCTGTGTGTCTTTAGAGACTGGGGAATTGGAAAAAAAATGAGGTGAATAAAAAGTCGCAGTAATCTCCCTTGTAGCAAGGAGGAATGCTCGCAGGGGAAGGTCTTCTAGGTGGCCCAGGGACTGGTAGCTCGGATGAGGTACCCTGCATATCCAGAAAAAAAGGGGGAGGGGACTTTATGGTATACGAAGGGATATTACCGAAGGCCGTTTGTACGTACGGATGTTTCTGTGAATCTTGTGGGAACCGAAGGGGGTCGAGAGCCTCCTGAATCTACGATGGGCGGGACTAAAACGAAGTGAGGATTGAGATTGAGAGGGTCTTAATAAAAGTGGGGCACAAGTGTACCAAGAGGGCAAACAATAACTCCTCTACCGAGCTCGGAGGAGGAAAAAAGGGAGAAGGGAATTAAGAGCTGGCGGCGAACGGTTCAGGGGGGGGAGGGTGAGGGCGGATAAAAAACTTGAAAATGGGTCTAAGTAATAAAATTCAGTGACTCAATCTGGGGTAACGATTTGAACGAATCCAACTCTCACATGGGGGGGGACTTACGAAAAAATATCTCAAAGAAGGAAATGGAAGGGAAAGGGGCAAATTTCGATTCGTCGATCGGGAAAATCAGGGAGAAAACCCCCGGGAAGACGCGATTCAATGTTCCCCTGTCGAAGGAAGGCCGTCAAGGAGGGGGAAACAGAGGGGGGGGGGGGGGGGGGGGGGGGGGGGGGGGGGGGGGGGGGGGGGGGGGGGGGGGGGGGGGGGGGTGGGGGGGGGGGGGGAAAAAAAAAAAAAAAAAAAAGGAAAGGAAAAAAAAAAAAAAAAAAAAAAAAAAAAAAAAAAAAAAAAAAAGGGGGGGAGTGGAAGGGGAATTGGAATCCACTTCATCATGCAGTGATTCTGGGCAGAGTGTAAGGCAAGCTTAGCAGATTGAATGCTGCTCACGGTTTCTCTTCTTAAAAATTGCGAGAAAGTGTAACGGCGCATTCTCCCCGACTTGTGGGGTATTTGGTGAATACTAGGTCGTAGGGGCCAGCTGCAGGAAATACGCTGGCAAGGAAGATTACGAATAAAACAACAAAAGGCGTTTACAAGAAATCGAGGGTGTGAACGCGCGGCGTCACCGGGCGCATGCATTCAACTTATGGTCAAAGGGGAGACTAAGTATAAAGACTTAAGGAATGAAATGATCTGGGGGAAGGGGGAAGGACAGAAAAACCACTCTCTCACAACAACAAGATTATTAGGGGAAATGGGGGGGATCACCATAGGTCAAGCTCCTTCTCATCGTAATCCGCATCAAGGAAAAAAAGAAAAAAAAACCCCAACCCCAAGGGTAAAGCAAAAGGTGAGACGCTCCAAAGGCGGAAAGGTACACAGATAGAAGGGGGGAAAAGCGGTTTTTTTCCTGTCTTCCGAGGGAGACAAGGTTCAAGAAAGAACAAAGAGATGAACGAAGTATCTCGGTCGATCTCCCACACCTTCTTATCTTGATACGTGGAAAGAAAGGATGGACATCCACATGGCCGCAGTAAAAAAAAGAGCCTTCGGAAAAAAGGGGGGGGGCTACAGGAGGGTGACGCACAGAAACATTCTATGATGATTATAGGTCAAGGAAGGAGAACGAAGATCGTGTCATCCAATGTGCGGACATATTCAGAGAAGATTTAAATCAAAGGATTGAAGGAGATTGTGTCCATGCTCCAATATCCGAGAATCGGAAAAAGGAAAATGGCAAAAGAAAAGTTTTGAGATAAATCCAGGCTCTATTGAAGAAAAAAAGTGGGAGAGGGCAAACAAAAGCAAAAAAAAAAAAAGGTTAAAAAAACCGTACTCTAACGCTAATTTTGGAAAAAATTAAGAAAGGGGACAGAAAAATACGACCGCGACTTACAAGAGAAGGGGAAGGGGCGCGAGCAGAGGGAGAGCCAAACAAATTTGCTGATCTAATCTCATCGGGGTCTAAGGACCAAAAGTTGGGACTCAGAGAAAGTTAAACGGACTCCAAAGGAGGGGGAAGGGTCCGCCTCCAACTCATCAGGACACGGGGTTATCAGTCCTTCAAAAAGAAAAGCTTCGATCAAGACGACAAGCTTCCCGTGTGGAGAAAAAGGTCATGAGGGTCAAAGACGTGTACTAAAGTCCGCCTTCATAGGAGATCCATAAAAAGAAAGAGAAAAAACGATCAGGAGGCGAAGGTGTCAAGGAAACGGACCTACGGGCAACGTAGAAATATATCCCCTCGCCGACACGCAAAAGGGGAGGATACTAAGGCGCCACTCAAAGGGGGCCCTGGAAGTTCTACTAATAACGAATATCAAGAAGCAAAACAGGAAATCATCAGGACCCTCTAACAGCCACAACTGGGGTGGCCAGGCAGAGAGGAGTACAGAAGCCTTAATGCGTGAGTGGATATGAAGGGCGCGCACCGCCTTCTTGAGTCTGTGGGAAAGAAACAGGTCATGGAGGGGAAGAAGTAAAAGGAAACCGGAAATTAAAATCTACAAAATACGCAAAGGACGGGTTTTAATACTTTCTATTGAGGGGAAAAAGAAAAAAAATTTTAAAAGAAACAATATCACTTGAACGGCTAAAGAGCCCCACCTGAGGGGGGAGAACACTGCATGAAGAGAAAAAAGCGCCAACAAGGAGCTAGGAGTCGAAGAAGAACGGGGCGGAAACGACCGTTTATCGATTGAGAACACAAAAAATATAACCACAAAAAAGGACAAGCGAACCCTCCACAGACGGTCATTGCAGGGAAGGGGGGATCGAATAAAAAAGGATGTGCTGCCCGGATTGAAGGTCATAGGACACCAAACTATACATTAGGTCTTTAAAGACAAAAGGAGAGTGGAAGCCATTCAGGAATTAGCTTCAAACGGAGAGCTAGAAAAAGGAGGGGGGGAAGACGCATCTAGAACACGCCGCAGATATTTGTGCGAAAAGAATAGAGGAGTGTAGAGGGTGGTTCAGGAGGCCCGCCGTGGGGAAAAAAGCCTGAAAAGAAAAAAAAAGGCACCAGACTTTAATAGAGGGGGCAGGTGGGGGTATGACATTTTTTCTAGCGTAGGAAGGGGGGCTTGAGGAACACGGGAACTCCTCGTTATTCTCGAAAAGAAAGAGTATTACAGGGGAGGGAAAATTAAGAATAACACAGATACGGCGGAAGTGACGGCATCGATTTGCCTGCTAGAAAACTGGAAACTAAACCGTCCCCCTGGGCTTTTTTGGAAAATCAAAAAAAAGGGATACTTATTGCATCGGGGTGTAATGAAGGGGAGGACACCGAAACTATATCTGTTCTCATTTCCCCTACCTCTTATCTATCAGAGAAAAAAAAAAAAAAATGTGCGCGAGCCCGGACGGTAGCGTGACTTCTACACAAAAAGGCGAGGGAAGAATTGTCAAAAAAGGGGGGGCGAAACCGGGAGGTACCAAAAAAATGGCCTGATCAGGAGGATACCTTAAAAAAAAATGAGGAGAGACTTCCTGGGGGGGTTAAAGAGA
>Ga0179593_1258430_pt1 | contig 11935 bp, 15 predicted proteins | sample CZODoug2_1_08_16_FD_185931 | JGI IMG/M metagenome (GOLD analysis project Ga0179593, IMG submission 185931) | Vadose zone soil fungal communities from Angelo Coast Range Reserve, California, USA - CZODoug2_1_08_16fungal (PacBio error correction) | ecosystem: Environmental > Terrestrial > Soil >...
TCAGACACATGTAGGAAAAAAACTAATCTCTTAGGGGGAAAGGAGAGGGCGCAAGGCATCGACACCTGTTGTTTTCACAATCGACGAAGACGCTAGATCTAGTCAGCTCTCTCGGCTTCACGTACCAAAAAAAGAAGAAAAACACAAAAAAGAGAGAGATCACACAAGGAAGTGAGAGTCGATGAACGGTGGAAAGAGGGAAGTCCTAGACGAAGGAACGATCGCGTGACGATCTCGGAGTCTTTAGGGGGGGGGCTTTTAAATGAGAAAATAATCATGGGGGGTGGGGGGGGGGGGGGGGGGGTTGGTGGAAGGTGACAGTTTGGGCAAGTGAGGACTGCCTGACTCCCGCGGAAAGCGAAAGGGTCGAAATAAGTACACAGCTTTTGACCTATTTGGGCTCACATCTAACCCCTTCCCGCCGCTCAGGCCGTAACGGGGAGAAAAGTCATAAGAAGGAAAAGTAAAAAAAGGATTCATCGTCAATGTAATCATAGCGAGAGGGGAGCTTTCAAAAAAAAGGCACTCAGGTGTCTGATAGAAGGAACGAATAAGGTTCTGTCCGCCTGCATGAACAGGCGAAAAAACGAGACATAATAATGATCGCGGGAGCCGACGAAAAGGGGAGGGAGGAAACGGAACTCGAAAGAGAAACGTCCGGACCAAAGCGCTGAAACGCGTTCAGAACACAACGATGTAGAACGGTCGGATCAAAAAAAAAGCACAGCTCGATAAGTGAGCTGCCCAGTATGAATAATAGAGGTAGACAGTGAAAACAGCGGAGTCATACTGGGAATAAACGGTTAAGAAAGGGACGCAAAAAAAAAAAACTCTAAACTAGCCTGCAAAAAAAAAAAAAAAAACGGTCGGAAGGAGGGAAGAAGACTGGCGGCTCCGTGAAAAGTGTTTCAGAAAGAGCTCGGCCAGATCGAGCACGGCCGGCCGAAAAAAACGGAGGAAGAGCGAGAATCACAAATCGGAGTCGAAGAGGTGGCGGGAAAACAGTCAACTAAAAGCAAATCAGGATGAAGATGTAAGCTGCGACCTTTACCTGTGAGGACTGAGACCTTGGTTGCACAGGCCAGCGAAGAATACCCGTTGTAATGCGAAAAACTGGCGACAAGAAAGAAAAACCGTACACACCAGGGGTAGGGAGGACAAAATCTCAAAGACTCAACGACTAAAAAATATATTCTCTCATGCGTTTGGACGCACCCCCAGAAATAGACTAGGATAAAAAGGCACCGGGAGAAATGAAAAACATAGAAGCAGAAAGACGGTGCGAGAAAAACCTTAAAAAGTAATAGGGCACCTACTTCAGAGAAATTCTTCCTCTCTCTTGTAAAAAAAGCGACAAAACAGACCAAGGCCGACAGAGCAGGAGGAAACTTTGGGGAGGAAGGTGCAAAGGAACAGGAAAGGACGCAAGTCCAAACTCGAGCGACTCGGGACAAGCAGGAAGATAACAGAGAGGGGAGAGGGGCCTCAAATTAAGTTTCAATTCTTAGTGATATAACCACCGTGGCGCATTCATATGAACGGCGCGCAAAAGAAAACTCAAAGGGAGGGGAAAGGAACGACTGGGACAGCAGAAAAGCACGGTTAGAGGGGAGAAAGTTGGAAGCCGGCAGGTGAAAAAGCCGCGACTAAAGGCCGCGTTAATTGATTCGACTCGATTGGCTAAAAGATCGACCCCAGGAGTTACGACTAAAAACCAGAAAGAAAAGGAAAGGAGACGGTAAAGATAATGGCCAACTACACAATAACAAAGCGGGGACGTGCAGACTCGGGGGAGGGAAAGAAGAGTACTCGTGGGGGACTTGTGGTAGTCATAAATTAAGAAAAAGAAAAAACCTCGCAAAAATCTTCTGGAGCATGCGCAGGATATACACACGGGGATATAAAAGAGAAAAACTCAAGCAGAAGTTCACACCTGAGTGGGACTTCCGTCGAGTGGTTCGGGGGTTATGTTTGGTTAAGAGGGAATTAAGTTTTTTTGGAAAAAAAGATACATTTTTTTGTTTTTTTTTATTTGAGGCTATTTTTGAGTCTAATTGGTATTACTCGACAGAGGGGAAAAAAACGAGAGCTTGCAATCTAATCAAAGTTCCCCAAAGGGGGGGGGGGGGGGGGGGGGGGGGGGGGGGGGGCAACGCGAGAAACGGAAAAAAGGTCGTATTCGTCGGCCGAGGGGGAAGATGGAGAAACCACATAAAAAAGGGAGAGCGAGTGAACCGAAGCTGTGTCCCGCAGCCGCTACGTTAATAGATAGTAGATCGCAAACACGAGTCCCTCGAAGGACGAATTAGGAGGGAAAAAAAGGAAGTACTTCATACTGCTCTAGACTCCCTTGAAAACGTCCCCCTCGCAATGAAAATGAGCACACGAACCGATCAATAATGTAACATGCATCACTCATTCCGGCGCAGGGTGGAGCAAAAAAAAGGGGGAACGCAAACGTACAACTGGCGCCAGGCCTGAAAAAGAGGGGATCAATTAAACGTTGCGAGGGAGGCGAAATCGTTGTGCTTCTCTTCTGCAGGTCAGGGGGGGAGATGGTATCTGCGGCCGTTCCAAACAAGCAAGAGACTGAACGAAAGAAAAAAAAAATATGATTGAAGGAGGGAAAATGGTCTGCGACTAAAAACCCTTTCTACGACTTCATAACGCTCAACCTGATCTGGGCGAACGGCCGGGGAAGAAAGAAAAAAGAGAAGTGAAGACCGATGCGAGAGTTATCTGAAGGGGTTTTTGAAGACCCTTTATCCGCTAAAAAGGGGAAAAAAAAGTGTGAGCATACAGACGACTGAAGATCTGCCGAAAGGAATGGGAGGAAGAGAGAGAGAAAAGCCGGAAAATACTACTCCTATAGCTCCGGCGCGGCGTAAAGGAAAAAGAGAGTGCGTAGGAGGCCGAAACCTTTTTAAACAGAGGGAGAAATTACAGTAATAGACGATACCTGCAAGGTGTACTGGCATGGGGAAAGAGGACCAGGCCGCGCGAAAAGAATTCCAACAACGACGTACGTGTCGCGGGGGGGTAAAGGGAAGACCAGGAATACATGGCAGGATCTCTAATGAAAGATGGCAAGAGGACGAAATGCCCTGAGGGCGTGACGATCATGCTATTCGAAGAGAAGACGATGAGTCCTCTTCCGATGGAGCAATCAAAGAGTTAACAATGGGCGGTAAAGAAGGACTTTTCGAAAATGGAGCAAAATGCAACCAAAAGGATCCCCTGCGGGCAGGAAGTTGTTGAAGGAGAGATCATAGGCGATGTATCTCCGAAACAAGACAGTCAGCGTTCTCGGAAAAAACAGCTGAAAACGAGTGGGCTGTAAAGCTAAAATTTCCCTCTGATCGCGAAAGGCCAGAAAAAAGCGGCGAAGGGGTGGTCGGAAAAGAGAGCTGTATCGCTCACGTTTCGAAAAAAAAAGGAAGGGAGAGACGGCGGATAATGCCGGCTGGTACTCTTTCTGCACAGAGCGCGAACAATCTTGTGAGACAAAGGGAGGAGGAGGCAAAAAAAAGGGGGAAGTACGACACACGCGTGGGAGCGGACAACGAAAGCAGGAAGACGGAGGGTCGGGCGATGAAGCAAGTATGAAGAGCCGCACGAGACTGGGAAAAAAAAAAAAAACAGGACGGAGCGCAGATGGCAAAAAACCGAGACCTTCGAAAGGAAGAACTTGACTGTTCAACAAAAAGGAATAAATAAAAACAAAAGCGAGGCCCGGGAGGGGAAGAAGAGATGAGAAACTGCCAGGACAAAAAGGTCAGGGCAAACAGCCGGGGGGGGGGGGAGAGTAGACGGCAAGAAGATTACTTCCTACCGTCAAAAGGGGGGGAAAAATCGTGCATCAGACAGAAAAGGGGGGGAAGGAAAGAGGGAAATCAAAAAACCTGGCCCGAGAGGTACTGAAGCATCTACCATTAGTTCGAAGGGGAGTAGATGATGAGAACGAGAGGGAAGACAAAAAAGAGAGGGGAAACGCAATGTCTTAGGCCGAATCCGGATGGAAAACCGCGGTTACTGGGGAACCTCTAAGCTCAAGAAAAGGTGACAGCACTGTGTACCGTTCGCATTGTACAGAGCGAGGGGAGGGGAAAAAACGAAAACCGCGGCTGCAAGTAGGGAAAGAGAGAAAAAGCAAAGGAAGGCAGATCAAGGCGCGAAGGTTGGTCTTGGGGAGGGTTTATTAACCAAGCTCTCAAAGAAAAAATTATTGATGAGTAAAAGAATAAAAGGGGGGTATTACGGCCAAAAAACGAGCAAAAGTGCTCTACGGCGATGAGCATGAACAAACAACATGTCTCTTCAGTCTATCATCCTCAACCACGGGTCCTTTTGGGGGGGGGGGGGGGGGGGGTGGGGGGGGGGGGGGGGGGGGGGCTGGGGGGGGGGGGGGGGGCGGGGGGGGGGGGGTGGGGGTGTGGGGGGGGGGGGGGATCGCGTGCGAAGCCAGAGGGGGGTTACATCTACTCCACCGGCGGGTGCACAGAGAACAGGGGACAGAGAAAACTGTCAACGCACGCGGTGAAGAAGACTCGGCGAGACATTCTTGTCGGGAAGAGGAAACGATCGGGGAAAAAGAAGAAGCCGTCCGAGCAAGGGACTGGGGAGGAGGAACGGAGGAATCGGGCTTGTCCTCTCAAAGGACGGGAAGTGCGGCGAAAAAAGGAAGAGCAGTACAGGGGGACCCAGGTATTACTTAATATTTGGGCCGCGACGATCCAGGGAAAATCTGTCTGGAACGTTGTCGGAAACGCGTGGCACTATCAATCAAACTCCAAGACAGACGAGGCGCGTCGGAGCAAGGAAAACGTCAGAAGGCGGCCAGACGCGGAAGCTAATCGAGGAAGAAGATGTTGCAGAGGCAACCTTGCTTCATGACTGTTGCGGATCAATATCACAAAAACAACCTGGGATTCACGCGGTCAGGGAGTAAAGCAGGTACTCCCTTAGAAACGAAGAGAGCCTGGCGCAATAAAGTCGGTGCGGAAACATGTGAATGGGACCAGGTGAAGGGGGACGTGAACGTAGACTTCGTCGAAATCTGAATACGCTCCTCATCGCGATGTATAGAAACGAAAAAACGACGACGCCGTTTAAAACAGGGAAAGAGGGGGAGAGGTGAGAGACATGTCGCGTTACAAGCCAACTCGAAGGAAAGGCGCGCGGAAAAGGAAGACTTTTCTCGATAGTTAGGACATCAAAAGGAGACGCGAGAGAAAACTCATTATGAGAAGGGGGGGGGAGCGGGTGCAAGTTATCACTTTAATAAAACCTGCCGACGTAAAAAAATGAAAAGGCGCACACTGGGGATGGGCGAGGGCAAGGAAAAGTCGAGGTAGGGAAATTCTCTGGCCGGACGGCAGGGGGGAAAGAATACGCCTTAAACTTGAACGGGAAAAGGGAGAGAAGAACTTTCTTAGCTTCGTAGATACCCATCGAAAGACTTTCAAGGGAAGTAGGTCACTTCCTGAACTCATGCAGGCCGATGGAAAGCCATGTACCACTGGGAAGGTAAGATAACACCTGGACGTAAGCAGGGAAAAAGCAACGGAACGGAAGCAAATAATATGAATCAATTCACCTCCTCTGAAACAACGCGGGGAGATAGAAATCGGGATTACAAGGCATAGAAGTATAAAAGACGGGACAGAAGAAGTAGGCGATAGATTCAAGCAACATGATCTGGACCATCGGAGACAGGGAGAAGGGTAAAGGTCCCGAAGCGTTCGTGACGATCTACTTGAGCAAAAGGAAAAAATCCGGGCCCCAAGAGGGGGAGCGGGGAAGGAGAGGAAGGGGCAGGTAGACGGGTTACTAACGCAGAGCCTCAAGAAGAGACAAAAGGAAAACGTATTCTCGAGTCGGGGGGACTGGCGAAGAGGGGGGGAAAACGGAATGAAGTAATAAAAATCAAGACGTGCAGCCCGCTGAAAACAGACAAAACCGAAGGAAAGGAGAAAAAACCACGGTCATGTGACAACCTTCACTCCTCAATGACGGGGGGGAGACCTTAGTGCGCGCGCGTATATGCAGGGAAAGAGGTTGACGTGGTGGAGGGTGGCCGAGACTGGAATACCATGGAAAAAAAAAGTGAAAAAGTCCAGAAGCCCGTAGCCATCGACCGGTCCATTAGGAAGAGGGAGAAGAAGTTATCTGAAGAGGTGAAAGCCGTAGAGAGGAAGGAGTTAGTAGTCTGCTTGACCCCATTATCCTATTCTTGACAAAGGACGAGGCAGCATGTTCGAAAAAAAGATGAGGGCAGCCGAAAGGGAAGCTAAACAAACTAGTCTCGAGGAAAGAGGAAACCGGGCAAAGCCGAACTAGAGGGGGTACACCATGTCTGGCGGAAACTCGAAAAAGGCAAAGAGGGGGGGGGGGGTGAAAGCATGCGGAGGGGGATCATATCTGTACCCTCTCTGAGGAAAACCAAGTGCGCGAGAAAAAGAGCGACTTTCCTCGACCTGAGAATAAAAAAAACCAAAAAAAACTCGACACCGTAGATGAAAGTGTGTTAAGAGGATCATCTGAATCGGCAGCGCGAGAGGGACAAAAGAGGTGTTATAAAAAGAAGACGTGTTGACCGAAGTCTATGACTTGTGCAGAAGGGGGAGCAGAAATTGGAAAAAAAGAGTAGTAAGCATCGATCCAGAACCGAGTAAAAAGATAGGGGGCTGGTGAAACGATACTGCCTCAACCTGTCGCACAAGAGGAAAGTGAGAAAGTGGAAGTGCGGCAGAACTTCAAAGGCTCAGCAAAACAACTCCAGGCAATAGTGATCTCTTCCGCGAGAAGAGAGGCAAATCTTTGGGGGCTCAGCACTTAAAGAAGGGGAAAACAAGGAAAGGGAAAGACGAACCGGAGAGTCGCTATCCGAGCTTGTGATTACGCAGCGCGTGGAGCGGAAAAAATCAGAACTTGCGAGCACAGAAATCTGGGGGATCCTAACAAGGAAAAGAAGAACTGTTCATATTGTCAGAGAGAAGTCGAGCAAAAAGAGAGAGAGTAAAATACGGTTCCACCTATCTCCTATGTCAAAACAGACTCTTCACCGGTGCAAGAGGCGACGAAATGATCTTTCGATTCGCCAGGTAGGAAGGTGAAGGATACACTGTCAGAAGTCTGGGACAACCAAAGAGGGGTCGGGAAGTATCTCGGCAGCGAGAGGGGAAGGGAAGGGGAATACGAAGTATTTATTTAGGTCAAAAATCTTCGGCAACTAAAAAAAACGGAAAGGAAGAGGCAAAGGGGGGCTCCGGAATGGCCTTTTGCACAAGTAAAGAAAAGCCGCCAAAGCCGGGAAAAGACGGGGGTGTAGCTGAAGGAGGGTAAGGGGGAAAAAAAAGCGGGGGATCACCTGGAGAAGCCGTTTCTCAACAGAAACTAACGCACGGGCTCGGGAAGGGAAGGCTACGATAACGGGGGATGGAGGGGCTATTCTCGAAAAGGGGCTACAGGGGGACAAGTCGAGGCCAAAAAAGAGGAGACGTTGATCGGCTCGGCGAGCTGAGCAAGAAAGGGGGAGGAGCACAGCTGAACCCGCACCTCGACATGACCTGTCAAGAATTCAAAACGACAAATTCGGACTAAGGCAAGAATGAGGGGCTCAGAAAACTAAACAGATCGCAAGGAGCTGGGGGAACGATCTGGACACATTAACGTGTTGAGGGAAATGAGCGGAGAGCGTGGTAAGTAGAATCTACGGAGGGGAGTGAGGGAGGAACGGGGTGGAAGGGAAAGTAAAAACGCCGGAAGGAACGGTGAGGGACGGAGCCGGGGTGTTTTCGAATTTGCGAAGTCCGAGAAAAAAGGCAGTGACGATAAAAAGGGAGCGTGAATCCCCGGGAAAGAACCGGGGGGAGAAAAACATGATGAAAAAAAAGACCGAGGGATATGAACGTTTTAGTACGGGAGCAATGAAAAGGGCAGGTGACCTGACGAGCGGGATTGAGAAAGGTATAACTATCGAGCTAATGGAGAAAAAAAACGCGAAGTCCCAAACGGGAGGGGTTTCATGAAAGGACCGGACGATGGAGGAAAAGCAGGGGGAGGCGAAAGCAAAAGCGAAAAATGGTTTCCGCCCAAATAACAGATAAACGATCTAACCGGACCATCTCGGCCTCTACCCGACGAGAAAATCCCTACAGAGTTGAGCCACGGTAATACGAGACAAAAAGAAAAAAGGAGGATTACTTTTGCGCATCTTCCAGACTTGACAGGAAACCGAGAGAAGCGGGACAGGGAAGAAATCGGGCAAAGAAAACTGGGAAAAAGTTGAAAAAACTTCTCTCTCCTTGGCAAAAAAAAGAGAAGTTATAAACCTAGTCGTGGGGAAGGACGGTTGCGAAGAAAGAGAGAGGGCCGTAATCGCAAGTCGTGAAACCGACTTTCATCGTCAAGACCGAACACTAAGAAGTGGGTGATCATTGAAAGGCCCCATGTTATTCTGAGGTGGATTTCTACAGCTTCTCGAAAGGCTTCACAGACAGGAAAACGTCCGAAAAAGAAATAAGAGGTAAGCTGGCAAGAATCAAACCTAAAGAAGACCGTGACAATCGTATACGGCTTCTTCCGAGAGACGCAAACTTTAGAAAAACATTTGCAAAGATCGGGTGATGAGGCGAAAAGGAAAAGATCAAGATTAAAAAAAAAATGCTGCAACTGGAATCTTTTCTAAAAAAAGAAAGGGAAAAAAATCGGCTCGGAGAGGGAAAGACAGGGTGGGAGAGAAAGGACTGAATCATCGTCAGGACGATCAACTCGTGAGTTAGCAGTATAGAGGGGAATATTAAGGAATAAAGAAAGTCCGCAAGATGATGAGAAAAACAGGGCCAAGCAGGAGCGAGAGTCAAGAGAACTATCCGGCGGGGAGTACTGTGAGAAAAAAAAAAAGGGGGTGTCAATGAAAACTCGATCATTATAGCTGCTGTGCATCAACGGCGAAGGGGACGTAGTCGGCGGGGGGCTGCAAGCAGGGTGGAGAGGGCCGAAAGGAGAAACCTTGGGGAAGCGCTATCATTCTGTTAGGGCATCAGCACAAAAGAACAAAGACCAAAAAAAGACACAAGCCTCTCTTCTGGCTAAACAAGACATACCGAAAAAAAGGAAAAGAGATGAACAAAAACCAAAAGGTCAGACGGGTTTTGTCTCCCCCAAAACTAACGAATGATAACGTTCACACGGAGCGACGGAGAAACGTCAAAATAGTAGGTTAGAGTCTCCGAGGCAACAGAAAAAGGGAACCGACAAGCTCATGCTTCATGGAACTCTATCGTGATAGGAGTCGCAGCAAGAACTCTCTGCCTCTCTGAAGGCGGAAGGGTAAAGGTATTGCTTTGCGCGCAGAAGGGCCCTGCTTTCACTTATAAAAAAGACGCGCAAGGCAAAAATCCAACGAGCGAGAGAAGGAGAAGAAGCGGGAAGGGACCTATCAAAGGGAAGGGGTAGTATTTCGGCGAAACCGAAAAGTGACGAAAGGGGAGGGGAAAACATTCGGAAGAATCACCGGCGGTGAAAAATCTGATGTGACAGGGGGGGAAAGAAGAGAGACCTCGTGTTGAACGAAGTGAGGAACGGTTCCGGACCGGAGGGAAGACGACTACATGGGACCGCGTGGACTTTATCTTCAACGAAAAGAGTGCGAAATAAGTAGACAACTGAGAAGAAAACACGGGGAGAAGGAGATAAAGGGTCACTTCCACTTGAAGGGGGGAGCCAAGATCTAGGAACAGAGTTACCTTGAATATATTAAAAAAAAGAAAGAAGGATAAGATTGTAAGGTGGATGTGTGGAGACAGGACGGGACCTGGTAGCGAGACGTTCGCGGAGCAAAAGCCACGATACGGGTAACGGCAGGGCAAATCAGCTTGAAAAAAGAAAAAATAACCAGCTGCCTGTGTGAGAAAACTGAAAAAAAAAAACAAGATGGGGAAGGCGGATGGTGCTGCAAAACAACGAACTAATAGAAAAAACAACAAAGGAAGAGAGCCAGTCTGGGGCGCTTCCGCACGGAGAGTGAGAGTAACAGCGGCTCAGGCGAGAGGATACGAAGAAGGAGACTGGGACAAACAAAAAGCAGACGCACAGGGAAGAAAAAGAGCGAGGGTCCGGGCTCAAACTTCACGAGCACGACTTATTCGATCCGGGGGGGGGGGGATGGAACAGGAAGATTACAGAAGGAAGGGACGCTGCCTCTCTCAGGATAGGCGTAGCAAGTAAAAAAGAAAGAACAGAGACAAGTCAGATGTCACAGCACTTCATCAACGGGGAAAGGCAAAAGCACAAGAAGACAGAACAAGGACCAAAACGGGATCTATTAGCAGCACGGAAAAAAAAAACGTTGGTGCGGAATGAGAAACTCTGTTGTGAGTCACTGGCATCTAAGGAGTTTATTTGTGTACGCGTACGGGGGTCAAAAATCATACGAAGAGCGTAATACGGTGAAGGTATCCTAAAGGTCGTGCCTGGCGACACAAGGTAAAAAGTGGAATACGTAAGTATATCACTACAGAACTCCCCCTATCTTGAAAAAACCGGGAAAATGTGAACGACTCAAGTAGAAGGCTGTGTTGGTCCGCAAAGCGACACCGTACGGAAGGCCTACATGCCAGGAAGGGGGAAAAGAAAGGGTTCAAAAGGAAAAAATCGCCGGGTGGGCCTATCAAGCAGAACTCTCAGTAAAGACCATGGATAACGCGCTTTCCTTCGCCTGACGGATGAGGTAGGGGACGTAGAAATCCGTTTGAAAGGACAGGGTTCAGTCAGATCAAGTCAGTGGTACAAAGGCATAGGTGAACAAGGAGGCATGGAGAGGCAACAAGAACTTCCACTTCACGCGGGTCTCAAGTTTTACTCCTCTATTTAAAGAAGTGGGAATTGATATCTCTGGAGGGAAAAGAAGGCGGAGGAGGGCCAGGGTCCGGCACTCATCGACGAGATAAAAAATCGAGTAGCGGTCCGGGAATAGGAAGAAATTGAACGGGGAAAGAAAAGAAGTCAATTTACGACAATAAATAACCACAAGAGATCCCTCGTCAAGCAGTCTAGAAGGCTAGAACCAGGAGGGTGGCGAAATAAACCCTCCCCATAGAATCGCGAGAGAAGACGTTGAGAGAGGGGATTACAGAAAGTTGCCAGCAGCAGCTCAAAAAGCCGACAAGCCGCGGGAGGGGGCAGAGCAGAAATCAGCTGGTATGTGAGCGAAAAAAAACAGGTGGAAAGACTGGAGATAAACGTCTCCTTGCCTTCTGAATATGGAAGAGCTCTCGGACGGGTGTGGAAGAACGATCTTCGAAGAGGGGAACACTTCTGGGTTTCATCAAACCCGATCGACAACGGAGAACGGCTAGAAGCTAAATCGGGCGAACTTCTAGGAAGCACGGGGGAGGATAAAGAGAAAACTGTCAACCCTCTGTCCTTTGAAAGGGGAAAAACGTGTGGTCGAAAAAGAGAAAGAAAAAAACGGGCTAAATCGCAAACTGAATACACCGTTCAAAGCTATGGGGAATGAAGAGCAACGGCAAAAGAAAAAAAAAAGAGGGAAGGAAGAAGCCTCTCGACTAAAGAAAATTACGAGACCGAGTACTAAAAGGACATGGACGGAAAGAAAAAAAAAAAAAAGCCACCGGGCAATCGCTTCCGCAGAAGTAGAAAAGGATGATAGGAATTAAGGAAAAAAAGACAAAGAAAACGAGCAGGGGACCAGAATCAGAGGAAAGCAAAATTGCGCCGGGTATTAAGTCACCCCTATGGGATGGTTCAAGTCGAGAATGTAACTGAAGCGTAACGGGGTGTGACGGCGCATTGGGGGAAAGACGTGAATCTAACTCTAAAAAAACTTGCTCAAAAAATTATGCAGGGCAGATACCTGGCGAGATACTAGGGACCGTGGAGGAATTTTTCGGCGCTTTTATTAAAAGTCAAG
>Ga0179593_1576554_pt1 | contig 11935 bp, 21 predicted proteins | sample CZODoug2_1_08_16_FD_185931 | JGI IMG/M metagenome (GOLD analysis project Ga0179593, IMG submission 185931) | Vadose zone soil fungal communities from Angelo Coast Range Reserve, California, USA - CZODoug2_1_08_16fungal (PacBio error correction) | ecosystem: Environmental > Terrestrial > Soil >...
ATCCCTTTTTTGACAAGGGACTGCACGTTCCCACTTTATGTCGGGGGGGGGAGCTGCAAGAAAAGTTCCCTCCGCTCAGGGAAACGTGTTTGTGTCGAAGACCAGGCCGGCCCGCGGGGGTCCAGCCCTTCGAGCCCAGGAAGCCTGCCGAGCTGGGGAAAAGGGAACTTTGGGATTCCCTCGACGAGTCCGAAAGAGCATCGCCTTACAGGGAAAAAAAAAGAAAAGTAGTCCTCCGCAATCCTCCGGGGCTGCGAAGAGTGCGCGGTCCTGGGAAAAAAGATCCGCGCCAGGTTGTTCAGAGGGGTACTCAAGAAGAGAGGGAAAGTCGGTTACCGAAAGGGGGAGGGGGGGAAAAATCTTTGAGAAAAGGAAGGAAAAATCTCTAACACTTGAAGTCCTGACCTCTACCCAGGTCGAGGGGGGGGAAAGGAAGAAAAGTTTGCCGTTCGTTTGAGGGAGAGGGGAGAACACGTCTGCCTGGCAAAAGGACGACGGCCTCCTGCAAAAAGGAAAGGGGAGGGGGGCCAGCTCTGTCGTGAAAAAATCGACGTCAGCACGAAAAAGGCCGATCCTAAGGGAGAGGGAGGAAAACAGGGACCCGTCTTAACCCGGGGGGGGGGGGGAAATGTCTTCTCCCACCAGGGTAAGACTGTTCGGGTCAGGCTGAGCGACCCTCGAAGGAAAAAAAGAGGGAAGAAGAGCGGACAACGGTTCGGAGAAAGAAGAGGGTCTTCACTTCCGGGGGAAAGGAAAAAAAGAGAAAAACGTTGTTATTGGATTGACGGGGCAGCGAAATGGGAAATCTCATCAAAAGAGTTATAGTCGGTTGTCCAAAGGGAATTTAGCCTCCGCATGGGAAAAAAAAAAAGGGGCGGTTTGACAGTGCCGGGAAGACGTCAACCAAAAGGGGGAAGCAATCCCTCCGGAGAGGCGAGCGGTTTGTGTTTTTTTTGGGAGAAAAAGGGGGGGGGCCCCCCCCCCGGTGGGGGGGGGCTATGTTTTTTCTAATCCCCCCTGAAAAGGAGGGGGGTCAACAGTCCATCCCCAACCGGGAAGAAGGAAGGTCAGTTCCTCGTTGTGAGAGAAAAGGGAGGAGGTTTCGAAAAAAAAAAATACAAAAAAAAGGAAATGAGCCAAAGTCCTTCGACGGAGTTCCGGGGGGTAAACTCTTTTTAAGTAACGTCTGGTGCAAGCGTAGGCGAGTTTATGCTGGAGGAGGGTACATCAAGTGCGCCAAAGAACAATCCTGATCGAAGGGAAACCGAGGATACCTCCGCTCAACCAACAGAAAAAGAGAGAGATCCCCTTGCGGATTCTGCGATTGGGGCTCCCTGCGAAGGAGACATAAGCCTAAGAAAATTGCCCAGCCGTTGAAAAAATTCCACCTCTGGGGGGAGAGACCGCATTGCGAAGGCCGAACCAATAGCGAAGAGTGAACCTTTGTGGCGCAAAAAAGGAGAAGAAGAGCGGTCTTCACAGGGGGGGGATGACCCCCCCGTGACCCCCCCAAAAAGAAACCCATAGCCCCCCACTGGGGGAAGAAAAACCTCGAGAAAAAACCCCCCGCCGCCGAGTTTAATGCCCCCTGTGGGTGGGGGGCAATGCCAAACCGCAGCACAAGAAAAAAAGCGTCACTGCTAATGTTCATATACTTGAGAAAGAAACTCTTGGATGGGGAAGCTGCCCATAATACTCACAACCCCCCCCCAAACGAAAGACAATCCCATCCACCGTTTCTGGAGGGGGAAAAAAAGGGGAAGACCGATTTTCGAATAGCTGATCCTCGGAAAAAGGAAGAGTTTAAGGAAGGGGAGCTCAGCCGAGCCTCTACAAGGCAAAAAAAAAAGGGCGCTCATTAGAAGAAAACTGGGGGTCACTCCTGGCAAGGGGAAGAGTCATCGAGGAGGAAGACGGCAGGGCGGTTTTCAAAAGGAGGGGAACGACGCGCTTCCGAGTTTCGAAAAAAGGGAAGAAGGAGTGGAAAATGGGCCCATCCCGACGCGGGGGAGACGACTTCAATTAAACCTTACCGAAAAGGGGGGGAGAAGGCAAAAAAAATTCCGGGAGGAGAAAGATTCCCTACCTCACCAGGAAAAAAGAAGAAAAAGGTCGAACAAGAGAAAATGTACCGAGGGGAGGTCGAGAATGAACAAAAACCGAGGCTTTTCCCCAGAAAAAAAAAGAAAAGAAAAGGAAGGACGTCCTACTTACAGGGGGAAAGGTCTCTATTCTTTGAAGAAGATAGGAAGAAGGAGACATCCCAGTCGGGAAGAGGCACGATTCTCTAAAAAAAAAAAAAAAAAAAAAGCTTTTCCGAAGGTAAAGATGGAGACACCACCCACTTGAGAAAGGGAGGAGGACTCCTATTTCTCATTAATCAGAAAAAGAAAAAGGAAAGGGGAAGTACTGGCAATGAGAGAAAAAAGAAGAGAAGACTACTTCTCTCAGAAGAAAAAAGTTCCAGTACACCCTTGTACTAGTCAGGAGGGAAGAAGGGGACAGGGGGTCAAAAAAAAAAAAAAAAGGCAAGACCACGCATCCATTTACAATTCCGTCCTAGAAGGGGGGGAAGAAAGAAAGCGGCCCCGAAAGTTTTTCACGGGGGAAAAAAAGAAAAGAAAGAGAACCAAAAAAATCCTAAGAAGGAGGGATGGTGTAGAGGATTACTAACCTCCCAAATGAAAAGAGTTAAAAGACTGTCCTACCTTGTCTAGCCAGAAAAAAAGGGGAAAGAATGAAGGAAGAGACGAGCTCTCGGGAAAAAAAACTTTATAACCTTAGAGGGAAAAGAAGGGAGGTGTCAGAAAGGAAAAAAAAAGTAACCCGACCATTCTCAGAGGTACAGAAAAGCTACTGCTCTCATAAAGGAGGGGGGAAAAGAAAAAAGTCCTTGTGAAAAAAGGGGGATGGAGCTTCAATTCCCTCCAAAGAAAGTAAAGCGTCTCTGGTGAAAAAAAAAAAGAAAAGAAGGGGAAAGCACGGGTCGACGGAAAAAGGAAAAAAAAGGAAAAAATGCCCGGAAAGGGAGAGCCTCCCATGGCCCCCCCCAAAAAGGAAGGGGGGGGGAGGAAAAGAGGGGGGAGGTGGATGAACCTCTCGATCGAAAGGGGGGAAAGGGGGAAAAAGGGAAAAGGGCATTTCCGAGGTCAGCCAGCCTTAACTCCCTTTTTGGAAGGGGAAAAAATGGGGAGAAAGAGGAAAGGAGCCTATTAATTCTTCGGGGGGGGGGGAAAAAGGAAGGACTCCGTCTCCTATTGTCACCTACAGGGAAGGAAAAAGGGGGGGAGGGCAAAGTAAAAGGAAAAAAAAGGAAGAAAAAGTCTCATTTCACTGAAAAGGAGTGGTTCCCGTTGCTTTCTCGACAGAAAAAAAAAAAGGGAAAGAAACACAGAAAAGGGAAAGAAAAGAAAGAGCAATCCAACCGCGGGGTCGGAAGAGGGGGGAAAAAAAGGGGTCGGTATTATTGAAGAAAAAGGGGAAAAAAAGAACAACGTCTTTGGGAAGGGGGGGGCGAAGGTCCAACAAAAAACAAAAGAAAAGAAAGGGGGGGGGGTTAAAGTCTTACCCATCTAAGGAAAAAAAAAAAAAAAAGGAAAAAATTTACTACACAGAAGGGGGGGGAAAAAAGGGACATATCTATCCATCCATTGGGGGAATAGAAAGAAAAAACTGACTCCCCCCTTGAAGGAAAAAAAAGGGCAATTCTGAAAGAGGGAGGAGGGAACTCATCATCTTCCTCAAAGGGGAAGAAAAAGGGGGGGGGAAGAAAAAGAAGGCTAACCTTATCTCAAGAAAAGGGAAAAAAAAGACTTCAAAAAAAAAAAAAAAAGAAGAGGGGGAGGAAAAATCAACGTTCACTACATCAACTCCCAGGGAAAAAAAAGGGAAACCTTTGGCGATCTACTACGGGGAGAAGGGAGAAAAAAAAAAAAACCTCCCAAAAAAGGGAAAAAAAAAGGGGGGGCAGTTCCTCCTCACGGCCCGGCGCCAGAAAGAAAAGAAGGAAAAGGAACTGCCGAACTCCACTATCACAGAAAGGGGAAAAAAAAAAAAAAAAAGGGGGGAAAAGCACGGAAAAAAAAAGAGAAAAAAAAAAAAGGAAGGAAGAAGGGGGACGGCTGAATTCCGGGAAGAAGAGGGAAAGAAGAGTGGGTTCTGAAAAGGAGGGGACCCTTTTTCCTCCCGGAAGTGAGAAAAAAGAAAAAAAAAAAGGGAGGAAATTAAAAAGAGGAGGGGGAGGAAAGGGAAAACGTGCCCTTTTCACTAACTGAAGAAAGAAAAAAGGAACTCTTATACCTATCAAGAAAGGGGAGGGGAAGCTTTGGAAAATGGGGAAAAAAGGTTTCCCCGGGGGGGGAAAAAGACCTAGGGGGAGAGGGAAAGTGTTCATAAAAAGGAATGGGCCTATTAATATGATGCGGGGGGGAAAAAGAAAAAAAAAGGGAAAAAGCAGGTTCCCTTTCATTCACTTGGAGGGGGAAAAGGGAAGGGCAAAAGGGGGGAAAAAAAGAGCTTCCTTTCCCACGTGGGTAAAAAGGAAGGAAGAGACCTTCTTGTGGGAAAAGGGGGGGGGGGAAGGGGAGGAAAAGAGCAGAGGGGGGGAAAAAGGAAAACCCCCTTTTTTCGCGGGAAAAAAAAAAAGGGAAAGGTTATCTAGGGGGAAAAAAGGGAAAAAGTTGGTTTTAAAAAAAGGGAAAAAGAAGAAGACCCTTTTGAGGGAAAGGGGATTGTCCTCCCCTCGGTTAGGAGAAGAGGGGAAAAGGGGGGGGGAGTGATAAAAAAAAAGGGGGGAGGTTTTTTAATTAACGGGGGGGGAAGGGAGGGGGGAACCTCCTTAAATAAAGGAAAAAAAACCTCGGGGAAAGGGAAATTTCTACTCCTTCAAAAAAAAAAAAACTTGGCTAGGGCCAGGAAGAGGGGGAGGGGGGGAGAAAGAAAGAGAAAGGCTTTCCGCGACGAAGGGGAATGGGAAAAGAGGGGGAAAAGACAAAGTCCCCTCGGGCCCTACGAAAAGGGAAGGGGGTCATCCTCTCCCGAGGGGGGAAAAAGACTGAGAGGAGGGGGGAAACTTCCACTGGGAAGGGAGAGGTCCATCCAAAAAGAAAAAAAGTCGAGGGAAAGCGGCCTGGTCGTCGTAGAAGAAGAGAAAGGAAGGGGCATTGAAGCCCGCTAGAAAAAAGGTGGAAAAGGGGGGGGGGAAAGGGAACCTCTTCTTTGACCTCTAAAAAAAAAAGGGGGAGGTTCCGGAAGGGAAGACAACCTCGGTCACCAAGGGGATAGGGGGAAAAAAAATGTCTGCGCATAAGTAGTGAGGGGGAAGGGGGGAAAAAAAAAGGCCTCCCTTTTCGAAGGGAGAAGGGAAAGGAAGCTTCGGCCTGGTGAAGGAAAAAAAAGGTTTCAAGGGGGAGGAAAAAAACCGGAGAGGACTAAGCTGGGAGGGAAAAAAAAAGGGGGAAAAAGGCTCCGTACCAGGGAAAAAATCCTCAAGAAGAAAGGAAAACGAGAGTTAGTTCCTCCTGCCAAAGAAAGAAAAAAGGGGAGTAAAAAAAATAGAAAAGGGGAGATTTTCTCCGTGGGGGAAAAAAAAAAGGAAAGGAAAAAAAAAAAAAACTTCTCCGTATCTTGATGGGGAAGGGGAATTACTCGAAGGGGAGGTTCGTTTGTATGGGGAGAAAGGAAGGAAAAAGCATTCATCTTCTTGAAGGGGGGTGGACATGGGAGAGGCTCGAGAAAAAGAAAAAGAGGTCTTCTGGAAATGGTTAGAGAAAAAAAAAGGGGGGAAAGTTCCCGTTAACTGGAAAAAAGTGATTGTCCGGCCCTGGAAAAAAAAAAAAAGGGCGGCGGGGGGGGGGGAGAAACCGGGCCCAGCAAAGATTGAACGTGGTGGGGAGGGAAAAGGGGTCCTTGCCGCAGGGGGAAGGAGGGGGGGAAAAAAAGGGGCATCCCGTTTCCGGGGAAATAAAAAAGTGTCTGGTCAAAGGGAAGCGCTTCGCGCACACAAGCTCCCGCTTAACAGGTAAAGAGGCGGAGGAGCCTTCCTCAAGGGAAAAAAAAATTTGACGAGAGGTAATAAGGGACCCTCCTCGAGAAAGGGGAAGGTCCTCATCTAGAGACGGAGGGGGAACAACGGCAATAGAGAGTTGGACATTATCTTGGTGGGGGGGGGGGGGATCTCTAAAAAAGCTGAAAGGGCCGGACCTCGAAAAGACTAAGTCCTTTTGAAAGTCGTGTCCCTTGGGTGTTGGAACGAAGGGGGTGGGGGGAAATGAGGGTTGGGGGGGGGGAAGTGGGTGGGGGAAAAAGTTTCTGGGGGGGGGCAAATGGAAAACTAAGACTACAAGAACCCTTAAATATTCCTGAATTGTTGTAAAGAAAAAAAGGGGCAAAACATCGGGGGGAAAAAAAATCCTTAGATAGCGCAAGAGAAGATTCTAAGGGGGATGCCTCTTTCGGAAAAAAAAAATGAAAAGAAACCAGGGAAAAGGCTCCACCTGGGGGGGGGGGGAATCCCCCCCGGTGGGGAGAAAGGGGGAAGTTGAGTCCTCTAAGGAAAAAAGAACTCGACTCTCAAAACCAAAAAAAGGAGACCTCTCTAAAAAGGGGGACCTTCTAGGAAAAATCCACCCCCAAGATCGGGGTTGGGAAAGGGAAAAAGGGCGGCGTGAACCTCCAGAAAAGGATGGGCCGCCGAAATTGGGGGGGAAAAGAGAAAAGTTTAGTAGGGAGGGGGGGGGACTAGAAAAAAAAAGATGCGGTTTGCCCGCAGGGGAAAAAAAAAAAACGCCCCTAGAAGAATCGCGGGAGGGGGAGAAAGTGTTTTTTCTATTCCAACAAGTGGGGGGATGAAGCCCACCGAGGGGGGGGTTTCCCAAAAAAAGTTTTTTTTAAGAGTAACTCTGTCAGAAGCTCCACCCAGGGGGAAAAAGACAATCGGATGAAAGGGTCCCTTGAAGAGAAGAAATTTTACTTTTCCAAACAGGAGGGGCAGCCCCTTGTAGGGGGAGGAATTAGGTACAGAAAAAAATGGGGAACGCGCTATAAAAAAGGAAGATCTCCCTCAAAAACAAAACACCTAGAAAAGCTTGCTCGGGAGGAAGAAAAAAATGGCGGCACTGACAGGGAAAAGCGCCCTCGAAAAAGAAGACGACAAGCTGAAAAAGAAAAACTGGGGAAAAAAAAGAATCCTTGAAGGCGAGAAAAAAGAATCTTCCTTTGGGAGAAAAAAGGTTTTTTGTGCGAAGAGAGTAAGAAGGAAGGGGGAAAAAAAAAAGAAAGGGTTACCCCCCAACAAGAGGGGAAGGACGCCCCCATATCCCCCAGGGGGGAAAAGAAAAAAAAAAAAAAACCCCCTCTCGCCTTGGCTGAGGGGAGGGAAAGTGCCTTCTGCATGGGTGTGCAGGGGCATGGGGGAGGAGGGTTACAAAGGGTGTGAAAAAAAAAAAAGCCGCCGCGCCTGAGAAGGGGGGAAAAAAAAAGACCTTATACACTCTTTGGAAGGAAGTTAAAAAAAAGTCAATCCAAGAAAAAGGGGGGGAAAAGAGACCCTCCTTTCAAGACCGAGGGGGGATAAAACCGCCTTCTGAGGGGAGGGAGGTTTCCATCAAGATTACAACGGATTTGGAGGGGAAAAAAAAAAAGCACCCCTTGGTGGCAGACAAGGGGTACCGAGGAAAAAAAAGACGACATGCGATAGGGGAAGGGGAGGGCTTAGCGGAGGAGGGACGGCAAAAAAAAAAAAAAAAAAATGCCGGGAAAAAAAGGGACGTGGTTTCGCCAAAACTTGGCAACCCCCTGACAAAAAGGCCCTTCCTGTTCAAATGGGGGGAAAGAAGGGTCCTCCTTGAGAAGGGCCCTCCCCTCCACATAAAAAAAAAAAGAGGCCCCCGGAGGAAAAAAAAGGAAGGTCCCCTCCTCTGACGTCCCGAGGGGGGAAAAAAGGCGCAGCGCGAAAAAAGCAAAGACCGCGCAAGAGAAGGACGGGGGGGGGGACCTGGTCCGCGGGAAAAAGGAAAAAGGGCGAGCTCATAAGGAAAAGGGAACCAGCTCGGAAAAAAGAAGGGAAAACGGCCTGGACCTACGCGCTGAAATGTTGAAAAAAAAACACCACTTTTCAAAGAGGGAGGCCGTCGTCTCCGCCGAGGGATAAAGGGAAAAGTCCTTCAAGGGAAAAAAGATCTCTCCGACGACGAGAAGAGGGGGAAAGGGGGGGAAGAGCCTTAATTAATACACCAAACAAAAGAAGAAGTCCAAGAACCTCCATCAGAACACAAAGAATGCCGGGGGAAAAAGCTAATCCCTCTGCAAAAGAAAAAAGGGGAAGCCTGATCTTCACCACGCGGAACGAGAAAAATAGGACAACCAGGAAAAATTCTCGTCTATCGAGAAAAAAAAAGGAGTCACGTCCTACCTGTAACAGAGAAAAGTGAATACCAGAAAAAAAAAAAAGAAAGAAAAAAAAAAGCGCACTTAGGGAAACAGGAAGAGGGAAAGAAGACCGTTTTCCCCTACTTCGTAAGAAAATGAAAAAAAAAAGGGAACCTACCTTCTTCAGAGAGGGGGAAAAGGATTCTTTGACCAGAGGGGAGGAATATTCAGAACCCCACCTACTATTCAATTCCAACGCGGAGAAAAGGGTAAAAAAGGAAAAGATCCAATTCCTGACTTGGGAAGAGGAAAAAAAAGGAAGGGGCCCGCCAGAAAAAAAGAGGACCATCGCTGTTTTTATTACCGAGGAGGAGAGAGAGCCGGTATTACGATTCAGCCAAGCAAAGACGGGGGGGGAGGGGAAAGGCCTATACCATTTTGTCGGGGAAAAACGGAGGAAGTCTTGCGGAAAAAAGAAATAGCAAAGGGAAGTCCCCCCAACAACCCAAGAGGAAAAGGAAAAAAAAAGTCACGGCGCGGCCTTAGCCAGGGCAAGTGGACCTACGAAAAAAAAAAGTGCCCTTTTCTCTCCCGGGACAAAGAAAGAAAAAGGGGAAAAGAATCGACCTGGGCTTACTCCGGCCCAAATCCTAAAAAAAAAAAAAGGCACTTTTGCCGCCAAAGGGGGAAGAAAAGGCGTAACACCACTCCCTCAACTCGGTGAAGTAAAGGGTGTGGGGTTACGAAAGGCGTTAATGTCCATTTGAACTACAAAAAGGGGGGGACCACTGTACAGAGCTAGGAAAAACAGTAAAAGGGAACAGCCTGAAGAAAAAAAGGTTACCTGCTGTTACAAGGAAGGGAACGGTCGGCAAAGAGGGAGGGGGGGAAAAACCTTATCGCCAGAAAAGACTGGCCGGGGAAAGAAGCAGCCGCGCAACATCAAAGTAAAGAAAGAAAAAAAAAGGCCTCGTCCTACAGCGGGACTGGAAGGACGTGAAAAAGGAAACAGTACTCTATTTTCCAATGCAGAGGAATTCCTGCTCACGGTCCCTTAGAACGAGGGAAAGAGCCAAGATAAAAAAAGGGAGAGGCTCTTCGTTCCACTCCCATCACAGAGAAAACACAACAACGGGAAAGGGGGAAAAATTTCGTGGGAAAAAGGGACATCAGTCTCGTTGAGGGAAAAAACGAAAGCCCTTCCCGTGAGCAGGGAAATGAAAAGGGAAAAAGGCCCACTGGCCCCATAGGAAAAAAGTCCGTTTGGGGGGCAAAGGAAAAGGAAATCGTAGAAATCGCCAGGCCCCGAAACGAAGGGGGAAAGTGTTCGCTCCTGAGGGAAGACAGGAAAAAATTTCGGGCGGGGGTTGACTCCAAAGTGGAAAAAAAAAAGAGGAAGATTGATTCGGTTTCCGCAAGAAAAAACCGAAAGAGGGGGGGAAAGGTGACTTCAATTTGCTAGGACAGGAAGAAAGGAACTCTGTTTCACGTGGTCACCTGCAAGTAAACCGGGAAGGAAAACGCCAGTGGGGGAGGAGAGGGGGGAGTAACCCACCCCTGTTTGTTGCGCGGCACCGGCGCCACCGTTACTTGGAACCGGGAGGGGGGGTGAAAAATACTAATATCCGAAAGAAAATTTTTCTTGTCCGCACAAGAAGGGGTCTGGGAAGGCGGTGCGGGAGTAAGACAACAGAGGGATGAAACGGTTTGGCCTTGGGAGATAGGAAAAAAAGGAGGGGGGGGAGTTTCCACGGTGCACTGCCCCTTGCTAACGCACGCTCAAAAACCCCCTCCTTCCACTCATGGCCCCTCCGGCGGAAGGTTAAAAAAAGAGGGGGGGACTCTTAAATACGAGTCACTTTGAAAAAAAAGCCAAAAAAAACCGAGGCCTCTCCAATGGGGAAGCTACACCATCTTCTTACGAAAAAGCCTCTTCCAGGGGAAATGCCACTTAGAATCATCCCCGCTAGGTCCCGCAAAAGATGGACTGTCCGGAAAAGGAAAAGGGGAGAAGAATCCGCGTCCCAAGGGGTAGGCGGGAAAAAAATTTACTTCGAAAGAGGGGAAATAGTCTTTTACCGCGAAAACCGGGAAATTGCCGCTCCATCACCTCAGGGAAGGGATGTTCAGAGGGACGAGAAGTAGTCGGGGCACTGAAAAAGCCAAAGCCGCTTGCGAAGGGGGGAGAAAATCTCACAGAGAAAAGGCCTCAATTTTTCCGGGAGAAAAAAAAAAATCGAGTGCGAAGCTGGTCCCTTCCACGCCCGCCGAGAAGCAGAAAAGCCCCCTCTAGGAAGAAAAGAGAGGTAAGTCCTCCTTCGACATCAAGAGTCGGGGGGAGAGGGGGAGGGTGCATCTTTTGAGAGGAAGGAGAGATGGGGCTGGTCCACAAGAGGCAGAAGGGTCCCCTTCCTCTTGCGGCAGGGAGAGGGGGAAACCAAAAAGGAAAAGGAAAGCTCGTCCAACAGGGGGGGGGAGCTCGGTCCGAGAGGCGCCTAAAGTCCCCCCGTCCCGCAAAAAATGGGAAAAAAGGGGGGGGCCCCGGCCAAAGGGAAGGGGAGGCATGCCCCCTTTCCCTCGGCGGCAGGTGGGAAAGCTAAAGGGGGGGTTGTCTGAAGCCGGCCCAGCGCGTCGGGCGGGAAAGAGCAGGAAGGCCGCCCTTGTCCCGAAGGGGGGGAAGAGAACTGGGCGTCCCTCGAAGATAGGAAACCCACTGCTTCGAGGGAGTCAATCGTCGGCAGTAAGGACTAATCCAGAAAAGAAAAAGTCCTTTTTATTTCTGGGGAGAGGGGGAGAAACCATCCTCAGGTTGGAGTACTAAAAGCCAAAAGGACAACAAAAATCGGCCGGTGGAGGGAAGGGGGGGGAAAGGCGTGGGTGAGAGGCCTCGAACAAAGAGGGAAAAGGACCCGGTAATTTGTTTGGAGGGCCCTTCCTTCGTAATTGGTGGAAGGAATCCAGAAAAAGGGGGGGCCCAGTCGTAAAACAGCCGGGCAAGGTGGTGGTATAACTGGAAAAAAAAAAAGCCTCTTCGTTCACCAGCATCGCTCCAGCAAAAAAAAAGCGCACCGAGAAAAAAAGACGCGCGGCGGGAAAGGAAAAAAACGGGATTGCGACCCGCCAAAAAACAAAAACCCCCTTTTTTCGAGCTCGGGGAGAGAACCTCGGAAAGGCCCGGACACGGGGGCCAAAAAGGTTCGGACAAAGCCAGAAACGTGGAACTGGATTGGACCGAAAAAATTTCACCAGCGAAGGGGAAAAAAGATGACCTTAGCAGCGGAAAAGTGGCTGCGTTTGGCGCAGGGAAAACGGGAATCAGCCCCAATGCGAGCGGGGGGGGGTTTTTTTGCGAGGGGATGGAGTGAGGGAAGGAGGGGCTTGGTTTTTGGGGGGGGGGTAGGGGTGTTCCTCCCCGGGGGGAAGGGGCGGAACATGAAAAACAGGTCCCCCTCCCCCAAACCACAATCCCGGGGGAAAAAAGGCCTCCGTGGCAAAAAACCGAGGTGAAAAAGACGGCCCGGGTGGGTCCGGGCGAGGTACAGAAGAGGTTACATACCCAATCAGGAAG
>Ga0179593_1644031_pt1 | contig 11935 bp, 11 predicted proteins | sample CZODoug2_1_08_16_FD_185931 | JGI IMG/M metagenome (GOLD analysis project Ga0179593, IMG submission 185931) | Vadose zone soil fungal communities from Angelo Coast Range Reserve, California, USA - CZODoug2_1_08_16fungal (PacBio error correction) | ecosystem: Environmental > Terrestrial > Soil >...
TTGGTCTCTCCCGGTCCCCTCACAACACAACTTATGGGAAGGGAGAGAAAGATAGAAAAAGGCCTCTATACAAGCTCTCATCGGAATCGCCGATGTTCCCACCAACCGGCGTAAGAGGGGTAAACTGGGGCTCTTTTAGCAATAAGGACGTCTCCCTGGCTCGCTGAAAGCCGCACCATATGTTCAAAGTGCAAGGGGGTCGAACAGCAAGATGAAAGAGATCGCGATGACTTCCGAGAAGACCAGAGAGAAGACGGCCTCATAGACGATGGGAGAAGAGCAGGTGGGCTGGCCTACTTCTAGGGGGGGGCAGGGTGGAAATGAAATCTTTACTACATGAGGGCCATCAATCCGCGAAGCGTGTGACTGAAGGAGGAATGAAGTTTTAACTAAAAGTTGGTTAGCGGACGAGGAAAAAGATCACGGAGGAGTCAGAGGCATCATTATGAGAGAATTAGTTGTGTGAAAGGAAGGGGGTTCGTCCAAAAAGGAATAGGGAGATTCCATTCATGGAATGTCGCACTACCGGCCGGTAGAAGGGGACGGCCTCGTCAAAAAACGATGTGGTGAAGCCGTAGGGGATGTTAGGCTACGGTCAGTAGGAAATGACTTAGAAGAACCAGAGGGAGAAACTATCATCTAGGAAGGGGAGGGAAATCACACCCATGGGGAAGAGATGTAGTAGTCGTAGTGGTCGAAGGTGGGGGTCGACCGAAGAAAAGGGTAGAAAATTGCTACGATAGATAAACTTGAATCCCACAGCCATCTTATTAAACTGCGGGGGCTGAGAGGACGTCTCTGTTTCACGTTCGGCCCACTATCGAAATACATCAGTGATCTGTAGTGCCAGCAAAGGGGAGGGGGGGAGTGACTGCTGAGTTTGAATAGGGCTTGCGCATCGTCGGGGTAGAGAGAACGTTGGTTTTGGCGTCAGAGGGGTAAAAAGAGGGAATTCCACCCTTTAGGAATCGGGAGAAAGCAAAGGCGGGGTATGGTCAAATCCATGGCAAGGACAATAAGAAAGTTTGGCCAGCTTTAGCTTGGTTGACGGAAAGGTGTACTTCGCAGCACACAATACCAAGGGGAAAAAGATTAAGAGATTAAGATGTGCGATCAAGGGGATTCGGAACTCTAAAAATGGCGCAGCACCCCACCTCTTGAATCTAGGTCCGCAAGATTCGCGACCGAAAAGAACCAAGGGGATCTAGGGGAACACCCCGAACCACGCGACCCTGTTTAAAGAAAAACAATTCCCCCCAAAACCTCCCAAACCAAAAAACAAGCCAAAAAGGGGTTAAGCTAAAAAAGGGGAAACGAAAAGGGGGAGGGGGCTCTTCCTCTGGACTCCGTTGAAGAATAGAGGGGACGGTACCTGGATTCTTGCAGCCCGGGAAGATCAGAGAACGTCATGGTCGTCAGCCGATTGGAATATCGAACTGGAAGGGGTAGGGGTGGACAGAGGGGGCGAAGGGAAGGGGCTTTACCTTACGTTCAATGGGGGGGGTCGCGAATATATGGTTCGCTCGTAAAAGGGTGCCCCCTCGAGATGTCAAACGGTGGCGATCTCGATGTCGCTTGGAACAAGGGGGTGTGAAAGATGCTGGAAGGTCCGGACTGAGCATTACAGTGGCTGTTTTGGCTATCGATCTGCGTCTGTTTGGTCCATACCAGGAAACGAATCAAAAAAAGGAAGGGAGGAAAAGGGAAAAAGGGAAAGCTAATTTGACTGAATGAATCCAAAACCAAACACCTACTCGTCTAGAAACTATGCATCCCACCGTACCGTTCGGACTCACAACATTCGAATTTGAAAAGAAACCCTAGAGAGGGAAGAAACTCCGTCTTAAGTAACCCTCTTGAACCATGACAATAGAGGAATGAGGTTCCGTCTTAATCGAAATTTAAGAAACCGCGATGAACAAAAACTCGTTGGGACGGTTGGCTAGGGGCATCTGATAGGAAGGGAGTCAGAATCTTCCAGGGAAGGAAGAAGAGGTAACCGTCAACCAGGCGTTTCTTAATACAAGTACAGCGATCGTACACGCATGAAAGACTTTCCAACTGGAAAGGGGTAGGAGAAAAACGTTTTGTGGGATTTGTGAGGAAGCGGGAAAAAAGGGGGAAAGGTCGCTTTGTTCATTGAAAAAAAAAAAAAAAAAAGCTTTTTTTTGAATCGTTCTATTGCAGGGAATATTAGGGTATCGGAACCGCCCAAGATAGTTAGAGAATCACGGAGAATCAATCACTAGCTGGGGGGGGATGGGAATGGGCTTATTTGGGTGGAGGAAGAACGTCTAGTAAAAAAGCTAGCTGGGCTAGGATGATATTCCAGAGGTTGGGATAAACCACCCAGTTGTTGGCGAGGGGATGAATCGCCAGAAAAAAAGGTGGGAATGCAGAGGATGAACAAAAGGGTGTAGGGGCTCTGAAAAGACGAGGGCAAGGACCATTTCAGGGCCATTCCAGACTAAGCGAGAAATGGAAACTACTATCCACTCAGGAAACAGAGAAAATGGGGAAAGAAACAGGCAAATCGCGAGGGGGAGGAAGACAACAGACGAACGCGGCGATAGGTATACCCAGGAGATAGGCTTCTACGAAATTAAGAGAAGGGGATGTCGCCAAGCGTTACCTATGAATATGTACGGGCGGAAGTTCTTGGAATTCCCCACTATGGAAATCTGATTTAACCGGGAAGTTTAATATCCTCCAATGATCTAACCAGATTCCGCGGGTCTAAATGTATTACGAATTCACGTCGTTCGGATGGAAGGGTTGAAATGACTGGGCCTTGAACTATCAGGGAGGGAGGGGAAAAGGCGGGTGCTAACACCTGCAGAGGGAGAGAAGATCAGATTCTTTCTCCGGGAACTCGGCTGACGTTGGAGACAAACTTGAGTAAAGACGAAAGGAGGAAGATCTACGCGAATTGAGCCAATGAACGGGGAGGGTAAGGCTCTTGGCACTTCTAGGAGCTGGTGCATAGAGGGGAAAATCAGGGGGTGACGCCCATCTTGAACTTTGAGGACGGAGATGTGACCGAGCTCTGGCTAAACGAAGACCGGGGGGGGGAGTGCTCTTTTGAGCCGAGAAAAAAAATAGGGGGACCCTATGGGGGAGGGAACCAGGCCAGGGTCCCGGAAGAAGGAGAGGGGGCGTTCTTTCTGCAACAGGACTCAGCGGAAATCGGACGTGGGGGAGAAAGGGTTACGAGTGCAGCTCACTGGAAAGGAAAAAGGCGGTGTCTTTATCTAGATTAAAAAAAGGGGGAGGCGGAGGGGAACGGAAGAAGAATAAGAGAAAGCGGGAGAGAATTAAACGGTATCCCCGGGGGGGGGGGAAAACAGTATCCCACGCAAAGCGTAAGATGTCTGCGGTGCCCAATCGCGACGACACGGCGACTGGGAAGGGACAGCACCATAGGGTTTTCAGGGAGGAAAGCTCAGGTAAAGAAAAAAATCGCGATAGGCCGATACTTTCCGAATCTGCGAGGGCTTCAAACGGGTCAGGGAGACGAATCGGGAAAAGGCATTCCTCCCGAGGCTCGAGGGGCACGGAGGAAATTACTCATGCGGCATCAATGACTCGATCTCGACGTTGGGAAAAAAATCCAGGGACCACAAGGTCTTGGTTCTACCATAAAAAAAGAAAAACGGCTCGCATCAGGGAAGAATAGGGGGCTGGTGGAAGGTTCGAACTCCGTGGCCCAGTGAAGGTAAGGAAATGCCTGGAAACTCAAAGACTGACGACGAAATCGTTGAAAGGTCCCTTCGTCAGGCACTCGGGGGTGGAGCGGATGGCATATGGACGAATAAACGGAGGATAGACCATAAAGCTAAAGCCGGGGGGCATCGGCGAGGCGACCCGTTGGCGCGCGACTAGGTTGGGATCGTCGGGGTAGCCTGTGAGATCAGCAAAGGGGGGGGAGTTAGCTCCTACATAATATAATACGCCTAGGGCCAAGGAGGAGGGCTTGTGGAGCAGAATACGACTCGAGTTCGAAGACGATTTCTGTACAAATCAGAATCTGCTTGTATGAATATGAAGCGGGGGAGAGTCGACTTCTGCTGGAAAAGTATGCATTTTCTAACTAACATCATTAAAGGGAAATAAGGGGGGGAATCCCGTTTGGGGGATGGGCAAGAAGGTGCGTGCTTTAAGCACAGTTATTGAGGGCGAAAAAAAAAATTCAAAATGAAGGGGGGGGTCTAGTCCACGACTAAAGGGGGGTCAAACTGTATGTGTTTCCGGATGGAGTCTCCCGCAACCCAAAGGGGTTAGAATCAATTCTGTGATAATACGAAACCTTTAGGAGTATATGGGCGGGGAAGAGAGCCATGTCCTCGTGACACTCCGACTTCCACTCAAAGGAAAGTCCAATAACCTTGGTTTGGGTTCCTTCCATCCGAAGCTAGGAGAGAGACTCTTTCCCGAGGGGAATCCACCCTGCATCCCCCTTGAGGGTCCTGGGAAGGTCTGTGTGACTTCAAAGGGGGGGGGCAAATCCTTGTTTGCCGAACTTCTACCTTGAAAGACTCGTGAAATCAAGGACAGATACTTGTTCGTATAAGGGATTTAGGGAGGGGGAAAAAGAAGCGAGAATGGCGCAAGTGCAGAACGAATTTGTCAGGTCCAAATGGGCAAAAATAAAGGGGCGCAGCTATAGTGCAAGGAGAAGGTGAAAAGCGGGGGGTAGAAAAACGCTGGGGAAGGTTAACGATCACACGAAAAGCTGGAACCGACTGCCGGTTGGTGTTAGGGGGCAGCTCAGGTCGGCGGGATTAACTGAAAGTCCGCTGGTCGAGCAGCTGGATCTCCCGAAGACAAGAAAACCACAAAGAAAGAATGTCAACCGGAAAATGGAACCAAAACGTCGGCTCCGCCAAAGACGAGGTCAGCACGCCTGAATATCCGTCACACACCCACCCAACAGTAAGTTCAAAAAGCACAAGGAGGGGAGGGCGTAAACGCCGTCGGTGACCATGCCAGAAACCCAAGGAACAGAGCGCTCACATATCTCTCCTAGGAGTCCAAGAGGGGGTACAAGGGAATCACCCCCTGAGAAACTGAAAGCTCTTCTTGAGGGAAAGAAGTACGTCTAAAGAAATGAGTCCACCAGAGAGGCGGGCAGGCACGAAGCGCCAAGGGTAACGCTCTGCCCCTTCCGAGAGAAAAGAAAGAAGCTTGTGTAGGAGAACCGTGGGTGGGGGCGGTGGGACCATCGAAACGCAATGGAGGGAAGGGGAGCACAGCGATAACGGTGGGAGGGATCGTCCGATTGCTGGAAAGGATAGCAGGACAATAAGAGCGAAAAGAACGACCAAGAAGGTAGGCGATCCCTGTGTCAGAAAGATTGCTGGGGTGTGGAGGGTTAGGGAAGTGGGTGGGTTTGGTAGGGGTGGGAAGAAGTCCACTTCAGAACCAAACAAGAAACCAATCCGATCTTAACGCCAGCTAAAAAACAACAGCTCAACCACCCACGTTTGCAAAATACCTCCCATCACCGGTTTGAAGGAAGAACCTAAGGGATGGATAGGTAAAATGGACCCACCCCGGGGAGAATCTCCTAACCCTCGCGGAAGAAGCGCTTTCCAATTATCAAAGAGAAAAGGGCACCATCCTTCGCGGAAAGACCATTCTATTTCAAAAATACCAGGGTTGGGATTTCGATACGGGGGGGAAAGAAATCGTAAAAAATCGGAAGAACGTACCATCACGCAAACGCGCGCGGGGCGATTCCCGGTATGTTGCTGGCAGAAGGAGGGGACCAGGAGTCGCCAAGAGGCTAACTATTACATCGAGGGGAAAAATTAAAGTGCGAGTACCGGCCGGAATGAACGGGAGGGATCTTATCTCACTGGAGAAAGGTCTGTATCAAAAATCTAAGGAGCGCGACAAAACCAGGTTGCTCGACCGGCATTTTCGGATGATGGGAGGGGGACGGGTGAATGCCATGGAAGGAAAGCGGCGGGGAATTTGCGGCCGAGAACAACAACGGCATCCAGGGGAAATATCGATGATAGGTAGATCGAGGAAGGAGGAATAAACCACCTTTTCGGACGAACAACGGCAGATTCGTGCGTAATTGGGAAGGGAAAGCAGCAGGCCAGGGTCACTAGTACAGCAATCGGTGCAGGACGCCGACGCTTGCCCGCGACGGTCTTGGTAAAAAGAAGAGGGAATTCTAGGACACTGGGTCAGCGAATTGAAAGTCGAGGGAACGCGGCGCTCATGAAGAGGAACAAATGGTGGAGAAGACACCGAGCGCAAGGTCGCCGTGGGAAAAGGACGCGTTCGTCAACGCAGCCACATCTCAACAGTTAGGGGAGGCAGCGGGGGCCGACGGGGGAGACGTTGGAGGGGCGCCACCGGGGTCTGAGAGAAGCAAAACAAAAGGGAGGAAGTAAACGAAGGTGGAAATCAAAACTGGAAAGAGCCCGAGAATTCAACGATCGCCCGCGAACCAGGGATTATCACAGCAAAGGGCTAGATCGGGGGTAAAACTGCTGGCAAATCCGATCAAAGGGAAAAGCAGCTGGGCTCCTCCTCAGGGGGGGGATATTCAGACATCTCGAACAGCGCATTCCAACGTATTCAATCTCTTAGGAAGGAATGCTGGGGGGCAGGAATATCTGATGCAGACCTTGATTTGCTCCTAAAATTCGGCCTTAAAGAAGGCCCAGAAAGAAGGGAAGAGGACGAGCTCCTCAATGGCCTCGACGATTCGCATCTTATCCTTTTTCTAAATTTAGGGGTCTAAAAGGAAACTGCAACTAGTTCTCACGTCGAAAAACATGAAAAGGGATGAATTTGTTTATGTCTGAACCTGACGTAGAAAATCCTCCTTACAAGGGGGAGTAAGTCCTTGTGAAACCGAATAGACTAGGCTGGACCGGAAGGAAAAAAAGGGTTTTGGGGTGTGCGCCGCGGCAATGGGGGGTGGTATAACCTCTGATACTAAAACCCAGGGTAATCTCAGCGCAGCAGGGGAATCGGGAGAGAAGTAATAGAGAAAAGATTTACATCTGGCTTTTTAAAAGGGCGGGATACTCAAGGTCTATCCGAATCAAGAGAGCAGAATCGGGAATGGGAGACTGCTTTTTATACGGCCGTGGCGACGATGGTTCGAGTGCAAAACGTAAGACTCCAAGAAAGATTACGGTGAGTGTACCCGTTACGTGATATCCGATTCATCCTGAAAAATGGGGATAAGAAATCGCGGGTCGGGGAAGAGGACAGAGTTGGGGGTTGCGTGGGTTCTATATTGGTGTAGGAATTAAAATAGGGAGCAGCGCCACTAGTAGGGAAGGGGGGGATAGTGTCGAATAGGGGCCTCTAAGATGGGGAGCTTTATCTTGTTTTTTGAAGGCTATGGAAGAGCCTCACCAAAGATATCCAGTTCCAGAAAAACCAGTGTGCTGTGAAGATGTGAGTAAGGAGGAGAACCTCTCGGTTCGACTCTAACAGCCTCTTGGGCGATCCGGCCAGATGCGCGCCGTATAATAATTGGTGGTTGTGGATGTCCCTTAAAAAAAAAAAGGAACGAAAGGGAAACCTTTCCACCAATCACTCAAGGGCCTGCAGTCTGGAAAAGGAGGGGAGACGCTGCGTGCAGAGAGGAAGGGGGAGAAAGGGTACCACTTGACGTCGTGAACTGCCCGGGGAGCTCCAATATGCCGTCAGAAGGGGAGACGGAGAAGGAAGACAGTTTGTGCAGCGCGGGTGGGCGGAAACCCCGTAATTTTCAGGCGATATTGGGGGGCGAAAGGGGCAAAATCAGGGTGGGGTTCAAAGCGTCAAAGAAGGCGTTTGTCTCAGAGACTCGAGGGTGCGGGGGGATGTTTGTGACTGTATAGAGGGGAAAAACCGGAGTACATGGCGCTGTTGACGGAGGAAGGGCTGGGAGGGGCATAGGAAGGAGAAAGGATTCACATCAACAACAACGGGGGAAGAAGTGTCCTTCAGTAGAGGGGAAAAAGGAAGGAAGAATCTGCGGAAGAAATCAGGAAGCAGAAGACCTAATGCTGCCGCTATTCAGACAGTCATGCCAATCCGAAATAGGTGGGGGTTAGGTACCGAGAGGAACCAAGGGAAATACAAAATATGCCTAAAAGGCTAACTCCATGTCATAGAAAACTGAAACAATCCTTCATGATAGAGGGGGTTGGAACGAATTCGAATAGCGGCGACGACGATAGGACCCTTTCAGCAAGAAGGAAAGGAAAGTAAAACCATGCGAGGAGAGGGGCAAAGAGGGGACTCTTAACGCAATCAACAGAAATTTTATGAGGAGCCGGGGGGGAGGGGGGGGGCGGGGGGGAAAAGAAGTAAACGAGTCTAAGGTCGGCGGGGGGGGCAGGCAATCGAAAAACCTCAGGATCGTCGCGCTATGGAGGGTGGGGAATGGGGGTGCAAGCAAGGGGGTGAGCGGTCAAGAAAAGAATATATGGTGCATACCTGTGATAAGAACATCTATCACATCACGTGGAGGGATGAAAGGGTTTGTTCTTTTGTGGGGGCGCAGAATAAATAAGGAAAAAAAGCTAACTCTTGGCAACAAAACGAGCCATGGCTGCGAACTCTCCAACAAAGTTGCCGATTGGCGCAATCGAAAGAAAGAGGAAAGCCTCAATATCGTAACGCCGAACCAAGCCGCGCGTCGACCGCGAAGACTGGCATTGATGAAAAGGGATCGGAGGGGGGAAAGGGTACGTATCCCGTCGGGAGTACTAGCCGCAGAGATTCGATACTTGGTTCAGAAAATAGTACTAAAGGGGCAGTTACTTTCTTTTCCCCGAAGTATACTCTTGCCTTGAGAGTGTGGGTGCGGAGACGGGAAAACCGGAGGAGGCGACCAGTGAGTAACACTACGCCAAGGATATCCGACCAATGTCAGGGGGCAGACGGCGATGGCAAGTGGTCGTATTCAGTCTAGGCTACCGGAGAATCTGCCTAGGGGCTACAAAACCCGCGTTTGGCAAAGATTGAAATCTCGGAGGAAACTTAGGGAACTTTCCAGAGGGGGACAGGGAGGAAGAACTTTTTGCTAACACCAATGGAGTTCTTCCTAGTGTAGGAAGGGGACTGGGAGGTTAATTAGAGGGCTAACAGAAGGGGACGGAAGGATCGACGACGGCCCGAACACCGAAAATGTTGTCCTCATTCTTTAAGAATCAGAGAAGCTTTTGTAAGGGCAGCGGGCAGGACCCTTAACGACCGTTATACGGTTTCAATGAAGGAAGCTAGTAACTGGTTATAATCGGGGAAGAGTTGGAAAAAATTCTCTTCCGGTGGACTAATCTTACCTATTTGTGGAGGATGTCTCGAAGGTCTGAAGTAAAGGTTGGGTGGTTCTAACCTCGCAGGGCCCGCCCGTACTCGAGGGAGTGGGGAATAAATAGAGGGGGGGAGTATTAGACGGGCTAGACGTGAAGCCTCGGCCAAGGGGCTTATATCTCAGAACTTAGAGGAGAAAATATATATATAAGTCCTGCGCGGGCTAGAGCTCTTCTCGAAGTAGGAAACGACAAAACAATCAGCGAGTCGGAAAAGGGGGACTGCGTGACGCGATCGAGACGGACGGAGAGGGAGGTGAACGCAACGCATGTTTAAGATTTCTGATCGGAGCTAGGGAGACCAAGAGAAAGTAGTAGAACATGCGAGCCTTAAGAAACCTATACTGCAGTACAACGCTGTTCGAAGGAGAGGGGGGGGGGTCTTCTTCCTAAGGAGGAGGTACATACTGAGTCGATCTTAATCATTATGGCCATAATTAAAGGCACGCAGTTTGGAGGCTGATAAGAGGTGAAGGGGAAAAGGTCGTGTATCGATCGTAACTGGGGGAAAAAAAATCGCCCGGCAGAAAGGTATCGTCGAAAGGAAGTGGGGTAAAGAAAAAAAAAAGGAGCCCGCACAAAAAGTCGTAGGCCAGACCTGGTCTGGCCACGCCGAAAAGGGGGGGGGGAAAAGTCGTGCCGTCCTGCTGAAAAAAGAGGGTGGTCTGCCAGGGCAGATTCCTGGATACTCTGAGAGCGAAACGGGGAACCTGAGTAAAGAGAATCAGGGCAAGACTACCGAAATGTTTAGAAGGGCCAATCGGGCGTTTTCAAAACAGACTATCGGAATCAAGGCGAGTCCAGAGAAAGTGTACTACTTTAATCCCCGGCGGTATGGTTGGCGGACCGTCGTCTGCGCGAGTTCAAAAGTGGTTCCAAAAAAGTATCGACAAAGAGGATATGAAGGGGGAAGTGGACTACATCAGATCTACGTCTTGGGTCGGGTCACGAATTGGCAGAAAAGAGCGGAGGGGGGCTATCTGAGGAACCCGTTGGTTCGATTAATACTTATTCCCCCTTTATTTGACTGTCTCAAATGAAAAAGGGGAGGTCGCGAAATGGCCTTCTCAGATAGTGAGTGTTGCAGAAAGGAGGGAAAGGGGGGTTGGGACGTATCATGGAATTCCGAAAACCAACGGTTTCAATAATTCCCATCGGGGTGTAAGAGATGTGCGGATCACCAGGGATGAGATAGATGCGTGCATCTCACCACTCTTGACGAGAGTCAACCCGCAAGCCTCTAACCTACTCAATACAAAGGAAGATTTTGTTCCGATGAACGACCCAACATCCATGGCGACTGCTGTCAGGAAAACCGCCACCATCACCAGCTTGGAGCAAAGAAGCGAAAGGTCTGATAGGGCGAGGTCAAAAGCCGGCAGAAGCGCCTGTGGTCCGTCAAAAAAGTTACACTGAGCGGAAGGGTGAATATCTTTGAGAAAGAAGAGAAGTAGTGGAAAGGAGGGGGAAAAAAAAACTCTACGCAGAAGACGAGGCATTAGGGTGATTCAGATAATGTGCTTTAGATGCCGGAATTTTGGGGCGATATAATGGTCGTCTCAATGGGAAGGGGTGACGGGCCTGCTCCATGTAAGGACGGATTGGAAATCAAGTGTTTTCATGGACGAATGGGGGGAAAAGGGTCTCACCTCTCTGGTTCTGATCGGGGGACGGCCGTCGTTTTGGACGTCGTTTGGCCATCGTACAGACATTATAAAGAAAGAACAACAGGAGGAAAAGAGAAAGATAATGGCGTACGGGAAGATCCAAAGAAATCAACCTATAGTTAAGAGCGAAGATGGGACTCCCGAAATCCAGTGCAGGGAAGGCATATCATAAAAAAAAATGTAAAATCACGCCTAGAGATCGAGTTGGGAAAAAAGCAGTCTGTCTGACCCCCAAAGTGGAAGAAGGGCGCTATTATGCCACAAAGAAACCGAAGCCCATTTCATCGTAAAAGCGATTAAAACCTCCTGCGCTTCGATTTGATGGTGGAGAGGAAATCTGCTACCACATGATTCCGCCTTCGCCTAAAAGGGATGAAAAAGTCAATGTGAGCTTTCACAAAAAGGAAAAGACCACTTCCATCGGCCGAGTACCAAGGACTTTTCTCATTGCCCTTGGTTAGGACTCGTGAGGTGAAACGCTCACAAATAGTTAATGGCCTTCTTTTGTAAGGGACCAGACATCTCCGTTGGGAGTGTTCGTTTCGCGCAATCTGTGAGGCACTCGGATACTCTTTAGAAAGGGGAAGTGCAAGGAAAGAGATTTATCGTCCGGGTGAACAAAGGAAAGCACGCGATTAATTATTGATTTTGATATTGGTGGCTAATTCTCCTTAAAACAAGCTAAAGAGGAGAAACTAAAGGAGGGAGAATACATTGCGCTCCTCAACAAACGAGACAGCTCCCTACCTTTGGCATTCAGAAAAAAAAGAGGTAAAAAAAACAGCTTTTTCTGCTCTCAAAAACCAGAAGAGGGCAAAGGGAAAAGGAAAAAAACGAAGAATCCCGACGTATCGATCCTGCTGGTCAACTAACGATCCCAAGAGTGATTTATACGTGGCACTAAAATCTTCGAAAAGCGAGGAGGAGGACGTT
>Ga0179593_1651114_pt1 | contig 11935 bp, 14 predicted proteins | sample CZODoug2_1_08_16_FD_185931 | JGI IMG/M metagenome (GOLD analysis project Ga0179593, IMG submission 185931) | Vadose zone soil fungal communities from Angelo Coast Range Reserve, California, USA - CZODoug2_1_08_16fungal (PacBio error correction) | ecosystem: Environmental > Terrestrial > Soil >...
GTGAATCCAGCAAGAGCCCCGAAAACCCCCACAAATACAACCCAAACACCAAAAAGCAGGGACGTGATGCTTTGGGGAGGGGAAACTGATGAAAAGAAGGAAGAAAAGAAGAGTTTACCTTTTTTAAGGGGCGATCTCAAGCGGAAAAAAGGCAGTGGAATGCTGGGATGCCGAGAAGAAAGGAGAAAGGGGAAACAAGAACCTTTAGGGCTGGGTGGGAAGGAGAAAGAGTGTTGAAAGTAAGAAAGGTGGAAGGTTAAAAACGCGATCGAACCTTGGGAGGCGACGGACTCAATTTCGGCGAAACCAGCGAAAAAAAAGAGGGGAAAGTCCATAAAAAGGCGGGGGGGGATCGATAAGCGATGTTGATCAACTTGTCGTCAGTTGAAAAAGCGGGCACGGGGTGAGAGTTGGGGATTCTCAAAAAACATACACTTGAGGAAGAGCCTGGATCCTGAAGTTGTCTAGTGTCCAGTGGGATCTCGCAAGAAAGGGGAAATAGGGGGAAAGCTACTCATGGGCTAGCGAGAAAGATTTCGGCTCAAATAGAAGCCGTGACTTGCCAAAAGCGGTACCGCATGGTGCGAAAAGAAATTGAATATCCCGAGTTTTGAAGGACAGTTCTTGGACGGTCGCGTCAAAAGTTGGATCGCAGTGCTTGGGATGGCGTCAGAAGAAGTAGCGGGGGGGAACTGCCAAAAAACTGGAGAAAAAGGGGATTCAATAATAGCCGAGAAAGATAGCGATCGGCTTCAAGATCGCACACCTGAGACTGCAAACAAGAAAGAGCGAGAAAGAAAAACAACAGCGCGTGGGAAAAAAAGCAGGAAGAAGAAGCCTGTGAAAAGAAAGGCAGGCTTGTCAAAAGAATCGAACGAACGTATGATGGGGAGGGGGGCGGTGTTATTAGGAAACGGTGCAGACGAACCTGATGAAGAAAAGACACAAACTGAATGGGGGGATGAAAAGAAAAAGAAAAACGATCCGTTGCGCATGGAACTGGAAAGCGAAAAGGACAAGGCTACGCCTTAAAGTAGAGGTTCCGAAAGAACAGAGGGAATGGTCATAAGGCAAATCCAGATGACTCCCTCACAGAGTGAACATGAAAAGATTGGTAATAAAAACCCAGCAAAGACTGACTGGAACGCACACGTGAAGAAAAAAGTTCAAAGGGATATCTTCTGTCGAGATGCGTTGGGGCACTCCAGAGTACGGGGTCGACTACATAAGGAGGGCAAGAAGTTGAGAGGGTCAAAAATGAGCACCCTTAGGCGGTAGGCTCTAAAAAAAAGGAAACGATCCTTAATCTCTCCACAACACCGGTAGGGATATGGAGAATGCTCCTCCGCATAGCCAGGAAAGAGACGCTGGTGGACGAAAAAAATGCGAATCCAGGCGCTGGATTACTTAAAATGGGAACAGCAGGAGGAAACGAGAGACGAAGAGATGGAATTAAATCTTCCAGAGGGTGAAAGGGTCCGGGAGGTTAAACAAGGGTCCGGCGAGCAAAGGAGGGGTGGGGTCTAGGAAAAGGTGGAGAAAGAGGGCGTAGAACCGAGCATATTTGCCGGGACTGTTTACAGGGGGAAAATAGGGAAGCCCTAGGAGGGAAAAGTAAGCCTGTCCTGGGTTCCGAAAATCTGGCTAGAAAGGAGGGTTAAGGCAGGGGGGGTGCACACGGTGAATGAGAACATAATAATTGGTAGAATGGACCTGGGAGGTTCGCTGCACGAAAAGTGAAAGAGAAAAAAAATCAAAAACTGAAGGTGGGGACAAGGTTCTGGGGGAAAGAAGGAAAGACGAGACGGAGAAGGGGTTCTGACACGCGAGGCAGTTCGTTACCGGATGCGGTGATCAAAAAAGTTGGAAGCTTGGGGAAAAAGCGACTCTATCAGACAGATGTACTTGCCGACCCAGAGAAGGGAAAAGCGCTAGAAAGTTATTAAAACACGAAATTCAATCAAAAGTGGAACTCGAAAGGGGGAACAACCTGGGGAGAGACTCAAAAACATGGATTAAAGATGTAAGCCAAAGAACGCGGAAGCCATGCACAGAAGCTTGGCTACACCTTTGGACCAAAAGTCGTAACCTCGAATGAAAGGTAGAACAACTGGCCAGGGGTCGGGGAAGCGACCACAAGCCAGCTCCGGCAGCGCACGGCTGCTGTGAACTGGACCTCTAAAAGAATAAAAGTGGGGGAAAGAAAAGTGAAAGAAAACGGAAAGCCGCTCGCGATTACATGATCCCAAAGGCGCGTCTGGGAGGGGGACGCGGGGAACTGAGAAGAAAAAACCAGTGTAGGTCATGCGCAGGGGGGTGTTCGCAGAAATCGAGGAGTCTGATCAACCCCGACAACAATGAAGACACGCCTCAACAGGGCTTCTATCGTAAACCGAAAAAAAGTTTCTCCAACAAAAGTCAACGATGAAGGGGGAAATTTATCCTCGGTGCTCGGGAACCGTCTGAATGGGGGGGGAATTGATAGTAGCTCCCAAAGGAGAGACAGAGGTCTGCGCCGAATCGCTACCGCAGAGAGAAGGGAAAACAAATAGACGGCTGTGGTATTGACGGGACGGATGAAAAGGGGAGGAAGATCAAAGAAGAAAAAAGTATAAAAAATGAGGATGTGATCCGGCGAGGAAAGGGGCAAAAGATCGGCACCATCTGTTGCAAATTTAGGGCGGAATCTGCAAGCAGGACCGGAGAGAAAAACACGGAGGGGGGTTGTTGGCGGCGGGCGGAAGCGCATCCGAACAGGGGGAGGCTGATGCCGCACGCCGAGGAGGGAACGTGAAACAAAAGGACGGAACTTGTTTTGGGCCAATGAAAGGGGGGGGGGGGGGACTCCTTAGAAAAGGGGAGTACGGTCGCCCTTGTGGGGGAAGAGGGGGTGGAAAAAAAAAGAAGGCGAACGCGCGCAGACCAAAAAAAAATAAGAGAAGGCCGCGACATCCCGCGGGGGGGGGAGCGATCGAGAGATAGTGCTAAGCCGCTTGCTGAAAAAGGATGGAAAAATCGGGACAAGGGAAATTCTATCAAAGGGGGGGCATGTCGAGAAGAAGGAAACCAGTCTGAAGGGGGCCGGAATGGGGGTATAGGGGGTTAAAGCTCCACGAAAAAAAAAAAAGAGGGGGAAAAATATTGGGGAGACTAGAATTCACGCAGTAGAACTGTTCGTTGGGCGAAAAAAGAGAAAGAAAAGGGCCGGAACCTAAAAGCTTTACGCGGAGATAGGGGATTGATAAAGGGGGGAGGGGGGGGCACAGAGGTGGGAGGGGGGTAGCGTTGGAGCGCAGTGCGTGGAGTTGAAGGAAATCAAGCGCGCGTGAAACTGTCCATGAGGTCTGGGGAAGGAATAAGAGAGAATAAGGGTCGGCTTAATAGCGAAACTTGGGCCAATAGCGCCGGAAAAAAGGGAAAGCACGTGGCATACAAAAAAGAAGGTAGGCCGTCGCGATAGAACTAACAGGTCCGTTAACCAAAAATGACAGTGAGGTGCTTCAGGGGTTAACTTTAAGGGCGGTGGGGGGCAAGCAAAAAAAGAAGTGGGAAACATAGGGAAAAACACCCCTATGATTATTTTATAAGGGGGGAACACACCAAGGAGGTAAAGAGGGGATGCTTCAAAGAAAGAAGGATTAAGAAAGGGTGGTCACTACCCAGGAAAGGATCGAACGGCAAATAGGCGGTCTCACTACGCGAGCCGATGAAAAGGAAAAAAACGACAGGGTGCAGAAAACTCTCCCCAGAACTGGAAAAGAGGAAAAAAAAACCCGTTTTTTAGGGGGAGGGACGTCAGATGTTCGGTTGCCAAGAACGGACGGGCACGAAGTACGAATCGTCAGAGAGGAATGTGACTCAATCGTCACCACTGAAGGTAGCGGGGGAAAAGAAATGCTGCGGCGCCTTGTCTCACCATGGGGAGAAAGAGATAGGAAGGCGCAAGGCGAAGAGAGGCAGCACTGCCGGTCACTGAACTATAAAACAGAGAAAACACTCTGACAGATGAGTGGCTTGGGAATCCAAACTTCCGCGGGGGACATAGCAAAAGAAACGACTAAGTATAACTTTAAAAGGGGGGGAGACTTGAGTTTCAGGGGAAGAAAGAAAAAGGCTTCGGCGCCAGCTAGAGTTTTTGTGGGTCACGACGGAGAGGGCTCGCGTGTTCTTAGCCCGCAGAAAGATGCATATCTCTTGGGATATCGGAAGCACTGACGGACTTACAGCTGTAGCCTTGTCCTTTGTGAACCCCTACTTAACGGAGTTCCGGTCTATTTGGATGGGAATACAGAATCAGCGTTGGGGGAGGGTCCTCTGGAAGGGGGACTTACCCAAAAGTTAAAACGCAGCCCCATTCCACTGTCCTCAACGAGACGGTCTGGGGAAAGACACTGGACAATCGACCCGACCTGGAGCTGGGTTCGAAAAAGCGGGACCGGCCGCAAAGGGAGAGGCATACGAACGGCGAAAAAACTCCTGTACAACCGAAGCGCGAATTGCTTGTTTGACTGGTAAGAACAGAGGAATGGCAGTAGAATTGATTGCCACCGGAAATGCGAGCAGTGAACGCGACCGCAGCAAGATGGGTGGAAACCGAAAACTATTGCGAATCAAGATCAACGCTGAAAGCCCTTTTAGTGCACGGACTTTGGGAGATGGTGCGGCCAACAGAACTACAGCCAAAAGATGAGGTCGGATCCAATCCGTTCAAGTGTGTAGACAAAGGGACCAGCCCAATGGAGCTACAGGGCACGCGCCCGAGGGGGGGAGGGGGCTGGCGCCGGGAAAGGCGGACCGAATCGAAAGGACAGAAAAAAGAAGCTGGTCCAAAATCTCGCGAGCGATCCCACATGAAAAAGGGGGTCGCGGAACAATATCCCAGAGAATGATTCGCAAAAAAAGTTTCGCCGCAATCATCGTGGGGGGGGGGGGGGGGGGTGTGGGGGGGACGCCCAAAACGATTAACAAAAGGAGAGAGGCGTCACTTGAATTTCGCAATGAGTGGAAACAAGCTGGAAAAAAACAAAGGCCCTAAGAGGAATGGGGGTTTCACGGTCGGAGCGAGGCATGCAAGGCCTCAAGGCGCTTGGGGGAGAGGACGCGCGAAAAAAAAGGAGACTCAGAGGAGCCGGCTCTAACCGGAAGAAAGCGACCGTCAAAAGAAAAATGATCCACGTCCGTGGGGGGATTGCGGTACGGATGACAAAGGGGAAGAAAAAGAGCAAACACGTAGAAGGTGATACCAGCGCAGTTTGTAGAAACCCGAAAATACCATGCCGAAAACTTGAAGCTTTGCAGTTGCCGGCGAAGGCTGCAGGGATAAGCGGCGGCAGAAACGACAGTTTCTGGGGGGGACGGTCTCAACATTCACTAAAGCGAAAAAGGTGATGCCCAACGCCGAGGGAAAAAGTCGGAAAAATCGTGGAAGGACTTTTTTATAACTTGGAGGGAGTAATGTATCTAGACCGGTGGCCCTGAATCGAAAGTGACAGGGGGGTGGTGGGGTGGCGGACCGACCTTCGATTAGAAGGCGGATCAAGGGAAGAAGAAACCATGGAGGGAGACGCGACAACCCCTTGGAAAAGAGAATTGACGCTACGTGTCCGGAGGAAAACCCAGTCAAGGGGAGTTCACGCCGGGCGAATCATGCCGAGCGAGATGAATCCTAGCTGCGATGGGTAGGGGGAAACCAAAATATAAGAAAACTACCAACAATGTTGAAAATGGAATAACGACCAAAAGAGGCTTACTAAATCGTTAAAAAGAAAAAACCGGGGCACAGGCTTGCCTGGGGGAGAGGGGGGATGTCGCCCTAGTTTGGGGGGGATGCGGATTTGCACATCGCGGTCGAGGCACTTTTGATCAGCGTGGTGGGGGTGTAAATAAAGTGATGAGGGGGAGGGGGGACTTATAGAGGGGGGGGGGGGAGATGCGACAAGATGGACGCTACAGCGTAAGCGACACGAACAACTGCGAATCACAAAGAACCTTAACGAACCGCCAAGTCGCTCGACAAAGGCAGCGACTCCAGTGAAAACCAAAAAAGAGAGTTTGACCCAGAGCTGACGATTGTACATTGCATGGGAGATTGACGAAGTGAACAGTTTCATTGATTGTAAGCAAGTGGCCAGAGGAAACCTCCCTTATTAGGGTTTAATGAACGAAATACTAGACACGGGGAACTCAGGGGTTGCTATAAGCTAAGCATTAAGAAGGGAATGGGGATCTTTAAAAAAGCGGAAAAACAGCGAACCTGCGTCACATTTCCAATAGAGCCGGAAAGGCGTGGGGAAAAGGACGGAAGGGGAGAGGCGGAAGAGAAAGAAAACTCGCCCAAGAGGAAGGACGTTGTAAAAGGTGTACAGGGACGAGGGAGGACGGTGCAAACAACGCGGACGGGGCCTCCTAGGACTAAACAGATGGGGTACGAAGTGGAGGATCTGAAAAGGAAACGCCGGAGCGTGCTGCGCCCGGGCGACTTAGGAAGCGAAAAGAAAAAAAAACGAGAGGTAAAGAGAGAGATTAACGCAGACTGATGGAGCAGCACGCCCGGACAAGGGTTGAAGGTACCGTCACCCTCTGATTCGGACAGCGGGCATTGAAAGGGAAAAGAAAGGGGGGAAAAGGGGGGGGGGTGTCAGGGGGTGGGGGGGGGGGGGGGGGGGGGGGGGGGGGGTGGGGGTATCTTCAAAGGTCCAAGTTCCTTGGAAGAGGAGCCTGTCGCGAGACGTTTCGTTTTGTGATCAGGGGGACAGGAAGAGTAAGGGGTAGCACAGGAAGCGATGGCAGAAAGGAATGGGGACGGGGAGTCGGAGAAGAGCTTACGAGGAGAAATGGGACTTGAGCCTCCTAAGCGGGATTCCGGGCGAGTGGACAACGTTCAGAGGAAAAGACAGAGGGGGACTCGGAACCTGAGGGTACGGAGGGGACAAAGTAAAAGGAAAGTGAAAAACGGAATCCAACTAAAACGCGTAAGCAGAACTGCCGGGGGAGGGGGAAAGCAAAATGGATTCCCTGGGTCGCACGAAATGTGTCCGGCGCTGATCACCGGGTGCCATCAATGGACGTGGAGAAACGAGTTCCAAAGGGACTTAAAACTCCTAAAAACGGGGCAAAAAGTTCACGCTCGCTACGGTGCCACTCAAAGTGCGAATCAAAGTGAACGACCGAAAGAAGCTGTCTCAAAACGAGGCGATAGAATAGGAGAAATCGCAAACGAAAAAGCCCTGGGTAAGTAAAAAAGAGGAGGTGGGGCCGCAAGAAAGCGGCGGGCATCGAAGTGTATAAAAGAGGGTGGGTAGGGAGAGGGGAACCCTGCAAGAGAACAGAAGGCTTCAAGCGAAAGAATGGCGAAAAAAGCCTGCAACTGGACAATCGCCAGGGCCCGGTTGCAAGAGAAAAAACTCGAGAGTCAAATATCACTCGGAGCCCAACAAGGACTGGATGGTACCGCGGGGATCTACCCGAGTGCAAAAGACGGGGAGGAGTGCGGTTGGACGAAGAAATCAGGATTGAGCAAACCGAAAAGGATCGGTGTCGGACAACGGGGCACCCCCGTGAGACAAATCGATTATCCGCAATGGGAGAAAAAAGACTAAGAATTCCAGGGGGGCAGTCCGCCTCGGGCTCGGCAAAAGTCAAACAAGGAGTTTTGGAATCGCCGCGCCAAAAATGAACTCGAGAGGCCCCCGAACACACCCCCCCCCCACAACACCCGGGGAAAAAAAAGAACTTAAAAGCCGCCATGCAAAGATTACGGCTGCCGCGACGTTGGGATTGCCGCCAAAATGGATCACACTCTCTCAACAACACGAGGAGAAGAGAGGACGGCGACATTTTGTCCAAGAACAACGACGAAGCCGGAAAGAGAACAATAAAGGCTGCCGGACAGGCGGAAGAACCAGACGAGAGTTCGAGTTGGGGAATCGGAGCAATTTCGCGGAAAAAGATGAGATCCGCGGAAAAACAGAGTAAGGACCGTGAACACAAAAGGGGGGTTGAAATTTTCGGGGGGGAAACGGACATCTAGGGGAACCTAATCCAACTGACATTGAAGTCCCTGGAACATCAGTTGGGAGGGGTGAAACGATGAATTTCGGCAAACTCGCAAGCGCGCATCTAACCAGGTCAAACACGAGGAGTCACTCCAACGAATGGTTGAAGACATTCTAGCTAGCTCTCGAGTTTCCGGGATTTAAAAAGAGAGAGGTCAATTGGGAGTTTCGAGAGCCTTGAGGGAGAGCTGGAAGGGTCCCACCCACCACCCCAAAGCGTAGGGGGCCTAGGTCATTTAGAATTCAAAGAAAAAATAGTGGACGACAGAAATTCGAAATCTAAAAAAAAGAGTTTAGGGGGGGGGGAACGGCACAAAACCAAAACCTGAAAACCTAAAAGGGCTTTCCGAGTTGGAGTAGAGTGGATCTCGGGGGGTGCAACAGAGGTGGCAGGGGACGGGACGTCACTTGAAGGGTCAGGGAGTAGAAAGGGAACTTCTAAAGTAGCGGCGCGGGACTTGCCAAAATGAGCGGTCGACTAAGGAACTGACGCTAAAAGAACTAGTCGGGCTGTCAGAATCAAAAAAAAACTTTTGGGCACACAGAAGCGCACGGTAACTAAACCCCAGTGAGACCCTAGCGACCAGGTCAGAAAAAAATCGGGATTCGTTCCCGAATCTAAGGACGGGGAGGAACAGGGGGGTCTAAGGGGGAATGTCAATCAGGGTTGCGAACCGCAGTGTCAAGGTAAACAAAAAAAGCGGATTAAGGGGTGATATGAAAATGAACACTAGGGAACGGCTGAGAAGCAGGCGGCTCAAGGAAAAAGGACACAAGGTAAAGGTAAGCTCCAGAGAGAACCAAAACAGCTCATGAGGGGAACTGTGCGAACGGAGAATCACACTAACGCGAATTTGGAAAACGTATTAAAAGAACAAAAAAGGAGACTGAGAACCTCTCACCCAAGAACTGGACAACGACTGGGGAGAAAAGGGAAAGATCTTCGTGAGGGTTGATAGTCGAGAGCCTAGGAAGAGTAAGGGGCGACGTTTCAACTCGGAACACAGGGGACAGAGAGCCAAGGCACCGGCGGCGGCGCCTGAAAGAACAAAAGGAGGAGGCCGCCCAGCAGGGCGCCGGGGAATAAAGAACGAAAGAAGGGGGGAATTGCCTAGAGTCCCAAGTCCACATCTGACAGGGTCGGGGAATGAGGGCTGGACCCGTAAGCGCGAACTATCCCAGAACTGTTGAAAAACTGGGGACTTCCAGCGGGGTCAGGTTCCTGGTGATCGGTGATCTTCGACGCCAGAAAAAGTGATTGGGGGTTGAGGAGGGAGATTTCAAGAAGGGGGGAGGTAGCGATTTGCACTTATGACCAGCGAGGGGACCAGGGTACGGGAAGCCACTCAGCGCTTCGAGAAGGGGTGATAAATTCGCCTAATATTCTAACGGGACAGGGGTCACTTTGAAAAGAAAATCCGAAAAGGGTGGAACTGTCCGGAGAGGGGACCGCAGGGGAACAGAATGAACACCGAGCCCCTACATGTCCACTAATTGGCCCCTCTATTCGTGGAAAAAAGAATGTCTACTAAACTGAGGCGAGGGGGTAAAAAGGCTTCGTGTACCGGCGCAGATGAAGCATCAAAGTTGAGGAAGGGTCTGTGAAGAAGAGGAGAGAGGGAGCACCAGCTTTGCTTCGGGCACTTGCGGAAAAACAGGTGCAGGGAACATGAGAGACCTGGCCACCGGAAAAAAAAGAAATAAAAGCGGACCGGGAAAGACAAGATGAAAAGGAAAAAAAGCAGGGCGATAGAAATAGACAGATCTCAAACCGAAAAAAGACAGGCAACCAATCGTGGCTGTTGGGTAGGGAAGGGTACGAAAGCCGCTAGGAAAAGGGGGGGGCTCAAAAAAGGAATTGTGGACGTTGATATATAAAATGACCCTCGAAGCTCCGGCTTGACAATCGCGACGAAAGGGAGAGCGAACCTGCAACGGACCGAATCGCCAGTGCGAAATGCGAAGACAGGGGAGCTAGAGTCAACTATCTAGTCTCAGAAGAAAAGAAGTCTTGGGTCGCGGGACACTGTCCAAGGAAGGGTGGAGGGGTCATTCTCTCTAGGTGAAAGAAGCAAGCGATGAAGCCAACCCGATTACAAAAGGCGATCGCTACACCGCAGGGTATTCCCAGGGGAACGGAAAAGGTTTGAGGACAAAATCCCTAAGATTACATGGGTTCAACACGGAATCAAACGGCTCACCGGGCCGACAAAACACACCCCCAACCACCCCCAAACCCCACCACCAAAACACCAAAACCCCAAAAAAAAAAAACAAAAACACCACCCCAACACAACACCCAAAACCCCAAAAAAAAAAAAAAAAACACAAACAAAAAAAAAAAAAAAAAGACCACACCCCAAACCCAAACACCCAAAACAGAAAAAAAAAAACAAAAACCACCCATAAAACGGAAGGGTAGAATTGATATTCGCCGCGACCCAATTAAAAAAAGCGTGTATGGGAATAAGAACGCTTAAAACCTCATCATCGGGCAGGGCCAAGAAGCTGCCGCTTGAGTTGGATGCCTGTACGGATGACAAATATGGCACCTAAAAAACAAAACCAAGGAAGGGAAAAGAGAGAGTGGACGGAACATGGGTCAATCCGTCCTCAATCCAAATCAACTCAGGAAGGAATCTTTTTGTCCTAAGGGAGAAATACCAGTGACGTGCAAAGAGGCTTCTCCTTTTTTGGGGCGGCCCTAAGAAGCTTAAGGAGGCATGGAAAGCGCCTGAAAAACAAAGGTTATTGACTTTTTTGAGAAAGTAGGGAAATCTGTGAAGAGAGAAGGGGAAAAAGGACTTCTTGAAGAAAAAGGTGGCCCTTTTTGTGGGGGTGCGCGGGAACCTGGGACGGCGAAACCAAAGGGGGCCCATAGCCCCCAGAGAACGGCCAGGGAGATACAATGTCCAAACCATCCTAGAGGGGGGGTATCGGGGGGAGAGGGAATAGATCAAAAAGGCAAAGTTACTGTCTTGAACAGCGTCGGGGAACATGGCCGCTTCGGAAAACGTTGCAGTGACGGACGGGTGGAAACACCTTGATTCTCGAGGAAGAAGGCTTGGCTAGGTCAGTTGGCACAAAGTCAGGTAGACACCTAATGCTTATGAGTAGGGAGGGTGGCGAAAGGCCAGATGGGACTTGGCACCGAAGAGGGGAAGGTTAAAAAGTTCAATTGTCTAAAGCCCGCGTTTTGGAGGGTGGGATTGGGGGGGGGCTTCACCGGTCAAGAACGAAAAAGTAGGGGGCTGGGGGGGGGAGGAAAAACTTAGAAGCGGACTGAAACATTAAGGAATAACTCAGGGCTGGACTCTCGAAAGCGTTAGTGAGCACTCAACGGTGAGAAAACAAAGGTCGGAAGGGAAAAAACCAAGGGGGGCGAAACTCAGGTAAAGAAAGGGGTCATCCGGAGAGAAAAGATTCAGTTGTGTCACCAAATTATAGGGGAGACATAAGGGGTAGGTGAGAGGTCAAATGGGGGAAAGACCGCCCAGAGGAAAAACTCAATCAAACAAACGGTTAAATTTATTAAGCACTAACCTCAAGGGTATCAGGAGGGTAGCTCGGGGGAAACGCCTGCTGTAAGGCTATATTGGCCACGGAAAAACAGCGCCGACGCGTGGGAAGACGTGCAAATCAGCTCCAAAGCCAGAACGAACGATAGAAAAAAAAAGAAAAAGGGACGAAAAAAAGGGAAGGCACCTCTCCAAGGAAAAAGGGAAAACGACTATATACCCGTTTTAAAAAAGGGAAAGACTCTTACAAAGTAGGGTTAAAACTCGGACAGGGCAGCTTCTTACGAGGCAAAAAAGGGTTCAAGGAGTCTATCTAAGTCTTCAAAAGTGGTGATCGGCAAAAAAACCGACCTGAATCGGCGC
>Ga0179593_1299479_pt1 | contig 11934 bp, 8 predicted proteins | sample CZODoug2_1_08_16_FD_185931 | JGI IMG/M metagenome (GOLD analysis project Ga0179593, IMG submission 185931) | Vadose zone soil fungal communities from Angelo Coast Range Reserve, California, USA - CZODoug2_1_08_16fungal (PacBio error correction) | ecosystem: Environmental > Terrestrial > Soil >...
GGCCGGAATGTAAGGGGGAAAGAGTCAGAGGACCAAGAGGGGCTTGCGACGAAAAAAAAAAAGGGGTGGAAAAGAAAGACGGGGGCGAGGGTGCGGTCGGGCTCCCTTGCATGGAAAAAACTCAAGATACCCGAGATGAGAGTGCCTGAAAGGACCGGACTTAAAAAATAAAGGAAGGCTTGAACGAACTAGAGTCGATTCCTTGGGGTTTTTCATTTGGTTGGCTTACAGAAGGGAGAGTAGAAATGGTGCTCTATTGGTTAGTTCCTAGGGAAAGAAGGGGGCACTGTCGGGGAGCAGCTGACAAAAAAAAAGAAGACGCCGCGGGGGGCCCGTCGACCCTCTTCGGGGGGAAGTGGGAATACGACACAGGACATTTTTAAAAAGAGAACATGATCAACGCCGCAGGAAGGTTTGACTCAGAAAAACCAAAAAGAGGGAAACATGCGGCCCAGGCAACCAGCTTCACCGAAAAGGGGGAGATAAAGAAGAAAGGAATTGCGGGCATGGGTTCAAGGGAAGGAAGAAAAAGGGCAGTTCGCGAACCTGATGAAAAAACTAGACAAACGGCGCCGGCGAGCGTAGAGGCACGCCGAGTCATAAGGAGAAAGGAGAGAGAACATCCAGTCCCGGTTTGGGGAACAGTGCCGTGAACCGATCAGTAGAAGAAATCTACATTTTGCAGGTGGGGCAGGGCCATGTGAGTCGCCTGGAGAGGCTCCACCTCCAGGGGGGGAAAGTGGGAACAACGTCACACGGGCTGTTGATCAACGAAATATCATTCCCACCCAGACAATCAGGAAGCGCGTGGTGGGCGACGGAGCGAATATCAAAAATGATGTTCCCTGAAATGGGAGGGACGATCATCGCCAAATAAAGACAACGCATCACCGGGTCACTCCCTAGGAAGGAAAGATCACAGGCACTTGGGGGCGAAGTGGTTTTCATCCAATTTTCTGGAGATTGTCAAGTCCTGGTCACGCAGCCGGACGGCTGGGGGCGAGTCAAGATCCTGTAAAAACATGCTCGAACCAATAGGGATCGAACAAGGAAACTTACCGGCGTCCAATTATTCTGAACGCGCGAAACAAGCACTAAAAAAAAGAAAAAGAATAGAGGACTCGCATCCGCAAAAGTCACATGGAGTGCGGGAGTGGGAGGATCAAATACGTCACCTAAGGAACACGTTTTCGCCCAATTTCCTTGAAAAAGGGAGACAGCACGATGCGCATCAAACAACAACAAATCGCCACCGAGCCGCGGAAACTGATGGAGTCGATCGAGCATTAAACGAGGCGATGTTTCACTTAAACTTTGGTTCGCTCGATCGAGATCAGAACTAGAAGGAAATCACAAAGCGGGTCACCTGAACCTGTACAATAGAGGGGTCCGCAGGAATCCTTCGGAGTGGGTGCGAGAAATCGACCTTTCGTGGAGGAGACCGGTGACGATTCGGCACCTGACTGGGCGTTCAGCTGGACAAGGCACGGCAGAGCGGGCAGGGGGGACAGAAAAGCTGGGGTAACGATTGGGGGAAAATAAAAGATCTTGAAAATCGGTTCTTGGGCCTGGTGGAGATTAGAAGGAAACGGCAACGCTGGAGGACTGCGGAAACGCAGATAACGAAGAGAAGTGAAAGAGCATGCAGCGGACGGGTTGGGGTTGTATAGGAGCGGAGATGTTAAAGTTCGCTCACAAACCCTCTATAGACAGGGCTGCAAAGAAGGACAGGCGATCGAAGGGAAAAAGGTCAAAGTACCAAAGGTGATCGTTCCTTCGACGCAAGAACGGAAAACTTCGAGGGAGGTGCCTGGTGCAAGGCGGCAATTACGGGGGGACTCAAGAGCGGGCTCCAGTCGGATAGGGGACGCCGACGTCTTACCGGCTGATGGCTGTTTACAAGGGGGGGTTAACGACGTTCAGCCAGCGGGAAAAAAGGGTCAAAAAGAGCAAGGGCGCCATCAACGTGTCCGGTCACGCTATTACTCATTTTTATCTAAACTCAACAACAACGGAGTGAATAGAGAAGGTATAAAACTTCTCTTACAAAGAGTCTGACAGACACGTTGATTGACGGCGGAACCTAAGCGCACGCGCACCCGAGGAATCAGTACGGAAAAAAAAAAAAGGGACCAACAGCCCCATCAGCCAGGAGCGGGTCAAGTGCCCCAAGACCAGGGCGCAGCTCGTGACCGCCATAATGGGAGAATACCAGCACCGAAACGAAGGTTCGCAGTCACGATGAGCCGGAAAGATCACCTCTGGAGGGGGAAAGGGGGGAGGGAGACCTTGACCCGCCTGCCAGGCTAACTTTATCTCTCCGGGTGGACAAATCGAAAGAGACTCTCCATTAAAAAAAAAAACAACGCTGCCTGCTTCTTGGCGGGGAGGGGATGGAGAGGGGCGGAGACAGCGCTCTCACAGGACGGAAAGTTCGAGGGAGCTCCCAAAGTGCAAACCTACACGCCGGAAGATCTTGTCACTTCCCGATTTACTAATAAGAAAAAGAGGCGAGGTCATCGAGAATGACTTTAACGGTCCATCGTCAAAACGATCAGAAGCCGGGCAGAACTGCAGAAGAAGAACGACCGTGAGAGGTCGGTAAAAAAACCGCAGGAGAGTTGGTCGAAAACAGAAAAGACTGCTGGCCAAGATGGGTACCGATGGAGTAGTGGGGAAGAGGGAATCGGAAGATCGGATAGACATACTTTCGGAGACCCGCGATGGCCGTCGCTCATTCCTACAGGGCCGCTCGAACTGGGTTGGGAGATCGGTGAATAGAAAAGCCGTGAGGGAGACTTTGTACGACATCTGAGGCGAAAGTTTCATCATGTGGCGTCGTGCAGACAAAACGCAAAAACGAACAGAGAAGGGCGGGTTTGGGTCTTATAAAAAATCCGAGAGCTAGGGGAGCGCTTCGAAAAGCCGTGGAAGCGCGACAAAAGTAGTCTCCGTCCAGGAAAAGGGGACGGCGCGCCGCTGGTGAGAATGTTAAGGTATGAAGAACGTCAGGGGTCGGTCTCGTCGACCCGAGGGTCCTACATGAAGGAAAACGGTCGCCCCGTGAAGGCTGCAAAAAGAGGGGGGATGTGCTTCCTTAAAGGTCGGGGCTATTGATACGCCTCCGCGGCTTGAAGAGGACCACATCTTGAGGAGGCGGAGGCCGTCGCCCAGAACACGAGTTCCGGGGCTTTTCGGGGGGGGGGGAATGAATCTCCACAAGGAAAAACGGCCGGGTGAGACCTTAGGGGGGGGAACGAGATCCAGCGACTCACGTAAAAAAGTCCAAAAATCATCGATTTCGAGGGCTCTGTCTAATTTCCCCACCAATGGCGGTAGGGATGTGAAGGAAAGAAAACAGATCGGAGTACTCCCGGCGGCAAAAATAGAACTCTCTCACTCGCCCATGAGGTGAAAACTCGACTCCCCATCAGGTTGAAAAGAAGGTTGAGGTAAAGGATCACCTAGTTCACAAAAAAAGACTCGTAATGCCCGACTGGAACCAGGCGTTGAACAGCATTTGGGAAGGGGAAATCGCGCTCCGCGCCGCTGAAAAAAACAGGGTATTGACGGCTGTGTGATGAAGTTCGAAAGGTTTTCCCCTTGTGATTGGGGGCTAGGACGCAACTCTCGGGGGAGCGACCCAGCCTCGGGGCGAATGCTCAAGCAGCGACAAATAAGAGAAAACATCTGCGCAACTCGACCGGCAAAAAAACAAGATAGGCACAAATCAAAAACGACGAGCGCCAACATAATTCCCCAACCAAGAAGCGACCAAGGGGTATGGGGAAGTCTTAAAAGCTTCCCCGGGTTGGTAAAAACAAGCGGTTTCATGCAGGACACTCTAATTCACTTTTCACGATCATGGGCTTTCGTTCCCAGGCAAATCGCAAAACAAACAACTCGCCCCGTCGGTATTTCAACCAGTCTCTGCGCAAGGCAGTTCAAAAAGGGAGGGGAAAACCCTTACTTCTTCGAAGGCCGATCTCTCTCAAACACGGTATTAAGAAGAGAGATAAGGCCGGAGAAGGGAGGGTTTTTCCAAAGCAAAAAAAAAAACTTGCGACAGATATGGGCTAAAAGGGGAGGGGAAAAAAATGAGCTATGCTGAATGGACCGAGAAAAGAACAAATCCTAATGGCCTGAAAGGACCGCGCGGAAACCAGCTTATGAGGGAAGAAAAACATAATGAAGGATATTAAAGGGTGGTGTCACCCGGTGAACGAGACTCGCCGGGGAAATGATCCGTGTGCTCGGGTGTTGCAGCGAAGGCAGGTTCGACAAGCAATTGGGAACAGCGGAAAGGAGCGACATCGCCGAGGGCAGCAAAAAGAGCGGCTGGGCCACCAGTCTACCCTTGGATCGGCGGACCGTTTGACTCAGCAAAAGAAAAGAAATTCAGAACCTGTTATCAACCAACCGCGGAGCGGGATCTCGGAAGAGAATGTCACCCAGGTCAACAGGAAAATTGCGATCGCATGAAAAAACTCTGACTGTTGCACCGGTGAAGGGATCCTGTACACCGGAGGGATAACCGGATGGGCGGCGATCGGGAAGCAAATCGGCGCCGGCCACCACACACGAGGGGGGGGTCGTGTCTTGGGGAAACCGCCGGATACTCAGAAGGTTGAAGCGATACATCGCCTCAAGACTGGTTTTCGCGGGCCGCCGGAGCGCTAAGAAAAATCGAGTGGATGGGGGGAAAGGGCCAGGTAGTCGACTGGACACTACCCACGCGAAAACAAAAGCCAAGCAGTTTGATCACTCGGAAGCAAAAAAAAATAACAGCCGGCACTGCTGCGTGGGTGCCAGGTCTCTCCTACCAAAACGGCAGCGGAGTAAAGGAAGGGAGAATCGCCAAAAAATACAATACTTCCAAGCAACCTTCATAATCCCGCCGCGGAAAGAAAGCCGGCAAAAAGGGGAGAAACAAGGTCCTGGAGGAGATTGGAAAAAAATCTTAAAGGAACACGGACGGCTCTCTCCTGCAGACATCATTCGGAGAAGACAGCCGGAGCCAAACGGTCAAGTATCCGGAAACTGCTGTGGTCGGCCGCCGCAAACAGCGGGGGGCGCTAAAAAGAAATCACAACATCCGCAACAGCGACAAAGCGGTCGGTTTCTTTTTGCATTACGACAGTCACCGTAGGACTTTCAGAGGTCCCTCATTCAGGTAACAGGCGACAGAAATTAGAAAAAACCTCCAATCAAGCGCCACCGAGTCGCGGCGCCTGTAGGCGATCGAAAGGGGGCCATCTAGGAGATGGCACACGTACTGGGGGGGAGGCTCGAGGAGAGCTCGGTCAACGGGAAAATCTTGCAACTCGCCGGGGGCATCATGCTTCGCAGGAGCAATCCTGCGGGCTGCGGTGGCCGACTCGACCCAAGTGGGCCGTCTCGGCGGTGAATTCTGGGACAAGCTTCTTATAGGCCTGTCCGCTGGACAGGACAAAATCTAATTACAGAGCCGCTCTTGGAAAGATACGGACGGGGTGGAAGGACAAGACTTCCAAAAGGGAGGGGAGGCCTGGTGGAGAGAGAACTGACTATCTTCACGCAGGGGAGGACTGAGAAAATCCGGGAAATATCCCCTCTGAAAATAGAATGGCAGCGGACGGGTTGTTTTGGGGACTAGGGGAGCAGAGAGCGCTGCGCGACCAAACAGGCTAGATTCCCTTTGTCTGCAGCACAGGGCGCGCCTCCAAAACTCGTTCAAAAGGGAAAAATGTGAGAGGTCAGGCGAAAGGCGCGAAAGGCGTAAGAGCAGGTGAGGATGCAGACGAGGGACGGGGCACGAAAAACAAGCAATGCGGGCCGCCGAACGCAAAAGGGTTATTGTATTGGGGGAAAGCGGGGGTTCAGACGACTTTAGCGGCCCTCTTCTCTGTTCGAGAAAAGTGCAGGCCACCCGCAGCGAAAGGACAACGGGTCAAAAAAAAAAAGCGGGAAGCCAGTTTAGACTCTCTTCAAAACAAAAGGAAGAGGAGGGATAGGGGGGGGCGTCCCCTAGCGTCCTGACCGACAGGGGTTCTAACTGCGGTTGGCCGGCACGGTATCGAACACCTCTGGAAGAGGGAAAATGCTGCACCACCGCAGCGTCCACCAAAATCAACGCCTTTAGGGGAAAAACCAGAACCCGCGGGCGCCAGCCGCGGGACTCGGCGAAAAAAAATCCCGAAACCTCCAGCGCAGAACGTGCCTTAAGACCTACTAGACGAAAAAGTAAAGGTGGAAGCGGTCTGCCTTGAGCACTGCATAATGAAGAAAAATCTCGGACCGGGTGGCGCGCCCGCAAAACTCCTCATGCAAAAAAAAGTCCCAAAACACCCTTCCGCTTCCCTGCTTATGAAAGGAGCTCTTTAAGGGATGGGCCAGCAGCTCAGCCAAAGTTAAACCTCTAGCAGGACTCGAGAGAGACAAAACCAAATACAAAATGAAGATCTTGTACTTCACAGGAAAGGTACTCGCACGCGGGGCAGGTCATCGGCGATCCAATGGCCTTTTCCAGCTGAAACAAGGAATCAGGAGGGGGACGGCGAAAGACAAATAAGGGACCTCCCAGTGTCGCTGTCGCGCAAAGTCATCCAAAATTAGCTTGAACTAAACGGGCCGAAAAGAAAGCCCTGCGAGGTGGAAACGGGGGAGTTAGTCGGTGGACGAGCTGTAATCTAGAGGGGGAATCGGAGAGAACAAAAGTAAAGGACCTTGACTAGGGGATCGAATGGGAGCAAGACAGCGCATCCTCCAGGCCGCGATCTGAAAGACTAGGGGTGAGGCCGTGATAGAATCGGGGGGACGAGGTACTACAATCGGGCGGGGCGAGCCGGCACTCGGTGACGATTCCTGGAAAGAAAAACGCACAGGGGAACCTTTTAGCGTTGTCAGGAATGGGCGAGGAATCGGGAGGGAGGGGACTCTCGACTGAAAGTGGCGGAGAGGCCTCATAGGTTCTCTCCCTTAAGGGAAAAAAAAGCAGCACTATTTGAGAGCTGAATGTACCGGATCGGGAATCAGAAAAAGGTGACGGTTCGGCGGACCAGACTGACACTAGGAAAAACACGAAATTTACGATCAGCCTTTCCAGCCCCAGTGCCGGTGAGCAGTCTCGGCGGAGGATTTAGGAAGGGATGACGGAAAAAGACGATGATCGCCTCCGCCAGGAAACAAAATTTGCTGTGGCGATTGGAGTCTCCGGAGAAAACAACTCAATGGGTCCGGATGGTAAAAACTTGGGGGTGAGAACACTCCGGTGATCACACCGCTGCGGGTAATCTACACGTGAGCTGATCTCCATGGAAGCACAGGCCCCTAAAAAAACCCACCCCTGACCATAAGGAGACTATACGGCCGGTTCAAAAACAACCCAGGAGAGGAGGGGTTCTCATGCACAAAAAAAGAGAGTAATCCGCGGCCCAAGATCCAGGACCCGGCCAAGTGATGTCCACGCTACTCCCAGAAGTGGCGCTAAAAGGGTAGGAGGGTTGGTCTTGAGAAAACCACGGGGCAACAGCACTGGGGCTCGTGGGAATGCAGCACAGTACGGTTAACAGCCTGGGACATGTTGCCGCATCGCTGATAGAGACGGGTGGCGCTAAAAAAACATTTTATGGGAAGAGGTGATCGGTCGCCGATTTGAAAAGTTCAGAGGGCACGCAGCTCGGGGAGCGGCAAGCAGCGGAAGAACAGCATGCTCCTACAGAGGGCCAAATTCGTACTCAACTCGCAACAGTAAAAAAAGCACCAGGAACAAGCGGAGAAGAAAAACAACCCCAAGAATCGATAAGCGGTGGGGTTTTTTCTGGAAAGACGTGCCGCTGGGGGGGGGTAGCGGCGTTCATTGAGAATCTAATTCAGAAGCCTGAGCTTGAGGTACGAGCCAGACCACCCCCATCCCCAGGAGTGTGATGAAAATCGATCGGCGCAGGAAGCTTGGCCGAGAGACTACTCAAAAGGGACTTATCTCTCAAAAAAAAACCTTATTAGATTCCCATGGATATAAGGCCGGGGGAGAAGTAATGGGGGAAAAGGCTCTCGGCCAAGCTTCCTTGCAGACGAGAGTTGGGAAAGAACAAGTCTTTGAATCGGGCGAGTTGCCTGGAACGTTCTCAGTGAAAAGTTAGAGTGCCTGAAAGGAAACGATGGAAACCAATCTTGCTGAGAATAACAAGAGATTAGGGGAAATTCTGTTGTGCCTGCGTTTCGTCGTAGGCCGCTCGAAGACATGGTGAGTCAAGAGGGGTTATCGCGGTTGCGCAGCATTGGGCTCTTCGAAACAATCTGCGACAGCTCCTCGGCGGGCCGATAAACAGAGGGCGGACGCGAAACCGGTAGCGGAAAACGATAAAACGCGTCAATCACATGGAATCTGAGCCAAAACAAAAAAAAAAAACGAGGAAGCGCGATGCTGCCAAAACCAAACTGCTGTTAACGAGGTCGACGCTTCACGAGAAGGTGAATTTGCCGGAGGTTATTTCGCCAAGGATTCGCGAACAGGTATGGGGCGTCCCAAGGGAGTTGGAAAGAATCGGGGCGCCAGCAGGTCTAGATGCCGCCGGAGGAGAAAGAGAATATCAGAAGCAGCCGCCGCCTGTGGGGAGCGAGAGGCGGCTACAAAAGATGTAGATTCAAAATGGTGGGGCAGGAAAATGTTCAGGGCAATGGAGATTTTCGAGCCACTAGAAGGTTGGCCACAGACGGCCCGGCTCTGTTACCTAAAGGGGGGAAGGATCAGAAAACCCATAAAAAACTCGCGGGGGGGCTACTAGAACCGATCCACAACCCTGCTGGCGCTGAAGTCCTGGAAGACTCAAGAAAACAGATAAAAAAAAAAAACAGGACTGCCGCACACCTTAACTCAATCACTCCTCCTCTCAGTCACCGCAATGGGACAGACTCTCGTCCGTCCTTGAGGAGATTGTCACTTATCAACGAAAGCGCGATCCGGTACAGCAGGGGGTCGCTAAGCGGAGGCGCCCCGTCAACGGACTTAGCTCTCCTGGGGCCTGGCGAGAAACAACAGCGGAATAGAAGAGAGACGGCCCTCGGAGAAAAAAGCAGCGGACGGTGTCGGGGGGGGCTTCTAAAGCTCACCGAGAACACTTAGGCGAAAATGGTCGTTAAAGGCAGAAATAAATGATCTAAAGGCCTCAATAAAAGACCGGTCGAGAAGCCACGGGGCGGATGCGAGGCAGAAGAAACGCATAGAGGAGATGGGAAAATCAAGAAGTTGTCGAGATCGACGAGAGGTCAGCGACGAAAAAACTCCACGTTCACCTCAATTTGAAAGAAAATGCGAGGAGGTCGCCAAGCTCCGGAGACTTGTTGCTCATACAGCGACACTGAGTAGGCGGTCATTTGACTAAAGGGCGGTCATGCTGAATCGTCTTGGGAAAATTTACAATCCTTCAATGCCGAGGAAACAAAACGCAGGTAATTCGAGTCGTGTTGGAGGAAAGATTCAACAGCGTTTCGGTTGGCCAAATGGGGGAAGAGATCGAGAGGGCAAAACCTGGGAAGCTTTTATCACCGCAGAGATACCCGCCTGCTAAAGTCGCCAGAAGCAGGGAACCGACGTGGGGGTTGGTGGGGGGGTTCTCGGCGCTGGGGGCGAATGATGCGATGGAGCAGAACCAATCACAGTCTAGCGCCTGCTTAAAGACAATTAAGAAAGCTCACCGTACCAGCAGGTGATCGTAATCGCAAAGAAAGTCGACCGGAGAGGATGAGGTAATCTGCAGGGAAGCATGGACGAAAGCGGAGTTCATGACCAGTCAAAGAGATGGGAGCTGTACCGCTGTTGGCATACAGACGTTCAACGGACCCTCGGGGCACGGGGGGGGTCCACCTTGCCTTCAAAAGAAAGGGAGCTCACGGTGGCAGGAGACGCAGAGGGAAGAGGAAAAGGGGATCAGACTAAACAGGAGGAGGAAAAAAGAGAGAGGATAATGCAGAGAAAGTATGACGAGATGTGACGCGCCGGTTGGCCGCAAAGGTAGAGTCCCTCTAAAGGAGGGAAAGCACGTTACTGCACCACCATCGGTCAAAGCACCATCATTCAAGGCCGCACCAATGAAAAATAAGGGGGAAAAATCAAAGGCCTCTTAAGAAATCATACAGCACTCCGAAACCGTGCGCGCCGTGCGCCGGAACGAAAAACCAGAGGTTAAATTTTTAAGGGTTCGAACCTTGTCGCAAGGCACGAGACAACCGAGCTATCAGGGGGGCTCGCAAAGGGCATCGGCGAACGAGTACAAACAACATCCTCTGAAAAAACTTTCGTGGCTACGTAGGAGCGGTATCGTAGGAGAAAAACATTCAGAAACAGCCTCCACTGACTCTACAAAAGCGGAGACGACCACAAGGACCACCGGGAGAAAAGATGTTGAGTCTCCACAACGACGCGGTACTCGAAAAGACTTGCGAGTTCATCGTCTATTCTGCCGTGCCTTGTCACAAAGAGGGATCCTAGAAATCTTGGAAGGGAACAAGGGTGAAAAAGGAGAGAAAAAGCCCCAGTTCGGAGACACAATCTCGGAAAGTAGCTTTTGTCATAAAAGCGCAGAATGCCTTGACCCAAGGGTGACCATGGAGGAGTGGATAGCAGTGGGATGGATAACACGTACGAGGCCCAGCGAGCGGGTCCTCTCTAGGCGGGAACGAAGAAAAGCTCGAACGAGGGGTTCTATGGGCCGGTGAAAAATCAAAGCGTGAATGTCTACATCTGAGGGAGGGGGACCTTTTGCAGCTCGGTGACTGACGTGCATACGAACCACGCGGGACCTGGAAGCCGTGTTTCGGATGGGTGAGAGGAAGGTGGCGAATTGAGCTCACTGAAACGTTGCGCGCGAAAAATCAGGCGCGGACGGCTGGAGGGGGACGGTGCTCTCCGTGGGGAGGCGAAGGAGGGGGAAGTATGAAAGAAACGGTCGGGGGAGGTAAAAATAAGAACTCCCCGAAAGAACGCAGACGCTCCCGGTCGGCAAACAGGGTGTCCGGGGAAGCTACGCGGAGGGGGAGGGGTAGTAAGCCCGGGTAAGGGGAGGGGCTGTATATCCGCGGACTGGGGGCAGCGGAAAAAAGCGGTTTCGAGGGGAGCCGTCGCCCAAAGAAACGGCTAATTGCGGATGGGGCTGGTGGGGAATAAAAAACACTGCCGGGGGAGAAACAGATTATTGGGGGGTGGAAAGTTAGCTGACCAGAAAAATAACTGAAAAGGGGGCAAAACTCCCACCGCAGTAGGCTTCTCGCATGTCGTAAGGCCAAACCGGGCTGCTGCTTCTTTGGCTCTCACCAAAACGAGTACTCCGGCGGCACCAGAGAATCTATCAAACCGAGGAGTTAAACGCGATCGGTGAGCAAGGGTCGCGAAACTTGTCCTGTTGGCTTACAGGATCTAAGAACGAAAAAGCAACTGACTAGGGAAAGTCGAGATGTTCGGTTGACAAAGGGGGCCTGACAGCAGCGAAATCTCGCCGCGGTGCTCGACACAGGTGAGTGACGGCTTGACAAGGGTGCTTCCCCCTGGAAGCTGTCGATGGAACCAGCCGCATCAGTAACTTAAGGGAAGAAAGCGCAGGCAGCTGCATAAACTTCTCCGACAGCTTGAATCAGAGCCTCGCGACGAATGGCAACCAAGAAGATCACCGGAAGGCGGAACTCGACAAAATCAGCACAACAGAACAAGAAGAGAAAAAAATCTAAATGACTTCAAACAGGTCCAATCTTTTGTTGAAACAACGCGAAACATCCAGGTGACAGGGAAAGGCCTTCAATTAAGATTTGTCACGCCGAGGGAAAATGGGAGTTTCCATGCAATCATAGCGCACGCACAAACGAAGGAAAAGTTAGTTGAGGTCATAGATCGTCGCAAAAGGGGAAGGAGGGGGTTCCAAAAAACCTAACTTCTCAAAAGAATTCCTAACTGCTTCCGGCAGT
>Ga0179593_1329393_pt1 | contig 11934 bp, 28 predicted proteins | sample CZODoug2_1_08_16_FD_185931 | JGI IMG/M metagenome (GOLD analysis project Ga0179593, IMG submission 185931) | Vadose zone soil fungal communities from Angelo Coast Range Reserve, California, USA - CZODoug2_1_08_16fungal (PacBio error correction) | ecosystem: Environmental > Terrestrial > Soil >...
TGGGTAAAGGGGAACATGCTGAAAGTAGGTGGTTGAACAAGAAAGGGAAAAAGGCAACCAGGGTTGTGACCTAGGAAGCGTGAGGGAAACAGTCCATGTGCAGGGGGAGGGGTGGGGTAACGTAAAGGTAACGGGGGGTGGGTGAGGACAAAGCCAACAGCAAGGCAAGTCATGGTTGGGGTTGGTTGTCGAAGGTTTGGGAAAGCCCGGGGTGAAGTAAAGAAAAGACACAAGTTGGATACGAGGGGGTGGGGGGGGGAATAAAAAAGACCTGGCTTTTTGGGAAAAGCTTTTTGGGGGGGATAATAAATGGAAGGGGGTGAAACTGGTTCATTTTTGGGGGAAAAAGTAAACCGGTGGGTTAAGGGAACAACAAGCGGGAATAAAAAACCATGTGGGCAAAAAAAGGGGGGGGTATTGGAGGGTTCAATATAAGGTCAACAAAGTTGCAAAACCGGGGGACAAAATCAAAGGTGAAAGGTTGTAGGGAAAAAAATACAGGGGGGGGGGAGTGTATTTATAATTGAATAATAGAGAGGAATAGGGGGGGGGAAAACCCCAAAAGAGGGAGGGGGGGGGGGATCCATATGAAATGGTTTAAATACGGTAGGAAGGGGTTCACTGGAAAAAAAAAAATCTTTGAAAAAATAAAATAAAAAACAAACAAAAAAAAAAAAAAAAACAAAAGGGGTTGTCTTCACAGGGGAAAAAACAAACCACGAAAGGGTTTAAAGACGAGAGTAACCGAGGATCAACGTTGCTCAAGAAAAAGTAGGACCTTCAACCCTCAAAACCAGACCGTAGCCGAAATAAAACAATTACAAAAAAAAGCCGAAAAAAAGGAGCGGTTTAGAAAAGGGCAGAGGAAAGAAGTATGGGGTTCGGAGAAGAAACAACCTGGGCCGAAGGGCAAGGGGGGGTGTATAAACGTGGGGGGGTAATAAGAAATGAAAAAGAGCCAAAACAAACAAGGGGGAAAGGGGGGAAAGGAAAGGTCAGAAAAAAAGAAGAAATTCCTTGTGCCCATTTTCCGGTCACAAAAGGGGGAAAAAGGGTCTTGAGGTCGCTTTCAAGGGGAGACAACAGCGGGAATTTCAGGCTTTGGGGGGGGGGTTTTGGGAGGGTTGTAGAACTGGGTTTTGTTGGTGAAAAGGTGGGGGAGGGGATGGGGGAGGAGAGTAAAAACCTCTGGGGGAGGGAACATCTCAAAACCAACAAAAAAAGGAGTGGTTTGTAAACGGTTCAAACTTTTTACCGGGGGGGACTGGGGGGGGAGGAAATTAATATAACGAGCGTATTGAAGAAAGTAAAAAAGTTTTTTTGGTGACCTAAAAGACCAAGAATATTGATATTAATTAAAGGAAGAAAGTAAATATAACAAAGTAGGACTAAAACTCAAAAGGGAGGTGGGGGGTCGGTGGGCACAATTTAAATTAATATTGAACCTCAATGCACGGGGGGGAAAGGGAAAACATGTGATCCGCAGGTGGGGTTCGTGAGACAGGTTGGGTAACGGGGGGGGGAAATAAAGCACTTAAATGGGGTCTACTGAAAAAGAAAAAAAAAAAATGCCTGAGACAAAAAAAGGCTGGAGGGGGGTATATAAAAAACAAAAATACCAACTTGGACAACGAAAAATCAATATCCGGTAGGAATTAAGAAGAATAAAAAAAACACATTTAAAAAGTGGGGGACTTGTGTGGAAGGGGGGTTACACTGGGAAGTATCCGGTGGGGCCAAGGTTAGGCTTAACCATCCATAAAGTGGTCAGGTTCCACGCAAAAAACCGCATGGGAGGTGTAAAATACAAAGGGTCTGGGCCAACAAAGTTTCTTGCAAACAGCAAACTGATTGAAATCGTCCAGGCACATGTTGTGTTTCCCTGAAAGACGTGGGAAAAAAAGTTGCATGTAGCGAAAGCAGGTTGGAAAGAACATCAGGGAGAATGCCCGCCGACATAAAACGTGAAGGTTTTAACGGACTTATGGGGGGGTGAATTGGGTGTGGGCCCTTCAAACAAAAGACTTATTTTTCGCAGCGAAGGGGGGGGAGAGTAGGGAACTTGGGTGTCGCGGGGGGTCGAAAAGGGGGGGGGAGGTTTAAAAAGCATTGGCGGACACGCTAACAGAAGATGTCCGTTAAAAAAAGAAAAAAGAACGAAAACAAACCAAGCAGGGGGGGAGAGTAATTTGTAAAAGGGGGGAACCGACTAAAAAAAGTTCGAAAGAGAGGGGATGGGGCCATAAAAAAGAAATGAAGAAATAGTTTGACGAGGAAAAATAGGAAATGGCCCCAGAAAAAAAGACCTTAGAATGAAGGCACATGAGGGGGAAAAAGGAGGCACAGAAAAGTCACAAGGGGAAGAAAGAGGGAGATTTGGATTGTCTCCTTTGGTACGGATAGGTCGCAGAAATACAATAAATCTAAATGAGGGGGAGAACAAAGCGCAAGCGGGGGAGTGTTTGGGTCCTTCAAACAACACAGTTTTGCCGGTTTGAAGGGGAGGAAAAGGCGAATGGGCAAAACAACCCAAGTGGGGAGGGTGACACAAATTAGGAGGGGGGGATACTGATGAGGAGAGCTTGGAACCTGTGGAAAAAAAAATTAGGGATGGGAAAAACGAAACTTCCTGCACGGGGGGTAAAGGGAAAACAGGAAAAAAGGTTTGGGGGATGGTCTAAAAAAAAACTTCCGGGGGAAAACGGGAGAAAAAGGGGAGGTAGACCAGGTTGGGAGCATTTATATGTCAGCAAAAGTGGGTGAAATTTGTGGGACCAATAAACCAGGAGTGGGGGAAACAAATCAAAAAAAAGTAAATAAGGAGCGCCAAGAGGGGAAAAAGTTTTGAAAGCTGAGCAAGGATCAGATCTATGTTAGGAAACGCAAAACGACTGTCGTTCTTGCTCAAACTCAAAATGGGGTACTTAGGGTTGGGCCAAGTTGGAAAAATCGGGCGGTTGGACTTTGGATGAAAAGAAGCGGGTGGGGAAGGGTGTTGGGGGGGAAAAGGGAATGCCTTCTTTAACATACCAGGGGGGAAAAAACGTAAATGGACAAGTTTTTGGAAGGAAAAGCAAGATCAGAGGAAGAGGAAGGTTATAAATTCAAACCTGCAGGAAACGGCGGACGGTCGTGCAGATCAAAAGGGAGAGCAAAATGCGAAGGGGGGGAAAAAAAACGGTGAAAAACATCAAAAAAGTCTTGGTTTGGAAGCCCAAAGGGGATCGTCCACGGGTTTGGCAGACCGACATAGTATATCTTTGGGACATAAGTTTGTTAATTAGGGATTCAACGGGGTTGTCAGGATCGTATGAAAAAAAGATCCGGGGTGGGGTCAAAAAAAAAAGAACAAGGGAGGGGGCAACATGAGTTCTGGAATGGTAAAATCGGAGCCCGGGGGGTATCCGAACGGAAAGGTGAAAGTGTTAGTCACGGGGGGGGGGTAACGCAGACTACAAAAAAAACACCGGAGAGTGTGAAAAATAAGGAAAGGGATCACGTTGACGTCTAGTAAAAGAGACTCCGTAGGTAAAAAATCTTGTGAAAACAAAAAGAAACTGCAAAATCTAAAAAGATTTTAGAGGAGGAAGAAGAACGATCTAGAAAATTTGAAAAGGAGGGGGGCAACCAAAGGCGATCAAAGAGCTCAACAAATAGGTTGGGGGTTGTTTAAAAAACTCGAACCGGTGGGTCAAACTCCTGACCCCATGCATTTTTCACCAGAGCCCTATTGCCAAAGGGACTTGAAACGCCCTGCGAAAACTGGAGCCACGTTTGAAATTCTGCAAGGAAGATAGAAAAGTAGCATAAGTACAAGACCGAAGTCGTGTTTTTGACTTGGCTCCAAAAACCAAAAAAAATTTGGAACTGTAGTTGGGTGGGGTTAAATGGGGGAGAGAAAGGAAAAAGTACGATAGGCCTGCACTGTGAAGAAAAGCGAGCGGTTAACCTAATTGGCAAGAAAAGATGGAAGGTGAGAAGAGGACTCTCTGCAAAAAAAACAAATCATCCTCCGAGAGAAAACAGGCAAACCCCAGTCACGGAAAAACAGAAAGTTACAAAAAAGGGGACTAGTTCTAGGAAAAAACGAGGGGGGTGGGAAATCAGCTAATCAAGGGCCTATGGTGCCCTCCACAACACACAACAAATGGAAAAAAGCCTAATTTACGGAAGGTGGGTAAAAAAGGAGTTCTTGGGGGACCTGGGGGACAAAATGAACCAAAGGTTGGGAAAGCAATACAGGCGCCGCAGGCACAAATCCATAGCAAGAAAGGGGGGGGAGTATGACCAATACCTTGTGTGGGGTTTCACACAAAGTACTTGGAAGAAAAAAAAAAAGTGACCGAAGCCAAGGAAAAAAGGAAATAAAGAGTACAGAAAGTGTAAAAATTCAATGGGTGAACCGGAAAATCTTGGGACAGCAAAAGAGAAGGAAACTTGGTGGTTGGGCGTACAAAAAACAAGGGAGCAGGATTTCGATATAAGGAGGGGGGAAAAATAAAGGGAAATGTTGGGATAGAACCGAGAGAGTCAAATAATGCAAAGAAAATAAATAAAGGACTTTGTGGATAAGGCTTGTTTAGGGGGCTGAAGGGAGGGTCTTTAGGTCAGTCTTGGGGGGAGAGAAGAACAAGATATTTGAAAGGCACATGAGAAAAAAGGGGAGGGTGTGGGGGTGCATTTGGGAGATCAAGGGGTTAAGGGAGGGGGGGTTCTCGAAGGGGGGAAAAAAGACGGGAATCGAATGCCCAAACAAAGGAATGAGCACTTTTTTGAAGTCCAGAGAAGTTGGCAAGGGGTTTTCACTATTTAGTGTAGGGGGGGGGGGAAAGGGTTTGGGGACAGCAGGGAAAAAAAGGTGCTCCCCAAAAAAAGAGAAAAGCCAAAGGTAAAAGGGGCTAAATCGGAAAAAAATTTTGTCAACCAGAAAGGTAGGGAAGTCCAAACCAAGAAAAAAAAAATAAATGGTTTGTGGGTGTGGGGGGGGGGTTGTGTGTTTGGTTTAGGGTTGTTGGTGTATTTTTTTTTTGTTGCCGTGTTTTTGTTTGTGGTTTTTGTTTTTTTTTTTGTTTATTGGTGTGGTTTAATTTCCCTCGGGAGTACTCCGCAGAAAAAAGAAAGGCCAGGACACTAAAAGCGGGAAAAAAAAAGCCGGTGCAAGGACCGGGGCAAAACGGACTGGCCAGCCACCAGAGGTCGGCCAAGCAAAAACAACTTTGTGGAAGCGATAACCAGGAATTGGAAACAACAACAGACAAAAACTAACTGACGGGGTTGGGGGAAATAGACACGAGCAGCCAGGGGAAAAAAGAGGTTGACGCCGGTTTTGAGGGTTAATCAAAGAGAGAGGGTGGGTTCGAAAGCTCGGGGGGAGAAGCAGCTTTTTTTGTACAAAAAGGGCAGAGGGGGGTTTGAAGTAGAAATAAATGGGCTTGTTTATGTTTGAAACAAGGGGAAACTGGGGGGGAAAAGGCCGGGAAAAAAGGGAGAGAAAAGGGGTCAGGGACAACCGGGTATGTGGACTTGAGGGGAAAGGGGACAACCGGTACAAAGAACCGGTGGAGTGTGGGGACTGGTAAAGGCCAGGGGTAGAGTTTTCGAGGTGGGGGAAAAAAAAGGGGGTAGGGATCTAGGGAGGAAAACATCGTTTGGGAGGGAACGCTTGCGGTTTTCGGGGGGTTAATTCCTGCAAATCATTACAACAAAAAAACCAAAAAAAAAAAAAAACAGCTAAAAAAACACGAATGGGGGAAAGTGGTTAATCATCTTGGGGGGGGAAAGAAGAAAAGTCAGGAACTTTTAAACAAAAAAAAAAAAGGATCCCCTAAAGACAAAGAAAAGCAGAAACTCAAGAGCTGGGGGGGGGGGTAAGAAGTGTAAAAAAAAACACAGACGTTGGAGAGAAAACCCCCTTCAAAAGAAAATGGACAAAAGGGTAATACGTTTGGGGAGGGATGAAGGAAAAAAAATCTCAACCAAAAAACTTAAAATATGAGATAAAGGAAGGCCTAAACAGGGAATGGGAAAAGGGTCAGGAAAGGGGGTTGGAAAGAGGCTGGAAAAAGACGGGTCCAATGATCAACACATGGTAAGTTCGGCAAAAAAAGTTTGGTTGTGGGAGGGGGTCGGGAGTGGGGGTGGGGTGGGCAAGGGGGGGTTGAAGGGGGGATTAAGGTAGTCAAAAAAACATGATATCAGGGGAAAGAGAAAAAGCTAAAAATTAGTGGGTGGGGGTACCAGAACAGAACTGGGTCAATGAACGGGTGGTTGCAGGATACTGGTAAAAGACACGAAGAAAAGGAGCCGCCAGGGTGGGGTAGAAGACTATTAGGTTGAATATTCGGGGAGAGAAAAAAGTCTCAGATAAAACAAACTGGAAACAAATAAGGCAAGTGTGGGTTGAAAACCGGGGGGTGGTTAAAAAAAAGGGAAGTGTACATTGAACCCAGAAAGAAAGGGGCGAACACATTTGGTAGCAAGGAGGGGTGGGGGAAAAAAACGCCGAAAAATGTAAGGGGGGCGATAAGCACGGGGGGAACGGACATAAAAAAAAGCTGCAAGGTGAAAAAAGCTGCTTGTTGAGAGGACAAAGATTCGAAACTCCAGAAAGGAAAAAGGGTTGAGAAAAAGGGACAGGAAAAAAATATTTCCTTGGTAAATGGATGAGAGGGTGGGCGGTAGAAGGGAAAGTAACCCTACCCCCAGTAGGGGGAAAAAAAGGGAAACCCCAACGAAGGGGGGGAGAACTTTATCATGAAAAAGGGGGGGGGGGGAGCAACCGGATTGGAAAAAAATGGGGTAGGGGCGAAAATTTCAATGTGGGGGGGGGGGAAAAAGAAAAAAGTTTTTACAAGGGGGGGAGGGAAAAAACCGGTTAGCTGCAAATGGCCGGGAAACGCTGTACGGAAAAAAAAGGTAAAGGAAGGTGTATTTTTTTGAAGGAAGACCTACTGTCTGTGCAAACTACAAAATTTGGGGGGGTCACAAGGGGAGGGAGATGGGTTCGCCTGTGGAGCTGGGTTGGCGGGGTGGGGGGGGGGAACTAATTGGCACAGACACGCAGGGGGAAACGAAAAACTGCAAAAAGACAAGTAAAGAGAAACCACCGAAAAGAGGAAAAAAATGGTCCAAAGAGTTCGAAAGAAAAGATCATGGGGGGAGGGGAAGGAAAACACATAAGTTCCTATAACGTTTGGTAACGAGGCGAGGCCCCCCCAACCAACCTAAACTTGTCTGGGAAGATGCAACAAATATATGTTGTAGGAAAAAACACAAGTCAAGAATCAAGAGACCAAGTAGAAAAGGAAAGGGGAGAAAAAGTCTTGTAGGGGAAGGAGGGTCTCTGAGTAGGGGACGAACTGTTCTGCTCTAATAAAGGGGGGGGGACGGAAAAGTGCAATCGGAAATCGAAATCAGGGGACGATTAGGGGTTTGCCTCAAAACAAAAAACCAGTGGTGTGTCACAGGGGTTGGGGGGTCAAAGGGGGGGGGACAAGCGGAGGAAAACCGGAATTTGAACAATGACTGGAGGGGGGGGGGGGGGGAGATTACTTTTAAGAGCCCGGATAAAAAAAGGGGGGGGGGGAAAAATTGGGGTAGGGGGGGGAGACAGAAAGCTGAAAGGGGGGGGGGGGCAGGAAAAAAGGGGGGGATGGTCAAAAATAAACAAGGGAAAGACACAAAGACGGTAAAAAAGGAGGTAGAAAGGGGGGGGGGAATACATGTGGGGCTTTGGATTAGAGGGGGTGGTTGGGGGGAAAAAATATGGTAAAAAAAGAGGTAAAGAAACACGGAAGCTCCATCAGGGGGGGGAAGCTGAACCTGAGGGGGTCAAAAAAACTGAATTTCCTAGGTTTGGGAGAAGGGGGAATATGATTGAACAACCCAGCATTTTTGACGGGGAAGGTTACAGACGGCTTTTGGTTTACTTTTGGGGGGCTACATAAGAGGGGGAAAAGGGGTTGTGGAAGTGCTGCCGGCTGAGCAAATTACAACCGAAACCTTGCAGGTACGGGGGGGAAATGAATTAAGCGAAGAAGAATCGGGCCTATTGGACTCATTTGAATGAGTTGAGGAACGGAGGGGAAAGGGGAAAACCAGAAGGGAAAAAAAATGCATAGGGAAAAAACCACACGAGCCAAAAAAAAGGAGGGGGAAGGGGGGGAAAAAAGGTGGGGGGCAAGCGGGGCTTGGGAAAGTCAAAAGGGAAAGGGGGAATTCGCCTGAATGTTGGGGGGAATGAAGTTTCAACTTGAAAAAAGGTGCCTTTTTCGAAAAAGGGAGGAGGGAGCGTGGGATGACATTTATTTGAAAGAAATTTTGGGAGAGGGGATAGGAAAACGGGAAAGGTTATCATAAGGCTCAAATAAAAAAAACAAGGAGAGGAAAAAGAAAGGAAAGAGAGGGGAAATAAAACTTTTGCGCTTCGGGAAAGAACCTGATGGAAAAAAAAAGAGAAAGTAACTCAGGTCTACCAGGGACGCAGAGGAAAGATTTTAGAATTGCGTAAAAAGGAAAGTTGGAAAAAATGACTGCCAAAACCGGCGGCATAAGAGAGGGGGGGGGGGGGGGTTGATGGGGGTCAAAGGTTTACCGGAGGTTAACATCGCAACAGTTAAATTCAGAAAAAAACAAAACAAACGCGTGCGAATAAAAGAGAAGAGAAGGACAAAGAGTCGCGAATACGGACAAAAGGTAATGTAAAGGTTGGGGGGAAAGTAGACGACTCCCGTGCACAGACAAGGAGGAGGGGTAAAGGCCGCTGTGACGGAGAAATGAACTGAGTGTAGAAATAACATACCTGCGCAACAAGAAGAGAAAGGAAGGCGAGCAAGCTGGAAACTGGAGGAATATCCTCACATATTTCCTAAAAGAAAAGAGGTGGGGGGGGAAGGGGAAGAGGGAAAAAAAAGTCAAGCTTCGAGATTGAGAACCCTAAAAAAGTGACTGTACAGAAAGGGGGGGGAAGGGAAGTTTTCGTGAAAGGACAGCAAAAAGTTTGACTGGCCAAAAAAGCAGAAGGAGTTATCCAGAAAATTTGGGAAAGTGAGGGATAAAGAGTCTCCGCCGACGAAGAAAAGAAAAATACGAACGCTGGGGGGGACAAGCAATTGGGGTCAAAATAAAGCGGGGGTGTGGGGGTCAAAAAGAAAACGGCAAAACGGGGGGGGGGGGGGGGGGTTGAATGAAAACCGGGAGCTGCATTAAGTTCTATATAGAATGTTCAGATTGTAGTATAAGAAAAAAAGGAAAAGAAGAGGGGACAGAATGTATAAAGGGGGGGTCTTCTTTTTTTGAAACGGCCTTGGGAGGAGTGGAAAAAAGGTGGTGATGCCGGGGGGAGATAAAAAACTAATAGACTAGATTTTTCCAGAGGAGAGGAAAGGTGGGGTTGGGGGGTAAAACCGCTCAACCGTAGGTTGTCAAGAGAGAAGTAGGGGGAAGGGGAAAAAGAGGATATTAGTGAAGGGTCAGGTCAAACGTCGGGAAACAACTTGTTTGACAGACCAAGAAGTTGGGACAGTGTCTGAAGGGTGGGGGATTTTAAGGTAAAAAAAAGTGCGACATGCCGAACACGCCAGGAAAAAATGACGACAAAAAGAGAAGCAGGACAAAATTTTTTGGGGCAGGAAATAAGTTGAAGAAAAGGTGGGAGGTGAAAAACGGGAAAATTTCTCACTCAAAGAAGGTGAAGTGCTAACCAAAATTAAAAAACGGACTGGAGGGGCAAAATGGAGCAAAGAACCCCCAGTTTTTACTATGAAGTGGGATGCAACAGGTTGCGGGTAAATCAGGAAGAAAAAATAGACGGAACAAAATCCCCTGTGACCGGGGTCCGCAGGGGAAAAAAAGAAAAAAAAGGAAGGTTAACAAGAAAAACAAAAAGGAGAAAGAGTTTTTTGGGGGAGGGCCTTTTTTGAGTATGAAATGAAATAGGGGCAGGGGGGGAAGACTCAGGGGGGGAATAAAAACTGGGTGTTGGAAGGAGGGGGTGGGGGGAGTAGTTAACGTGCATGAGGGGAACAGAAGGTACTTACTCTTGGGGGAGGACAAGGGGAAAAAACGCCGAATGGCCGGCAACGGTATTGGAGGGGGGTAAGGGTGAGGGATCAAAAAAAAAACAACGGGGAACAATCCTTTGGTTTTTATGTGGAATAAAGGGGGTTATATGGAGTGTAGGGGTAATAACTTAAAGATGGGAGGGGGGGGGTATGCACAAAAAAAAGTCAGGTATGGTTGAGCCTCTGGAAAGGGGATTCGGGGGGGGTAATGGACAGACAAAAGAAATTGGGGGAACAAACAGTGGGAAGGGAAAGGTAAAAGCCAATGAAACAGTAAATTGGGGTCTGCGGGGTGGGTTACATAGGTAGATGAACCGATGAGCAGCGGAAGATCAGGAAAAACATAAAAACGTCGGGAAAAAAGCCACAAAAAAAATGTGCGATAAAACTCCCAAAAAACAAAAAGGGGGCGAAACTTAAGCTTGGGGTTGGGGGGAATGAAAAACAAAAAGGGCAGGGACAAAAGAAACTATTGACTATATCCCACCCGACAAGAACCGGGATCCAAAAAAAAATGGGAGCACCTTATCACGACGAACGCTTTGAAAGGATCTCCACACGTCTCAACAACTACAAGAATCACAGTAGAGGAGTACCGCACTGCAATATGCATGACCTAAAAAAAAACTTAAATAATCCTTTGCCATTTTGGGAGCAAGGTGGTAAGAACAGAGAAGGGTGGTCGGCTGTCAATTGGAAGGCTTTAAGGGGCTGCGGGGGGGTTGTTTGATTGGTGGGTAAGAGGACGAAGGGGGGGGGGTGGTTGTAGGTCGGGGGGGGGAATGAGGTAGAAGTACAACGGGGAAATGCTAACAAGCGGTCAAGAAACGCCCCGAAAACTAAAAAACGAAGGGGGGTGGTTGTAGGGGGGGGAAACCGGCAAAAGGAAAAGGGGTGGGGGGTTAATAGAAGGTTTTCAGGCAAGAGGAATACCGAAAATATTGGGACAGAAAAAAATTTTTTCGGTCTACAAGTGGGTGGTGGGGTGGGCATACATACTACGAGTGATATATTTAAATGAATATAAAAATATGAAGGAGGGAGGTTACTAAAGAAAAAGGGGGGAAGACGTGGGGTTAAAGGGTTGGTGCAAAAAAAAGTGCAAAAGTGAAGATTTAAACCAACGAAAGAAGGGGCAGACACATTGAGGACGAGTTTTCCCAGGGGGAAACCAGTTCATTTTTGGGGGAAGATCACATATTGTCCTTCAGAAATAATTGCCCTGTCCAAAAAAAAGGGGCGGGAGTGTTATCCCAACGTCTGAGTCTAAACAAGGCAGAGAGTTGAAACAAAAGGGGTCGGGAAAAAAAAAGAAAGAAGGGGCTTTAATTGGTCTGTCGCGTGGGAAGGGATTGCTTAAACAAACCAAACGGGGGGAAAATGTTTTCGGTTGTCCAAACTGAAAATGGTGAACAGGGGGAATCAATACTGAAGAGGGGGGAAAAAGGGGGGTGCATCAACCTTAGGTAAAACAGATGAGGCCCCGGTCGACAAGTCAAAAAAAAGGGGTTGTACCAAAAATTTGTCAAAGGGTTGACACAATGGTCAGAAAGCCGGGTTTTATCGCACACAAAATGCTGGCAAAAGGAGGTGAAGGTTTCTTAACCTGGACAGGATCTGACTTGGGGGATGGGTTGCGGCCTTCATAAGGGGGGGGAATGACACAATTTGTGCAAGCAGGTGAGATGGTGGGGGGTGGGGTTGGGGTCAAAAAAAAAGGGTCACAGAAGTGGTGTGGCGTGGTGTGGGGGGGGGGGGGGGGTTGTCCGCCAACGTCTCCCAGAGGGGAAAAAACCGGGAAGTGTAAAAAAGAAAGCAACACTAAGAAAAGAAAAACAGACCAGCCAACGTAGCAAAGTGTTTAAAAATGTCA
>Ga0179593_1627292_pt1 | contig 11934 bp, 12 predicted proteins | sample CZODoug2_1_08_16_FD_185931 | JGI IMG/M metagenome (GOLD analysis project Ga0179593, IMG submission 185931) | Vadose zone soil fungal communities from Angelo Coast Range Reserve, California, USA - CZODoug2_1_08_16fungal (PacBio error correction) | ecosystem: Environmental > Terrestrial > Soil >...
AAAACGAAACAGTGGCACCGAACGGGCCTACGAGGGGTCTCCGAAAAAAAGGGAAGGGCAGGACTTTGAAAGGAAAAACAGTAACAGCATCTCTTCTGCTGTCTCGCTGAAGGAAAAAAACAGGGGGGGCATCAAAAAGAGCTCGATAAAGAGCGAGGGGACGCAAAGAAGGGAAATCGGAAAGGAAAGGAAGATTTTAACAAACCGGGTGTGACAAAAATTGATGTGTAAGGAAAAAACCGGCTGGAAAGCGTATCATGAGGGGGGGGAAAAGAAAAAGAGATGAGCGAACACTGGCCGTCGCAAAGGGAAAGACACAGGGCACCCTGCCGCCTGGCAGGCAAATGATCATCGTCCCGCTTTCGTCAAGGGGACGGGCGCTCCAGCCCGCCAAAGGGGGAACCACACAGAGTGCTGCGGCAGCGCCTCATCAAGGGGTGGCCAATTCGTGGTTTCCAGCCCCGAGGAAAGGTATGCCTCCGACGACGGAAAAAAGGGAAAGGGGTCGTAGCAGATGCTGCTGGTCAAATTGGGAACCCGTGAAGGGCTTGCTCGATGCGGTCAACCGGGCTGCTTGACCCCAGATACAGGCCGATCCTGTATCGCGCCGGTTAGGGTTTTGTTCAGGAGTCGGAAGTCTGAGTCGCTGAGCTTCGTCAGTCAACGACGCGGGCCACTGCCAAGGGAGTCCTGGTTTACGCTATCGGAAATCAGTACGCTCAATGGGCCTGGCGGCCGAACGCCAAACCCCGGGAAGCTCCAAACGTGCGGCCGGAAAGAGAACTTGGCGGGGTGGGATAAAAAGGATCAGGAAAGGGAATTCTGAAAAGGGCCATCTACGATGAAAAAAAAAAAACTAGGGAGCCATATAGCGACAGTGGCATACTCAGGAGCAACAAGAAAAGCACGGGTGTTTCAACCTACTCATACTTGGAAAGGGAAGGCATGGAAAACATTTAGCAGAAAATTTTTTGGGCATGGAACGCGCACAGTCAGAAAGAGAAGGAGAGTTTCAAGACCGTAAGGGGGGGAAATCTGTCAGGGAAGGAAGCTCAATTTTACATTTCACGAGCCATCTCAGGACTCTCACGATGGCGGAAATCAACCAGTCGAAGGGGGGTGGGAACAGAAGGGAAGGGGCCTCAAGTCATCCTTAACAAAGGAAATGCTCGCGTGGGATAAGGTGAGGACGGTCTGGGATCCGGGGGAGATAGTCACGTAGGAGCCACCGGTTTGGTAGTCATAGGGGCGAGAAAGGCCGCGGCCGGTTAAAGAAATAAGGGGCCAAATGGACTTTGTGGTAACATACAAGACCTCCCTTTTCTTCAGGGGAGGAGGGGCTCTTTGGTGCTGGCGTCATAAAACGGGCAGAAGGGGCGGGAGGCTACGCAGTTAAGGCGATAGTGTATCAGGCGGGGAGTCACATCCACTGAAAGAAAAGCGAACAAGGGAAAGTGTCCAGGAAAGAGACCCGCAGAGTAAACGAGAACGGGACGCAAGAAAACAAGGGGAGGGGGCAGAGAAAAAGATTGCTGCAGGGGTAGCTGCCGCCGAATTCTCGTCTACGAACTAAAACAAGGGGGAAAGGGGTCGAAGTCTCTCTAAAATCGAATTTGAAGGATGAAAAGCTGGAAGGGTGGGAGGGGGAGGGAGAAGATTGCGAAAAAAATCTCGCCGGCTACATGAAAACCGCGATGACTAGCTAAAGGGGGGAGTGGGGGAGGGGAAAGAACCAGAGAAAGGGTGATGAGGAATAAAAGACAAAAACACAAAGGAGAAAAAAGGAGAGGGGACACTTGACCAAATCACGAAAAAAGAATTCACGCAGAGGTCATCAAGAGGCCGCGCGTAATCGTAAAATGTGGGGAGAAGAAGGAGGAGAACTTTCGCCCAAAAAAGGAAAAGCCAAAGAAAGGCGGAATGAGACAGAAAATTCGATGCCCTAAGAGGTCACGTGAAACGCGAGGGACCGGATAAGATAAATGCTATCGAAGCGGGAAGAACAGGGGGGAAGAAAAAGGTCAGGGTAGGTGATCTCAAAAAAAAATTGGACTGGCTCCCCCGGGAAGACTTCGAAAGAGCCGATCGCGGAAAACAGAAAGGTCCACTCAGAGGAAAAGGTGAAAAAAATGCGCGATCCAATCAAAGTTTCACAGCGCCTTCACCCAACAACAACAAGAAGGAATGGCAGGACGAATAACATACGTAATAAATAAAAACAGCTAAACTGGTTTTTTTAAGTCCAAATTAAGGGACCAAAAAGAAATAAAAAACAACAGGATAAAGGGGCAGCAAAAGGAAAAATCAAAAAAAAAAGGGGGAGTTGCAAAGAAGTTACGGGATCAGAAAGGGGACGGTAAAAGGAAAGAATACACCTAGACCCCAGCCGGAGCCATGGAGTTAAAAAAGGGGCTGAACGCAGTGGGAAATTGCCTGAAAGTGAAAAACCACCGACGTGAAAAATTTAAACAACAGCTGGGGGTCATGTCGATGGGAAAAAGCGTGAATATAAGAAGGTGTACAGATAATCAAAAACGAAAAACGGATGGGGAGCCCGGGGGGGGAACATCTTCAGGAGGAGACGTCCCATATCAAACGGGGGGACGCGAAATGTTCATAAAATTGAGGAAAGAGGGAAAGTCTGACGAGGAAGAACGCACGGGGGAAAAAAAAAAGGAAATAAATACAAAAAGAAAAACGTTCGGATAAAAGTTTTTTGGGAACGAATCCGTCGACCCCTTAAAAGGGGAGGGACAAGTGAAAAACAGCCTCCGATACCGACAGAAGGAACAGGAAAAAGGAAGTTGGCGAGATCGTCAGCACTCAAAATTGGAAGTCGATGAATCCAGAAAGAAAAAAATAAGGGGACAAAAGGCTTAAGATGGGGACCAAGAAAACCCGATTGAGGGGAAGAATTGGCAAAGATCGAAGCGGAAGAGATAAGACTGTCATGAAAAGGACCTGAAACAACAAACGACGAGAAACCTAAGGGAGCAGGTGCGGGAAAAGGGGCACAAGGTGGAAAGCCATCTCAAACCGTTCACAGACTCCACCCAGCAATACAGCGAAAAAAGTAAAAATGGGGGTGAACTCTTCGTCATACCAAAAAAGGGCAGGACGAGGGCAAAGATTAAGGGAACACCGCGCGCTTGCCGAAATCGGGGAAGGAACTGCGCATGAAGATGGCGCTGAGCTACGGCCACGCGGAGAGACATCTCAGCGACAACTTGTGGGATCAAGTTCCCTGAACAACAGCAGCACGCCAGCACATGTTCGATCTATAGGGACTCAAACAAGAAAAAAGACAGAGAAATGGGTTAGCTCGTAAAGAACGAAAGCGCTCGTGTCCCCCGTCGGAGAGGTTCAAACGCAATGCTTGAAGAAAAAACCACAAACCCGTCTTTTGCAATCTAACAAGGGCAAAGGGAGGGGACTCGCACCCCACCAGAAGAACCGGAGAACTGAGGTGAACTTCGAGGAAACTCGAAAAGGGGAACGTCTCGTCAGGAAAAAAAAGGGGGATAAAGTCCCGAGACAAGTGACTGCTTCCACTATGGAAAATGCTGTCTCTCTCCGAGGCGAGGACCCAGGAGAAAAAAATGCCGGACGGTCCGACCACCCCAACGCCTTAAATGGACCCGTAAAGCGAATCACCGGTGGGAAGAAAGGATCGGGAAATAAGGACCGGGAACTTATCGCAAAAAAGGTAAACCAGGGCCTAATAATCGAAGGCACGGGGACAGGGAGAAGCGCCCGCTCATTCAATATTGCTGCCGCTGAAAAGACAATCTTTTCACCGGCGTAGGAAGGCGAACAGGAGAAAGGCCCAACTCTTAAGAGCCTCTCAGGTAAGTCCTCGGGGGGCCTGGGCATGGTTCATTGCGCTAAGGGTTTGGAAGCCGGTTGCGCGTGAAAAGGGGGGGCGAAGCGGGGGACTCCGCCACCCACTAAAAAAACCAGGCCTTCCCCAGAGATAAAAAAAAAAGGGGGAGGAAAAAGCAGACTGTAAGGGGGGGGTAAAGCCTGGAGAAGTGGATTCTGGCTGCCTGGCAAGAGCCACCCGAATCGCAATGAAAAACAGAAAAGGAACCCGGACGGACCTACGTTTTGTTAGAGAAGGGGGAAGGGGGAGAAGAAATGTCATGTCGAGCCATACCGGGGCCTGGAAGTCCCTAGGCCAGGATGATAATCGCAACAAGAAGCAAGGCTCTGGCCGGCCCTGTGATAGAAGAGGCCCCTGTGGAAACAGGTGTGGCAATCAGGGCTCAACTGATTACGGGAGCCAAGAAAGGTGTGATCGCGTGGAACGAAATCAGTTGTGGGAAACGAAGAGTTCGTTGACGCCTCGGGGAAACGACACGCCAAGCGGCGGCCGCCTACAGCGACGAGCCGATTCAACTTGATCTTTTGGGGGTAAAAGGTCCCGTAGCCTCGGCGTTTACCCGTAAAAAAAATACCGAAGATCGTGATGGACAGGGCTCGCTGACAAGAAACAGTACTGTGGCGACAAAATCGTGTCAAAAGTTTCGGCAGAAAACTTTTGAACCAGAAGAGAAGGACACCCGGGGCCAAGCGTTGCTCAACGGACGCGCAGGGAAAAAACCAGGAGAGAGAAGGTGCAGGAGCAGTCCCGCGCATTCTCGGCTCCTGCTGCATCCCCTAATGCGCTGCTGCATGCCTGCGATCAAATTCCCACGGGTCTGGTTAAGGCGGACCCGACGTCGCGACAGCCAATGGCCGCTACCCACTGCGAAACGGCGGCCTTTCCCCACCTGTCCTGCCCGGACCAGGTATGCCGACCATTTTCAAATGTCGCAGCCGGGCTGCTGGATTTTTGAATGAGAGGAAAAGGAAAGGTGCTGCGGGCGGTGGCAACCTGCAGAAATTGCCTTAGCCCAGAAAGAGCCCTTGGTCGGGCATGAGGGTGGGGGACGTCGAGAACTGGTTGAGGGATGCGAAAGGGCACGATCGCAATGAATTTTGAAAAAGAAGTCAATCGGCCTCTGGCCACACAACTGGAAACCCTTAGGAATGAAGGAGCTATGGGGGGGGGGTCGGCCCTACTCTGGCAGAAGGGCGCGCGCAAAAAATTCTGGTCCTTCGCTCAAACACAGGAAGTCTCCTGAAACTGTTCAGAAGGATGAATCGAGGGAAAGGAAATCATTGACTAGCAAAAAAACATTGAGCCCATAATAGGAAAAAAATTCCAACGGGACCGCGTCTGGGGCCATCTCGGCAACAAGCAAAGGCTATGCATATAAAACGTCAATATTCGACAATTGTGAAAGAGCATAACGTCTTTATCATGTACGCGCACAGTAACAAAACCATCGGAAGAGCTGCAACCCAGGCCAGCGTCCTTGCAGGAGAAAGAGCCTAAATTAAAATGGAACGCGCGAGTCTTCCGGACATCCAAAGACGACAGACCTTCCACGGCAGTCACGATGCTAATAAGTCTCCTGTCGAGTGGGGGAGTACAAAATTTTTGCGGAGCAGGAGGACTCCCGCACTGGCTACGGCGTGGAACCTGAGAGGTGGTCAGGACGGGAACTTTTGTCGGATATTTCGATCAAAACAAAAGCAAGAGTTTGGGGGGTGTCATCCCGCAAGGAAGGGTTCCGCACATCGCCTGTTCCTGCTGACTGGGGGCACAAAACACCCCGACTGGGTTCGGCCGGGGCGGGTCGCGGGAAGTGTGCTCTTACCTCTGCACTTGGCCGGGGCGGCGGGGGCAGCGTAGTCAGCTTTGGGGGGCGGCGGAACTGGGGAGGCACAGTTCCGGAGAGGGCGAAGGAAAAAATGTCCCGGACCTTCTATCTATGAAACTAAGAAGCTAGCAGACAAAGGGACAGGGGCGTAAATGATCCTCGTCTTGGGTAGGGAGAGGCCGAAAGGGTCTCGGGAAGAAAGACATGGACGACGAAGTGGTCTACTGACGCTAGATTAATTAGCCTTTTCAGGGTGAGTTCTATTAGGTGCAACAAGAACCGCGACACTGCCATGACCCGGATCGCACGGGAAGATCGGAGTGATGAACTGAAAGAGGTGAGCGAGTGCTGGTGTGGCGATGAAGCTCGTCGGTAAACACCAAAAGAGAATATATCTGCCACTAAGATGGGAAAAGACTATACGACAAACAAAGACGCCGACGATTATCACACCAATATGCCCGCGATACTCCCCGGTCTGGATCCCGCAGGAGAAGAGAAATACCAAAAAAAGCCGCAAGCCTCTCAGAGGACGATATCCCTATCTAGTCTCACTTCGGCTGCTCTGCCGTAGACGAGAACTTCTATGAATCGCATCCCCATGGGGCCGCCGCAACGTCTGATAACCCAAATGCTTGCGCGATCGTCGTGGAAGGCATTCAGGGACACTAATCCACGTGTGTCGAAGAGAGGAAGTGGAGCTGTTGAAGCCCACCACTCGCGATGAATCGAATCCACGCCGACTTCCAAGGACCCGTCAGATAGCAACAAATTTCAAAGGCCCCGCGAAGAACAAACACGGATCGCGGGTTTTGGTTGTTTCGTCCCATCCGGCCCCGGTACACGCGCGTCCCTCGCTCAGCAATCCTCAACACGAGGAACTTCATCTGTGGAGTCTACCTACATCTGTCCTGCACCTCGATCGCAAGACCATGGGCGTCCGTCGAAAAAGCCGATAAATTTCCCTTTATTCTTCTTCCACAAACACTCGAAGGAAAAGGAGGAGGCAGAGGGGGACGTGGGAGGCATGTTCGAATGGAGGGGTAGATCGCGCGAGTGACCACTCCCACAGTTCAAAACACCCCCGCAAATCGCTGTAGGCCTCCCAGGGGTGGTGAAAGGAACTCGATATGAGTCCGACTGTGGAGGGAATCAAGAACGTTTGGAGGCAATTCATCAAATCGAATTCTGTAAAGGGGGAGACCACCGCCGCGCAGCGTAGAGGGGTGCGCCGATATGCCACGCAGGTCGGGAAAGCGGAATAGAATAGTGTTTGGAGCTTGTGCAAGTTCCCTTCGCAAGAGGGACCCACCCGCCGCCAAAGGGATGGAGAATTCCAGATGTCTGACTCCAGAGTGCGCTCTCTGCATCTCGCGTCGTTGCGCGTCGAGAAATGCCAGATAGTCTCAGGAAACACGTTCCGGGAACAGCAGGATTTTACAGGCCGCTTCCGCGGAATGGGCAATAGGGGCAGTTCCAGCGAAAAACTGTCCACGGTCGACTGCCCGTGAACCAAACAAAAGAACCACGGAAGAGAAAAACAATTTCTGCGGAAAAGGCCAGGTCACGCCCCATGAGCAAGGCGTGCACGAGGAAAAAAAATGGACCCAGAATCCCGCGGACGACGAGAAAAAATGAAAGGGGAGACTCTGAATTATCCTACAGCTGGGGAAAAAGGAGGGATGGTTCACCGACGGGGCGCTTGCCTGCAGCGCTGGCGAGGAGCAGGACGGCGTTCGGGGACGCACATGACAGCAAAAAGGTCGATCGAACGATTATTCAGCATGGAAAAAGGGAATGGTGGAGCCAGTGGAAATAATAAAACCAGAAGCAGGGTGTTCTCACGTGCACCCTCAAGCCTGGGGTGGGTGGCCAGCTCTGTTCCTGGCCCCGAACAGAAGAGCCGCCAAGCGGAGACCGAAGAGAAGTCCCGCCTGCTGGAAGGCACATCGGACTCGAATCGGGCTATCCTGAATCCATGCATCGCTAACGAAGTCATCCTCAAGAAAGGGCCAGCAGAACCGATAAGATGTGAGGGACGGTAATTAGATCAAGAAACTGGGAGAGGAAAAATAGACCACTAATAACAGGGGGCTCGCCACTGGAAGTGAAAATGTCGCTTCTTCTCCCTCTTGGCGTGTCCGGACGCCACCAAGTCCAGGAAAAGGCGGAAAAAAATACAGTTAGCGACAGAAAAAACCCAGTTAAATGTCTTGCAAAACAGGCGAGCACCAGGTGGGAATCTTAAGTTCCGACGTCAATCAGGTCTTGGGCACCGGATAGCCAACAGTCAAAAGGGGCAGGGAGCCGAATAAGAGGAAGGCCAGCACCGTGCTACAGGCTGCGCAGGACAAAGCTCCAGGATTTGAAGAGGGTCGGGCATCTAAGAACCGAAAACGCAACGGCGAGCAAAAAGGGACGAGGGGAACGAGGGGTTAACCGTGGGGAAGGGGGGTGGGGGGGGATTCCTGGGGGGAGGACGGTTAAAGACGGGACTCCTGGGCATTCCTCACTCTCAACTTTGTTCACAAACCCGGAAAGAAGGAGAATCAAACCAACCGGGGAAGGAGGAAAAAAAAGAAGGGGGGAGTTTTGTGACAACCGTGAGTAGGAAAAATTCGCAAATTGCCTCTGCACCGGGGGGTGCAAGTAGGTCTCAATTAACAACTGCAATGTCCCACGGTCAGGCGCGAAAGGGTTGCTCAACGTCGGGGGGACTTGAAAGGGAGAATGAAAAAAAGGTCTTTAAGAATATAGGAGAATCGCAAAAAGGCAAGGAGACTGGCGCAGAATAGTGCGGTTATTCTTATCGCCCGTGGAACCGGTTGAGAGAAGGCAGAAATGACCTGATTACGACCGGAAGAAAGACCCTGGTGATCGAGTGAAGGGGACAAGCAACATTTGTGACACCGACAGTAGTAAGTGGGAACCTGCTTGGTCCACACCGCCAGGCGGGCGGAGCAAGGGAAAGACGGACATCACGCAAGTGACCACAGGGACACAATGGAAGACGGTTGGGATGGCAGACACACTTTTTGGACAGAAAAGCATCCTGATCGGTTCTTTCCGGAAAATTATCATCACAGTATTTGCGATCCGTCGCCAAACCCCACGCGATTCAGACTAGATGGCGGAAAAAGAAGGGGGCGAGGAGAAAAAGGGGGAGGGAGTTAAAGCAGGGACACGAACGCGGGAAGCACCTGAACCGAGCGGGGGGGGGAAAAAACCCGGAAGAATGGGTACATAGCGCGCGAAAATGACGGGCCTTCTGGGGAGGGGCAGCAGTCGAAAAAACGCTCGAGGAAGGACAGAAAATGCGATAAGCGTGCCGCGGGTCCTTGAGCAGCGCCGTCCAAGAACAGAGGGGGGGCGCAGGCGCAGATAGAATCAAGGGCTGGCATGCAGACCAAGGAGGGCCAGTCACTTTGTCCCCAAAAAAAGTCAGGACAGGAAGAGGGACCGAAAACGGATCTGCCCAAATGGAACCTGGTGGAGAATCATGGGGCCTTGACATTGTTTGGAAAAAAACCGAGGGAGGGAAGGGCCTCGGCGTCGCAACAAAAAAAAAGTGGGAGGGAGGCAAAAAAAGCGGGACCTTTTCTCCGGGCGTCCACGGTTAATGGGGGTTCAGGAAGTAGGAACAGGACTGATGACGCTGCAAAGAGAGGGGGGGGCTGCACCTGTGTCGAAGAAAATCTGGAAAAAGCAGACTGCCGAGTACATTACCTCCAAAACCAACCGAGGGGGGCGGATCATCGTACGCGACACCTATAGATGGTGAGGAACGATCCTGCAAAATCGGGAAGAAAGGCCACGCCGAGACTCCATAGAGCCCTTGGAGGCGGGGGAAGACTGGAAGGACTAGAATCTGAAGGGGGCGACTCTCGAAAAAAAAAAAGGTGCGAGCAGACTAATTCAACCACACGGGATAAATGGCAAATGTTCACTCCAAAAAGACAACCAGTAGTCATTAACCTAAGGAGGAAAAAAGGGTCTCATAGGATCAGTGAGGAAAAATTGGTGAAGACAGGATTAAAATGTCAAACGGACGCCATCCTGAGAAAAAAAAGGGGGAGATAAAGCTATGAGGGTAATCTTTCATAGAGGGAAAAATACACGCGCGCGAGAGTGGAAAAGCTTGGAAGGAGAACTAGACATTAAAGGACAAAAAAGACACGAGTGAAAACGAACAACGGGAGGGGGAAAGCAGCATAAAATGAAGACCAGGAATGCTAAACGAAAAGGGACCAAAACTGAGACGTGTACCTTGCGGCAGGACGGAGCTGGGTTGAGAAAGGGGGGGGGGAGAGGGAGAGTCAAAACAAAACTGAGAAAAACTTTGTTACATCAGGAAAAAAAAAGCGCACCGGACCGTGTTCCGTCTGTTTGGAAAGGAGGGGAACAGCAAAACGCCACGTGGGAGAAGAGGAGGTCTCTCGATTACTGGAGTTCATAAGGTTCGTAGTACCTGGGAAAAAGGAGGGAGGGGGCAGGGAGGCGGTTACAGGTATGAGGGGATCGCGACAAGGGTGGAGTAAAGGCCATGGACAGGAGAAGGAAAGAGGTGCCTTCCAAAAAAACGAAGACCAATACTCAGACCAAGGGACTGTGATGCAAACGGAGCATAGTTGCGGCGGCAAAATTGGGAGGGGGAAGCTCGATTCAGAGGGAGAAAGGGGAAAGAAAAGGGGGTGGTCTCCTTGCTCGAAGAAATCGTTTGATTCTATAAAGGAAAGGCAAGTGGCGGTATGGCGGACGCTTACAGCGAAGGAAATGCCATGACAACGACGGGGGAACGAGGCAATTCGCTTGAAGACTGGAAAAAAAGGAGTGATCTTGGGCGGACTGGGTCATAACACAAAAGGAGGAAGAGAGAAATCGGGAAAAAGTCAGGCTAGCTTCATCACCTAACACACACAGCACTCGCAAAGCACGGAGGGGGGAAAGTGCTCACTCAAAATGCTCGCAGAGGGGGAAGTCAGGGCATCCTTCAGAGACAACTCGAAAACACAAAAACCTCCCAAAAAAAAGCCAAGGATAAATAAGAAAAAAAGATTACCACTACAATATACCACTTCGCGCGAGAAGTCCGTAAGACAGAAACTCAGGAGCGGGGCATAACCGAAAAAAAGGGGAGTTATCTCGGGACGTGGTCTGCACAGAAAGAAGTCTGGGCCCAGTTACCTTTCGACTTTAAACGAAAAAAAGCATTGGGTTACGCCTATCCGTTGAAACCACGAAAAAGGAAGGGACCCATACAGAAGAAAGCGGACGCTGCCAAGGGGAAAAAGTCCAAGAAAAGGAAGACACCAAACGGAAGAAAAAAATGCTCACTAAAGAATACGAAGAGGGCGGTGGGGACTGTGAAAATTAAGCCCATGGGGGGAAAAAAACGAGGCGGGGGAAAACCAGACTCTTAAGTAAAGCAACTTATTAGAATCCTGCTGTGAGTGAGAGAAGCAAAAGGAACATCTTCAAGAAAATCTAAGTGGGGAAATGCCTGAAGAAAAGGGGGGACCGCATGAAAAGGAACCGCTGGTTAGTTCCTGAACCACTACGACTTTTATGTGAATCAGAAAGAAAAGGGGAATCTGAATAGGGTACGGAAAAGCGTAAATATCGAAGTTTCACCCAGATGAACAGAAAAAACCCAAAAAGGATAGAGGGGAAAACGGTTTTCAATAAAGGAGAGGCGTCGGAAACTGAAGGGAAACTTAACCAAAGCGTGGGGGGTAAACTTAAGGGGGTTTTGAAAAAAAGGCGAACCAGGGGAAGGAGCGGGCTAAGAAACTCGCCTATTTGGAAAAAAAGCCCGGATGACCAGAGCTGCACGGAAATTCTCCATCTAGGTAAAAAAGTTTGTGTACGGAGAGGGTAGACCCCCTGGGCTGACCCTCGATCATATTTCCCCAAAAGAAAAGGCTAGGGAGGGGACCGACCGCTGTAGACGGCAGAAGCCAAAACGGGGAAGAAGGTCAGCCAAAAAAAGTTGAAAAGGGTCATGGAAAAAGGACCAAACCATACCGGGCCGTTTAAGTAACTAACGAAAGAAAAATGGGCAACGAGAAAAGTAAGGGGAGGGAAAAAGGTGGTCAGATAGAGCGTTGGAGAAAAAAAGAAGGCGACGTCCAGGAAAAAAAAAAGAAAATGAGACAGAAGAAAGAAGGTCGTAAATCTTTGGAACAAGGGGAAAGGAGGCCCATCGAGCAAAACTTAAACTGTTGCA
>Ga0179593_1208777_pt1 | contig 11933 bp, 20 predicted proteins | sample CZODoug2_1_08_16_FD_185931 | JGI IMG/M metagenome (GOLD analysis project Ga0179593, IMG submission 185931) | Vadose zone soil fungal communities from Angelo Coast Range Reserve, California, USA - CZODoug2_1_08_16fungal (PacBio error correction) | ecosystem: Environmental > Terrestrial > Soil >...
GGGGAAAGATAGGATAGGGTTGGTAAAATTTTTTCGTAGGTAAATCTGTGTCGGGTGTAACAGAAACGGATTTCCAGAAAAACACTCTAAGGAGGCGTTGACCCGCCGCCCTTCCAAGGGGAAGGGGAGATGAAAAAATTAGTATCGGGGAGCACGGAGAAGATTGGAATTCAGGACCGAAAAGGCAGGGAAGGGGCATGAGAAAAAAAGGACGGTCGGAAGGGGGAGCCTCTCCCTACAAGTTCCTGTTAAGAAAAGGGGAAAAAGAACAAGGGAAAAAATATCCTGGGCAAGGAGGAGCAAGCGGAAATCGAGAGGTTCAAAAAGCACTTCTTGGAGAAGAAAAGAAGGAATCAAAATGAGGCAAATATGTCGGTTGAAAGGCGGGGGTACGGAAGTATCGAATCAACGAAGAAACAGGGAGAGCAGAAAGATGAAGAATAACCTTAAAAGTTAGGGGGAAGGGACTTGAAGTCCAAACCTGATGAGGAAGTTAAAGAGTAAGACGTCAAGGGGGTTATCCTTCATCTGGACTACGCGAAACGGAACCAATAAAAGGGAAAAAAGGAGAGGGTGTCGGCTAGCAGCCATTTTTTTAAGAATCAGGTGGGAAGGGAGAGGATTGCCAGGCAGGCACGAGGGTGTCAGAAGGGGGACAAGAAGCGGGAGAAACACTGAACTCTCGCTGCGCTTGAAGGAATAGGCAATTTGGGGTTCTCCAAAAAGACGACGGAAAATCCAGTATGTCAATTCTTTTTACAAAAATGGGGCAGCTTCGCGAAGAAATAGAAAAAGACCAAAATGTTAGAGAAAAAATAAAGAAAGAGCGGAATTTGGTCAAAAAAAAAAAAGAGGAGGGGGAAAAACGCCAACCGGGTTGTGAGGCAAACGCTTAAAAAAAACAACAAATGCTAAGTTTTCTTAGAGGCATAAGGACACGATACCGCGCATGCTCTAAGGGGAAGAAATGAAAGGAAATTGCACAGAGAAAAAAAGAGAACATATCTAGTCTGGGAAAGGGAATGGGGGGGAGGACTACCCTAAGGGACAACTGAAAAAGAGAAAGAAAGAAGAAGGGTGGTTGTCTGCAAAATGAAAGATGGGCAATCTTGGGAGAGGTTGTGCAAACCCCCGTCCCTTCGAGGGGAGATGAGACATTCCCGGGGTCAGAAACAGAAGCAAGAAGAAAAGAGAACTGCCGCTTGATCGGAGGAAGACAAATACCAAGCCAACAATCCAGGGGGAAAATCTTCAACTTACGGGACGGAAGAATTGTGTTTGGGGGGGGGGAGGGAAAAGAATACGATTTTCAGATTTCTTGGCCAGGAAAGGGCAAGCCTTAGACGTAAAGGATTAAGGGGAGAAACGTACACTCGCTGTTGCGCGGGTGGGAATGGCGGAAAAGTGCACGAAGAGACGGGCGGTGAGCCGGAGTCTTCCTGTTTTAGGTTGGGGAAGAGAGAAAAAATTGACCGATTCATAGAGAGACAGGGGGGGGGGACTGTGAGGGAAGAACAGGAAAGTGGGGAGGCCGATCTCCTTCTGGAGTTAAATGGCAGAACGTAAAAGAAAGGGAGGGGTGTCGCTTTATGATACAGAGGACGGGACGGCCTTTTCGTCGCATTCATAAAGCGGGCGTTCTCTTGGAGGAAAAAGGGGCCAAATATAAAAAAAGGTTTTTACATAAAGGACGTCTGGGGGAGGAGGGTCGGAAGAGAGGGGAGTGAATACTATTACGAACTGTGAGAAAGGGATTGGTAGAGCGAGGAGGTTCATTCGAAAGACGTTGGGAGGACGAGAAGTCAATACTTGAGGCCAAAAGACGCTACCACCCGCGAGCGAAGAGGGCGAGAAAAAAAAAAAGGAGCTCAGGGTCAACTCAAAGACCTTATTAAATACCTGGAGGGACGCAGAGGGTGCCCCCTTCGGACTCAAAAAACACTGTAGAACTGGCAAAGTGAAAAAGGGAGCGAAAAACGGATTTAAAAAGTCGGAGGATAAAGGGAAGAAGCCAAAAAAGCGCATATTCGAATTCAATCTTGGAAGGAAGAAGATACGCGTCAAAAAAAAAAAAAGAAGGGACCAAAAAGAGGGAATGAAGGTGTGGGAACGAATTCGGCAAAACACGGGGAGAGGGGGGAGCGGGTAACTTGCGCAGCACGGCAAGAAAAAACGAGAAAACATCTACTATACCCAGAAACTCTCTCTCAACCAAAAAAAAAAACTAGGGGGGCTTAAAAGGGAGAAGAAAGGAGGTAGAGAAGTCTCGCTTTTTCTATTTTTGCCGTGCTAAGAACACGCATAAGCAAGAGCGACAGTTTCAAAACAAGGCGAGCGGGCAAGAAATCGTCAACAGGGGGAAAAGGAACCCCAAACAGGCAATCCTTCATTTGAAGACAGGGGGGGAGAGATGGAGTTCTCCAGACGGGGTGTAAGAAAGGGCAAGAGAAGATGGCGCGGGGAAGGAAGAAAATGGTACCTTGGGTAGAAAACACGACGACTTTCGAAACAGAGACCCTCCAAGCGCGTGTCCCAAAAGAGGAAAGAAAAGGGGTGGGAAGAACGTAAGGAAACAAATCCAGAGTTCCGCTCGGATAAAGAAATGCAAAGAGGAGAAAACCGAAGAGGGATCCCCTTTTTTTCGCGCCGTTCTCGCAAAGGAGAGAGCGGAGAGAAACCAGGCGCGATTGACGGGAGGGAAAGAAAAGCGACAAAACATGGCAAACCTCAGGAAACAAGATCGCAAAGAAAACGTCAGAAAAAGGGGAAGAGGAGGAAAAAAAAGAATCGTGACTACAGAGAAAAGAAAGTGATTGGGTCCCAAGAGGAGAAGCCAAGACGGAAACTAAACGGAGTGGGGTTAATCAACGAGCCGAAACACGAGCAAGAAAACCGACGGAACGGACCAATCCCATAAGGGAAGTTTCAGTAAGGATGACCAGACATCCACAAGGGGGCTCACAAAAGAAGGACCTGCCCTATGAAAGGAAAAAGAGGAAGTCAACCTGGGACGTCCAAGGAAGGGGGAGGGGGGGAGAGAAAGCATGACGCGTAAACTGCGGAGAAAGGGAAAACAGCAAAAAGAAGAAACAGCGCAGCCAACAGAGCGAGGGAAGGTCCAACCGAAACATCCAGGTAACTGCCAGGCGCAAAATAATCGAACTTCTAACTTCCGGGCGAAAGGAGATAAGGCCAACCGAGCCGCTATTGAAATGCAAAAAAATCGCAGGAAAAAGTCAGTGGTACGATTCAACGGGGGGTGGGGGGTCAAGAAGTTTGCAAGAGGAACATGAACTATGCCACGGCAGGTTGCTAGGGGGAAAGAGCTGGGTGTGGTAGGAAGGTACAAGAGACGACAAAAGAGAAGCAGTTGAGCAAAAGAAGGAAAAAAAAGACAAAAGTCACCGAATGAAAAAATAGGAACAGAAAACAAAATGTCAAAAGGTGGCCAGTATGCTTTCGTTTGAAGAAGGGGGGAGAGGAGGTCAGGGGTTTTCAAAAAAAAATGGGACGAAGCTCGTTGGATTGTCCAGCTGTAATTGACTATAATTCAAATAGTGAGAGTAAAGAGCGGTAGAGGGTCATTGATTCTCTAAAGGGGACAGTAGAAAGGGGGAAGGACTTGCCAGAAAAAGCTCATCGTGGGGGAAGAAAAAAAGGCGGGCACGCACCAGAACGATGAGTATGTTTGCGGACGCAATAAACACCTGACTCAGGACTTGGGTATCTTAAAACCTAAACTTGGGGGGATTCTAGGAGAAAGGCCAAAAAAAACCTTTGGGGCAATATAAGGGAAAGACGGGGGATCTTCGTTGGAGGGTAAGAAAAAAGGTCAACCAAAATGGCAGGGACGCCTGACTGCCGAGGGAGCAAGTGGAGTCTGTTTAAGAAGACAGCGGGGGGCAAAACTCAAAACACGCGGGTCATAACTTTTCATACATGGCCCCTCCATCAAAAAGGGAGAGGGAACAAACCCAGGGCGAAGAGAAAAAAAAAACGTCACTTTTAAAAGTGAGGAAAAAGCGCGTAGCTCCCGGCGGGCTGGAGAAAACCCTCGCGGAAAGTAGACGCCGAAAGTCTGCATCGATAAGAGGAGAAAGGTGGGAAAGAACAAAACATCCTCCCTTCAGGGGCGGAGAAAAGGCGGGAGGAGAAAAGGGTCGGGAAGGGGATTCGAGAATTAACAAACCGAAAAAAAAAGTTTAGGGAGCACGACAGGAGGACCAATCGGGCGCAAGAAAGATTTTGGGTGAACTTTCTTGCCCATGCTCAGAAAGAGGACGTGCCCGGGAAAGGGGGAGGGCAAGAGAAAAATGGGTAAAAAAAAAGACTGGAGCACGGCAAGGGAAGACCGCGGGAGCGCTAGAAAAAGAAAGAACGCATGTGATTCCAGAGGAAGGAGGCAAGTTTCAGTTCCTAGAAAAACTGAGCCTCGCTAAAAAAAAAAACCGAGTCCCTAAGAAAAGCTAAAGAAAGGGAAGGCGGAGCGAGAGTCACAAAAGACGGAGAGGTGGAGGAAAAATGACTGTCCTTCGGGAAAGAAAAATCAGTGACGGAAGAAAAAAAAAGAAGAACCGACGGAAAGAAGAGTCCAAGAGAGAGAAACAACCACGAATATTGATGGTAAGTGGGAGGGCGGCCGAATTGGTATTTGTCCGTGTTGCGTTGTCAAAGTAAACTGCGGAAAATACCAAAAAAAAAAAACAGATGCCCAGTTTTAAGACAAAAAGACGAGAGATGCATTTTACTCTCCTGCCTGACAGAACTGAAGGGAGAAGAAATGGGGGTAACATGGTAGCCAGGGTCAGTTTCTCCTTACATAAACGACAAGCGGCTCCTGTACTCACCAGGCGAGAGGACTCCTTTAAGATAGAAACGAGGGAAAAATAAAAAAAGGGACACTTGCCCGGTCCGGCAATAAAAATGGGGAACAACCGGGATTTTTTCACCAAACAAAAAAGAGACCAAAATAAGGGTGAAAAAGAAATCAGGGACGGAAGGTAAAGCAGGGTGACAAAAAATCATTCTTCGAAAAGGAGAATCGAAGAAAGAAGGAGAGAAAAAAAAAATGCTGTCGGCGACGGAGAGAATCATAAAAAGTTCGAGAGACGGAAAGAGAACATAAGGGAGAGGATCTTTTCGAATCCAAGGAGAAGAATGAGAAAGGACAAAATAGGGAGCGGGGGGGGAAAGGGACCGGAGCAAACAAGGGATACTCGACGTATCACCAGACCGGAAAGAAAAAGTGAAAAAGTGAAAAAAAAATCGCCAGGAATTAAATTGAAGAGAAAAGGGGGTTATGGCGGCTCGGGGAAAATTTCACGCGACTCGAGGGGAGACGTGAAGAGGCTACGCGTATAACCCTGGGGGAAAGAGAGGAGAGCGACGGTCGAGGGGGGAAGGGGAGGGGGGGACATTTGGGTTTTAGACGACCGAGAAGGAAAATACACAGGAATGCAATGGCTTTAACTCGAAAAACAAAAAATGTGGGAAGGGAAAAAGTCTGCGAGAGAGTACACTAAAAAGCCAAAAATAAAAGAGGGGTGGGGGAAAATCGGGCCTACAGGTGACGGGGGGAAAGACACAACTCGTGGAAGAATAAAAAAACGCCCGCAGGGTGGAAAAATAAAGTCAGGGAGCTGTGTAGCTGCAGTCCCGCCCACTTCGAGGGGGAGTGTAAGGGGGTTAAAAGCGACAGGGGGGGCTCCTTCTCTAAGTAAGAGGCCAGGGGGAAGGAAAAGGATAATCCAGAGGAAAAAAAGAAAAGAGAGAGATGTAAACGATTTGGGGTAGCTACATAGGGAACAGACATATCCAAAGACTGAAAAAAGACAAAGGGCATAATTGTAACACATTGTGGTGTTATGGGGTAAAAGGGGAGGGGGGAGTGTGACTTGTTTCACTCTTGTGGAGGGTGCAGTCCCCCTGGTCCCTTTGCTTGTCTCCGCCTCATGGGAATGGAGAAACCGAAGCAAAAGCAAGATCAAAATCAAACATGAAAGTCATTTCATCTGGTGACAGGGGACGGGGCTGCAAGGAGTGGGTAAGGGGCGCAGGGTACTAACAAAAACCTGGTGGAGTAAACTGACGTCCAACGGTTGATATTGGGTGGGGGTGGGGGGAAAAAGAAAGGTATAGCGCGCCTAAGTAAACTATTTACATTGGAGGACAGAGAGGAGGAGATCTACTAGTACTGTAAAGGATTACACGCAGCGTTGGCGACGGTTAATGAGCGAAGAGCGGGGCAGGGAATGAGGCTTATGCCCTGTGGACTGTGGGTGGTACAGCCTACACGCAAAAAAGGGGGAAAAAAAAAGAATCCGAGCAAAGCTTTTCAGGGAGAGGAAAAGTAAAAGGTTGTGGTGCGCCGATCATCCGGCTGGTTAAGGCAATTACGTAGCGGAGGAACACGTGTGTGGGGTATTAAATCAGTGAATGAAACTTTCTTCAAGGATTGTCGAGGAGGACGGAGATAGCAGTAAGGACCAGAAAGATAGGATGTGAGTGAAAATTTGGAGAAAAGAAGAAGAGGTGGAAAGGACGTCTCGGCACGTGGGGACATAAGCGAGTGGAGTAGATCGAGGAAGGGCGGATAAAGGGGGAGGAAGCACGGGGTCAGATGAATTTGAGGGAGGACGATTGGTTGCCCTAGGTTTGCTCAGAGAGAGAGGAAAAAAAGGATAGGGAGAAAGCAGCTTTCACACCAGGAGAACGACGAAAAGAGGAAAAGGGAACGATGAGATGGTCATCGGGGGAGAATTGCCAAGGACTCGATTGGGGCACTGCCGGCAGAAAAAGTTGATAAAGGAGGGAAACTTACAAGAAAAGCAAAGTAGTTAAAAAAAACTAAAAGTAAGCGGCACGCGGGGACAAAAGGACGCATAGGAAGGCAAGGGGCCGCGAGAAGGTAAGGAAAACAAAAGCGAGAAACAGAATTGGGTGAGGTTGGGGTGACGAATTCGGCGGCCTGATAAAGGTAAGGTTAAGAGTAAGTGTAGCGTAAACTGGAGAGAGGATGAGCAAGAGCGAAAAAAAAAAAAAAAAAAAAGCAGACGATTGACCAATCCCGATCAAAAAAAAAAAAAGGCAACGGAGGAGAGGAAGTTAGTTGAAAAAAAAACCGGAGCGGGGTTTTTCTCGCTGGGGGCGATTGGGCCGGGGGAAGAAAAAAGCAAAAAAGCGAACTGAGGGGCTCTTTTGGTGAACACGGCCTGAAAAGGGCCGAAGAACACCCACAACCGAAAAAAAGAATTTGAGACAGGAGGGAGACCGTGGTGGGGTCTGGCGGTTCGACTAAGAGGGTCGCAAAGCGTCATGCGCTGTTTTCTTGCCAAGAACGCTTAGCCGTTGCGGGGAACATTAAACGCGAAATAAGTGAAAGCGAAAAATACATGACGACCGGATGGGGGGTTAAACTTCAGTTCAATCCCTCTTTTTGAGGAAAGGGGGGTTCTGGTCAACTGGAAGGGCACAAAGCGTAACGGGGGCAAGAAGAAAGACCGAAAATCGACAAACGGCCCGGGGCCGCCGTTCTCGGACCGATAAAGACGGCGCGTGGAAACAGGCTAGGAGTTTGGGAGGCAGAAAAAGAATCTCACCTAGCACACCTGAAAAAAAAGGAGAAGAAAACTTCACGTCAAACAAGTCGAAAAGGGCGAAATAGCGAGCGAGCCCCCGTCCAGGGCGACATCTACGACAATCCCTGCTTTAAATTCACCAAGGGGGGAAAGCAACAGTACAAACCGACTGCTTTTGTCGCCAAAAAAGAGAAAAGAAAAAACAGGTCCAAACAAGACGGCTAATAAAGGTACAGAGGAGCCAGTCATGAACGAGGACAGGAAAACCTCCACAAACGCAAGTGCCTACCGCCAGCGCAGTACGCTTCAACGAGAAAAAGAGGACGAAAACAAAAAGTCGGAGCGCGCAAAAAAAAAAAGCGCGGAAAACGTGTGGCGAGGAGAAAAACAAACCAAAGGAAAAAACGATAACATAAGCTCAGGGCGCGCAGTAGAAAGTAAAGTAGCCCACATCCGCGAAGGAAGGAAGAAAGAAAAAGACGAATCTAAATGCTCAAATACGGACAAGAACCACAAGGATGAAAGCGGCAATAAAAAAAAAAGAAGAGCCGAGAGGGGTTCAACCGTGCGCGGGAAAGGGTCAGCTCGCCTGACAACCACTAGCCATGATGTCAAGGTGGGGGATAGGGGAAATTCAAAGTGATGAAAATTTGGAAAAAGGAGGGGGAGAAAGGCTAATGTTACAGGGGGAGAAAAAGATCAAAAAGGTCCCCCCTCAAAATAAAATACAAAGGAATACCAACACAATGGAAAGTCCGTTATGCGGTCTCGTGGGAAGAGGGGGAAAGGCATGTAAAAAGAAGTGACAGTCAGAAAAAGAGGGGAACGCCTATTCTTGAGGGGGTGGCAAAGCTGGGGAGGAAGAGGAGGCAAGACAACAGCGAGTCGCTTGGATTAAGGGAAGACAAGTCGCAGTGTGGGGGGTCGGGACTAAAGGGAGAAAAAAAGTCGGTTCCGACAAAAAAGTCTTGAGAAAAAAAAAGATACTGGACGTGGAGGGAAACAATCAACGCGATTGGAGCGGGCCAAGACTCACATGGAGGAGGAGAACGGAGAAGAGCACCAAAAAAAAAGTTTGGAGAGGAAAAACAGAAATGGGGTCATCAGGGGGGAGGTGCTAAGTCGGAGGGGAAAACCAAGCCGTAATTAACGGGCAGAAGCAAAAGCAACGGGTAGTCATCGTAAAGGTTGTATAGAAGAGGTGGGAAGAGGGGGGGGCACACAGAGAGGGGAGAAGGGGCAAATATCACAAAGCGCCATCACTACAAACGGAGAGGTCAAAACACAAAACGCTCTGCGAGTAAAAAAAAAAGCTTCTTTCACTTTGATGGTGGTGAGGAAGGGGAGACCGCGGAAGAGGGCCATGCGGAGGAGGGAAAGGAAGAAGGGCTGCATCTCATCGAAAACCAAACAAAAGCACTCTCCCTTCCAGGGAGGGAGGAATAGAGTTGCTCTAAGATAGTTGGGCGGCTGGCTTCGCCAGAAGGGATGGAAAGGAAAAGGGGAAGAAGGAAAAAAGTTTAAGACAAAGGGAAAAACAATTGTTCTCAGAAGACTTTGCGAATACAAAGATTTGAAGAAGGCTGCAAAAAAAAAAGGCTCGAAAAATATGGGACGAGGGCAAAGGGAGAGCTTTTGGGCGACTGTAAAAGAATTTTCCAAAAGGACTGCGGCACGAAGGGGTGACCCGCGGGAGCGCTACAAGGCACGGCGACACCGCGGTTATAGAAAGGGGCCGCCGCTAAGCCGTAGCTGGGGAAAAGAGAAAAAAATCAAGACTCGACCCGCTTCAACCAAGGGGGAAAGAGAAAAAAATAAAGGGGCGGCGAAAGGGGGAAAAAAAAGAAGTAGAGGGGGGGATGAAAAAAGACGGCCTGAGGAAAGCCCCGTTAACCTTAAAAAAAAGGGGAAAAACAAAACGACGGCCCTAATCTGGAAAGAGAGAGAAACAACAAAAAAGAGTGGTAAAAATAGATTGTGAAGAGAGGGCCGGAGGGGGGATGTGCCGGGATGATTGAAGGGGGGGGGCAAAGGGAGGTTCCGCGGGCCGCAGTTTAAATCAAAACAAAGAAAAGGAGCGTGGCCTCGTCGCCGCCCGAAACAAAAGGGGAGAAAAGGGGACGTGTCGGTCTATTGGGGAAAGTATCTCAGGAAAGCCTGTTAAACAGGATAAAAAACGTCAGCGCGTGTCAGGGGAAAAAAAAAAAAAGTGGGGCGGTTCAGACCGTTGCCGAACGCGGTAGAACCCTGGCCATGACAAGAAATCCTTTAGAACCGATGCCCCGCCCCAAAGATCCGTTTGGAGGAAGAGGAGATGGAGGAAAGGGGGTGAAACAGGTAAATCCTCGGTCAGCTAAAAAGGGACGGAAAAGGAAGTAAATTGACATGTTCCCGAGGGGGAGAGGGAATCCAGCCGCCATCTTGTGACGAAAGTATGAGATAGACCGAGGTATAGGAGATTTGTTCGTGCAGAAAAGGGAGAAAAAAGAGGAATATGAATACGTTCCGGACTGAAGAAAAGAAGGATTGGTTTCCGAAGAAAAAAAAAAAAAAAAAAAAAAGAAAGCGGTGAGACTCGACGATAAACTACTTGAAATTATAGTTGTTGAGGGGGGAGAGGGATCCAGGGGGTGAAAGAGAGGGGAAGAAAGGGTGCCATGTAGGATATGACAAGGAGAGAATCGGGGGGGTGGAAGGAAAACCCTACTCGGGAGAAAGAACCTTGGAGAGAGAAATTTCTCTTCTTCATTCAGGAGAAAGGGGGAGGAGACTGCCCTGGAGATTATACCATGATGTGAGGGGAAAAAAAAAGGTTGATTCAGAGGAGGGCCGGAAGAAAAGTAAGCCAAGTGGAGGCGGCACTCGAAAAAAGCCTATAGGGGGTAATGGTTGTACCAACCCAGAAGCATCTTCTGGTTGACGAAAGAAGGGGGAAGACTTCTTTCTGGTGGGAGGACAATAAAACCAATCTGAGGGTTTCTTGAGCATAAGTACAACAAAAAGGGGAGAAGGAAGAGGTAATTGATTCCGAGAGGCAAAAAAAATCAAGAGCGAAGACTTGAGACAACGACGGGGGGAGGCACACTACTTTGACAGCCGAAAGAAAAGAGGAAAAAAAGAAAAAATAAAGACGTGGAAGGGGGTCTTTGGGAAAGGGGAAAAAGTTGACAAGGCGGCACTCTGTGAGAGTTTTAAAAAATTTAACTGAACTTGCTCCGGGGACGCTTCTTTCATCAGCCATAAGGCCCTACCAGAAAGGAGAAAAGAAGCTCATGGCAGCGTGCAGTTCAGCTGCAAAAAAGGGAAAAGAAAAAGAAAGAAGAAGGACTAAATGATTGTGTTTGGGGCAGTTAACGCAGGAAGAAGGGTTGTGGGCCTATTTCTTGACCAAGGAGGAAATTACGACGTAGGAACTTCGAATGGCGCCCGACGTAAACGATTAGTGTTCGACTTTGGTTAATTGGGGGCGAAATACGAAGATAGGGAGATTAGCGAAAAGTGGAATGGGGGGAGGTTTTACAACAACGCAAAAAGGGGAAGAGAAGATTAGAGCACCGCGTTCGGGGAAGGAAAAGAAAGGGTTCGGGAAGATCTCAGAGAGAAGTGCAAAGTAATCCGCGTGCGATAGACCAGTGTTAGGATGTTTCATAGTTAAACTGGCTTTCCAAGGGCCGGGGGGGAGAAGGAAGGAATAGAGGAAGAACGGAAGAGACAGGGCTTTCTCTTTGGAAAAAGAAGGGGGGGGACATGGCCTGACTCAAAGGGGGGGGGACAGAAATAGGGAGGTTGCGTTATTAAAAAACGAGTTAAAAAAAGCGTCCGAAGGGGGACGAAATTGCGGTTTTTGTCGAGCAGTATTGGTTCAACTGAGGGGGGGGAGAAGGTTCAGAGGGTGGAGGTAATGAAAAAGAAAAAGGGGAAAGGGAGGTCGCGAGAAAAAAAAGAGGCAAGAGAAAAGGTCAAAAAGGGATGGCGAGTCTAGGGGAAAGAGAGCAATACCTGAGGAAAAGCGACGAGGTGTGCTTCGTCCGCAAAAAAGGGAAAGACCAGCTTAAAACTCGATGTAGCGGCTACCTTATTTCGACCTGTTAAGAAAAAAGGTAGGAGCGCGCGAAAAAAATATTATAATGCAAAACAGGGGAAAGGGGGCGATAATTTTGGAAAAGATGTAAAGTGCAAAAATTATTATACTCAGAAAAAAAAGGAAAGGACCAGAAAAAATGGTGGCCTGGGGGGGGGGTGTGTTAATGAAAAGTAGGAAAAGGAGCCGTTTTAAAAAAGCCGGGAGAAATGAAGGGGAATTGCGGGCAAACGATAGCTAACAACACAAACTGTACGGGAAAAAACCCAGGAGGG
>Ga0179593_1299487_pt1 | contig 11933 bp, 20 predicted proteins | sample CZODoug2_1_08_16_FD_185931 | JGI IMG/M metagenome (GOLD analysis project Ga0179593, IMG submission 185931) | Vadose zone soil fungal communities from Angelo Coast Range Reserve, California, USA - CZODoug2_1_08_16fungal (PacBio error correction) | ecosystem: Environmental > Terrestrial > Soil >...
CCTTCCATAAGGGAGGGTAAGAAGTGTAGCATAGGTTGGTTGTCCTAAGGGGCGAGACAGTCCCTTCCGGGTGTGCCAGCGCCCTTGAGCAGGGATGGTTGGCGGCCTGGAGCGCGGACCGGCAACATGGAGTTTGGGAGAAAGGGGAGGAAATGGGGCCCAACCAATCAAAAAGAGATGGGAAGGGGGGGGGGCATTCATAATGTGGGTCGGGGGGCAGCGTAAACCACCCCTTCAGGCGTTTGGGGGGGGGGTTACAATCGTTGGGGCCGACTATCAAAGAAAAGTTTGTCCGGTCACCCTGAGTCACGACGTTGGGGGTGGGGCGGGACTTCCCAATCACTCACCAGTTGCACGTTGCATCGAGACAAGATGTTGGCAACCCACAAAATGGGGGGAAAGGGGGAGAGGGGGAGGAGGAAAGGGGTGGAGAAAAGAAAGGAAAAAGAACAGAAGCGCGGGGATAAAATCCTTACTTTCATCAGGAAAAGAGAGTCGAGCAAACCTTGCCACCCCCAAGGAGGAAAAGCAAAGTTTGTTTCGGTGGAAAAGTACGAAACGTCACTCAAACAAGTGTCAAAACCACGAGAGATGGTAGGGCCAATCAACTCCCCCCCTATACCCCCGCGGTCCACAAACCTTGCCTCCGGTCAAAAAAAGATGGCAGCAGTCACAAAAACACGGAACACAGGAGAGAAATAAAGGGGAATGCCACCTTCATGCCACCAGAATCTGCCTCTGAATCGGGAAGAGATCCGTCTCCCTCCATCCATGGGGGGGGAAGGAATTCCAATCGAAAAGGAATTTGGTGCATACAGCGGTCAAGTTCAATCCCTAAACTCACACCGGGGTTCCTTAGGGCCATGAAGGTGACACTCAAAGCTGAGGATGGAAACTAGTAGGATGGCCAAAAAGGCGCCAAGAGAAAAAAGCAAATGCGCATTGTTTATCGAACCCCGAACGACGTGAAAAATGCGGTCTGGGAAAAAAGGTAATGGAGAGGTGAAAAGTGCCGAAGGAAGTCAATCGGCCTTATGTTGGTGTGTGTCAGGGGACAAGGGCCCCCGTCGAAAAGGGTGCGGTGAAAAGGGGATTTTCTGGGGGACCCTGTGTGTACTGTCAAAGAAACTTAAGGGGTGAAGGGTCAAAATCTGGGTGAAAAAAAAACCAATGCACGGGAGCAAAGACGGTTAAATTTTGTGTCAAGGGTTAGTGGTCCGGTTCCTGGGACGGGAAAAAAAACCGGTGTCCCGGACCAAAGAAGACGGAAACGACCGGACGGGGGGGAAAGAAGAACTTATGCCACCAAAACCTCCAGCCCTTTTATCGCTTGGAATTGGGTCTCCCCACGGATCCGGGGAAGAAATAGCAGGGGTTTCGATGATAAGAAGATAGCCGTTATTCATCGGGGCGTATATCCGTACTTGGAGGAAAGCAGAAATGCTACAGCGTCTGAAACTATGTATATTGCACCAGTAAGGGTACGTCTCCGTTTTTATAAGGAAGGGCATAGGGGGGGGGGGATTGTTAGCAACTGCAAAAGGGGTTGCACGAAGTTTGTTTTTTGGGTGTTAGAGAAGCCTGTTTGAGAGCTTTCTTGGTTTAGCGAGACTTGGAAAAATGTTGGGCTCAAAGCGACTCAAAAAAAAACAAAACTGGGAGAAAGTAAAAGTGAAAAAAAGATAGCTGAACAAAAAGCAAAAGTTACGCTTGCAAAAAATAATATGGGAGGAAAAAGACACTACCCTTAAATTGAGGTTGAAAATAAAACTACAGAGACTCGTGGCAACCTGTGGGGATTGAATAACCGGTTGTGAGGAGATCGAGGAGACGGTGGCATAAGTAAATCCAATCCGACGATCACGACAGAAGGAAAACATTCGAGTACCAAAAAGAGATTGCACACTCTACCTCTAAGGGACGAACGAAATGCCGAAGAAATAACGGGAAGTTGTAGGGTGTGGCAAGAAGGCTGTACCCGGGTCGGGACGTAGTACTGAGGGGGAACGATTTCTGGAAAGAGGAGTACAGGGGAAACTTATTCAAGCAGGGGAATCATCAAGGGAATTGGGGGGGGAAAAACACTTGGAAAAAAAACAGCGGGAGCAAAACTTCAGCGAAAATAGAGGGTGGGAAAAACTGACAGAAGGGGGGGAGGGGGGAAGGGATTGCACAAAAACAAAGTAACGCATAGTCGCCTACTAAATGGGGCGGGTACACACGAAAGAGGGGGGAAATCTTCGACCAGAGTAAGAAGAGGGAAGCGAAGAAAAATGCCTGGGTCACATGGTAACGGTGGAAGTTACGGGGATGTTGGGACCTTAGAAGTTATTAGGGAGTACGAGAAGTTGAAATGAAACAACCACTGAAAAGGGGGTTAGAAAAATTTGGACTGCCGAATCACATCCATGGAAAAGAATTACAGGGCCTGTTATGGTCTGAAGAAAAAAGCTTCACTAAAAAAAAGAAAAGGTTTAACGGGACTTGTGAAGGGGGTGCCATATACAATTTGGGGGTGCTCATGGATGCAAGGGTGTTAGTCGCCAAAGGCAAAGGGGGGGGGGTGACCTAGTCTACTTGTTAGAGGTGTGTAAAAAAAAAAAGTGAAATTTCTTCTCTCCGTGGGACAAAGGGTTGGGAGGAATATGACCAGAGGAGTTGGCAAAAAAATGGACAACGTGGGCACTCACTAAAGAACTGACATTTTGGAGGAAGGCTTAGAACGGAACAAAAGGAAGAAAAGCGGGAAAGGGAAACCCAGAAGGTTGGAGGGATACGTTAAAAGTCTACAACATGAATAGGAAAAAAAAAAAGGGTAGGGAAACCGATTAAAAAAAGGAAACATGCAAAGACAGGTTATTCGGGCAGTGGCCCCTGGAGGGAATGACACCTTTCAAGCAAGAAGAAGCAGGCAGTCCTGAAGTGACCGCGACGTAGTGGAATAACCGTAAAGCAAAGCTTTAAAGCGTTTGTTTAAAAAAAGATTTTTGGGGGTACCTGGAGGGAGGAGGCAGGAAAAAAATAGGGGGGGAAGTAGGAAAGCCAACTTGCGGGATGTCCTAGCAGAATTATCGGGGGAGGTAAAGTGGGATTGAAGCCTAGGAAGGTCGAAGGGGAGATTAGAAAAATCTAGTAGGGTCAGGAAAGCTTAAGGGGAACAAAAAAAGTACTAACAACTAGGGGGGGGACAGCGGGCGTTCGGGGGGTTAACCTCAAAAATAAACGGAAACAGCGGGGAGAGGAAGAGAGGACGGGAACAGGAGAGGAGAGTGGGGGGGGGGTAGGGGAGAGAGGGGGGAGTTCAGGGAGAGACAAAAAAAGGGAAGGCAGAAGAGGGATGAAAGGGAAGGGGGTGAAAATAAAGGGGGGGGGCATGGGAAAACCAACAGGGGGGGGGGGAGCCCAAAGAAAGGGGACAATTAATACATCAGCCGAAAGAACGAGAGGGTTTGGAAAAAAAGACGCAGGGCAAGGAAACCTAAGTGCAGAAAATGCGAGGAGGTGGTAAGGCCAGTCAATTTGGAAATACGGACTTAAGATGTTCAAAAAGTAGCGTGAAAACGGGGGTCCAAGCACAAAGGGTTTTACGCTGGAAAAACAAAGGATACTTGGTGGTGAAAAAAGGGGGGCAAACAAAAATACGACATCGGGTGTGGGGTGAAAAACAGGGGACGAGGCAGGTGTGGTCTTAGAAAGAATGCTCAGCACGACGGGTGTGGGGGGGATGACCGGGAAACATTGGGGAGGGGGTTGGGGCTGTCTGGATGGGAGGGGGAAAAACAGGCCGAAGGAAGGACAGGGTCTCCATGGCGCTCTGGGTGGTTAAAAAGATAGTGGGAGAATGTGACTTGGACCCCACGGAACATTAGTAACGGTTCGGTGCGAATCCCGACAGAGGGGGGGGGGGTCACTGGGTTACAAGGCATGTCACAAAGGGACGGGGAAGAAAAAACCGTGAAAAAAAAAGGCAACCAGAGGTCATTGTGAAAGTGGGCCCCGAATCGGTGGTGGGGGGGGGGGGGGACTCGGAAGGGGTGGAGGAGTGGGCAGGGGAGGGGCCGCCGAGAGGGGGGGATGGCTTTGGGGGTTTCGGAGGACTAGCAGGGGAGTAGAGGGACACAAAGACCCAGGGTTGTTCAAAGATCAGGGGGGGAGGAGGGTGGGGAACGATGGACTTCGGTAAAATATCGGTTTTTGAAAGCGGAGGTTCGGTCAGATCGTAAAGAAAGGGCGGAGGGAGGTGGGAAAATAAGGAGGGGGGGGTTGGGGGGGGGGTTGTGAGGGACTGTCTGAGTATCTTCAGGGCAGAAGAGACGGGTGTTGGTTAGGGATAAAATGACTATGACCATCAGACACACCCTCGATTAACACTTGTGCTAAAATCAAAGAAGGGAGGCAGATCGGGGGTGGCAAAAACGACAACGAAAAGGTGGTGTTGTGGGACTTAAACTGAGATTAAAAGGGGAATAAGAGTCTCTCTCAAATGAATTCCCGTGGATAAAAAAGCATCAAAAAGACTCGGCACAACTACTGTTTAAATGACAAGGAAACGTGTTCATTGTTAGGAAAAGAAAAACTGGGTCAAAATGGAGGGGCCCTCATGCCGCCGATAATAGGGCGGGGAAGACCCCAAGGTGTGGGGGGTTGGCATCAGGTTCCATGTGTTGGTGGGAATCTTAGGGGGATGACATTTTCCCAAAACAAAAGGTCAGTGACATAACGGAAATCACCTTAACTTGTACGTCAAAAGGGGGGTCAGGAAAAAGCATCCCTAATTAAGTCAATCTTTGGGGAAACGCTTGGAATTGAGAACTACAGACAAACCACATCTGGGGCCCCTTTGGTACAGGGGGAAGGTAAAAATCAGAAAAAAAAAAAAAAAACCCCACAAAGACATAACACGAAAACCAAAAAACAATTTTTTGGGGGTTGGGGAAAAGAGTGTTAAAGAAGGACGCAGGAAGGATAGAAGGCTTTTGGGAGGGGCAAAAAGCACTGGCAATAAACAAGGGGGCAAGGGTCATCACCAGTTCGGCGGGTTTTGGGAAAAAGCTGCAGCGTATAATGGGGCCGTGGGAAAAATGCCTTTTACGGGGGAAAAAGCACGAAGTCGTGGTTTCAACAAGGAAGTGTGCGGCATTGGCAACAGGGCAAGTGCGTAAAGCAAAGCAAAGAAAAATTGCAAGGAAAGAGGGGACAGATTGGCTAGGTTAAACCAAAAAGGAAAGGTCGGGTGGTCAGTGAGAAACGGGAAAAAGAAAAAACAAGGGGGGGGCACGATAAGAACAAAAAAGGCACGAAGGGAAGAAGGGGTTGAGCCAGTACACAAGTTGATTGTGGGCACGCCCATCCGCGAATGGGGGGGGGGAGTTTGTGGGGCGGAAGGAAGGGGGGGGATCTTGAAGCAGGTTAAGCGGGTCCACTGCAAACCAGGGAACAGACTAAAAAAGAAGGCGGGGAAAAAGAGTTTCTTCAGATAACAATGTCAGGGAAAGAAATATCACTCTCACTTGAGTTTTGGGGGGGGCCGTGGGGGGTTCGCAGGACAACGTGGTCACAGGAGAAAAGAACGTCAGAACCACAATGCAACCGACCGAAGTAACAAAATCACGACCCAGGGGGATTTCAAGTTTTCAAAGGAACATCCAAAAAGAAGCAAAAATAAAAAAAAAAACTAAAATGGGGGCAGGGAAGAACACAACGGTCAGGGTCCGAGCTGGCAAAAAAACAGAGAGGGACGTAAAGCCCTGGGACCGACGGGTGGGCTCGGGGGGTGGGGGGGTTCAAACATGGACACTACCAAGGGGGAACGCTGGGAGGAAATCCTGGGACCAGCCAGAGCGGGGGGGTTGGTCAAACTGAAAGGACAAAACGAAAAAGGAAACACTTTGCGCCAGTCCAGAGAAAAGGGGGGGAAATAGAGGTGGAAGACGAAATGCCTGGGATCCTGGGGAATTAAGGATCTCTCGTCAGTCACAAACAACAACCCTCTCCGCTGCCAAAAACCTTGGGGTGACGTTGATCAAATCCCAAAAAAAGTTTTACAAAAAACATCACGTTACTGGATCAATTTAGAAAACCTCAGCGAGGATCACTTAAAAAACTAGGCGGGGCCGGGTTGGGGAGCAAACCGAGCAACAAGGGATGAGGGAGCCTACACACAATCGAAAAACAATCAAAAAAAGGTCTCCTAAGAACCACAAAGGCGGAGTCCTTGGCTGAGTAGCCTAGCGGTAAAAAGGACTGAAACTGGGGCGCGAAAGCGCATGAAAGGGAGTGCTGAGGTGCCGCGACAGAATAACTGGCTTCTGATTAACGAAAAGAAAATCTTCTTCAGAGGGCAGAGGTGGCGAAAAACCAGAGAGACGGTGGATATGACGAATGGTGCATGGGAGGGTCTTAATGAATCACTCTGAAGCGAAGGTATTGCGGGCAAGCGGGAGTTGAATCGAAACCCAGCGCTTACTCTACAGAGGGCGGGGGGGAGCATCGGGACATAAAAAGCCCAGGTACTAAGGAAAGACATTCAGGTGGGAAAAATGTAACAGGGCGATTGTTCTAACCGTAGTGCCCATTTAAAAGGTTGTCCCAGATGGGTACCATCCAGGAGGAACGCCAAAGTCGGGCCCACGGGCAAAATCAGTTAGGACAAGAAGGATGGACTAAGGAACATGCGAAAGTTCCCAAGTTGTTGAGACGGGGTGGCCAACGGATTTGAAAAAGACAACCCTGACCACGGGGATTGCCCCGCATGGTAAGTAGAACAATATGGGCCACGCAATTCTTCCCCGTGGACAAAGTCCAACCCTTGTCAAATTGGACCGAAAAAAAACAAGCAGGGGAGGGGGTGGGAAGTCTGTAACCACCGCCACGGGGACGATAAAAGGGGGGGGTACCTTATAAGTCAAGAGATTGGAGGGGCCCCTAGGGGGCGTGAAATTGGAAAAAGGAGGGGGACTGCTGAGGAGGGGCCACAAAAGGGGAGGGCAAAAAACTGTAGTCGGGGGGTAGGGGGGGACGGGAAGAGCAGGGGGTGTAAGAGGGGAGGGGGGGAAGGGACTTTGAGAAAACTTTGGGGCCGGCGAACATCAGAGGAAAAACGAGGAGGGATGAGAGAGGCCAAGAAAGGGGTGGGCTAGAACCGGCAAACCGGAAAGCCGAAACGAACACCAAGGAAGGGGGGGGGGGGAACCTTGACCCTTGGAAAGGAACCGTTGCCTGAAAACGTAGCACCTTTCCAACTGAAGGGAAAACTAAAGACGAAAATAAAGTCACTAGACCTCGGGGGGGGTTGGGACGAAAAGGCAAATGGGACAGAAGGGTCATCCGGGCAAGATTGGGAAAGTTGTGGAAAGAGGGGTTGTTGGGTGGAATGGAAAGGAGGGGGCAAGATGGCGCCTACTATAGAACAATAAATAAAGCCGTGTTGAGGCCAATCAACAGAATGAAGTCAGGGGCTAGAAAAAAAAATAGGGGGGGGGACCAAACAACCGTGATAAAGTAAGGGGGCCAAGAAAGTGAAGGCAAAACCAGGGGGAAAAGAAAAAAAAAGAACAGTACACATCCCTGTAAAGGGTGGATCAAAAAAAAGCAATGGATTCTAGACGGGCACAAACCGAAATCAATTGATAAAAAAGAGAGACCCAGGCCAGTGTGTAAAAAAAATCCAAACAAGGAAAGCGAAACAGGGGGGGGGACGACAATTAAGAGGGGACGGAAAGTAAAAAAAGTAAGAGGTTTACAAATTGCCGACACCGGGTATTTGAAAACAAACAAAGAAGGCGGACATTAAGCTTTAAGAGCACTTCAATTACAGTCAAGGGGGCAAGGGAGTTACGAAAGAGGAACTCCACCGAAAACTGGGTTGGCAAGTTTGATGGTATTGAGGCGCCTGGGCCAAGCCACATAAAATAAGGGGGGGAAAAAAGGGGGTGAAAGGCACAGGAGCCTTAATAAAAAGAACTGGGTGCTGGAAAAAGAAAAAAAAATAAAGAAAAAAAAGGGGGCATACCGCCGGTACCAACAGGAATCCTTCCAAAACTACGGCCATTATGTACCGGGTGGGGGAATGGGAAAGGAAAGAGCGTGTGTTTCTGGGAGGGGTGGGCCCCCGAAGCCAAAGGGGGGAAAAAAACGAAAAGGTTCAAAATGGAAGAATCAAGGAAAATCCCAACGCGTCCACCAGTTCGGGGGGGCCCCCAATGTTCAGCGGGACTGGGAACTTGCTGGGGGGAGGGGGCGAGAAAAGGAACTCAAAACAACAAAACCAAGAAAAACTTAATTAAGGGGGGGGGGGGGTGGGAAGAAAATATATATGAAGGGGACCGAACAGCCAAGGGAAAAAAAAAAACAAGATTATAGCAAAAAATGGGAAAAAAAAATAAAGAGCTGGAAGTGAAGTGGGAGAAAGACGGGCACACCAGTCAAACGGGGGAAAAACTAGAGGAAAAATCCCCGAAACATTACCCATGGAAAAAAGGAAAGGAGGCGAGGGAAAATGATGTAAGAATTTACCGTAACAATAAACCAGAAAAACATGTATCAAAGAGGAACACACTTTTTTCAAAAAAACAGCCTGCACGAAGATAAGGGGAAGGGCGCTGGAAGGACACCGATCAGATCCACAAAGGCAACAAAAAAAAAAAGACGGGGTTGCGAGGGTGGAGCCCCTCAAGAGCCTGGAAAGTGGAGACAAATCGCTCTCAAGGACGCACAGTTTAAAATCACAAAAGTGTCCAACGGACTGGGTAGGTAAAAGGAATGTGAGTTTTTGGGCTTTTTTACGTTTAAGGCCCGAGCAGGAAAAAAAAAATTGGGGAACAATGCTGGGTGGTCCTTGGGGGTGTTGGTAAAATTGGCGAAGGGGGAAGTTGTGTAGGGACCGAGGTCCACGGACCTTAAGAAGCACAGCAAAAGGGATGTTGCACAAAAAAAAAAAAATGGGGTAAGCTGAGTCGGGGGTGCAAAAAAAACAAATTAAAAAAAAAAATGTGATGTGGTGGGGGGGGGGGGTAAAAAAAAAAAAAAAAAAAAGATGAAAGAGGTGACCTGAAGTTTTTGGCCCGCCCACCTAATAACTTGAGAGGTTGAGTGGGTACCGCGTGTGGGCCACTAACCCAGGGGGGCGAGGGACGAAAAACGTGGACGTCGGGATCACAGGGGTCAGGGGCGTGGCCATATTGGCTGAATGAAAGGGCCCGGAAAGAATGTCTTGTCACGGTCCTCCTAGAGAAAAACAAGATAACCCCCCCAATAGGAAAATCTTGCGAAGAAGTGACATGGGAGGGTTTCCCAAGAAACTGCTGACGAGTGGGTGGAGGTAGGCTCACGGGAAAGTTCGCTCAGGGCGACACAGGCGTCAAAATGAAAAAGGCCTGGGTGAAAAAACGTAACTTTCAGGGGGGGGAAAAAGGGGAGGAACGGTCGGAGGGGGGTCGGGGATGAACTGGAAAACCAATGAAAAGCGGAAGAGAGAAAAAACATATGGAAGTGGGTTGCAGTGTTTTGGCAAAGAAAAAAAAGACAAAAAAAGGGCGCACCCTCCGCCGTTTTGAACCTGAGAAGGGGAGGTAAACACGATGAAAGGCAACCCACTGCTCTGGTCAGAAAAAAGAAACAAGGGGGGGAACGCCAAAATGTGAGAAAAAAAGGGTCCCGAAGGGAGATGTGAGTCCAGACGGAGGAAGGTGGGACTGTTGCAAAAAAAAGAAGTATACAATCAATGTCGTGCGCAATTTGGGGGGGGAAGGGGGTTGACGAACAGGAATCAATCATTATCGGTGTCCAAAAAACATAGAGGAAATAAAAGAAAGGGAGAAATCACGGGGAAAATATGGTCAGGGGAAAAATCGGTCGGACAATACCTGAAAACACAAAACTCAACACACCAAAAGAAAAAAAAGAAAGTAAAAGGGGAGAAGGGAACTAACTTATGAAAAGGGAAAAGCTTCAGTGTGAGAAGAGTAATTCGGTACCATTCTTTCTGGAAAAAGCAAGAAAGGAGAAGCAAAAAGGGGAGAGGACCTGGGGTATCAGGAAATAATGAAGTTGGGCATGGGGGTGGGTCAAAAAGGGGAGCCCTGCACTGGAAGCACAAGCCGGGTCAACGAAAAAAAACCATCTTCGATGAAAAGCGACCTTGGCCAGGGAGATCCAGCATTTAAGGAAGATAAAAGAGTAAAGGGGGAGACGGATGAATACGCCGGAAAACCATCGGATCGCAAATAGAGGTGGTTGTAGGGAGTGGGGAAACAAAAAAAAAGACCAGCTCACCATCAAGAAGCTGGGGGCGAACGCGATCCGGAAGCGGAAGCAAAAAATGGAAGAGGAATCCGCAAGCAACTTGAAACCTAAACTCGTCGCAGGTTGGAAAAAGGGGTAGGCAGAGAGGGGGGACTTAGCAAAAGACCTGGAAGGAGTGGGTCAGGGGAGGGATCAAAGAGCAAAATGGGAATTGTGGACATTGGAAGGGGCATCAAATCACGGGGGGGAGGTGCTGGACACAAAAAAAAAAAAAGAGTTTAACAGACCTCTTGAATTGACGAGAAATATCAAGCCAACAGAGGTAACTTGCGTTGGAGAACTAAAAATCCCGCCAGGACGCGCCTGGACGGTTGTTTGTGCAATGCAACAAAACGGGCACGGCGGGGTGAACGGGCCAGAAACATCACGTGCCTCAGGACAAATTCACGAGAAGGGAGACTGAGACAAGGTGGGCGGGGTTCACGAGGGTCTGTTGCTAAAACTCTCGAAAAGGACCAAAGGAGAGGTCAGTGAAAGCACGGCGGGGGGGGGTGAAGAGGGGTGAAAGATCGGTGAAAATCCATTGACGGGGGTTTGGAGGAACTCAAAGGTCCCAAACAAGGCACCCAAGGGGGAGGGGTTTTCCTGGGAAAAAAAAGGCTCAACGCTGCAGGAGAAAATGGGGAAAATACAAGACGGAGTGTGTGCTTTGGGGGGAAAAAAAGGCAGCGAGAAGTTAATGCTAGGGTGATCCAAAGGAATCCAAGAGCTACCAACAGAAACAAAAGAAATGCGAAACCGGGGGATACTCGCCGGTGGGAATCGGGGGGGGGGCCGCAATCTTGTGGGCACGTGGGGCCTTCAGAAAGTGGGGGGAGGGGTTCGGCACGGTCTCCGGCATAATCAAGGACGGAAAAAAAAAAACATCCAGTCAGGAGGGGGAGCCAAGCAATCAATTATCCACTTGGGGGCATACTGGGCTTAAAACAAAAACGTTTTAAAAAAAATCACAGCTGTGAGGGTCGGGCCAGTGTGGAACAGACTTTTCGGGGCCCACGGGGCCGGGAAGGAAAAACAAGGAAAAAAGGGGGGGGGTTAACAAAAAAAAATGTCAAAACTAAGGAAAAATTTAAACCATTTTGTAGTGGGTGGGACGAACAGGGAGAAATGGGGGGGCGATACACGAACGCCCGGAACCGATAAAAAGATTTGTGGTTGATCCAACCGAAAAAGTTAAAACCTGTCAAGGAGAAAGGCGCGGGGTCAGAAAACTAAAAAAGACAAAAAAGGAACACAGCCACGAAAAATCCGACGAGAAAAGGGGTGTGAATGGGGTGGACAGGAATTGCCACTGGGGAAAAAAAACAGTGTCCGCCCAAATACACGAGAAGGCGTGAAAAATAGGTTGGCCACCAAGGGAAGGATGAAGGGGGGGGGGGGGACTGGGTTGGGTGCGCAAAACGTTGAAGGTTGCCTAATAGAAGGGCACAAGCGTTGTGGTGGGCTGGGGACGTATCGGGTGGACCATACCAGTGAACACGAGGGGGACCTTAAAGGACCATGGGGCCTTGAGTAAGGGACAGTACAAAAAAAAGGACACCATTGGCCGGGCTGACGGAAAGAGGGGTGGTATGTAGGTTACTCTCATCCACCCAACAGAGAAAGGGGCACAAAAAAGGCCCGACGAATAC
>Ga0179593_1349013_pt1 | contig 11933 bp, 8 predicted proteins | sample CZODoug2_1_08_16_FD_185931 | JGI IMG/M metagenome (GOLD analysis project Ga0179593, IMG submission 185931) | Vadose zone soil fungal communities from Angelo Coast Range Reserve, California, USA - CZODoug2_1_08_16fungal (PacBio error correction) | ecosystem: Environmental > Terrestrial > Soil >...
GTGGCGGGTTGATTGTGGGTTGGATCTTTTGATGAAATCGGTGGGCTCGGGGCAAGGAAGGGTAACGGTACTTGTCGAGCGTGAGAGCGGGGAGGGCGTATACGGGGGGGGTACTACCTACGGGGCATTTTGGGTTATTTTCGGGGCCCTGCGCAAAAAAAGCTATAAAGGGCTGGGCCCCCGCGCGAGACAACAGACACGACCACGCTATCCAAAGGGGGGGGTCCGAAAAGAGGGGGAAGTGAAAGGGGACCATCGACAGGGGGCTAAAGGATAAACCACGTGGGGGGGGACTTGTGGCTCAATCCTGGACTAAATGTGGGGCCTGGGAAAGTGGAGGTTGAATATCGCACGTCCTGCGGATGCTACTGACTCGTAAGGAAATATGATCCCGGCGCGTCAAGTTGAAAATGGGGGGGTCACGCCATGTGTGACAAGGGCAGTCTTCCATAGGGGAAGCATGAGCAAAATGTGTAAGAAACTATTTCTAAGCGTCTATCCAAAAGACGAAGGGGGGGGTACTAAAGGACGGCCATGACATGGTCTACGGGGGGCCTACAGGATCGGAAAAGGGCCTTTATACGAAAAGTGTGAAGAGTCAAAGCATCCTGGGAAAGTGAAAAAAGTATTCATTAATAAAACGACAGAACTGATAAGAGAAAGCAACCGCGAACAATCTTACTTACGCCTAAATAGCAGGGAAGTTGTTACGTTGGGGAGGGGGGGTCAGGAATGAAAATTGTCAAACGTGGTCAGTTGTGAGAGAATTGTACACACACGGAGGAAAAGTCGCACCTAGAAAAGGACAGGTCCGGAAAAATGGGGGGAAAAGAATAGGTACAGTGGAGACGAATCCTGGCTTAATACAGTCAGGGGTATGAAGGAATAGGCTGTTTCGCGACTGGGAAAACGTTCGGGGAAACAAATACCGATTCCGTCGTTGATCAAGATGAATGGAATCACATGCGTACTGCCCGAAAATGGGCTGCTCGGGGGAACACTGAAAGGTAGCTTCAAAAGGGTGCTTAACTTCAATCGAACGTTTGCACGCAGAAGGGGGGACCTCATACCCAAGGGCGTGTCAGACCATCAAATGGTTGAATAAGTGGGCTGGGACAAGAATACGGTCGGAGGATTGGCTAGACTCCACAAGTCAGAAACCCGGAGTGAACACCATTATGAGCACTTATCCGGTCAAATCGGAGGGTGAAACCCGAGAACACAGACGAAGAAAAAGAGACTCTCAACTTGCCGAATACCAGAAGGATTCATCATGAAAAGGGGTTTGCGCGCGTGTGGTGATTAGAAAGCGTGGAAAATCAGAACGACGCAGGGTAGGGGGTCAAGGAGGTAAAGGTCGGATTCCAGTACATTGACTGGAATTGCCTGAAAAGGACGCCCGATAGAGAGAGGGGCGAAGCGTAAGGCTAAAAAAGTTTTCCAACCCTTTGGTATGTATCAATGGGATGAGGATCTTCATACCGGCCGTAGGCACAATGAAGATCGTAGCCTCTATTGCGGACCTAAAGCGCAAAGTATATATCCTAATCGCGTTGACTCCGTCGAGACTCCTCCGGGCCTCGGTCTAGAGACTCCGCGTTGACATACGGCCCTGGGAAAATACTCTGTGTGAAAACGACTGGATCACGGGGGCCTTCATGTCAAACAATAGGGGATCGGACCACGGGGTGTTTTACACAGGGCCATCAAGGATGGGTCTACTATCGAAGAGAAATGTAGATGCAAGGAAGGGGGGGTTGAAGCGTACGGAGGCCGTCACAGAAAAGCCTCAACCTGTGGGCGTGTCAAAGTTAACAGCGAAGAGTAGGTGATGGTAAAGGCGTTCCATTCTACAAGGATTAAACATGGTTCTAAGAAGTTCAATTTTTCCGTGCAAGGAGGAAACGTTGGCATTCTGGGGGAGGGCGTGTCTCTGGACAAATGCAGGACGAATAGTCAACAACCTCAGAAATGATTGCTACTTCTGTGATCAAGAAGAAATTCTTGTTCCTTTTTCAAGAAAAAAAAGAAAAATGCGAGTTGTGAAGAAAAAGACCTCTACTTAAGAAGACCTCGGCAACTGAACTCAAGGGGGGAGGAAATGACGGCATCCTCCCATGGTAGAAAGCTTCATATTCCTATGCGGAAGGAGGAAGGGAAGAAGTATGGGGGGAGTGAATAAGACTTGATGGATAATAGCCCAAAACCAACAAATTTAAAGGGTGGCCGTGCCAAAGAAAGGAGAACAGTTCTTCACGGAAACTGGAATCACCGGACTTTCAGGGGTTCAAGTTCCTTCAAACCTACAACAGGGGGGCCATACCCCCAGAAGGGAAAAAAACGAGGGGGAAATGAGATGGGGACTTGAGGATTCTTGGTGTTTGGGTGACTTGGAGGAATTAGGCGACGGAAATTGGCAGGATAGAGAGCGGGCGGCTCTCCGTGGCTTCTATTAATGCACGCGTCCGACTCGAAGGCATCAAACGAAACCTTCTTGAGCCCCGTAAAGAACATCAGGACACGGACCGAAGCGTCTTCAAGGACGGAAAGAAGAAGCAGGAAAAGAGCTGATGAATTACGCCCGCAGGAGGTTGGAGGAGGTGTACAGCTAAGCCTCGCGGTGCTCACCTTCTCTATCTCGCGCAGGCAAGGGAAAAGGATCATAAAGCAGTGGGGGGTCAAAGGCGCGATCAAAGGGTCAGAGCTGGGAGCTGGGGCGAATATAAGGAGATTGCTCAATCCCAGCCTTGGGAGACACGAAAGGGGAACACTCAAAGGACCGGAGCGGGGAAACTGAGAAAGGACTTTCGCGAGATTTCCCATGCTATTGCGGGGAATCGGTCGTAGTCCTGTGGACGAGAAAGAAGGGCCATGAATGGGGGACCCCATGGGGAGATCAAAGGGAATCCTCAAAGAATCCACTAGTAGCACAGTACGAGGTCCGTTTTAGAAAGGGAAGTTCTTGTGAAAGCAGAATCTCGGAAAGTCATAAAAAAGGGTTAACTTTCTGGGGGGGCATCTAAAAAAGGACTGGTCCGTAGGGAGAGGAAGGGAAGCAGGACATATACTACTCAGATCGCGCAACTTTGTGATCCGCTTGGCACCGTCGACATCGGTTAATTGACGGCTGGAGGCAGGGTAAAGGAGTCAAGGAGGCCGAGCTTGCCGTGGGAGTCGTCAGATGCCGGACGGCTCCTGACAATGAATAAAGAATTACTGGAATACAATTCCGAAAAAGAGATGTGCAGTTTGACTGGCCTTAATGGAACACAGACAAAAGAAGGGACAATCCGAGAGAGAAAGAAAAGGGGAAAAAAACAAACATCAACATAAATCGGAGGGGACGAGGGATTAATTAATTGAAAGTCATTCCAGGAAAATGGCCTAAAAGGTTACGGCCGGTCCACCTGGACGCCATAAAAGCTCGGCGGCGTTGGTGCTGACGACGGAACTTAACCTTTGCAGACAGGTTCTCTTCTGATTCCAAAACAGTCAGAAATCTGGAGGGCTATTAAAAAGGGTATGGACTTAAAAGGCTCGGCCCCCCCTCATAGTAATAAAGAAGCATCGGGGCAAGAGGGGGAGGCCTTTTGGTTAGAAGCATTGCACGGTAGCCCGGCAAACATGGGGGGGGGGGGTAAAGTCCAGAGCAAAGTCGAGAGCCTTCACCGGGGCGGGAGTGTTGAAAAAAAGAAAAAGGGATGGTGTGCGGTGCCCAAGTTTGGCGCCGGCCCAGCGTTCAATTTCGCGAGACGACGTACGGGACAGGACACAGAACAATGACCATCAGGGAAAGAACAGAGGGGGAGATGGTTGGGCGCCGGCCGATGGCTTGTACTTTGGGGTTCCGTCATCTCTCTGAGATCGAACTATATCCTCTTGCGGCGCGGAGCCGGGGAGATAGACACCCATATCGGGCCGTAGAACGGAAATACGGAAACAGAAAATAGACTCGCATGTAGACCAATATCGACGTATTGGTTGATACTAGAATTGCTATCCGTTCCGCCGAGCTTGGTCGGACGAAAAACAATATTGGTGACACACGCCAAGCCGGAATCTATTGGCGGAGGGGAAGGATGAAGCCCCAGGTGCCGTCCCGATTATCTTCTTGAGCATTTTCTAGTTCCCACGGACCGAGGGCAGTCGAAGTTTCGCAAGATGTTGCACGTTTGTGGGAGAACGTCCCAACCAGTTGCTTCGTCCACCCGCAAGGGGAAGTCCTAAAGGGACAGCATCCGTACACATCACCGCTGCCATAGCGTGCAACAACTGCACGGACAGCCAAAATTCATTTCAAGAATCAGGGTGTTTTCCGGATTTTCTAGTCGTAATGAATGGGCTTGGGGGATGCAAGTGATGCTCTGCAGACCGCCGAATGTGTTCAAGGTTTCATCAGACAAGTGGATGACCCGTTCTACGGCGTGGAACGAAGCATGATCACGATTGGCCTGATGGGCATTCCACACAGGGGCCCAGAAAGCAAATTGCACCAAGTAGGCTTAGGTGTAATGCGTCAATAGGAATCGGGAACGGTAAATCGGGAAAGGGCGGGGAAAGGGGGGGCGTGATGGGATCGCAGGGCGCGCTGCGAAGCTGCAAGTTCCCATATAAGGAGAGAGGGTCAAAGGGGATGTTTGCAAGCAGCAGGTGCTGTAGCGGACAACGTAAAATACGAGCTTGAATGTGACGTGGATCGTCCAACTAGCCGTCGACACCAATGCCAGGGGGAGGTTGTGGGTGGTCGGGCGCCCGACATAGATGTTGTGCCCGTCGGAGGCCATTGCCCACGCGGCGAGGACACCGCACTACACACCCAGGCGGACGGGGCAGCCTGCCAAACGGTTCAAAATTGCGATCGACAGTTGGAACCACCATCCTTGGCCGATTGGGGTTAACGGGAGCGCATTAACACATACTCGCTTATACTGGGGGGTCACAAACACCAGGAAGAAAGTGACGTCCAGTTTTTGTCGGCAACACCCGTCGTCATGGCGGGAGGATAACATCGGGGCGGGCCCGGGTTCGGCTCTAGAGGACCAGACTGTGTTCCTAACACTGTGAGCGCACCGAGGGGTGAAAGTGATTACGCAAGGTATGCCTTGGTCGCCAAGATGGGCTTACTGTCGAAAAACGTTGGTTGAAACGACCAAGCGTAGAGGTACCATATCGGTGAGGGTCCGAGGAACGAACTCGATGATCTGAGCTGCCGGGGCGCATAGGCCGGGCCCCCTCAAAAAATCACTCCACGCGCTCAGAAACTAAAATTCACTGGGGTTAAGAAAGCGACGCCCCGCTTCTCAAGATGCAGGAGGCCGGAAGTGGAATCGGGGAAAGGAGAAAAGAAAGAGTAGGGGAAAAGAGGCGACGAATGCCCTACATTTTTGCCGATTCAGTAGGTGAGGAAAAAGGGCGTGGGGGAAAAACGCACCAAGCAATCAAACAAGCCTGGTTCATGAGACCTCAGTCTGTTTAGGGTTCGAAGGAGGAAGGATTCGCTTAAGGGCCCCAGGGTGAGAGGGGCCAACGCGAACCGTGTCTGAAGGCAAGGGCATCAAGGGTGTTTTCAAAGCGACGGGGTCTCTACTGAGTAGGGACGAAACTTCGAAAAGAAAGGGGAAAGGGGAAGGTTGGGGTATACACTCGGTTGTATGGGGGACACACTGACAAGAGAAACCCACGTACTCGGTGTCAGCCCTAGCACTGTGCTCATGACGCATCCTAGTGTAAGTACGCAGCATAAGACGAGAACATGAATAGCCATCGCGAGTCGGAAAAAATCTTGGGAGGCACTACGCCGATTGAAGGGGCTGAGTCACTCTTATCACCGGGGAAATCTGTTCATCCCCGAGGACCACCCCCAAGAAGGCAGATCCCCTAATCAACACGAGGGGATGCTAGGCATCAATCTCACTCGTATGAGACCCAAAAAGGGAGAGCTTACGCCTGACTACACGGGGGATCTAGACACGCACCTACATTTAAAAGGGGTCAGGAACAGCACACACGCACTTAGATCGTATAGAAAAAACAAAAAAAGGAAAGGAAGCGGAAAAAAAAGGAAGAATAAGGTGCCTAATGGTGGAAGGTGACCTGAAAACTTTTTCAATGTTCAAATGCTTTCGAATCCCGAGCAGGGGATAAGGCTCGGTCGCTCTCTTGTGGTAGTGAAATCTACTCACCAGTGAAAGTTGACAGGAGGGGGCGCTGCAGACTTCTTTAAACTTCTCAAAATGGATGTCATACAGGTCACCGTGGGAGGGCAAGTCACTAATCTAAAGACAAAGATATCCGCTGGGCGGAGAAAGACCACCACACGGGGGCATCTCGTCTAGGTCAGGGCTGGTCCCTTCATTGAGACGGGGGGGTGCGTCGGGGCAAATGACAGTGAGAAAGGAAACAACCCAAAAGGGGCTGTCTAGACACATATCCCTGCGTGTTGACTTAAAACATCGGGGGGGGGGGAATCGCGTGGTCCGACGATCCAGTTCCGCACCCGCGGGAACACCAGGGGGGCCCGGAGACGACGGTTCCCTCTCGTTTTCACCAAACACCCTCTACCTTCTGCAAGACGCACTAATCTCGTGTCACTTGGCTGGAACTCCCAGGAGGAAGGTCTCCTACAGGAAACAGGCTTTGGTGGGAGGGCGCTGGTTCCAACCATGAACACTCATGAATAGAAGGTCGGGGTGCAGGCGGCGGACCGTCTGTTTTCCAATAAAGAACGGTTTCCTGGTCCTGAAAACTTCCGCAACAAATACGTGCATTCGTCTCTTCCGCGTCGGCGTGACGTACACACAAATGGGGGGAAATAGGGGGTTTCTGTGTTCCGCAGCTGTCGTTATCCGGTTCGGCTGGCCGGCCCTAGTCAAGTAAAGCAGAATGAGGTTTCGGGCAGCGGATACATCCGCGAAGAAGAGTAAAGGACCTATAGTGGGTTCTTTCGCAAACTTTTCTCATCTAACCGGGGGAACGAGAAGTTTGGTCACGAAAATTGGCTCTACTTTTTCAGATTTCACCACCTAGGTCTCTTGAGATTTTTTTATGCGCAATCATGTGCCTCCACTTAAGGGATCATGGTACTCCTGGGAAACCGGTCAAGTTTCTCCGGCATGACTACGGGAAAGTTCAACCTACCTAATTCCTTACCCTGGGATGCACGGGCATGCCCAGTTTGACGCGTAAAGCGTACTTGCAGGCTTTTGGCGGGCTTCGTCGTTCCAAATTCGGACATTGGCACTGGTCAATCGGGGTTAGAGAAAGTGGGCAAATGTTGCCGTGGCATATTCGGAAATTTTTGCATTTCTATCGTCGTTAACTTCCGGCGCAATGGTTACCAGTCTCTTACTGGCAGCGCTAAAAACTAGGTACATCCTTCTTGTTATGCGTTCTCGTTGAGCGCTCCCCTCGTGAGACCCCTCCACACTATCGGCTTTTACTTTGCGTCTCCTCCTGTAATCGGCGCGTTCGGGAAGGGGCGGTAAAGGTTGCAGACTCGATTAATGTGACCTTCCAGGGTGCGGGCCACGTTTCAACAGTCTAAGTACTGTCACTTCATTTACTAAGTACACATCGGTCATGACGAGCGGGGAGGGCCAGTGTCAGTATCGGGAGGTTGAACTGTCATTGGGATCTAGGACACGAGGAGGGGCTGGGCTTGCGTTGGTGCCTGTTTCGCGGTACGAGTGGATGTGGCCTCAAAGGAGCGCTCCCTACATCTCGGCCTCCAGGTGAGCCCAAGTGGAGATATCAGTGCGAGAGTCCAGTGCCAGGTTTGATACGGTGGTGCCATATGGCTGGCACGGGTACGCAGTCTAAAATCTCAATCCTATGGGTGAGCGGCGTGCTGTGAGAATAGTAAAAAGGAAGCCCAGATTCGGCAGGTGATCCCATAAGTGCTTCCAAGCACGACGATGGGCCACGCGAAATCCATGAAAAACGTTGCAGTGAAATGATTCATTCCATCCACAAAATCATCTCCCCACACCAGCAGACAGAGGGGCAATGAAGGGGGGAGGTGGCGGCAGATCGGTGTTGCCCACCTCATGCTTGCGGCACCCGCGCACGTATTCTCTCTAGCTTCCGGATGAAAGTGCGTTACCGGAGGAGTGGAGAAAAAAAAAAGGGGTGCCGGATCTTAAAAGGCATAAAACGTCTCTCTACCTTGAGCCATCTACCGACGACGGTGACGGGGGACCCTTATATGAAAATGTCCCTGACTTCATTCGCCGGCCACCCAATCCTTCTGAAGCACACCGAAAGACTCAGAAGAGGAGAGGAAAGATCAAGTTCGTCTTTGACCTCTCTCTAGGCCAGGTCGCACTCCGTATAAAAATCGGAGGAGACAGATTGACGCAGAGCGATCGCCTGCATTGAGGCCAGTTGGTTGGTTGCTGAGGAAAAAAAATCTTGCAAGGGCTTTTCGCATAGACGCTGAGTCTGGGAGAGAAAAGGCTATCTGCGACGAAGGGCGCTTTACCAAGCCGGTTCCGTCGGCAGGAAAAGGTAAGGCTAGGAGTTCCTGCAAGTGGAAATTGCGGGGGATCGGGGGGGAGTGTCATTTCCTCTCGGCCCGAATGCTACGACGGGGGAAGGGAAAATTGGGCAGAGAACTCCCCGTTTGAGCAATGGGAGGGTACATTGATGTAGCGCGACGCGAATGTACGGACTTCTGGGACGGTGGAAAATCGGAATCAGTTCCAAAATATCGCGAACCACCTGTGTAAGAGCACGTCTTCATTCGTTCCGTGAATTCTCTCACAGCAGAAATGAACCAGCGCGACAGGCGAAGACCTTAATTTAAGAAGCAGGCTTGGACCTTGCTCACATCCTTTTACTTTGGCTTAAAACTGCCGCCTATCCTCAGGAGCTTGCAGTTAGTGTAAAAATGATGATGACCGGAAGGGAATGTAGGGCCCTTCAGAAGGATAAGTCGGGGGACTTCTCTCTCAATAAGTACCTTACTTAGAAGATCTACTGGTGATGGGTCACAGGGGAGTGGGCAGAGAATACATACAAAAATCAACAAGGTGATTTATGAAATCATGGGCACTACTAACAAGGCACATATATAGCGAATGAAGGTGGACTCACTTTAGCGCGAAGTAATTCAGGACGTCGTCAGAATGGCATGACAATTCGAAATCAGCAGGGGGGGACTCCGCCCGGATCTCGGCGGGGAGTTTAGCGGGGCAGGACCGGTAATAACGGAAGAACCGAGAGCCGTTGATCGGCTTTTGTCACCAAAACTGCGCGACTGTGGCATTCAGGGAAGTCATGCTGAACGCGACGACAATCAGTATGACCACGATGGGGGGAACACTCTTTCACCACCGATGGAGGGAACATTGTGGGGTCGAGATCGTGCCGGCGCGTTAACTTCAAAAGGAATTCTCAGAGAGGAGGGTGACTTAAAGTAAATCAACTCAGTCTACCAGGGCTTATTTTTATAATCAAAGATGTGAGATTTGACGATCACGCCAGTTCTCACCTTCCTATCTCGCTAAACGTCCGGAGATCGGGACAGGACCGGTCCCTTAAGCTATCCGCAATAAAATCATTTCCAACTGCTCGTAACTTTTTGCCTTGGAGGCAATTCAAAAACCGAGAGGGCTTCGCAGCGCGCTTCTGAAAAGAGCCGCCATCTGGCGGCGAAAAACGGTCTCCTGCGGCTAACCAGATCGCTACTATCGGCGCCGAACGAAAAGAGACCCTCGATCTCGTCGTCTGGCTATTAGTGGGTCGGAAGACCAAAAAAAGGAGAAATGGCCGGGGGTATCTTGAACACGATCGTGGAGATACTGCGACCGTCTGCAAGACAAGAGAAGAAGGGCTGACGGTCCCGGCGCCAAGTTCTCGGGGCAGTGTCAGAGGTTCGGTCAAGCAGACTCGGGCATCGAGGGGGAGCTAACGCGCAGGCGTGATGGTTAAGCCGGAGCCGTGAAAAGGTGGCTTCAACCACTGCAGTAGAATCACTACTATCATCCGCGTCGAGCCATTCAACGGGGGGGCAGCCGTCCTAACGATTCCATCAGTAGTTGAAACAACTGAGCATCCTGAAAGAAAATCCAAACTACATTTCCTTGCTCTGTGTGCATGTCATCACCGTGTTTCGGATGCAGGGTAAGTTCTGAAACTGCACGCACAGGGGAAAGGATTGAAGGCACGTGAAGAACCGTGGCACTTCCACTACCTGGTCACACAGTACATGGAGGGACAAGCTAATGGATTGGGGAGTTGCCGTTTTCTCCACATCAAGTACACATCCAGTGGGAACTCTAGTGCTGGCGTTGTCTATAACGATTCTATTTAAAGTCAGGTTCTCCATTCTATGTCGGCCTGGTACACTTGATGAAACGAGCTACCATTGGCGAGGCCGTTGTCAAAAAGCTAATCCGGCTCCAGATAACGAGAGGTCGGGGTCAGCTAGTTAAAACATCCAGCGTTGCGTGGTCGGAGCAACGGAACAAATCTTTGAAATGTCCGAGAGGATGTAACTCGGACTGATTATTCGGGGGGTGTTTACTTTTTTTGGTGTGTACTATCCAGATGTTCCCGGCGCGGGAAGACGCGTCGGAATGGCAACAGGTCGGGGGAAACCGGAATATGCTTGAAAAGCCTCGCCCAGGGGGTGAAACGTTAAAACATCAGGGTAGAGGGTGCAAAGCGCGCAAAAGGTGAAATCACCGGGAGGGAGGTGAGGTAAATGCCACGGTCCCATGAAGAAAGGCGGTGGGGTAGAGGGGGGCCTGGACGGGTCTGCGAAAACCTGAAAACCGTCTTGCGTCACCAACAGGGGGGGAGGTTCGCTAGTAAAACGCACACTTTGCGGACCGGAACAAACGGGACAGCGGAAAAACCGACGGGGTAATTTTAAACATGTCGCTCCCTGGTCTGTTTCAATCGTGTGCCTTTCAGAGTGCGCACAGGGTGGGGGAAAGAAACCACTGACCCCCAAAGAGTATCTTTAAGTGTCAGTTCCTGATGTATGTGGTCAGTGAATGCCACAGAATCATTATATTAGCATAAAGGTTGAAATTGCTAAGCCGCGTCGAAACGCGAAGCCGCCACAGCGGGAACAACAACACATGGCCAGTTATTCACACGCGACTTCACAGGGGAAAATCGTGTGTGCGCCGAGGAAGTCATTATGTGAGGTCATTTTTCATTAAATTGGCAAACCGGGGGGGGGGGATGCGTTAAATGACGAACGGCGCAGACTGCACAAAATTGAAGTAATGTCCAGGGGGATGAGTCATGCCGGTGGAACTCCACAAATCGAAAGCAGACAAGGAAGTTGTGGCACATGGAGAAGCCTCCCTCTTTTGGGTTGGAGGGAAAGTTTAATAACGGTAAAGGCAGTGTTGCCTGTAATGTTAGGGGGTTGTACAAATGACGAATGAGCCTTGCAGGTCCTGAGCGGGCAAGGTGTTAATTACCCACGACGCCAGCGGGGGTCTGACGGAGTCGAAGACTAGCGATCAAACGCTTTGCAGATTCTGTAACGCAGTATGATGGAAAAACTTACACATCACGGCCGTCGGGTGTCAACAATGCGGGCAGAGCAACCGGCCTCGGATGAAAGGTACGCAGAAGAGTGAATGAAAAATATGCCGAGATAAGAAAAATCGCCCCAGTTGATCTAAGCCAACGCGACGAATTGAAGGGGGGGGGGGGGGGGGGGGGGGGGGGGGGGGGGGGGGGGGGGTGGGGGTTGTGGGATATCACATCCGTGCTGAGCCACATTGAACATCATCAGCCTAAAAACTAAGTCACTAGTCCTCAATAAAAATAACAATTATTGTTCTCTCCTAATCACCAACGTAACCAAAGCACGCGAGGAATGACGCCGCTAATGGTATCAACTAAACATAACTGAAACAGTTGGGCCAAAGGCCTGTAAAACAGCACCACGTACAAAAAGGCCTTATAAT
>Ga0179593_1483504_pt1 | contig 11933 bp, 15 predicted proteins | sample CZODoug2_1_08_16_FD_185931 | JGI IMG/M metagenome (GOLD analysis project Ga0179593, IMG submission 185931) | Vadose zone soil fungal communities from Angelo Coast Range Reserve, California, USA - CZODoug2_1_08_16fungal (PacBio error correction) | ecosystem: Environmental > Terrestrial > Soil >...
GAGGACCAACCCGGTAGATTGGGCAATCGCGAAAGAGCTTGCAGAGGGTACCAAATCATATCTGCCACGAGGATCGCGTGAGTCCACAGGATAGTGTCCAAATCTTCATCTTGAGGCCTAGATACCGGAGGGGTGTCTAAAAAAAAGAACATAAAAAAGTATGGGATCATTTCAAAAAAAAGGGGGGAGTCTGAGCATCCCTGACTGCCATAAGGCAAAATAGCGTTCACGCAACTAAGAGAACAATAGGGAAAAGAAAATTTGGGTGATTTCCACCTGGATTAATCTGGAGGGGGGATTGCAGAAGGGTAAGTCGCTATAAGAGTAAAAAGGAGAAAAATGTAACTGTTACCGGCATAGGGACCCGATCGGGGAAAAACAAATACCATCTTTTGGAAAGAAAACCTTGAGAAACAGCACACAATGTTTGAGAAGGGTCAATGACTTGAGCAGCACAACCCGGGGGCAGGAGCGTCCAGCCCGGAAACGGTATTCAGGGAAGGGAGGGGGGGTAGAGTTCTGTAATGATCGACCTGGGAGGAAGCAAAGGGTGGTAAAAAAGTGAAATAGGGCATAGTAAGGGCCCCTGGCGGGTAGAAGATAGATCAACCCGTGGTTAAATCGGAAGGGAGATATAGAGAGGCATAACAGGGCATCGAGGGGTAGGAAGGGGGGAAATGCGAAACGATGACATTGAAGATTACAATAAAAGAGTCAAACCTTGAAGGGAGTTTGGAAAATAGAATGGGGGGAAAATGGGGGCAAAGGCAAGTGGGGTGGACAAGGAGGTCAGCGATGCCGCTTGTTCGACGGAAGGGATAGAGAGGCGGGACTGCAACGCTCTCGCTTGGCGAAAAAAGGGGTACAAAGCGGGGGAAGAGATGATCAAGTTTGTTCACGCGATAGCGTGAACGGGAATCTTTTTTCAAGAATGTTTAACTATTAATAGGGGAAAGACGCAATCATAGTGAAAATGATTGGGGGGTTGAAGGTAGGAGTGGAGGAAAAAAAAACGCAGAAATCAACAACGAAAACACAAGGAGAGTGGGGTCTAAAAACAACTTTCCTCAAAAGAGAAAAATAGCACGAAGGCAAAGCTGGCTCCAGCGCTGATTTGGAAGGGACGGCTGGAAAGAAGAGGAGATTAGATCGTTAGCCAGACCAGGAGGAATCGTTTAGGGGGGGGGATTGCTCGAAACTGCGCCGCCAAAGGTTTGATCGGTCAAGTTCTTGAAGTCTAAGGTTTGAGCGGGCGTTTCACAATTAGGGCCCACAAAAAGATAGTCGTTATGGGTTAAGCGGAAGATGGTTCTTAAGCGTTCGACCCTGATCGTGGAATGGGAAGAGGAGGGTTGGAGCCCCAAAAAGACCAAAGTGAGGTCAGAGAAAAAAAGACGATTCCACGGAGCTAACAACCCTGATGGTTGAAGATAGGAAAGGGGGAATAGTAAGGGGGCGAAAAACATTTTGGGGAGGAGAGGGGGGGATTCCCACATTCGAAAAGGCAATATCAGGTGGTAGAAAAAAAAGGAAAGCAAAGCTTGAACAACTAATGACCTCATACAGTGGGGGGGCCAAGGAAGCTAGGGAAAACGATCTAAGTTCTCAAAATATGAATAGGGAAAAACCAAAAACCTTGACGGGGTTGCGGAGTGGAGAGAGAAAAGGAGAATCACCTAAAGGATCAAGATATTGACCTATATTCAGAAATGTGAAAGAAAAAAGGCAGGTAATATTAGAAAGCTTAAGTGGAAAGAGGGGAGGATAATTGGGAAAAACTAACCCACTTAGGTTTAACCGGGTTGTATTAGGTTTGGGACTATGTCGAAAGAGAAACTAACCCATCCGAGACATCTAAATGATCATTATTGGACCAAGATGACAAAGAGGCAATTAAGTGAAAGGAAGAAGAGAGGGATCGCTCATCTATTTGGGAAAACAAGGAAAGAAGATAGGACTCTGTTAAAAGGGGAAGAGGAGTCACTTGTGCAGGAACGACAATGACGTTAAGGAATCAAGAGGGGAGGAGAATGACACGAATGAAAAACTTGTCCAGATTAAATCTCCGAACCTACTCAAATAAAGCAAGGAAGAGTGTAACAACTCAAAAAAAGACCGGATTTCGTAAAATTTGGGGAAAGAGGAAAAGGAAAAAACATCCTAAAATTACCATGATCCGTAGATCGCCATGGTATGCGTCGACAAAACTGAGAGAACTGGAAGCATTCACCGGGGGCTTCCGGTTGGGAGGGTCTCTTTAAAACCGCCGGAAAGGAAAAGCAGAGACGCGCTTGTACGCAACCCGCTGTACTTGCACTAGGAAACGCAGGGGAAAGAACCGTTCAGGTATGGAAAGAAAAGCACCAAAAGGGGATGTGGGTGGGTTGGCAGGGACGAAAAGTCCTCAAATTTGGGTGAAAAAAGGAAAGTTGGGATTTTAATCGGAAGGAAAAGGGTGAAAACGATTGATTCACGGGGGGGGAACCCTCGTCTCTCCGCTAAAATTCGGTTATTGACAAGAAAGCTTCGGCGTTGTAACGAAATTTGGACGAATACCTTCTTGGCAGCCCGGAAAGAAAGAGAGGGGGCGCGGTATAAAATTGGCTGAAAGGAAATCATACAAGAGAGTAGCTACATGGGGGCAACCTTAGGAAAACCATAGGAAAAGACGGGGTTGAAAAAACATCAAAGAAGGTAAAAGGTGGAGGGTGTTTGGAGAAACTGTTATCCTAGCGAAGGGGGGGGGAAAACAAGACATCTTGGCTGCCATATAATAGGGGACAATTCAGGAACTATAGGAAAGGGCGCTATCGAACAAACTAATCAAGGTTTGGTCCACAGCTTAACGTGGGAGATGTTAAAGTAAACTCTTTGGGGGGCGAATGAAAGTAGGAAATAAAAAAAAGGGGGAAAGTCTAAAAAAGTCACTAACAGGAACACAGGAAAAAATAAGAGCTCTAGCACCGGCGCTTCCACCCAATGCACGCAACCTCCGGCCTATTAGAGAAAGCAATCCTTGGGGGGAAGGTTGCTGTTTAAAGAGTGCAGAAGATCCCTCAAAACTCGGAGAGGGGGAAGTTTTTAAAATGACGCATTAGAGTTCTTGACCACAAGGTGGTAAAGACTCGGCCCATTCTAGAATTCATGGCATAACCTGAAAGTGAATCCACTACCCCCTCGGGGAAAAACTAGTATGAAAAAAGGGGGGGTTCGTGAATAGGACATAGTATCTCGATTAAGGACAGTGGGGGGGGGGAGAGAACCGGAGAAAATAATTGACAACTTATCTAACTGGGACAACTTTGAATCCGCCCCTCGGCCAAGACCAGATTCGATGAAAAAAGGGAAAAAAAGGAACGCAGGAAAAAGAAGCACAGGAAGAGAGAATCTTTCTGGGCCCTAACATAAATCCTTGGGGGGCCTGGGGGTAAGGTACAGATCAGATCGGAACCCCAAGGACTAATTCGTGATTCTAGGGGGGAGAGGAGCGCAAAAGAAAAGTCTTGAAGGGGAGGGGAGTTAAAAATAACTGGGGGGCAACGGACATAACAGACACAATAGGACTTCTGGATAAGGAATACCACTATATAACTAGGAAGCACAAAAAACTCATACTAGACAAAAAAAGGTAACAGACGCGCAGAGTGACAGTCAGAGGAACCGGGGTGGGGGGGTTTACACAGGTGAAACAGGGAAGTAGTTTCCCGACTCAGTAAGCAAAAGCAGCGGGAGGGTAGGAAGCGAGGGGGCTAGCGTACACAAGACGACTTGAATAAGAGAAAGAAGAGATCGTAAGCAAAATGTAGACCCGTGGAGGGAAGTGAATGATCTTCAAACGACCTCGGGAAAGAAAGGAAACTGCCTCGAAATCTACGAATCACGTCCTCGTCCAGTGAGACAGAGTCTTCCGCAGAAGCTGTCCAAGGATACGCTCGCCTGAAGGAAAGGAAGTGCGTTCCGTCGTGAGTCAACCGCCTCGCGAAGTTGCGCCTCAGCGGAAAGCGAGGGGGGAGGGAGTACCAGAACGCTGGGACGGGTCGGACCCAGGCAGACAAAAAAGGAGGAGGAAGGGTCTTAGAGAACCTTTCCCATAGGAGCGACCGAAATCAGGAATTTCGGCCACAAGCGACTGACAACGTTAGTAGACACGAGAAAAGTAACTGGAATGTCTGACCGAAACCGGTCCTGGATATAGAAGGGCAAAGTTCCAGTTATCCACACTTCTTCCACGAGTCAAGACTTCAAAAGGTCGGGAAGAAACGAAAAACAAAGGGGTCCTTCCTCTCTAAAACATCTTCAGGGCAAGCCCAAGTGCGGATTTGTCCTCGTACAGGGGTCACACTGCTACCGACGCGCATTAAACAAGGGCCACAAACAAAAACATTATTTAGTACAAAATAGTGATATAGGGTGATAACGAAAGGACAGGCCGATCGTAATTATTATTGTGACCTACTCCGGAAGGGCGTTCAACGAAACTACCGAGCGACCTCGATGGCTCCCAGGTGAAAAAGTGACACCACTTCTCAGAGCGCGATCAGGACATCCTTATCCATGAAGAACGTACACCGCAAATATACATTGGAGAACTAAACAGGAAAGCGTAGACGGAAACATCATAAGGGTGGGGGAACGGTCAAGACAGATGCAACTGACCTGGAAACCGATCTTTAAAGAAGCATGGTAAAAAAAAATATTGACCGTAGTCGAAAAAACGTTCAACCAGTGATAGTTCTCCGCTTACCTGGGGCACTCGAAGATCCAGTGTCACAAACCATCACCTAACTGGAGGATAGTCCACAACAAAGGATGGAAAAAAATAGAAAAATGAAGACGGAAAGCCGTGTGGTGGAAATTAACTTTCAGAGGCGATGGAGGGGAACAGATAACTACAATTCTGCCGAGACGGGCCACATCCGGTCAATGGCTATCACACCTGCTGGGGGTCCAGAGGAGGTGAGTGAGGGGGGGGTCACCTGAAAAGGAAAAGAGGGGATTCCGGACCACAGTGCGTAAGGGTGGGACCCCGCTGGATCCCCAGGTGTAGGGGGAGCCCAGTGAAGTCTGGGTCCGGGGAGTTGAGGAGGCCATAGGAAATGATCGAATAGGGACTTTTCAGGGGGGCGAAAAGAGGGGGAGTTAAGGACGTGCTATTATTGGATTAACTGAACTCGAAAAGGAAAGGTGGGGGGACCGACAATTACGAGGAAAAGGCCATGTGACGAGTTATTGGAGGAAAGGACAACGAGTCACGGATCTGTTCAGAAGTGGCACGGTTTCCGAGAGTTCGTAGACAATATTACCCAATGAAAATTAAAGAAGTAGACAGTCCGTCAACTGAGCGGGGGGAGACAGGACACTCTTTTTTTCGGAGTTTTTGCCGACAGAGGGGCGGATGGGTGGAGGTAAAAAACGGGGGAGAACGAACAGGTGCTCATTGATTACCGTTCGAAGGGTCGGCCTAGGGAAAGGAATCGGATCGCTACTTCCTCTAGAGGGGGAGCCCGGAGAGTGGAACTTGAAAGGGGGAGAAGGGGGGGGCGGAGCCATCTACATTGGTTGGACCAAGCCGTCGAGGGAACCAGATCTCTCTGGTTTCAAACCTGAGGGGGGACCGTTAAATCGCCGAAACTACTGAGAAAGAAGGAGACTATCCTATCTTAAACAAGCCGAGCCGTAGAAGGAACGGAGAGTTAAGAAGACACAAGGGCAACTCGTCAGTCAATGACAAAGATAAAAGTAGAGAGATATTCTGGTAAAGGCCTTTGAGAGGATGGAAAGGCATCGAAACTATGAAAATATCAGAAAAAAAGGAAGAACTCCTAATTCGCTGCTCGGAACTACAGACGAGGGGAGAGGCTGACGATGGACGTGTTCATCGGAACCAAGAAGATGGGAAAAGAAAGCGTCCGAAGGTTCTTACTGGATTAACTACAGAAAGGGGGAGTGAGAGCAAAAAGGAGAGTCAGCAGTCGATGAAAATTAAAACAAGTAGTCGACTTCGAATACGGAAGAAAGAAACGTCGACCAGACCCGTTGGGGAACTGGAACCAGGGGACTGAAATTAGACTACGAGATGGAAAAGGAGGCGACAGAACAAAACGGAAGGAAGAGAAAGGGGGAGGCGAAGGCCTCTTCTGGATTCACCAAAGACGCAAAGGGAGTGAAGGGTAAAAAATCAAAATGCAAGGCGGGAAAAAGAGAGGATTGGGTTCGGGTGATATCTGCCTCGGGGTATCACAAAGTGGTGAGAATGGAAATGAGGCAAAGGAAAGAGGGAAGTGGCTTTTCTCCAGGTGAGTAGGGCCTCCACTGCTCGGTAAGCTACAAAAGAAGGATAGAGGAGAACCCAATGGCGGAAAAAAGGACACAAACCACAACCACTTGGTTATACCACGGGACGTGGGGCTGGCGACCAGCAGGACAGGAGGGAACATGCCTGAATTCCAGGAGAAAAATGGGGGGGGAAAAAGACTGGGGACTTCGTAAAGCCCGGGAACACAAAGAGAGGAGGTGAAGAGTCGCCGAGGACCTCGAAAAGGCAAAGGGAGGGTGGTGCAGACTCAACAGACCGGAGGTTATGCAGGGGGGGGGGGGAAAGGGCAGGCAGGTAGCAATCTTGGGAGATAACATGAAAAGTGGGGGAAGGAAGGGAAAAATTGTTCTGCCTTCACCTTGCAAAAATAACCAATGGCAGAGGGGGAAAAAACCCGGTAGTGAGTGTCAAGAAGCGAAATCGAATCCAGGGGTTAACATTTCTAGAATCTATGAACAACGAGATCTCTCAGAGGAGGAGAAAGAAGGAAGGGTGACTAAGACGGACTCCTCACGGAACAAGGGAATGTAAAAAGACAAAATCGGCAAGGAGGGGTATTCAACCAATTTCTCATGAAAGGGAGGACATGAGGGCAATAGTCGAAGAAAAGCGCGCAAAATGACAAAAAGAAGAATATCAAATGAGGGGGATGGTGCCAGCGTTGTTATCCCTTTCGGGTGGTTTCAAGGGAAAAGGAAAAGTTTTTAGGAAAGTCGTTCACTCCGACAACTGAGTGCTTGTTAAGAACCAGAATTGATCAGGAGAAATCTTGGGGGGTCACCCCACGAGTCGAAAAAGGAAAGGAAAAAAACACAAAGAAGGGGTCAAATTGGGCGGAAAGTCTGCAGCAAACCACCCCTTGGCGTCTTCTTGGTCCCCCATCAGGAACGGGGCTCTACGGTGCACGGGGAAGAAGGGGGGGCTGGACCCCTTGAGAAGCGTGGGAGTAAAAGATGAAGAGTAACTGCCAATGAAGGGAGGGAAGAGACAAGACCAAAACGGAAGTCGGCGTGGGGGGGCTGATGAGGGAGGACGGCCATAAAAGGTGTATAGAAGCGAGATAATGGGGTTAAAATAAAGATGGGGATCAAGTGAGATCAACATTACCAAAAGCCTCAAAAAGGGTAGAGGAGGGGTAATAGGATATTGGGGATGGTAGAGCGGGGGAAGGAAGAAACTGGTTGCCTTCGTTCCAAAGACGATGACGCAACATTTGAGTTCAAAAGTTCAAGGCTCTCGACGGGCCTCACTGAAAACTCTCCGCGCATGACTGTGACTAGAGTAATGTGGTTTGGGAAGGATGAGCTGACCCGAGTCTCTTTCAGTGCACTTGTTTTCAGATGGACAGAGGGGGTAGTCATTAGATCAATCGAATGTGGGGGGAGTACGGATTGGCGGAGGAAACCAGAAGCAAAACAACGGGGAGACGTACGCTGTCAAGGGGGGGGGTAGAATAATTCATACACTCCCAATCAAAGGAAGAGGGAGATAGCATGATGCAGTACATTATGAAAGAGAATCAAGTCGGATAGGAGGTGACAAGCAAATGATTCATCTGAAGATCTGAAGAGAAGAAATTTATCGGGCTGGTCATTCCTTAAAGATGAGGGGGGGGGAGGAACCGGGGGGGGAGCTTCCTCCCAAAAAAAGAGGAAGGGCATTTTTTCATCGGAGCTTTTTACTAGACGGGGGCGTTTGCAGACAATCGCAATGAGAAGGGAAAGACCAGGGAAAGAGAAAAAGTTGATCCGCGCAAAACAGAGATGAAAAGATAAGAGAAAAACAACAAGAGTAGGGAAAAGAGAGGAAGGGGGGGGAGCTTTTCTGTTTGCTGCAAATTTGAGAGGGAAGGGGGGCATTCAAAGGAGACTTAAGCACGAATCTGTGAAACGCCCCAAGAGGAAAAAAGAAGCTGAAAAGGACCTCAATACTGGTTTATGGGACCTAAACTCATGGGAAAAGAGAGATGTCAATTAAGACTGCAAGAAATTCCGCCAGAAAAAAAAAAAGGGGGGAGTAGTCAGATCCAGGACAACGAAGAACCGAGCGAGAATCATGACATCAAAGTTGCTTGTAATGCGATCAGCGAGGGGAAGAAGGAGTGAGAATTGAGGGAGAAAAAAGGGGATCCCTATTGTTTCACGTTTATGCTTATTGGGGGGGGGGGACAGTAAGGGAGGGAAAAAACACTAAAAATAAAACATGCATTAGTATCGATACACAGATGAAAGACAAGTGCAAAAGTGATCAACCATCGCTTGAACAACAAGGAATCTCTAAAAAATCTTTGGGACACCGTATCAAAAAACGGAAGGGAGAAAAACGACAGAAAGAGCCGTAAGGCGAAATCAAGACCGGCAAAAGACCTAAGGGGGAAACAGTGGAAGCAAGCATAAGGCGAATCAAGTAAGATTTGGGGGTCAACTGAATCGACTGTGCCGGGATGGATCGAAATTTGGAAAATCATGGAAAAGCTACCACATAGAGAATGTGACAAGGTGAATCTCGCCCTTTTATGTAAGGGGCAGGCAGGAGATATATCAATAGGCCGAAGTAGAAATCAGAAGGGGGGGGAGGGCGTGAGAACCGCCGAATGAACAGGCGAAAAGGTTAAGTGTAAAAAAGCTTCAAGTCAAATGAAGGGGGGAAAAGCACATAAACCGCACGAAGTCCGAGGGACGAAAGGGGAATGAATAAACGCCCGGGGGAGTGTGGGGTGAGGGAGAATCGAACTGTTGCACATGAAATTTGGGTGTATTGGGTGATCGGGGCGGGTTCGTACGATTTGATGAGGTGGGGGGGAAGCTCACTCGTCCTGAACCCTTCTGGGGAGGGAAAAACAAGGAAATAAGGGGGGAAAAAATAGAGCGCTTACTTAGGGAAGAAATAAAGGGAAGAATAAAGAGGGCGAGTGTCAGAAAACACTCGTCCACCGCAAAGGTTGGAAATTGAGTAAATTCGTGAGAGGTTCCCTGAACCACGTGTCAGGAAAAGAAAAAGGGGACAATGTGGGAAATGCGATCCCCACTAAGGGATTTCAAAAGAAGGAAGAAGGTGGGCACGACCGGGATCGAGAAGAAAAACTACTTTACGTGGGGGGATGAGGCCGCGCAGAGCTAATGCTCTGGGGGAGCTACTCCTATTAATTGGCACAAAACTCGGAAGATTCAAATTTGTCGGACTAACATAACTAAATAAGTTGGTTCCGATACGGTGAATGTTAAACCTTTGTTCTATTCATTTAAGAAAAAAACAGGGTAAGGAGTTGACCAACATCTTCCCTATGGAAAGGAAAAACCCGGAAAAGCTGAACGGGAGAAGATGAACACCAAGCAAATCTGCCGGAGGAAATTCACTACGAAAGGGGGCCTTTCGGGGAGTTCGAGTTCGAATACCAGCCAATCATATCGGGGAGTGTAGATGACCTAGGAGTAAAAAAGTGGTTTATCCCTCGCATCTCTAATGCGGACGACTAGGCTTAAAGAAAAGAACTGAACTAAAGAGAACTAGAGGAAAAAAACATTTTGGTGTTGGATCGCCATAAGAAGGACGGGGGAGATAAACCGAAGGTATACGAATCCTAAAAAAGCCAAAGGTGAAATCCAGCGAAAGCTCCCTCAGTGAATGGCTCCATGCGGGCGAAACAATGGTTGGAGAAAAAACAAGGTTACTCGGCTGTCAGATATAACTAAAACTAAACAACCGAGCTAAGGAGAGCATGGGCAAGTCTGTAACCCTAAACTTTTTCGTGGTGAGTGACAGGAGATCGTCACGCAGGAGGTTCTTCAGGGAGTGGGGGAAGGTTCGAAAGCAGGCGGCGGCAACGGGGGAGTACTGTCAGAGTCCACTTAAGTAAAAGGGGTAGGGGGTCCGACAGGGTCGTACAGGGAGGAAGTACGCAACAGAGTTTGGTTAAGGGGGGAGAAACTAATAAGGTGAAGTAGATAAGAGGGGTTACACCTCCTGCCATTGACCAAACACACAATGGAAGGGAGTTGAACTAAGAGACAACGCAAACAGTAGGGGAAGGATAGGACAACGCCTTGGCATTGAACACGCCTGGCCCTTCGGAAGAAGGGAACATCTCGGAGACAGGTATTCTGAGATTTTATAAATCGGGTTAGAGAGGGGGGACCGAAATTCCGGAGGGAAATCCGAAATCCTCTACCTATGTCGGGATACATCGGGCACCGCGTCAGGACGAGTAGGATCAATAGTCGTCACTTCGGTATATATCGTAATCTTAGGCAGAAAGGAGGTGAAAAGAGCTATCCCGAGTAGCGTAAAAAAGAAAAAGAGGGCGAAGGGGAGAAGCAACGGTCAAAACTCTTTCTGCGGTTTAAAATCTCGGGGAGTCAAAACAAGAAATGCGTGAAAAGACTTAGAGGGATCATGAATCGACACGGGAGAAGCGAACACCCGAGAAGTTCTGCCAAAAACTCTGACCGGAACAGTACGGGCCCCAGTGAAAGAAGAAGAAAATGCCGAATCTATCTAGGAATGAAGGGGAACCCTTCTCCAATGTAGGGGGCCATCGACCGAACCAATCGAAAAGATGGCGTCCAAAGCTCAGAGACCCGTTGTAAGGGTAGCTCCCGCTGAGGCTCCGCGCCACCATCTTACTGAGTCCGAAATTTTGAGGCGAAAGGGACAAGCTGGCATCCACGAAGGAGGATCTGACGGTGAGCATGCGTACTCAACTGGAAAGCGTCAGGAACTTAAGGCGAAGGGAGAGGGTCCTAGTCCTATTAAGAAACAATACCAGGCCGGGTCCTCAAGAGGAGGGGTGGCGTCCCACAAGGTTAAAAACGCCCACCAGAGTCTAAAAAGGAAAAAATCCTAGGAAGAGAATGGAATCCCCGGAGATGAAAATGGAGAAGAAAAACAGGGGGAGAAAGTACAGACGGGTTCCACGTTCATCCGAAGGGTAACAGGTCAAAAAACAAAATTTCCCGGGTCAGAAGAACCGATACACACGACAGAAGGAAAAAAAAATGGTTGATGATGTACCGAGACGGGAGAGATCCTAATGTGATCTACTCAGCGCAGAGGAAAAGGTCCACCAGCACAGTTAAGCCGTGAGAGAGAGAAAAAAGAACAAGAGAGTAGAATAGACGGACCGGAAGTTTAAGGACAAGTAGCGGTCAAGGGAGCGAGGTAAGATGATAATAAAATTCGGCAAGTCTGCCCGGTAGGAGGAATTTCTCAACAAACCTGTTGGCGTGGGAACGGAGGAGGGAAGTATCGGTTACGTTCCTAACGGAGCAGTGTCTTGGCCGACCCAGTAAAACCTGGGACCGAGAGGAAGAGAAAGGTGGAGTCGTAACTGTGGAGGGTAGGATCATGTCTAAAAAAGAGCCCAGCTCCTGCCGCCGGGGTGGAAATTGACCTTGTGGGCGCCCCTAGGCTGAAGGAAGCTGGAGTTGGAGCTTACACTATCCATTATGAAGGAAATCAAAACATTGCAGACAGGGGGACAGATGAAGAGTGGCTCTAAAGGTACAGTAGAGACACTAACTTTCAAAAGTCAAAGAGGTGGCACTTGTTCCAAATTCTTTCGCAGGGGATACGGAAAAAACCGGCAAAGCAACGGGGGGGAGTGAAGTCTGGTGTCGCG
>Ga0179593_1623504_pt1 | contig 11933 bp, 13 predicted proteins | sample CZODoug2_1_08_16_FD_185931 | JGI IMG/M metagenome (GOLD analysis project Ga0179593, IMG submission 185931) | Vadose zone soil fungal communities from Angelo Coast Range Reserve, California, USA - CZODoug2_1_08_16fungal (PacBio error correction) | ecosystem: Environmental > Terrestrial > Soil >...
GAAATTTATAGGGGGAAATCAAGGTGGCTTGCAGCGAGGCGGATTGTGGGGAGGGGGGGTAACAAAAAAAAAAAAAAAAAAAGAGAGAGGGAAGCCAAAAAACAGAGTGGAAGGGAAAATTAGGCAAAGATAGGTAACTGGAGTCGGGCATAGCTATCCTGTTTTCCTTCAGTCGGAAAAAGGTTTTCACAAACCACCAGAAGGATATAGGGGACCGCTAAAGGGGAAGGTTACTTAAACGATCAGACGTATCCGTGGGAAGGAAACCAAAAAACATCCTGAAAGAACCTGGCCTAACTAAGTGAAGGTCCATGTATTTTACTAGTGCAGGGGCCGATATGTCCCAAATACAGAAGTGAGGAAACACAAGGGAATGAAGGATGCGAGTTCCGAACATGGCAAGGGGGGGGGTTAAAGTAATCAGAACAGGCCAGAACATCATCGTCGAGGGGAAAACAGTAATCATTAACTATATCAATGGAAAGTGAAGCCCGTGGTTTCATTAGGTCGGTTGCTTTGAGTGGGGGTGTATTGGGATAAGAAGGCAATTCGTACGGGTGATATTTTTTAAATAGGGGTTTCTGTGATGCGGGAAAAAAGGGGAAGGGGGAAAAAAAATGAAAACATTTGGCACAGAAGAGAGAAAAAACAAAAGAAAAAAAAAAAAAATAGGGGGGAATGTGGACCATTCCAAATCAAGGATTTTCGGATCTAGTCTGACGAAGAAAACGACCTAAGTTGGACGCCTTCTCCTTATCAGTGAAAGGTTCTGTCTTACTCAGATGACAGAGAAACATAAGTCCTGAGACGAAAAAAAAAGCACTCCATGCTGGAGACAGGAACGGGAAGGGTTGGTGAATGCGAGGGAAGAAAAAAAAGAGGGGGGGGAATCATACCCAGCTGCCTCACTTGGGCCACGTTTGTTTTAAGAGGGGCAAGGGGTTGGCGCCCAGGTGATTGTCCTGCATCACACGGAGTCACTAAAACGGAAAGAAGAAAAAAGTCTTGGACCTTCGCTTGTTAAAAGTGGAAAGAAAACTCTCCACGCCAGGGAAGATAAACTTGTGAACTCTCAAAGTCCGGGTCATCACGTTAGTAGGCCAGGGGGAATCATTATAAAAAGGACGCGGTATATATTAAAAAAAGTAAACCTTGAGAGGGGAGTCCATTGGGCACCGTATAGAGCGAACCTCCATAGAGCCGACGGAAGTATACCTAAAAAAACAGGGGGGAAGAATACCATGGTTAAAAAAGAAAAAACAAAATCGACGTAGCATTCCAATGCCTCTTTAAGTCACGCGATAGCGAGACGAACTGAAACGGGCCCGCTCTTTTTGATGCATTGGACGGAGGGGAGGGGTCAGGTCCGGCTTGGTTCGGAACTATAGAAGAAGAATGTCAACTACTCATTACTTGGTAAGAGAGAATTAAGGAACAAGGGGATGTTTCAGAACCTTGAGGTAAGAAAAAAGTGCGGGGGGGTGGGGGCCTTTCGATTAAAATCTTGCTTCGCCTTTTATAGAGTATGTGATTGGACACTTAACAGTCAAACCACACAACAAGAGGAAAATAGTGGAAGTTAAAAGGAGACCGCGAGAAAGGTTCGCAAGTACTATTTTAATTGCCACCAAGGGAGAGAGAAGGTGGTAGTTACGAACGCATGGGAAAATCAACCAAAGGGGTGCGAAGAATTTGAAGGAAGTTGACCCGGGGCTCTTAAATGGGAGCAGAGTTGACTTAAGGGGGAAGGGAACGACCATATCTGGGTTATGCCCAAAAACCGGGCACTAGGAGACACTGTGGGAGGGGGTCGTCGAGGACCTTGTCGAACATATGATCAAAAGGAAGATCACGCAGCTGGCCAGGGGGAAAGAATGAAGTGAGGCCGTCTCCAGCGTTGATTACGGGAGTCTCAAGGTGGCCGGGGAAGTTCCGAGCTGAGGGTAAAGGGGGGACTCAGGGGAGAACAAAAGGTGGGGAGGGAAAATTATATTCCGACAGATAAACTCCAGGGGGGATCACTGAATCCTCAAGGGGGCAGGAGAATAGCAAGGGGGGAAGGGAACTTCCTTTCCAGGGCAGACAATAGACAGGGCGGGACTATGCAAATACCCAATAGGGTAAATACCCAAAATGGTTAGGTCTTAGGAGGGGAATGGCGAGTCCTTTGGTCAAAGTAACTGGGGAGAAACACAAAAACAGCGCCTTTCACAACAAGGGGAAAATCGCTTGACGCTGGGTGATTTGCAAACCCGTGTTGGTTTAGGGAATAGAAGTTCGGGCAAACAACTGCGGATGAGACCCACCTGATGCTCAGGGTAGGGATTTGAGCATTCTTTAAGGGTTAGGACTGCGGACCTCACAGAAGGGAGGGAACCAGGGAAAGATAACATTTAGGGATCACGCCAATGTTTGCTAAATAAGTTCAATCGGAAGACGAAACATTTGATTGGGGGCAAAATTTAAAAACGGCAAAGATTTGGGGGGGGGGGTGGGGTTTTTTTGTTTGGGGTTATTCGCGTGGTCGTTTTCATGGGGTAGAGGGTCTATAACTAAAAAAAGACAGGGATCAAATAAAACTAAAGAGACACATGGAAAGTAAAAATGGGACACTGTATTAGCAAAGAACACCCAGCTAGACTGACCATATTATGCCATGAGGGGAAGGGTCATGGTTTGGCAAAAGGCCAAAGGGGATATGGGGAAAAGGGTGGGGGAATGTGTCCTTGAAAGGACGTTTTTTCCAAACCAAGGTAAAAAACTCTCAATTACCTTTAGTAGGAAGGGGGTGGTCGATAAAAGAAGGGGGGGGGTTATTAGAAAAAGAGCAAAAATACATTACTTGGTAAAGGTAGGGAAGGTAAGTGATGGGTGGGTAAACGCCGGTCAAAATTATAATTATGAGCGGTGCTAGGGATTAGGAAACAACACAGAAATAGCCCGAAATGAAAAAATGAGCCATATGGGTTTTGGAAAAAAACATGGATGTACAGACTGAAGGAAAACGAATCAAGAAAGGAAGAAGGGCCATAGGCTTTGCCCTAGAAAGGGGGTTCCTTTTTAAAGGAAGAAGTGGGTTCGTCTTGCCGAAGATTTTTTTTTTTGTTGGTTGTTGTTGAAAACAAACTGTCAACACGAAACCACCAGGCAACGAGCAGGGCAAGGACAGAAGAGGAAAATGCAGAAAAAAAAAGGGGGTTATGTACTACAGTTTTTAATGGGCCTGAACGTCTGTGTTGAAAACACTTCAGCTAGATCGAGAGGGGCGCATTCTTTGGAAAAAAAAGAATTACTTGACGTCACCATAAAAAAGTCACTTTTTTCAGAAGACATCGCAGCACAGGAAAAAACCTCTCGGTATAAAAAAAATAGAAGAGATTCTTCGAGTGGGGTTGGGGAGGGTAAGGGACACGGCCAACATGAAGGACTCCATAGTTCCAATCACAGGCCAGAAACAAAGGAACGGCGTCCAGGAAAAAGAAAAAAAACATCACCATTAACAGCGGCCTCCACTACTGTGACCCGGACACAAAAAGATTCTCGAAAGCACTTGGGGGAGAGGATTCTCACACATCTCAGACCAAACGCAACTCAGGCCTCCAGAACCAGTCCTGTCCGACACTAGGTTTGGATAGAACTCCCCGAGTAAAAAATAGCATTAAAAAGAATAACCCTAACCACTAAAATAAGAAATCCTTGAGAGATGTCGAGGACTCTCTTTCAGCATTTTTCAAAATCAAAGAGAAAGAAACAAAGAAAAAAAAGATTCAACGAGGGAAGGGGAAAATTAGAAAAGAAGAGTTGGGTTGAGGTTGAGCAAAAGGCTCTGTGAAAAGAAGGGATCTAAAGAGGTAAAGGGCCCTCTACTTCAAAGAGTCGGGTATAAAAAGGGGGGGGGGGGGGGGGGACCTTGGATTGTGTAGGGGGGGGGGGGGGTCCCTTCGATTGATAGTCGTTCAAAAAAGAGGGGAAAAGGACTAATACAATCTGGAAATTGGGTCCTTAGGATGTGCTTCGTGGGGTGGCGAGCGATCAACTGGAGAGCCTTCTTTGTTGTGGGGGCACCGTCGAGAAGGGGTATTTCCTCTTAGTGAGGGGGAGGGGTTATGAAAAGTTGCGAATGGGGGGGCCGTGATTGGAACCTAGGGGGGGAAGCCTGGGTGCTGGGAAACCTGAAGGGTTGAACGCTTTCCCAAACACGCGACGAGAAGAGGAGGCGGGAGGGGAAATTAATTAGTGATGGGGGGAATCAAGGGGGGGTAAAAGAATAATGGGGTGTGAAGGGAATTTGAATAGTAGAGAAAAATGGAAAAAACTCAGGGAAGAGTAAAAGGGAAACGAGCAAAACACGGCGGCAAAAGTAAAAAAAACGTCCTCAAAGCAAAAAGACTGTAATGTGGGGACGCGTCTGAAAATTTAGCCCTTGTGTTGACGGTGAGAGGTGGTACAAAAAAAAACATAAAAATTAATCCAAAAGGGAATGGGGTTCAGAAAAACAGAAGACGATAAACAAGAGTAAACCTTTCTGCTGGTGAGCTGGGGGCCTGGTATGTCAGACTACAGGGGGAAGAAAACCATATTTGATTTTTGTCTTTGAGTTTTTCATGTGGTCTATGTACTCGCTCACCAATCCTTAAAAAGGGGAAAATGATACACACCCCGTTTAGAGAAAAGCCCTGTCCCTAGGGAAGGACAAAGTTATTTGAAGAGGTGAATTCCATGGCCGATATAGTTGCCAGGACGGTTTCTACTGACAAAGAGACGAAGGGAGTTGAAGGGGGGAACGAACCTCAAGGGGTGGTGTTGGAAATTCGTTAGAAAAGGGGAACAGCCATCCAAGGAGGGAGCAGGAGGGACTTGACTCAATTAACAGAGAGATCCAGGAGAGAGATGAAAATCAGAGGGGGGAGTTCCGGGTTTCTTAAGGTGGGGGGAGGCGAAAGGAATAGACAATACGGCAGGGGTTTCTATGTCGTTTGGTGGGTTTCGGTGATTGTGATCTTGTGTATGGATGGAAAAGACGAATAACTGGCAAAAAGGTTCATCGACGCCTAAACTTAAAAAAAAAAAAAAAAAAGATGTCCGTTGGGGACGCTGGAACATCCCAAGGGGGTTTAAGAGTCGATGCCAGGATCTTAAACAATCTGTTGCGGGTATTCCTTCTCCTACCTGGTTGAAAGGGGGACATTGGGGGTCAAATCCTTAGACACGGGAGAGATCCTCATAACTGGGTCCGCTACAACAAGAAACTGACTTCTGGTGCTGATCATTGTTGCCCAGTAGGAGTGGTTCTCCGGCTCAGGTCAAAGAAAAAAAGTCACACACGCAGGCAAAACTTGCGCTTGGGGGAAAAAGGTTGGGAGGGGGGGTGGGAAATTCGAGAGGGGGGGGTTGTCGCCGCTTGTCCCGCCGCACACGCCAGAGTCAACTCTCCAGGACGGAAGGTCTGGACCGGGCCCTCTTTTTTCAAGAGGGATTCGCAAAAAGAAAGGGGAACATAGCGGTTGAAAAGGGGGGTCCTAGTCCAACCGCCCAGCGGGGACCAAGATCAGGCCCTCGGAAGAGGGGAAAAAAGAGAAAGCAAAGAGGGAAAGAATTGTCGAGTGTAGGAAAATTGGCCATTTCGACAGTTACGGCCATCCAGCGGCGCGCCGACATTGATCAAAGGGGACAGAAAATCACTCGATGTAGAAGGAGGAGAGGACATCCCTCCAGAGGGGAGAAGTAGATTCCACTGGGACAAGCATTCGCGATCAAAGAATAGTAAACTCTTTCACAGCTGGGGGGGCAAGAAAGAAAATTCTTTGCAGGAGAAAAGGGAGTCTAAACAAAAGGGGACCCTTAAAATCAGGACTCAGAGCTTGCAGTCGTGGGCCAGAGATCTCCACAACTCGAAGGAAAAGGAAGAAAAAAACGAATACTTCCACGGGGGGGGAGCATGATTTCGTCCTGGGCGGCCATCATGCCAGTGTGGGTGGCCTGGGAGGAGTTGCAGGTTACTCTTTGGGTAAGGAGTCGCTCGTAGCAAGTCACGTAAGCTCTCTCCACAACGAAGAGGAGGAGAGTAGGATGGGATGACTCTATCTCGAGGAGTAACAGCCAAGGATGGAGACAAACACTTCGAACTAACGGATAGGGGACTTTCTACAGCGTGTTAGAATTACTTTGGACATTCAAGGAGCGAAAATAGGGGATTAAGAGAGGGGAGAACCTTGGGAGAGGTCTCCTAAGGAAGGTGCCAATTTTGAGAAGACGGGGACTGAGGCCAAGGCATTGAGGCCCAAAATCACTCATACTAGTGTAGAGAGAGCTCTGGAAGAGAAAACATTATTCCCATGGGGAATACTTCTAATTAGGCCCGGGAAAGGAAGATTGCCTACTCCATCGGGTGAACTCCTTATCAATGATGGGGGAGAAAGAAGTAGGTCTGGGGAAAAAAAGGGGCACTGTCGCTACGCTGAACAAATTGAATCATCCTCAAGCGGTGATTCCTCTCGGCGCCAAAATACCGAGAAGTGCTCCCGGATCGAAGGGGCCGTCGAAGAAAGAAGGGGGGGGGGGGTACTACCTAATAGGTTAGTACAATATCTTCTCGGAGAGCAAGCCAAAGATACATGCACTCTTAAGCTGACATGGGAAGGGGGGATCGATTGTGCGGCTGGGACAACGGGGGGAGAAAACCCTTATTTGAAAACCAATACACGTGGTCCACCGCAGTGGTTCCTATTGGAGATATCCCCATGTTTTCTTTAACATTCTGCAATGGGCGAAAGGGTTCCACAAAACCGCAGGATTGGACTACCAGAACCGGAGGGGATCTGTTTTGGGAGGGATCTGCATGCGATACTGTTCCAAGGCGAGGAGAAAAAATTTTCGACCAGGGAAGGAATGCTTGGGAAAAGGGGAAGAAAAAAAAAACAACGGAGCTATTCAATGTCTCACGGAAGGAAATCCTTTATTGTGTCCAGGGGGCCAATCGTTTTGGTGGGGTTTGGGTGTACGTTTGGGGTGGGTTTTATCTTCTTGCAGGGGGACATTGTTGTCTTAAAGACTGGGGTGCACTCAAAGATCACAAACTACATAAAAAGCAAATAACGATGGATATCTGTAGCATGTGAAAGGGATTCATTCTCGTATTCAAAACACAAGAAAAGAAGGAAACAAGGAAAAAAACAGAGACACTAGATCTATAGAAATGGGGTGCTTCATGTGCAAAGTAAAAGGCAGGAGTGATGGCCTTGGTCCTTTGGGGAAGGGGGAAAGGGGGTCAGGGGGGAAAAAAAACCGTGCTCGGGAAGGGCAAGTTCCTTTTCCGTCATAGGGGTGGGCAGAGACAACTTCAGTTGGTAATAGCCCCATGGGCATCAAAGAGCAAATACAATGGCTATAACGTAGGGCCAGGTGGTAGGGAGAAAAGGGGGGTCATCCCCAGGGAGATGATTGTCAGTTGAGATTAAAATAGTAAACTGAGCAAAAGCCAGGGGGAAAGCAAGACAATCTGTTTGTTTTGAAAAGAAGAGGGCGGAATTAAAAGAGGAAAAAGGAAGGAGAAAAGTGATTGACTACTGGGGATCAAATATCAAGTGCTTGATGGAATGAAGCGTTGGGTAGTCGAAAAAAATCCCTATTTTTGGGGGGGGGTTTTGTTTTACAAAGAGGAAACCCTTCCAAAAGGAGAATAAACCTCGCAAGAGGAAGAAAGTCAAAAGTCAACTTGTGGGGAGGGGGAACCTGTGTGGGTGAAAGGCCGACGTGTTGTAGTTCGTGCGAACCATGGAGTACTGCCACTTTCCTCTGGGAAGAGACACCCGGTTAGTCACAAGGAAAAAAAAAAAAACCTTCACTTTGTCATCACCGTGATCCACAGAAAGACAACAGGCCAAACTATTCGATTTATCCCACTCCAGCGCTCTTCAAAGGAGGCGAGGGGGTTTGGGACGGTTTCATGGGATTATCAAAAGTAAACAGAAGGAAAGCCATAAGGTACCAAACGGATAGCATCGGAATAACGCAAGCCATTAAACGAACTGCGGTCGAATTCTACGGTGGAAACTGCCCAAAAAGAGGGGAGGGAGAAAACATTCCAGATGCTCTTCAGAAACACCATCTCGACAAACACTGCAACAAAAGGAATGTCAAATTGAACAAACAAAAAGAGGTCTTCTGAGACATAAAGTTTTAGCCGGAGAACGACCTCGGGAAAGAATCCCGACACAGGCAGATCAGAATTCCGTCAGGAGATGGAAGGTAAAAAATACTCGGGGGGGAGAAAAATCGATTAAGGGAACCAGCAGAGGAACGCAAAAAACTACATCCAGAGGATGAGGACAAGCGAGAGTTTTGGACTGTCTCTTGGAAAGGGAGGGATGGCAAAAAAAGAGATAAAGATGTCGTACCTCCATTGGACTGAATGAATTCGGCTGGGCCTGTGATGTGAGGGGGGAAGGGAGCTAGGAAAGGAGAGGAGGGGGTTCCCACTAAGGGGTTTCGTTAAAAAAAAAACCCTCGAGGAAATGGGGTTCTTTGTGGCGTGTGATTAGTTTTGGTGGCGAGAACCAGACCTTCCTTTCGAGAAGGAGTTTTAGGGAAAACGGTAAGGGGGGGGATCCGGTATTGCACGTTGTCATGTTGCTGGGGGGGGGGGGGAGACGCTTGCCGACGTGCAGAGGGGAGGGAGAATTTCAGGGGGGGGGGAATGAAACTGGGGGGGGGTCTGCATTCAGGATAAAATGAAAAGGGAGTCCAAAATCACACGAGGGAAGAGAAAGATTCTCGTGGCGTGGGCAAGAGAGTATTTTGCTTCTAGGTATATTCCCACAGGGTGAGAGGCGGTTAGTATTTTCCTAAGGGGAAGGGGGTGGATTCAAAGCGCCTGGCCACAAGCGCCTCAGAGGCCGGAGGGGAAAAAAGATGTGGGAAAGGGAAAAACACTTGTGAAAAATTAAAAAATGGAAAGTCATAACAAAAAACTTGAATTATTTTATGGACGCTGGGAGGGAATTTCTCGAAGGTGTGTGCGGATAAGAGGTGAAAAAAAAAAAAAATATATCGGCAAGAACGAACCTAATTCAGAAATAGTAACACTAAGTTGATCAGCAACTGTTAATAAAGGGAGGGGGGGGAAACTGGAATTCGCTTCCTTCAGTCGTTAAAACCCATATCGGGTTATGGGGGGAGGGCTGAACGAGGTTGGGGTCTGTGTCTAAGATCCGCCCTCAGAAAAAGCCTCCAGGCAGGAGACACAAAAAAAAAGAAAAAGTGCTCCACTAAAACTGGAGAAAGAGGTACTAAGGGGGGGGGGGGGGGGTGGAGAGTGATGCAGAGGAGAACAAATACCGGGGGGAACGGGTGGCTACTAACACACTAGACAGGAAAAAATTGGCAGAGTAGCGAAACTCTGCGGACTTGTTTAAAACAGGACCCACCGGGGGGGTCGAGAAAAAGACATGCCACCATTCAATAAATGGTCAAAACTAAACCATTAAGGAGGGGTCCTAATATCGGGGAATAAAAGGAATCCCGGTGTCGGGTCGTTAATAGGTTAGATTTTTGTTGGTACATGAATAAGCAAGGCTCAATGAATTTGACTACTTGGATTTTTATTGGGGGATAGGTGGGATGTGAGTGGTGGGAAAAGGGGGTCACCCCTCTGAAAAAAAAAGGTTTTTTTGGGCAACACACACCCACAACCAAGACGAAACACACAAAGGAAAAACCACAAAAAAGAGGGTCCGTTTGGGAAAAGGGGGAAAAACTCAAATTGAGGGAGAGACGGTAGTGGAAAGTTATCAAACTACAATGGCTGATTGACACATGAATCTGGCGCGGGTCAATCTGTGTGAAGGTACCTCGCCGTCAGGCAGATTAATCACATGCCATCCCGAGCAAAAGCCACGGCTGGTGGAAGAAACGAGTTTGTTGCCCCGGAGAGAAAGAGGAAAGGGGGGGAAAAGAAAAAGACAATCTGGGTAACCTCCTACCCAAACATCACAAACTTGCCTGTCTTGGTTGGACAATCTCGCGGGGGGGTCGAGGTAGTGTTTTCAGCCGAAAAACGGAATAGGGAAAAAGAACCATTCGATAGAACTAACATGGTCGGGAAAGAAAAAATGTCCTTCTGTTGATAGACCAGGAAGATCTTGGACGAACGAATTAAGTTCCGTGGAGGCCAAAGAAAGGGGGCAACAAGAGAAAAGGGGAGAGGATCCCAAATGAAAAGTATAGTTAGGGGGTTCACGCCGAGAAAGTTCAAACAATGACGAGGGGCGTTCATTGGACAGCATAAAGCACAGTGCCATCCATCTTCTAGACAGGGCGGAGTCACAGTGGGAAAGATGATCCTTGAAACCAACATTTTTGAGCGAATTTCCACTGGGCATCAGAGTCCCTTGAACAAAGGGGACACGGGAGTTAGGGAGTCTGAGATCGTGCGGGATGACTGGGCCGAGGGGGGAGTTCTCACTTGGACACCTGGTCAGACTAGTAAAAAAAAGGAGGAGCACTTGGGGGGAAAAACTCAAAGATCTCCTTCAAATTCTAGGAACGGAAGGGAAAAAGGGGATTGTCATCTGCTGGCGGGGGCCATCAGTTCACGGGGGGCCCGCAGTGGAAGATTGGCGGTACTCCCTCGGGAGGATTCCAGGGGGGCACGAAATCTCAGAGAACGAAAAACTTAGGATGAAAACTAAGAGAGATAGGAAAAAATCCGAAGGAGGGAAAAAAAGGTCTCCAAATAATGTCAAACCAATTAAAACCCCAGGATGAAAGTATTGCCGAACCGAGGGGGGGTGGAAGGAAAAGAAAGGAAAGAGGGGGGCCCCCTCGAGAATTTAGGGACTTTGAGCAAACTAATGAATCGGAGAAAGCTTAACAAGGGAATTGGGGACAACATCTCTTAACCAAAATATGCATTGATGCAAAACAGCGCTGAAGGCTAGGTAGTGTCGATCACACTGCGTGTCAAGCTATGGGTGAAAAGGGGGGAATTCCTAAAGGGGAGAAAAAAAAGGAAGAGGAGAGTATGAGGAAGCGGTGATGTCTCCCCTGGCGAGAGCCCGGGACGTTGCCCTGTATGCCGTCGGCCCAAGGGGAATCAAAAAGAAAGGCGACAAGGGGGAAAGAAAATCTAGTCAATCGATCTAACGCGTCAACGGAATGGGCTCCCTTAGCGGGAAAATGAGTTCTCATATGAAGTGGGGCAGGAACAAAAAGCGGAAATTCGGGCTACAATAAAAATGAATTGAAGTGTAGTATATAAAAGGCCCAAGATAGCATTGGAACCATGTTTGACTAGTACATGGGGGAGCGTGTTTTCTTCTTGCACATCGAAACCAACCCCAGCTAGATGGGGGAAAAAAACTACAAACTTTTCCAATCAGGAGGGGGGGGGATTCCGCTGGGTATTTGACAGTTTGCATTCAATAGGAGAAGAAAAGGGGAAACACACCTGCGGCATGGCTAAGGGCCTTTGGTGGATGGAGGGGTGGTCAGGGCTTTGAGGAATTAAAGGGCAAAGTGGAAGAGTGGGACGAAAGACTCAAAATATTTCGACCCTGCCAGACAGGGGGAAACTGGATAGAAAACCAAGGAGTCTAGCTTAGGAGAAAAAGATACGAAATCCTTGAGGGGGCAAAGCTTGGGGTGTTTTTGGGTTTTTGAAAAGGGTTTGGGGAGTTTTTAGAGTCGTGCAACGGTTGTTGGCAGTGGGGGCGGTTGGAGGCAGGAGAAGTGGTATCACACCTACAGACACGCATAAGAACAAAGAGGCAAATCTTGGGGGGAAAAGAGGGGTCCTGTCAAGGAAGCAAGAAACCAAATAATAAGCCAACCGCGACAGAGGACAAACGAGGGGTCATTGTGCCCTGAGATAGTGTTAGGATCATGTGGTCAAGGGGGGAAAGAAGAAAGGAGGTAAAATGCCTTTGAGGGAAAAC
>Ga0179593_1335128_pt1 | contig 11932 bp, 11 predicted proteins | sample CZODoug2_1_08_16_FD_185931 | JGI IMG/M metagenome (GOLD analysis project Ga0179593, IMG submission 185931) | Vadose zone soil fungal communities from Angelo Coast Range Reserve, California, USA - CZODoug2_1_08_16fungal (PacBio error correction) | ecosystem: Environmental > Terrestrial > Soil >...
AGCCCCTGAGGAAGGGTGGAGCGAGAGACAAAGATGAGAAAAATGTGAAAAGGAGGGTCTTAGTGTGGACGTAAAGAACAAACAGGAAGGGGAAGAAGTGCACAAAGGGATGGGGAATGGGTCTTGGCTGCGAAAAAACAAAAGATGAACATAACTAGGGGAAGAAGTCGGCGATTACCCAGATCTTTACATCTCAGGAAGACTCATAAGGTTGGTGGGGGAAAAACCTTGAGCTGAGAAGTGGCCTTCTCATTCGATGTGAAATCCGGGGGGCAGGGAAGCAGCTGAAAGAAAGAAGAACCAAGGAGAAATAGAAAAGTAGACTTTAGCTTTCGCGAAATCAAGCCCGGACGAAGAGGGCGGGGGGATGAAAAAGAGAGTGACTTATCAGGAAAGCGGCAGGAAAAAGGGGAAAGCCGGGGTGGAAGGAGAGGGTTGGAGTTCGGATAAAAGCTTTGTCATGGGACCCCGAAAAAGCAATACCAAAAAAGGGCATAGTTTAAACCTTTTATTAAAGCTAGTTTTCAGGAAAGGGGATGGAAAAGCTGGCGAAGGGGTTGTAGCGGCGGACGAACCAAAATTCAACCGGAAATGGGTGGCCTAAAGGGTGTCTCGGCATTGAGCAGGAGGGGAAAAACTATCATCCTTCCAAAAAAAAATGGTCATCGGTTAAAGCGCAAAAAAGAGAGTCTCAATGCAGGACGAAAATAACATCATACCGCTTAAAGCCCACGGGACGTTAAAAAGCAACCTAAGAGGGGGTCGATTGAGGACTTATTTGGGACCGTTGCTCTACAATACTCCCAAGGATGAAGGGGGGGGGAATATATGGAGCCAAGTATAAAGTGGGTGGGTCGACTTGGTAATTCGAAGTGATTTTTAAGGAAAAAGACGTCGCTTAGCTACTGGAAGTGGTCGCGCAGGGGAAAATAAAAACAAAAAGGGGGGACCTCTAACACACCGAACTTTGGCGAGCAACTAATCGGAATGGAGTAGCGAATCTTACAAAAATCGATTGTGTAGAAGGACTAGTCCCATAGAAGAAGGCAGGAGGGAAAGAATCCGGAGACAAGGGTCCCATGTCCAAAGTCTGCCACGGTACCGAAAAGGGGATAAGCTCCCCTGGGACATAGGGGGGTACACCAAATAGAGATGGGTTAGCATGCCCGGTATCACTGCTTCAGCGTCTGGCAAAAGACGGTACCTGAGGCCTAAAGGAAAGTGGATTATTTAGTTTCACAACGGACTTCAGGTAGCCGAAAAGATCCTCATGTTGGCGGACACGGTTTTTGCCGCAGGGCATACAGAAGAAAAAGTCGAAGTGTTTAACTATCGTATGGTGGGGGTTCATATGGGGAAAGCGTCCCTTACCTGTGCTTGTAACAAATCAAGGAGAGACAGGCATTCTAGGAGGAAAAGTAGAGGGGAAGAGGGAAAAAAAAGCCAGTGTCGGCGATTGGACCGCTGCAAAAGGGTCGGGAGAAAAAGCTCTTGGGAACGGAGTGCTGGGTCTGTTCTATGAGAAGAAAAGATACTCTAATAAAACCTGTAAATTTATGTAAGGGGGAGCAGGGGGGAAACTGGGAGTGTCCAGCCACTATACCAGGATAAAGAACGGAGGTTTGTGACTGTGGGAGGAGTGGGTGAGGGAACTAAAAGGGGGGGGGATTCCATAAGAAGGGGAAGACATCTTGGAATCAAGGGACCTTATTAACTTAAATTTGGGGAGAACATGGATGTAACGGTCAATACGCTGCAGATTGGGCTGGCGGCTCGCGGATTGTTAGGGGTGGGCTCGCAGTGCGGTGCCAGCAAAGAAGGAACTCTTTCTTTATCGACGCAAGAGGTGTCGGAGTGGGGGAGAAAGATCGAGCTCGAGAGTGTTTTGGAAAAGAAAAACCAATCGGGGAAAAACGGATAGGGGTCCAGTCAGGGGGATAATGAGGAGGGAGGAAGCCCTTTAATTTTGGTCCGAAAAGACAACTAGCAACTTGGGGACGGGGTCGGACGCGAAAAGGAAAAGAATGTATGGGGGGGCGAATGACAGCTTGGCTGCGTGACGGTGTGGGCAAGGAGGGTACGGTGTGTGGAAGGCAGGAGCGAGGCGGGACTATGGAATTAAAGGACTAAACGTTCTGTTGAGGAAAAAAGGGAAAATAAAGGGGGAGACGTCCGAGACGCGCTAGACGTCAAGACGAAATGAACCTTCTATATCGTGACTGATGGTAAGAAAGTCTCTGTTGGGGTCTTGATTTAGGAGGGAGAGGGGAGTCATGGGTAGAAAAAGGGGGGGACATGTGCCAGGGTGGTTCTTGATGTCTAAGGAAAAGCCTCAGGTTAAAGGTTTCTCGTACACTAAAAATATGTGTCCTGTATATTATCGGAAAAAAAATGAATCTCTCTTTCACGGTCCCAAACTGAGACGGGGTGGGTCAACTTGAGAATTACTCCTGACGAGAGATAGGCGTCAATTACACTCAGGTTGGGAGGGGGGGCAGCAGGACGGCGTAATGATGGAGGGGAGAAAAACCTTGGGTTGTGCCTTTTGCAAAGTACGAAAGATGAGAAAGGATTGCTTAATCCGCGGGATGAAAGGAAAAACTACAGGGTGCAGAGGTTCACCGAGGACCCGATGCACTCAGAAAATAAACCAGAGGAGGTTGATGAGGTTTCATAGAATCAAGGGGGGGAAGTAGGGCGAGACCCAATCAGGAAGGTTAAAATTAAAGGAAGGCTCTTCTTTCAACTTGCCGACTAGGCTGAGGAGAAAAAAGTTACTTGCTTCTTTTACCTTTCACGAGATCACCCACGCCGATGTAGGAATGAAGTTAACATATAATTTAGTCCCTTGAAGGCCGAGAGAAGGTAGTAAGTATGATTGCACCGATGGTTTTTTATCGTCAAGAAAGCACCAAAAACATCACCCGACCACACCCAAAAAAACACCACAAAAACCCCCACACCAACCCAGACAAAACCCCAACCCCCCCCCAACAGCAAACGAACCCAAAACCCCCCCAACCCCAAAAAAAACCCAGGACCCGCCCCAACACAAAACCCGCCCCCCCCGCCAACCCCCCCCCACACACCCACAACTCCCACAAAAACAACCACCCCCCCCCACCCCCCAACCAAAACCCCCAACCCCAAAAAAAAAACAACCCTCCCAAAACCCAGTAAACTAAAAGATAAAATGCACAACCATCGCCCCCCCAACAAAGAATGAGCCACAAAACCAACTAATAACCAATCCCCCCCCCCCCAAAACCCACACCAAGAATTAAAAAAAAACACCACAAAACCACACCCCAACCCCCCACCCCCCCAAGGATAAGCCACTCACAACAAAAACCCCCAAAACCTACAAACCCCCTGGCCCAACCCCCCACCCCCCCACCCCCCACCAACGAACAAACTCAATGGGGTTTTGGGTTGTGGTGGGTCGCCAAAAAAAAAAGAGCCGACCCACCCAACCCAAAAACCCCCACACAAAAACCCGGCCCCCACGCAAAAAAAGAAAAAATAAAAAAAAAGGTAAAAAAAACAACCCCACACAACACAAAACAAACAAAACCCAAAAAAAAACACACCCCCGCCCACCAGCCCACCCCAAAAAAAAAAACCAACACCTACCCCCAGAGGAGAAAAAGACTCCCCTCAACACAAAAACCCACCATACCCAAACACACACACCAACCCCCCCCAAGAAAAACACCCCCCCCCAAAACAAAAAACAAAAAATAAAAAAAGACCCCACCCCACACAAAACCCCCCCCCCCCCTACGCCCACCCAACACACAACCCCCCAACCCAAACAAAAAAAACCCCCCAGAAAAACCCCGACGACAACCGCCTCCCAAAAAATAAAAAAACTCCACCCCCCCACACAAACAAAAACCACCCAGGCCCGAAACACACCCCCCCCCAAAACCCCCCCCCCCACCCCAAAAAACGCAAACAAAAGAAACCCCACTCCCCACAACAACCCCCCCCAACAAGAAACCATCAAAAACCCAACACAAAGAGAACCCCAACCCAACCCCAAAAAACCCCCCAACCCACCCACCAACCCGAAAAACACAAAACCCCACCACAACACCCCCCAAAAAAAAAAACAACAAAAACACAAAACCTCTGCCACCAACACACCGACCCAACCCCCCCCCAGAGGGGATTAGAGTTTAAAATGAGATTAGCAAGGGAAAACTGGTCCTAGGGAATAAGTCCCCACATGAGGTGTAGACCAATCTCATTTACGTTTTCCACCATGCTAGACCCTCTCCCAGTTTTATTAGGGCCTCTATAAAGAATAGGTCATTTGTCATCTTAGAAATCTATCATAATCTGGGGAAAGGTCCAATCTCTCTCAGAAAGTGAGAAAAAAAGAAAATTGGGTTGAAACGAAATGCAGTCCCTTATCAAGGGGCGTGGGGAGGTATTAAAAGTGCCCTAGACGTGACTGCAGACTGTTTCGGCCGAGTCGGGAAAGCGGGTACGGCCGCGTGTGCGTTCGGGCAGCTTGTGGTCTCGGGCACGAGAAGGGGCTGAGTCGTACAGATCAGTGGGTAAAAGAGTGTGAGTGTGAAGGGGAGGGGGAAGAAGACCAGTTGTAGTGGTGTGTTGAGGGGGGGGTCTCGCTGTACTGGGATGGGTGGGCGAAAAAATGAAAAACTTTACTACTGGGGACCTAGAAACCCTATACGATAGCCGAGTTGAGTTCTCAGGCAGTCGTGGGAATTGAGAGAGAAAGAAACTCAGGGGGGGACGTCGGGCTCCGTCGTTGTGAAAGGAAAAGTGAAGGGATGTGTAAAGGGGAAAAAAACATGATCCTCAAAAAGACCAAAAAAAAAACGAAGAAGATGTAACGCAGTGGTGTGTGCAAGGTGCGGTGATACTGCTCGTGGGCGTTCGATGAAAACGGGACGCCACGACTCGGCAGACCTGCCTCGTTCAGTCAAGGAAAAAGGCAGACCACAAGGGGACGAAATAGAAAAGCAACCCTCTAATCTGGACAATATCCCCTTTCCCGGGTTTCTAAGACCCGCGAGGACGAATTAATATAATGAGGGGGGGGAGACTGTAGAAACTAAATCTCACATGGGAAAGTCGGGGTATATGAGGAGACTAAGCACACAATATTGTCTAAAAGAGTGTCAGGGGGGGTGTTGTCATAACTAAGTGTCAGAGCGCGGTAAAAAGCAGTGGGCCATAAACGGAAAAAGCGGTTGGCTACGGTACTCTTTGGGGAAAAGACGGAAGGCGACTGGAGAGCAACGTTACTTAGAGAGATGGGGCCAAAATGAAAAGGCTTACCAAAGGACGCACGGGATAAATTGGAAGAAGCATACTAAATCTCAGGGGAGTAATCGAGGGGACAAGGCCCATACCAGTACCGTTGACGGGGGGATCAATAAAAGGTGACCAGTTCCATGATAATTGGGGGAAGGGATGCTGAGGGGGGGGGGGAGAATGTGAGAAAGGCTAAAGGTTCCACCTCCATCAAGACCGAACGATGCGGGCTCGATTCGCGTATTGCAACCAGGGTCATAGGGTAAAAAGAGCCAGTAGTTTTGAGGGAGAAAAAAAAAACAATAGCTTCATCAAGACTCGCATAGTTGGATCTGGAAAAAGGAAAAACTTTTTTTATTGAGAGAATTGGAATAACCGCTGCCACAAACCAAAAAGAGTGGCCTGAAAAATATTCTCCGCTCGGGGTGTGCAGTGCAAGGAAAAACGGGCCTGTTCCAAATTGCCAAGAGACGAGGAAGTTTCAAGAATGCACTTCTATTGAGCATGAAACGCTCCGTGAAAAACCATCAAATCTATGCTGTCACAGGCGCCTCCAAAAAAAGGGCGGGATGATCTCCAAAAATTCAAAGGCGCCGGAAGAGCACAGGAAGCGAAAAGAATCCTCCCAAAAATTATCCGGGAAAGGGGAAATAGGCGCTAAGGGGGCTTATCCTCTTCCTCTGAATGGAGGGGCGTGGGAAGTCTCGTTCCTGGCAATAATGATCTGCTACCAGGCAAAAACCGAAACTCAACTCAAGGGCGAACCGGGGAGTAAGTTTGGTGCCACCATCAGAAGGAGAGGAGGATACAGGAAACTTCCACCCCTAAAACGAAGGGAAAAGGGAGTGTATAAAATGGTTTGGTAAAGTCGTTCTCACAGAAGACAGACGAAAAGGTAGAAAAAAAATGGCCGTTCACAATCTTGGCCCGGACCGCAAGCCTATAGACTAAGGGTACAAATTCTTTGAAAAAAAAAAAGGGGGGGCGAATCGGAAAACAAGTCCTAGACGAACAGGAGTAGAAAGAAAAAGCGACATTAGAGGCGTCGAACGAACACAAAAGGGGACCAAGAGAAAAAAAAGGTAACAATTGCATCAGTGAAAAAAAGGAAAGCAAAAGTCCAAGCCGCGAGAGAAAAAGGGAAGGACTGACTCCAAGAATTCTATAAGGTGAAGGACACATGTCCACCTCTTCAGCTTAGCAAGATTTGGCTGTCAGAAACGGCTTCATTGCGAGACGTCGTTTACGTGAATCTCCCCACACGTACACGAAAAACAAGGGAAGCATCCTTGACACTCTGGAGAGAAAAAGACAATTAATTGACCGGAAAAGTGGGGGAGGGTAAAAGATGGCCCCTGCTATTGGAAGGAGAAAGAAGGTAATCTAGACAGGGCTACCTCGCACCATATTCAGAAGAAGAAACATGAAGGAAAAATCTCCTAAACTTGGACTGTTATTCGCTCATGGGGAGCATGGAACGGGTCAAAAGTTTCATGTCAGGGGAAAAAAGTTGGAAATCAATAGTCAGTTCAATCGCCAAAAGGAATTGGAAAAACATACGATGAGACCAGCCTAAACCTAATCCGATGTCTGGATACTGCGCACCACAAAGCCCAACGGCCGGAAGGGAGTATGGGATAATCATTATTCTTGGGGCAAGGCTAAAGCCCCTACAGAAAAAAAGTGGGACGGCAAAGAGGTCCGCGTCGGCGTCAAGGAGCGCTGCAGAGAGATAAGGTGGACGATGCCCAGCGCGGCGGTGTTGGTGACCACAACGGAAGAAAGTCGATGGGGAGTGGTTATCAGGGGGGAAAAGGGGGAAGGGATTTGACATGACCATCAGTGGTTCTCACCTGATCCGTTGGACAATAAAGGAGTGGCCTCTTCAGAAACTATTCTCTCCTTTAGACGTAAATACAGAGTAGGGAAGGATTAATCCTTAATGCCTTGAGATAATGAACCGCCAAGTTCAAGTTTAGACCTTAAGACTAGGGGACGGGGGAAAGTCCAGTGAAAAGGAAGAAGAGTTGGATCTCCTGAAGGGGGGTTACCCTTCGTAAAATCCGGTCGTGAGGGGGAAGACACAATTGCAAGAGGGGGCGTGAAGATCTTTGAGGGAAAGACTAGAATAATGGAGGGGGGGAAGGGGATCCAACAGAAATACACAGTCCCTATCAAAAACGTCGGGGAGAAAAAAAAAATGATCACTCTGTTTTCGCGGGGGACGCGGACTGTGGTGAAGTGGTATCAGTGTAAAGGACAGGGATCCGATCCGTGGGGGGAGATAAACCCTTTTAATAAGGGGGCTGCGGGGGTATAAGAACCGAATCAAAATCTGCCACATGGCCCAGGAACAGTTGGGACTTGGTAACGGGTTTGTGGTTGAAAAACTTCCTCAAGAGGGAACCACGCTACTGCCAGCTTGAAGAGATACGATCAGAAAAGAGAGAAAACCAAGTTTTCAAACTATCAAAGGGGAAAATCTTCCTTAGAATCGGCCTCCATGGGGGGAAGTCGGTAAGTCAGCAAAGGTACAGACGAAACCAGGGCGGAACCAGTCTTGCCTCGATTAAAAATGGGTGGAACTAAAGGGTCGAGGAGGATTACACCAGGAAGACAGAGTAAAAAAAACTTTGGATTATTTCAACGCTAAAAAGCTTGGTCAACTAAGTTGAAGGAAATACTGGGAAAAGCGTTGATCGTCGAGGGGGAGGAATGGAACGGATAATGGTGGACACTAAAACTTGAGATACAAGTATCGCTCTACGGCGCAAGTCTACAAATCGGGGGGAAGGTGGAGGAGAAAGATTTAAATCTCTGGGTTGTAAATCAGGGTAAAAGGCTGACTGCCAGCGGGGGAATGGGGGGTGGTCTTGTACTCATTCAGTCCGAAATAACTGGAAAAAGTGCACCAGACAAGTTCAGTTCCTGGCACCGCATTGGAGGGGGACTTTACGGAAGGAAACCATGGAAGAAAAAAAAAAGAACGAAGGGGATCGGGAAAGATGCTTCAAAAAGGTTCAAGTAGTAGAAAAGCTCTAAAAAACCAGAGGGAGGGAAAAAAAGATATAAGGGCCACAACAGGCAAGGAAGACGAGAAAAGAGTGGATTTATCAACCTGTCAACCGGAGATGGGTTTACGGAACGATAAGGAGGAAAAAAATCCTCTTGGGGTCAACATTTCAGGGGCCTAATGGAAGGACGAAAAAAAACCATACCGCAAACCACATGATTTCACAATGGCGGCAAATTAACACGATTGTAGCTAGTAAAACAGGAATCGTTTGTTCCCTGAGACGGTCTATCTTAGGAGGAGCAGGCTGGGAAAAAAATATCCGGTAAGAGGAGCAGTCCACAGCAAAGTCAGTAGTCCTAGCCCGGTCGAATTTGTCAACTTTGGGGGGAGAAGAAATGAAAATCCTAAGGAACAAATCTTAACCAGGGGAAAGTCATTCCGATTCGGGGCAACGGGTGAAGGCCACAAAGGAAAAACCAAGAAGGTTTCAACTGGACTGTGGACGGTAAAAGAGGAACTAATGGTCTTAAACAGCGGCCCGCTAAGTACCGCAAAAGAATTCACCGGGCTCGGTTTGTAAAAAAAAAGGAAAAGGATGCAATCGGGGGAACGGGGACGTAAGGATAGAGCTTGCCGTTAGCGTTGGGGAGTGAGGACGAAAAAAAACAAAACCGTAAATGTGGATTGGGAGGTTGGGGGGACGCGGGAAACGGGGGGGGGGGAGAGAAAAAATTCCAAGGTAATATCAAAAAGGACACTCTTTACTTCACAGAGGGTCAGAGCCAACAGGATAAGGCGAGAACTTAGGAAGGAAAATTGGCTAAAAAAAGGGGAACGGTACGCTGAGCCAACGCGTGGTCCGGTACCGAAACGAGGAGTGAGTGTAGAGTAGGTGGTACCTCTAAAATACAATCTAGAAAGTATTACGGGCGAGAGAGGGCGACCGACTAACAATTGGGTGGGTAGGGCCTTGCACAGGGGTGGGTTTACCAAATGGTGGAAAAACAAGACCTAACGATACCGTAAATCTGGGGTAAATGGGCACGAAAGGGAATGGTGCAATTAACCAATCTTTGTAAGGATCTCCCGAAATTGGCGAGCAGTAGAATGAAGAGTAGGAAAGAAAGAACAGATCCGGACTCTGAGCTCCCTCGAAAAGGATAAAAACACGCTATAATGCAGACACGTCAGAGAAAAAAAACATGGAAAGGGCCAGAGGGCCCAAAGGCACTTACAAACGGAGACAAAATCACCTGGGGGATTCGTTGGGAAAACTCCCAAAAGGCAACCCCCCTGGCAAAGGCTGGGTCGTCAAGTATGGAGCGAGACTGACAGCGAGTTTTCGGACAAGGGACAACGAAGAAAAAAAACAGTAGACCGTTTTGATTGGGGAGTCCTTACAAAAGACCTCTGGTTAAAAAAATAAACCGGCCTTTGGGAAAAGGCGGGGGGCACCGCAGGCGACATCAATCACTGCGGAGAGGGGGGAGATCTGGGGGTGGGCCACGATAAGGGTTCAGGAGAAGAGGAGGCTGCACAAATCAACATCGTTACCGGACATGCAAGTAATCGGAGGACGTGGAGCGCCCAGAACCACGTTTCTGCGTGACCGCGGAAGGACATAGCTCGGTGATGCGGACGGGGGGGCCATGCTTTAAAAAAGATGCAAGACCAATAACCGGTACATCCTAACGAAGGCGAATGAGGAAAAAAGGGGGGAATCTGGTTTGGGGGAGGGACCTGGAGTGGGGGAAGGCGGAAGGGCTTTAAGGGGGCGTTGAGGAGGGGAGATTCCGGGGAAAAAAAGCCGGAGTCTCCAATGGGGAACAAGAGCTGCGAGTACCTGGGACACGGACTTGGGCGAGCCAGGGATCACCGAAAACGGGAAAAAGTAAACTTTCATTCAAGGCAACGCAGGCTATATTTTTGACTTGGGACAAGGCAGGGAAAGGTTCACGACGCGTTTACGCTGGAAACTGCTGGGAGTGAAAAAAACAGAGGGGAGGGTCGCCTGGTATACTATCAGGGCTTTCCACCACCACACGTTGTTTTCGCTGAAGGAACCTCGGCAAAAGGAAGACGGGAAGAAGAGTCGTCTGGGAACGGTCAAAACGTTGAAGGGAGACAACGGCACAGCACACGAAAGTGGCGAAGGGGGAGCGCCATGGAAAAAAACCTATTCTATCCACCTACAACTTCTGCGGAGGGCCCAGGGGGCTTGACTGGATAAGAAATCTCGCATTCGAACGGAAAAAATTGAGGGGCCAGCCCCTTTCCCTTCTGGATAGGTTGAGGAAGGAAAAGGACTCTCCTATTACAAAGGCGGAAAAGAACGGCCCTCAAGGAGAAGGGGGGGTGCTGAGAAAAAAAAAAAAACTGGAAAGAAGTAAAGAACCGATGTCTGTGGTGTACTATCTAAGGGAGTGGGGACGTCTTCTCCTTTACGGGATGAAGGCTGAAAAGGACAATGCCGCGGCGTGAAGGGGGAACGAAACAACCCCCACCACCCCACCCCCCACCCCCAACCCCCAAAATCTAGGGTTGAATTGTTCGTAGGACGGAGAGGGGCACAAAAATGTCGATCGCGTGACTTCAATTAAACGAAAGAAGAGGTGGCAAAAAGGAACAACGGGGTACCGTGTTCCTGGAGCGGACCGCCGGCACGGCCAATTGGCGCGGGGGGTGAGGGGTCGTTTTTTTCATGCGCGACGAGTCAAGGGAGAGACCCCGGAAAGTTTGCGGCCACACTAGTCAGAATTCTCCTACTAAGGGGGAGGAAGGCCAAACTACTCTTTACGATTTAAAAACTATTTCCATGGGGACGGACTCAAAAACTACTCAGGCAAGAATGGCAGGGGGAATTCAAGGGGGCAAACTAGGACAGTGGTTTCCTGGTTACGGGACCAAATAAAACCTTAAAAGGAAGGCAGTCAGGGAACGGCGAGGACTATGTAAAGGCGAGCAACAGGGGGGGTAGCAGGCTGTCAAGCACGAGAGAAAATACAAGGTAATCTTCTTGAGGGGAACATTAAAAGGGGAGCATTGCGTTTAACCGGGAAATTAGACTTATAAAAAGGGGGGGGTGGGGGGACTCCAACCAAGAGCGCGGAACGGGGACCGTTCAAGAACCGGCTCAGGCAGATTTAAAGGGCAGTGGTGGAAAAGGAAAACAACGGGAGGGGGTATTCAAAGCCTACCTGTCTCGAAAGCCAAAAAAAAAACCCCGAAGGTGCGGGAAGCCGCTATAAAGAATCTAGGGGGGCATTGGGGACTCGAGAAAAAAAGACAAATTCTAGACGGGCCAATCTCAAGTGAATGCGGGGAGGAAAAAAGGCAAAATGGGGGGGGGGGATCTTACATGCTCAATGCAGACCAGAGTGAAGAAACAGGTTTTGCTGTGGAGGGAGCCCGCTGTGGAAGAACTGTTTCGGATGACAGTGAAAAAGCCGGGAGTCAGACCTGCGATGGAACGCTCAGGGGGCCTTCAAAGCGAGAACAAGAAACATGAAAGAGAAAGGAAAAAAAAAGTGGGAATCCTTTTTTGGTGTTGAGGGGGGTCGGGACGGGGAAAGGCTTTGGGGAAGAAAAAGCTGCGAGGACGGAGAACCCCAGAACAACCATTTGACG
>Ga0179593_1479106_pt1 | contig 11932 bp, 16 predicted proteins | sample CZODoug2_1_08_16_FD_185931 | JGI IMG/M metagenome (GOLD analysis project Ga0179593, IMG submission 185931) | Vadose zone soil fungal communities from Angelo Coast Range Reserve, California, USA - CZODoug2_1_08_16fungal (PacBio error correction) | ecosystem: Environmental > Terrestrial > Soil >...
ACATTTGGCGAGCCAAAAGGTCGGTCAGTGGGTCGGTTGTCCTCACTGATGACATGGGACGAAGAGAAACAAAACAGTTTGAAACTTGGGAAAAAAAACAGGTCAATACGTGATATAAAAAAAGGGGATAAAAAAAAAAAGATCTGGGAATCCGAACCAACAAAGGAACGAGGTATGGGAACGTGAGAAGAAAAGGGGGGAAGGGCGGATAGGAAAGAAAGCCTAGAGGAGGGGTCGGAACATGGATCTGGTTTTACATCGGGGGCACATGTGAAATAACAGCGCTTGGGGGTGGGAGGGGGTCAATCAAGTTAAAGGGGGAAATGGTGAGGGTTACTGAGAAAAACTCGCGCGCGAACAACTGAGCCCACAACACGGGGGCGCCGGAGTTCATTCTCCCATCCAAGGCGGGATGGAGGGGGGGGCTCTGGGTGGTCAATTATCTAGGAGCAGACCAAGTTGAGGGGGGCTACGGAAGGAAAAAAGAAGTGCGGAGGTAAAATTAAGTGACAAAAATAGAGGGACTGAGGAGGGGAATTAGTGTTCTGAAGGTTCGAGATTTTTTTTGGGGGCGTGGGGGGTAAAGTCAGTCGGTCACGGTTTGGAAAGAAGAGTGTGGGGGACAAAAAAGGAGTTAGTTAATTAGTAAAAAAATAAACTCATGGCACCATGCAAGGGAAAGAAAACCGGAGAAAAATGGAGGAAAAGTGCATGGTAAGTGGGTTAAGACTGAGGACATATATAAAAGGTCCACGTATAGATGGCCCTTAAAATTTGTCAGAAATTCTTAAAGTTGGGAAGGGCGGGAGGAGGTGGCGACGATGGTCAAAGGGTGACAAAAAATTGGGAATACAAACAAGTGGATTGGGAAAGGGGGCAGTCAAATCTCGAAGGGACCGGGGAAAAGGGGACAACTAGAAAGAAGCAGGCAAAGAAAGGGCTCCAAACCCAGAACGACAAAAAGCAATAGGAGAGGGGCACCTCAAAACCGGCCAATTGTATCTTTCAGCAAAGCGACCGACTTTGGACTGGAAGCGAAGGTGATTTTAGATACGGGAAAAAAACGGGAGGAAAGGGGGGAAATCAGGACACTAAAGTAAAATACAGGACCCGACGGTGGTCATTGGGCAAAGGTTAGCTCAATAATTGCCTCAGGGTCGGGGGGGAGGGTGCGAGTGGAAGTGTACTAGCGGGGGGGGTCTCCGTACGGGAATTAAGTAAACCAGGGTAGGGTACACCTCGACGAATCCAAAACGGGAGGGGGGGGGGATTAACCTGCAATGGATGTGGCGAGAAACAAAAGGGAAGCCAGAAGCTGAAAATGTGGTCAGGTGCAAGGGGGGGGGGACGGTCGAGTATCCGGGCAGAAGGGGTGAGATGTAACTTAAAAACTCGAGTCTTGACTTTGGCCTAACAGAAAAAAGGGCGGGAAATGAGACGGAATATGCAAAGGGGGGAGCGATAAAAGAAGTCCGCACGATCTGGGGAACTGGGTAAGGCGTGCAGCTTCTTCACTGGAAGAACACTCTAAGAAGCAAGAGGCTATTCTTTGAGGGTGGTGACACTAAATGCAACAGAGGGGCCGGTTGAGGGAGGCAGATAAGAAGTGACTTGACCATGATCGGGGGAGCATGGCAACTCAAGGGAGAAAGAAACAGAGAACATGGAAAAAAAAACCGGAAAATGTCTGTTAATATTTCTAGTTCGGGTGGCAAAAAAAAAAAAACCTGGGGGGGGGTCAGTGGGAAGGGGAAACTTTCAGAAAAAAAGGGCGCGAAAAAGGGGGAGCAACGCCTCGAGTGATGGGAAACAAAAATTGGTGCGGCCCTAAGATTGAGGTCAAAAACAAGGTATTATCGTATTAGGGGTAAAAAGAAGACACAATCGCAGGAAGAACCTAAAAATAAAGGGAATTCCAGGCAAATCTGGTGTCTCCCGGGGACACTGCAGGGAATCAGTTCCTAGGGAAAAAAAAACTTTGTTAATGTCAATATATCTAGGTTAAAAAAAAAACGCGTTGCTTCCGGAAGAGGAAAGGGGAAGACGTCCATCTGTGGTGGAAAAACAAAAGTGGAGGGTCTGGAGAAGAATGGCAAAAAGGAGAGTGAAATGTTCATTTGAAGAAGAGGGGTTTCAAGGGAAGGAAAGGTGAAATATGGGAGGGTCGTAAACAGCAGCAAAAAAAGTTCAAGATATATGGAAAATCAATAAGAGCAACCCTAAAAGACCTAAAAACGGAGGAGTAGATATGAGGGAAAAATAAAAAAAAAAAAAAAAAAAAAAAAAAAAAATACAGAAAAAAAAATTACAAAAAAAAAAAAAAAAAAAGAAGTTTTACTTCGACAGGAATGCAAAAGAAAGGCATTCAAAGGTTCCACCAACAAAGGGGTAGCAGAGAGGAAGACTGACCGCGGGGATTTACCTTAAAAGAAAAGCATAAAACAACCTGTCACGCCGGGGTGGAGGGGACAGCAGAAAAAAAAAAAAGAGTCAGGTGGTTGCCAAGATAAAGGGGAAAAGCGGCACAGTTCGATGTCAAAAGAACGTCCAGAGGACGGAAGAGCAACTCAGGCGAGGGCAAAAAGTCCAAATGGACGGAAAAGTACGATTCTGGAAAGTTGCGCCAGAGAAGACGTCATTTCTGGAGGGGGAAAAAAAGGCTGAAAATATCTTTTGACGGACAGACGCATTAAGGGGGGGGGGGGAGACCGGGACGGGACTGAACAGAAAAAGGAGAAAGGATACTAAAAAAGGGACCGCGCAGGAAAAGGGGGAACCAAGCAGAAATGCATGTAAGAGGGATAGAGGAACCATCCGCAGTGCTACACATAGAATGTGAAAAAAGAAGGAAAAATAAACCTAGAAAGCAAAAAATTCAACGTAAGAGGAAAACCAGGAAATACTTACAACCACAAAACCAAACGCGGGGAGGGGGGGGGGCTTGTAAGAATGCACAAAAAAAAGACACCGAAAATTACTAGTTTGCATTAAAACGGGAAGAAGGACGGAAAAAAAAAATCCAACCTCTGTCAATATTTCCATTCTTAACTGAGAAGGAGACTTCGAGAAGGAGGGAAGAATTACCTAGGGAGGAAGGCCGGAGGAAAAAACCCCTCGTGTAGACGATAAAGAAGGGAAAGAAAAAGAAAACTCACAAAGGTCCAAGACCTCATAATGCGAACTTCGCAAGAACGGTTGGGCTAAATGAGAAACCGAGCGGTCTGCAGTACTCCAGGAAAGGTTAAAGGGTGGACATCTCTGACGTGAAAAATGGGGAGAAACTGACACCAGGGGGGGCTGTGGGGGTAAGCAAGCAAACAAAGACGGCACGAGGGAGGTGTCAGCAAGAGACGGAGGGAGGGAAAAGGAACTAACTGGTTTCGGAGTCAAAAAAAAAAGCAAAACAAGAGGAAGGTTACTAGACTGGAGAAAAGGAGCGTTGAAGGAAGCCAAAACTTGTCATGCAATGGAGCGGAAAAGGGGGAGCGCAGAGTACGAGGGAAAAAAAAGGCCTGCCGCTGGCAGACAAAAACCTGGGGGAAAACAAGAGGAACTAAGAAAAAAAAGGAGGGGAAAGAACGTGACATTCCGGTAGGGGGGGGGGAAAAGGGACTAAAGAAAGAAGGAACGACATCAAACAAAAAACATACTTAAAGGGCCCGAACTTCATACGGGACTGGGAGAGAGGGACTGGCAAAGCAAGAAGTCAGCGAATCTGCCTATATTCGAGATCAAAAAAAGAAAAAACGGCGAGAGGTGAGCAAAAATGGAAATGTCAAGAGGGTAATAGGGGTGAATAGGATGAAAACGAAACGAGACACAACGAGGGGGGGGAAATGCAAAAACAAAAGAAAAGACCAAGCGCTTATCTAATCGGCAAAACAAAACGCCTGGAAGAGGAAAACGGGAGCGGGGACGGGACGGTGGAGGAGTATCGCACGAAGAGACCACGAGCCAAAAAGCCGAGAATGGGGGCAAAGGAGCAGTCTCGTAATTAGACGGAAGGGGGAGGTACTCATTAAAGCACAGCAACGTGAGGACCGTAGACGCTTTTGGACAAGGGGGAAAGATGGAAGGGGGGGGGAAAAACTATGAAGTTATTCTAAAAAGATACGAAAAAAGCATTCGAGGAGGGGGGTACCTTATACAAATGGGGGGAGGGGAAAAGTAAGCGATAGCCCGGGCGGGGGGGAACGAAGACAGGTTTAGATTGGAGAAAACGCGTGGGGAAAACTGAACAAGGAAAAAGGGGAACAAGCTTCAACTTTCCTGCCAGATGGGGGGGAAAACTCATTCAAACGAAAGGGGTGGAGGAGGAGAGAGGGCCGTCTGAGAAGACAAGGCAAAAGAATCATTTTCTAAGACCAGAAACAGAGCGGCGCAAAAAAAAAGGAAATCGGTCGTCTCCAAAGAACGAACCGAGGGGATGCTGTAGGAAAGGGGAATCAAAAAACACAGTTGCAGAAATACGGACGGTGTGCGAGATGGCTTCAGCCGCAGGGGGGGGGGGGTACGAAAAAGGCTGTATGGCCTTTAAACGCGGTCACTGGAAGGGCAGGGGGTAGGTGGAGGCGTTCAAAACAAGAACTGGGCCCGGGGGAGAAGAGGACTGAAAGAAAACTTCATGGGAGAATGCCTGGGGGGGAAAGGTCTTAACCGGCAGAAACACGCGAGACACAAACGCAGTCGAGGGAAAAAAGGACAGATGAGAACGTTCCGAAAGGGGTCAAGAGAAGACAGAGGGGACGGTAGGAAGGGGGGAAGGGGTGGTTGGTGAAAAGGGGAGGGGGGGAAAAGAAAATCAAGTGTCAAAAACAGAGGGCACCAAAACATCGGGAAAAAAAACCTTAATTCAAAAAAAAACGTCAAGAACACGAATCAACAAAGGGGGGGAGGGCTTCCTTAAAACGCGTTCGAGGAAGATCAAAATGGACTGGAACGTCGTCTGAAATCCTATGGAAAAAAGGGGGAACATTAGAAAAAAAGACCGGGGGGGGGACATACTAAGGTGAATACATTTGCAAAACTGGAAATCGGGCCGAAAGTAGATCTCGTGGGGCTAAAGGGGTCGGATAGAAAAGGAGGTGACTCCATGTTCGACTGCGGGGACCAAAAACTCAGATCATATCAAAGAGGGAAAAAAAAAAGGGACTAAAACCCATGAGAACAGACGCAAAAAAAAAAAAAAATTCCAAAAGAGAGAATTGCTGAAGAGTCCAAAGCAAAGGGAAAAGGACTAATCTGAGCTAGGCACGGGGCAAAAAAAAAAAGAAGTCAATTATGTGGAAACGCGCGTAAAAGGGGGGGGGGGGGGTGAATCGGAAAAGACTAAAGGGAAACAAGAGGCAAAAAAGGATTACCAACAGACCCTGAAAAAAGGGTCGATTTAAGGAGAGGACCATTTCATTACCGGAGTTTGGAAAAATAAAAAAATCCGCGGAGGTGGAATGAGAAATCCCAACGCTTTAGAAAGAACAGTTGGTAATCATTGGAAGGAAACGGGTTCTGTTTCGTAAAGTGAGGGGGAGGGGATGATCGGGAAAAAAATTTGATCAAGCAAGAAAGAAGGAGGAGGGGGGGAAATCAACAGTCAGATAGCCGGCTGGGCTCGGAGAACTAATTAAAAGGGAGGGGGGGGGGGAGGAGAAAACTGGAGGCTCATGATAGGAAAGGAAAGCCAGGAAGAGGGTGCAAAAAAAAGTTGTGTGAGAGACAAAAAAAGGAAAGCGCGGAACGTAACTAGGGGGCAGATCGAGAGTGTTACCTTAGGTTGGGCGAGAAAACTACTCTCAGAAAAAGGCTGACAAACCCAAAAAAAGGGGTCGAAGGAAGGGAACTCTAGAATATTTGGAACAGACAGCAGAAAGCGGAATTTGCTCTCACAATAGAAGCAATTTGAGGGTGTCCGAAATCGGGGGGGAAAAATGCAAACATCTCAAATGGGAAAGAAGAGAGTCAAAAAAAAAGGAAAAAAAAACGGCCAAAGACGAAGTTAATCCGAAAGGGATGATTCCATGGCTGTAAGGGAGAACAGGATTTGTAAAATATATCAAAAAACAAAAAGGGAGGAAGGGTGTCTTCCATGAGAAATGGGAAGGCTCATCTCAGAAGAGGGGAGCGAATTGTCTGGTCCGCGTAAAAACCATATGGACTTCAAAACTGAAAGGAGGGGGCAGTTGGGGAGTCTGGTAATGAAGATCGGGCAAAGGTTGGGGGGGTAGCACATAAGGGATGCTCGTGTAACTCCAAAATTCCAGGTTACAAAAGGTGATCTCTCTAAACACAAAAAGGGAAGGAGGGCTTGGAAAATATTTTGAAAAGCGCCGGGGAAAACTAGGACATAATGAAAAAAAAAGGTGCAAAAAACAAGAAAAAAACAAGAACTCAGGCAAGGAATCTCAGCTCACTATTCGGAGAGGAAAGCAAAGGAGCCGGTCAAAGGGCTCTACAATGTCAGAACGTGCTATTTTCCTGTTACGGGGACGAAAACCCGGGGATACCATCCGGACAACAAGAAATGTCTGTAAAATTCGAATGCGGAAAAAAAAAGACGAAAAAAGTAGAGGTGAGAAGGAGGACATGAAATCGTTGAAAAAAGAAAAATCGAGACGGGGAAGGCGACGCAAAAGGAGGAAAGAAGGGTGAGAAAAAATTCTTCCTGGAAGGGACGGGGAAAAAAAAAAAAGGTAACTAAAAGCAATTGTATGTCGGCGGAACTAGAAAAGAGGCTTCAGAAAAAGGGAAAAAGACGAGTCTAATTCCTTTGAGGGGGTGTAGGGGAGGACAATGGGCAAAGAAGGGAATGTGCATTCAATTGAAGGAGACAAAAAAACTTGCCAAGCAGAAATAACGGCCGGAAAACGCCGACAAACATGGGCGCGCGAAAAAAATGGAAAGGGGTGAAAGAGAGAACGCAGCTAGACCTGTCCAAGGCTGGAGGAAAGGGGAAAGTTCCCAGTTCTATTTACGGAGGGAAAACGAGTAGGAAAAGAAAACTTCGAGTAGAAAAAGATACAGAATAGGAAAATAAACTTCTCATTTCCGAATCGGAAACAAGAAGAACAAATACAATGTAGGAGTTAAATGGACAAAGAAATGCCTCGGTCTCTTGGTGGATAAAAGGAAAGGTAAGGAACGGGGTTACGCCTGAGAGGGGGAAGCATTGAAAGAAACGAACGAGAAAACGCTCTCGGATTTGTCAGACTCAAGGGTGCGCTCGTCCGGGGGGGGGAAAGAGGAAGAGAGCTAGGGCAAAAAAGGTTGGGTACTGAAAATCCTAAAAGGGGGCAGACTTTAAAAAGCGATCAGCTGACCGGGGCTTCAACAATGGGGACTTCACGAATCTTATTTCATGGGGGAAAGACGAGGGGGGAGTCATGCAGGGAGTGAAATCCGAAAAACGAACAAGTTTTCCAGACAGACACGGGGGGCAGGGGAAAAAACAAACGAGTAGAAGTGAGAAACGGCATTCCGCACCGATGACATAAGATGCTCATCAGGAAAGGGAGGCATAGCCTGTCCAAAAAAATGCAAAATTCAGTATACTGGAAAACTCAATATGGCAGAAAAGTCAAGAAAAACAAGGGGGGGAAAAACGGAACTCTGCGCGATGGAGAAGAAGGGGCGATGAATTGTTAAAAATGGGGAGAGGAAAAAAAAAAAGATGGGGAAAGCACGCGTATTACAAATCAAGACTCAACGATGGAAAGGGAAGAGAGCGCAAACGGCTGTCAAAGGGGAGATACTCCATTATAGTTCAAAAAGTTTGCAACGTCGACGCGTAAGAGAAAAACAGCGAATGAAGGGAACGTGAATGAGACCGAGGCTCCTCGGTTTCCGGAGAAGAAAAAACAGACAACGACGAATCCTACTGAGCTGGGGGGGGGGAAAAAAACACAAGTGGGAAAGGGAAGAAATTGCGTAGAAGGAACTACTGAATACATAAAACATTGGGGCTGAAAAGTTGAAGGGTGAAAATGAAAATCGGAGTGGCATGGGTTCTTGCGAAAAGGAAAAGGATGCCACATAGGAGGAGAGGATACGCCGCAGCTGGCTCGCAAGACTAACACTAACAAGAGGAGGAGGGTGAAAGAGGGGGGGAAAAAGAGGGAATCAAACTATTCTCAATGAGCGTCATAGAATGCACGCTTCCTAAGAAAAAAAAAAGAAAGGTCAGAGGAAAACATTCATAAAATAGAAAAATGGAGGAATGCTCACAGGGGAAAAAAAAACAAGCAAATGTAAAAACTGACTCAGGTTTACGACTACAGGATTGCTTAAGACGCAAAACTTGAGGTACAGGAAAATAGGTGGTCCTTGAAACGAGTTGGGAAAAGGCAAAAGGGGGGGGTATAAAATTTCTGTCTATTGAAGCGCCTCTAAAACGTCAGAAGGGGCTCGCTTTGTTAGTAGCCCACGGAGGAAAAGGTGGGGGGAAAAAAGAAACAAAACCGGGGAGAAGTAATCGCTCAAAAAGGCGGAACGATCAGTCAGGAAGAATGTCTCGATCAAGGTGGAGAAAGGAAAGGATGGAAAAAAAGGAGAGGTAGGAAAAGGGAAGTGTGTGGGGGTGGCGGTGTAGAAAAAATTGGATAACTAGGTGAAAGCTTCTTTAGGGGTGGAAAGAAGGACAACAACGGAACACAGGAGAAAGGGGGGACTGAGCACGTCTGGAGGAAGGAGGAAGGAAGAACAGGAGGTTTTTGCTGGGGTGGGGATCTAATACATTTAATTGGGCAAACTGGAAAAAGTAAGAACGAAAAAAGGAAAACTAACATTAAAAAAAAAGTCGAGGGCTGAGGTGCAGGGTCACCTACTGATCTCAGCGGCCTTCCTCAAAAAAAAGGAAGGAGTTCCCTGCAGGGGAGAGGTCACTGCAGAAAGAAAATTGGCCTAGGAAGATCTTATCTGGAAAATGAGGGGGAAAAAGCACTAGACATCTGGGAGACGAAGACGAGACACCACGAGAAGAGAAACTGGCACTGGAAGGGTACAGAAAAGAGAAGGGCTTGAAGAGGGCTGGGTACAGAAAAGGGGGTCGTGGGGTTGGAAAAGCCAGAAAAGAGGGGATGAGACGACGGAAAGGGAAAGAGAGGGGAAAAAACTGGGTTGATGCTGAACAAAAATCCACTATTCATGGGTCGAAGCTACAAAATTAGGGGACAGAGGTCAAGGGAAGAAAAAATTGGAAGTCTGGCACAAGAAACCGGCTACCTCTGTGGAGGGGGGGATGAAAGAAAACTCCAGTGAGGACGAGGGACAAGGGCGGCAGAAAAATTTCGGGGGAGGGTTGCGGGGGTGTGCGAGGGGGGTAAATCGTGAAAAAAAAGTTTTATATGGATCCCAAAGGGAAAAAAAAAAGGGAGGGAAACTTTTCCAATACAATGGCAGACTGCTGAAAAACCGGTCGGGCAGAGCCAGTAGAGCCTCTTTCAGGGGTAAGGGCAGTGCGGAGGATAGTGATGAAAAAAGAATTGCAGTTATACTGGGGGTCGGGGGTTGAAAGGTAAGAACAAGGGGGAAGGAGAAAGGTGTGACGGGTTGGCAGAATCGGTGAAATGGGAGGAGTGGTGCGTTTCTCCTCAAAGAGAAACGGGGGGAGGAAGACGCGGGAAGGGACGGGAACAAAACCCGAACAGTGTCATGTGGCAGTGGAAGACAGCAAGCGTCAAGGGGGAGAAAAAGGACTCTTGCTTCATGTCGAGGTTGAGTAGTTCTACTGCGGCAAAGTAGAAGGGTCGAAAAGCGCCACCAAAAAAAAAAAAAAAAAGAAAGACAGAACGCCATTTCACTATTATTTCCAGGGAGGGGGAGGAAAGGACAAGAAATAGTGCACGGCAGTAACAGTTGGGGCGGGGGGGTATTCATATTAAATGCGTGACCGGGAAAGGAGACTGAAACTTGAGAGAAATAGAAAACGGACCTAGTTTCAAGGGAAAACACTCCTTTTCTGGCGGTCAATCAAAGAAAAATGACGAGTGAGATGGCATGTGGGAAAAAAGAGAGGGTAAAAGGCAAAACAAAAAGTGGTGGAAGAGGTCCGTGGGGGGATAGAGAAATGAAGTCATGCGGGGTTCAATATGAAAATCTATGCTGAAAAAAAAACAACAAAGGTAATAATGAAAATAAAGGAGAGAGGGGGGTAAAAACATATTTGACAAGAGGCCTGAAAGGAAACGCTTAATTTCCAAAAAAAAAATCTGTCAACATGCAGACTGTCTTCTTGAAGGACGGGAGGAAAAGAAAAGAGAAACGAGAAAAATTTCTTCAAAAAAACGAAAAGAAACAAAAAGCTCAAGGTAAAGAGCAGAAGACTGGGGGCATAAAGAAGAAGACCGATACGAAAAAGGAAGTATATGTAGGGGGAAATGCCAAAATATAGACCATCTAGAATTAGGGGCAAAGAACTCGTCGGAGGGGCTTCTATTAAGAGATTAACACAAAACTCATTACGACAGTGAGGGGAAGGAAAGAAAATGGGGGAGTCATCACGGGGCAGAAGGAGGGGGGTCGGGGAAATGGTAAGTATTCAAAAATGAGAAATCAGGAGGGGCAGCCAAAGGGTTCGATGTGAAAATTACCCGCAGTAAATCAGGGGAGAAGCCAAATGGCGAAAAAAAGGGCCGAAAAAAAATAAACATTCTTGGGGGGGTTACAAAACACTCACCTAAGGGAGACAGATTTGGCAGTACGTATGAAGCAAATTCACTCTAACCACAAGGGGATCTACTTCTAATAAGTTTCGGAGGGAGAAGGCAGGGAAGGGGAAAAAAAAAAAAGAAAAGTATTCATTAAGTCGGGTACAAAACGTCGGCAAAATTGCGTACAGAAATAACGCTAAAGGGGAGAATCGAAGTCAAAAAGATAGGGTGAAACGCATTTCTCCCTGGCAAGTTGGAAGTAAGAAAGAACGGTCTAGGGTGAAACGTGAACTGTATGAAGGGAACCTCGCATGACGGATTGAGCCGCGAAAGCCGGACAGGGGCTTGGGAAAGACAAGGGGGGACGAGTACGGGAATACTGTAGGGGGGGTACTCAAAGGGACTGGCATGGCGAGGCAAAAAATTGGTCAGGATACATTAAAAGCATCCTGATGCAGAAAAAAAAGGAGAGGCTTACCGCTGGAGCAAAAATGGGGAACGCAAAAAAGGGGATGGCAACTCTATTAAAAGCAGGAATGGCGAAAAGATGGAAAGTCAAAAAAAAGGACGTGAAACTAAGGAGTATTTACTCTAAAAAAAAAGGTTATTCCCTTACTTCAAGAGGAGAAAGGGAAGAAAATTAAAGGAGGAAAAATGAGTAGGTAACTCGGAGGAACTGAAAAACAAGAGGTTGAAAGGGGACGCATCTCCGGGCAGGAAGTTATACTGTGAATAGTCGAGTCAAAAAGACAAAAGACACGGGAGGAGGAAGAAGAAGAGGGAAGGGCGGGACAAAACTCGATCATGTGGGAAAGAGGGGGATAGTGAAACGCGTTCAAACGCACACCAGGGTACAAGAAAATCTGAATTAGAGACGCCCGATGCCAGACGAAAAACTAATGCGGACTAGGGAAAAATGCAGCGGGGGGGCATGGAAGAAGGGAAAGCACCAAAAAGCCATAACGGCGTAAGGAAGAAACAAGGCAAACTCTGAGAAAGTTAGGGTCAAACAACCTCAGAGAGAGGCTCTCTCAATGGGACCGGTAAAAAGCAGACGTTGTCACCCTTCGAAAAATAACGTGAAAACTCGAGAGATATAAGGGAATTGCAGGGGGGGGACAGGTAAATAACGGCAAAAAGGGGTGCTGAAGGATAGTGGGGGGGAATAATTCCACAGAGGGGAGGGGGGGGGGGGGAGTGGTCGTTTGCCCGAGGTTTGGGGATTGGCGAAGCGAGATGAAATTCAGACTGACGAGAACAAATTGGGGAAAAAAAAAAAAAATGAAGGATAC
>Ga0179593_1491076_pt1 | contig 11932 bp, 9 predicted proteins | sample CZODoug2_1_08_16_FD_185931 | JGI IMG/M metagenome (GOLD analysis project Ga0179593, IMG submission 185931) | Vadose zone soil fungal communities from Angelo Coast Range Reserve, California, USA - CZODoug2_1_08_16fungal (PacBio error correction) | ecosystem: Environmental > Terrestrial > Soil >...
TGGCGGAACATAAAATGCCCACGAGCCTGACTGGGGGTCTCAAGGAGAGAGGGTGGGCTGGAAAAAAAGGTAAAACCTCCATGCTTTCCTTGAACGTCAGAAACTTGCGACGCATGTCGTAAGGTCATTGGGGAGATGACTGAAAAACAAGCTCGGGTCCTATGCTGCGGCCGACAAGCCAACGCCTTGAAGATACATCGACTATCCGAAAGCATTAAGAAAGGGGGAGGAACAGGGGTCGTGCTCAGGCCGGCATCGTATCTCTTCCTCATCTTGGACGCCAACACCTTAAAGAAGACCCTTAATAGGACGCTGAGGAGGAACAGAGGCTAAAATAAAAGTCTGCAACCTCGAGAAAAGGCCCCACGCGCACCTAGACCTCAATAGTAGAAAAAATGGCCAGAAAGGGAAAAAAGCAGGCAGGAAAAGAAACAAAATGACATGCGGGGCGTGCAAGCCGTTCGAGAGCAATCTTGAAAGAATGCGGCCTTAATAGGGAGGAGCAAGGAAAACGCACGATGCCCGTCGAAAGAAACGACGCGGGGGAATCAAATGGCGCGGCGTGAGGGGAGTTCAATATCGAGGGGATGACGCAAATGAGACTGTCTGGAATCACCAGCCAGCCTAACCGCGAACTGGTGGGAGATCAGAGAGAACAAAATTAATTAGGAAGGAAGAAGAAAGAAATAGTAGTTCAGGTCGGTGGGGTTTTGATGAAAAAGGTTGCGCCATGTCGGAATCGGCATTATGAGAAATCCGAAGCCTACTCTACAGAGTAACTAAAAAGAATGCCCAGGGCAACGGCTTGGTGGAAGTGAATACGGAAAGACTCTACTGCCGGCATCGCTGAAACACTAGCTTGCTTGTCTCCTCTCGAAGGAAGCAGACAGAAATGTACGTGAAAGAGTGATGTTGCGCCATTTTTCACCAGGGGGTCCTTGTCAGCGTTACTTTAATTGTTGGGGGAATACTGGGGGGAGGCAGTGGAGGAGATGTGCCGTAGCATTAGGGGGCGGTAGAAAAGAACCTGGTGGCGCAATGCGTACATTCCACCGCGGAGAAGGGAAGGGCGGCAGAACATTTTTTGGCTTCTAATAGGAAGAAGGGAGGAGGGAAGCAGGCGAAAAAACCTTGAAGAACACGACGTTGTGCGGAGGTTAGGTAGAAGAAAGTTTGTCTTCTGCTGAGCAGCACGAAATTAATATGATGGGGGTGTCAATACCCAGCATCGTACTAACATTATGAAACCATTGCGTACTATGAATCTCAGTGGGTGTAGAAAGTGGGAAAAGATCCCCACATCTCTATTGAGAACAGCTCTTCTGAGGGGTACTGGCAGAAGTAAATCAATGCATAATAATCATTCGGTCAGTTTGCCATCAATCGTACCTTTTGTTTTAGAACATGAAGTTTGGGGGAGGGATGGAAAATAGGTCTGGTTCCGCGGAACACTGAAATGGACCTGCTCCCATCGCAGGGAATTTTCGCGTCATAGGGGGAAGGAGAGGGGAAATGCTGGGCGGATTGGCGGATTGGGAACGGTATTGGGGCAAAAGCAAGAAAAACGGGATATGCGGTTCCAGGAAGGGCGGGTCGTGGGAGAGGGCGGGGAAGTTTGAGCGTCTTCTTCTGCTGTCTCTGCCACGCGATCTCGACTGGAGGCCATGAAGATACCTCGGCAATATTTATGGGCAAGTCGAGGGCTGCTTTGCGCCTCGGGGGGCGTTATCCCCGAGAGAAGTATATCGTCTATGAAGCTTGTTGTCAGGTCCGGAAGATAGAGCGCCTTGGTTGGCGGGAACAGGCTTGTGATGGGAACGGAAGTTTTGTACTTTGGAGACTCTGAAAAAGGGAATAAGAAGAGCAATCGGAAGAGGGTCATTTCGTTGCGTACACGAATCGGGCTTTAAGGCGCCGGGTCAGAACTGGCACGAGCAAGTCCGAGTACGACGTGGATAACGGTGGGGACTAAAGGGGGGCCTTTCCGGGAGGGATCCATGTGCAAGCTCCTCGGTTGAAGCAAGAGGGGGCGGTCATCTAGAAAGCACCTTCGATGCCGTACGGGGTTTGTTCGCTGTCAGGACAAGATGGGCAAAACTTTCCTCGGAAAATAATGAGAGGCGGTTTTTCGGAACATGAAGCCACCTGGTTGGAAAGGAGACGGAGTGACGATATTAAAAGGGGTTGGGAAGAAAATGTTACAAAAATAGCCCCTCCGACTTGTGAACGGGGGCGGTATAAGTGAACAGGCGAAGGGTGCAGGGGTCGGCATTAATTAAGCGGATTGACTAGAGGAGGTAGAGGACAACGGGTCGAGATACAAGGGAATTAGGTGGGAAACCGGGTCAGTGGGAAATTTTACATCATTGAAAACCTGTCGAAAATCTTCATCTATGGGGGATCGGTCCTGGGCGTCAAGCCATTCTAAGGTTGTAAATGCCGTCCAAGCGAAACACAGGACGTAGGAGCCGCGGTCTCGAGCATCGCGCTCAGGTTGGAACCGGGGGGAAATGGACTTAGGACGGGAAAAACTGCCCGAGCTGTGCCCTGGCGCGGCGGAAATGAGAACATTTTTCTGAGGGGAAACCGGCAGGGAAAAGCCGATGGTGAAGGAAATCGCTCCGGTGCCCCGACGGGGTTCGCGCAGCTGGGTCGGGGATAGTAAGGGGCCAACTCATGCCGAACGGCCTGGAAACTGGAAAGGAAAATCCTGTAAATGACCAAGCCAATAGTGTAAGGAGTGGCCTGAAAGAGGATTCTGTATAACAAAAATTCACCCCGGGAGGGCTGCCGGAAAGGCACCGGGTGGTGCATGGGAAGGATCTGTTAGGGAAAATTGTGCTCCAAGATGAATCTCGTTGCGCTGATTAAGGCTAGGAGAAACCGGAACGAAATGAAGGCTGACTCGGAAGCTCAGAGGTCTCAATAAGATAAAATCCGTAGCCCGTATGATGGCTGATCCCACACTGGTAAACAAGGGGGGGAGAGGAGAAAAAAGGGACGGGGGGAGAAAAAACAATCGTAGATAGGAAGTCTAAAGGACAAGATAGGGGTTAGGCGGAGAAGACTTTACCGGGCATCTCTAGTTCACTGGCTGGATGGAGGCAGGAACGCCAAAAGAGCGTGGCGCCGTGCGGAAGACGCGAATGGCGGATCTAGAATACTGCAAAAATTGGCAACCACAAGAGAGGAACGTTAAGACGGAAATGGAGGCCCTCGGCGAGCGGGGAGGCGGGGAGGGGGGACGCCGTCAGCGTGCCTAGAAATCAACACACGGTAGAGCATAATGAACTCGTTCCAACGGACTTTGGGTTTAAGAGAAGGGGACGCAGTTATTAATGATCCCCTTCAGACATATTGCGTCGGGGAACGATAGACGCTTTAATAGTCGCCTATAGTCTCTAAAACTAAGGGTGATGCGCCGCAGACCCGCACACGTACAGATGCATTTTCATAAAATACTAGCCAGTGAAATGGCTAAATCCCTTTCTGTTGTCGCAAGGCATCGCTAACAAGAGAAGATGATGCTTGACGGAGGTTCAATTGAGATCTTAGGGGAAACAGAGTAAACATGCAACTACGGGTCCTCCTCCTCACAAAGGAAACTTGAGAATAGAATTCATCATTTCACGGTTCCGGTTAACTGCCTCTATCTCATCTCGTCTTAGAAGACTACCTGACCGTTAGTCTCCTCCTGGGGCCGCGGAAGGATTTGAAGTCCCGAGGGGGAGATGGGAGAGACAAAACGTAACTGGAGAGCGCTGAGTGACAACGCGTAGGAAGAAGCCGGATTTGACGCTGTCACTGGGACCGAACGGAGGCGAGAACTTGTCTGCTTGGCAGGGGAAAAAACGGGGCACGCGTCATTCGGCCGAGCTGAGACTATATTCATTAGAAACTCAAATAGTAGGAACCAGATGGAAAGAATTGGTAAAGTAACGAGCAAACAGTCGTTTGTGGCTTTCCTGTTAATACACTGGTCATTCAGGAGCAAGGGCAAGGTAGACCTTGACTCAGGAGGGTTTGGGAAATAAATCTGTTGATTGTCATTTGCAAGGAAAGAGGAGAGCAGCAAAAAAAACCATTGGAGGAGGTGAAAATATAGATTTTTGCTTAAGACTTTCCCGGAGAAGAAGATGGGGGTGCTATTCAGGCAAATAAGCGAACGGAGTCATGGAATTCCCGTCGCATAATAGAAGGTATGTTACAAAAAGACCACCATCCGAAAAGGCTAGGTTGAAGGGGTGGACAAAAGCCTGCCCGATGTTAAGGTATTAGGGATGGCGAAAGCTCTTGCGGTACTGACTGACCTTGGACGCGACCCGTGCTGTAACCTACGGAAAGAAAATCGGGAGGGGGAAAGGTGGAGAAGGCGTCACCATACGGATAGAATTTCCGATCAGTAGCAGCGCGAAGAGTCGGGGACGGGAGATAAAGATCGGTGACGGGGCGACATCCTCGTTCCATCACCCTCGTCGGGAACTTTAATAAAGTTCCGGGCCAGACGCCGATGTCTCTAAAGTATCTCGTATTTGAAGAGTCCATAAAGTGAGAAGTCTAAGTCATAAAAGTGTGAGGTTGGTGAGGTGCAGGAATGGTCTTAATTTAATGTGGACAAAGAGAATAACGTAAGGAAAGTGGAAATTCTCAGTTCACGATAGGGGTAAGTCGGGAAGTTCTACATCGACCATATGTATCGAAAGAAAGTAAGGGAAGGATAGGAGAGGGATAAGACAGGGGGTATAGCGTGAGGGTAGAAAGGTAAGGGGCAGGATATTGGAAGATGGAGAGCGGGGGTCAAAGATGAAAACGGTGGAAAGTAGGGGGGGGAGGGGGAGGAGGGGAGAGAGGAGGGAGAGGGTGGAGGTTGAGGGTGGGAGGGGACAAGGGGAAGTTGAGAGAACATAGGAGGTTGGGGACGAGGGTTGAGTCGGGAGAAGAGGTGGAAGTGGGTTCGGAGAAGGCGGGTGAAGAAAAAGGAGAGGGGGCGAGGTAGGAGGAGTAGAAGAAAGAAAAGATGAGGAGGTAGAGAGCTAGAGAGTGGAAGGAGAAGTTATGAGGTGGAGGGAGGAGGGAGGAGGGGGAGGGGGGTGATGAAAGGGGCTGTGGTGGCAGGTGGTGGGGGAAGGGTGAGAGAAAAGGGGGAAATTAAGGGCTCAGGGAGACGAGAAGAAGAACGGGAAGTGGGGGAGAGAGGATATAGAGGGAAGAGGGTAGCACAGGGATTGGGCGGGTAAAGGAGGGGGAGGAAGCGAAATGATAAGAAAGAGGGGGGAGGGGGGAGGGAGAACGTGAGATAACAGATCCTGGGATGGGCTGGGGGAGGTGACTCATGCTTCTTGGAGTTTATTGGGGTAAGCGACCTCCGTAGTGGAGAGGGTTCTATCGGGGAATCTTACGAGTTGTCTCTACTCTTTGAGGGAATTAAACTCAAGTTCTTGGTCGTGACAGAACAACGAGATAAGAGCTTTTCATATTATTTGTCCTGGAAGGTGAAAGTGCGCCTAGCGGAATCTTCCAACCAATCACCCTAACACAAGACCCCAAACTACCCAAACCCCTCTTCGAGACGCCCGGAAGCCCCCACGTCAACAATGTGCGAAGGCTCTCAAAAAAACTGATTTCCGAGGATGCCCACGTACTAGGTTTAAAGGGGGGAGGGGTGTGAAAGCGGGAGATCTAAGTAGGAATTAAATTAGAACAGATGAGGGAGGGAAAAGAAGGGGGGAAATAGACGCCCAAGAAAGAAATTCGCGCTGAAATTAAATACGGATAAGGGTCCGAACAGAACAGTGCTTCAAACAGGGAGGCAAATAGCCACGCATAAAATCTAGATTTTCCCTGCAGTGAGATAACTAGAGGTGTTATATAAACAAGATACCGGGATGCTTGATGAGTGTTCTGGAGAAAGCTGGTTCGCAGCAAGGGGGTGGGGAACATAGGAAAGGTAGCCCAGGATTTCAGAAGCAAACATAATAAACCTCTATCCAGCTTCTAACAAGTGGTTCATCAAGATAAAAGAAAGACACGCAGGGGCGTGGTATACAACCTTCAAGGCGTTTGAAAAGTAAAGGGATCGGATGGATAGAAATTAAGTGGTTGGAGGAACTGTAATGGAGGAGATTCTTCGGTTTCGCGGTATTAGGATGAAGTTGAGACACGAAAAGCCCGTAAAGAACTTTAGTGGATAAATTATGTAGGACTTAACAGGCTATATGGAACGTCAAAGAGTATTCGTAAGACTTTTTGAATCGAATTGATCACGCTGAAACCGGCACAAGCAGACTGAGGTCAAAATCCTGGAAAATAGGAAAATAGTCGAACGTGATTGCGCATAAAAAAAAAAAACTGCGTCAAGGACTGGTAGGGGGGGACGACGATCGCGCCGGCAGGAGAAAGACCAGCGGAATCGGCGGCGCATGACGAAGAACTCTATGCTCTCGAGGGAAGAGGAAGTCATTCAAAAAAAAAATGCCGCCACACGGACTATTCCTTTCGATTGGGAAGTCACCGCGCGACGTAAACTTAGTAGAGTAATCACCGCATTAAGGAAACGGTCGTGACGTCACAGCTTCCGGTCACCTCTAGAAAAATTGACTAGAATATCTGGAGAGACTCCTCGTGGACATTTCGGGTGCCCCCGGGTCAAACTATCACATAAAATGTCTACCGTTGAAAGGAACGTTCTGAAGTGGGTGACAGCTTCGCCCCGTGGGACCGCTTCCAAACGAAATATGCAAATACAAAAAGTGGAACGGCAAAGTAATGTAAATTCTGGACTCACATATCTTAGAAAGCCGTAGAGTTGGGCATTCGAATCTAAACAGATTCACTGAACAGCAGGAGACGTTGAGAACGAAGGGATAACGATCGTTCATGAGTTTCCCCGATGCCTAAGATGAGGGGGGGACTCACTCACGGCGTTAGACAGCTTGAATGAATGTAGGTAATTTCAGGGCCCAAGTAATACACCTTGCCGTTACATCATCAAAACTGGTTTATCTACAACCAATTTTTTGGTGATGGTCAAGGGAAAGTCTCCGTCAAAAAACCAATCATTCGCGGAAATATCGTCACTGAGTTTTTCCACCTAATCTGGCGAAATTACACCCAGGGGGGAGCTCAAAGTCGAGATGTCTCAACATGCGTAGGTTAATCGTACGCTGAAACCAGGGCGAGCGATTCTGAGTAAAAGATCATAAAAGCTGAAAATGGGATCGGGACAAGCAACAGGCTCAGGAACAGACAAATAGAGCGTGGAATGCAAGGAAAAGTAAATCAAGATCCCGCATCCGCGAGGGCGGAGGGGGGGTGGAGGACGGGGGCAAGGTCGAAAACAGAAAGGGGTAGGTATGAGCGTGGAGAGGGGTAGGAGTAGGGGAGGGTTCTGGCGAGGAACAAGAGTCAGTTGGGTGGGTGGGCTCCGGGGGTAGGAGGGAGCGAACAAGGTAGTGGGGGGGGGGTGGGAAGGGGGAGTGATGGGTTAAAGAGGTGGGGAGCGTGAGTGGATAAGGGGGGGGGAAGGGTGAAGAATTGAGTGTCCAACCTGTCGCTAAGAGCGTCCGCCGGCGCTCGCGGTTAGATAAATCGGAAAGAAGTGGGTGAGTTAACAAGCTGCGAAAAACATTGCTCCGCACCATATACGTTTTTAAGAAGCTAACAAAATTCAGAGACTGCAAAGCAATACTGAGGTCGATTCGGGAATTAGAAGATTTAGGTTCGCAATTCTTTACGCAACCTCCCACGTGTCCGTCTATAGGGGGGGGGAGGCTCCAATTGCGAAGCCTCACAGGCAGACTTCCATGGGAACGATTCTAAAGAAGTAAGAGGGCCTGGCGGGGATAGGAAACATTGGGCGCTGTTACACACGCCTATGCAGGGCGAGAAAAGATCCGAAAACGAGATTATACAGAACTAACTCCAACTTCTATCGTGTTAGTAAGGATGTCTGGGAGGCATGTCAAGAAGGGGGATCATCTCTAAGAGCTGAGAAAAAAAAAATGGAAAAGGGGAATAAGAGATTACATCTGGATGGTTCGCCTTGACGGCACCCATACATATGCTAAGGAGACATCTGGAGGAAACCGGGGACGAAAGGAACCTAACACAAAAGCACCACGTGCGACCTAAAAAGCCTCACGCATTGAGGAAATAAAAAATCATGCGTAAACTAACAAAGAAACAGGGGACGATGGGAGGGATTTTCCATCCGGGAGAGGAGGAATGAAGCGACTCTACCGTTCAGGAGTCTGGCATGCCTATACCTTCACAACCAAAAGATTGCCATGGGTTGAGGCAGTCCAAGACGGAGGGTCTAGGACTGAATCTTAGGAGGATTTCGTCGAGGGGCAAAGATTCCTCAATTTGAGCCACCGTATTGAACACAAACAAAGAAATAGCTAGAGGGGTAGGGGGAGATCGACCAACAAAACGAGGGAGAAAATAGATAGAGCGACCCCGGCAATTTGCGCTGGCCTGGTGGGTAAAAATGGGGGGAATGCGGGGGAAAATCGTTAGAAAAAAGAGGAGACCCCGAAGAAGACGTCTCAAATCGGCCGAATTGAATCCAGGGCAATCTGGGGGGAAGGGGAAGTGGGGAGGAGATGGAAATGGCAAAGAAGGCATAATTCCCGAATAAAAAGGGCTGGGTTTCGACGAGAAACGGCGGGCAAAAGACCACTCCAAGGTAATGAGGGGACAATTAGGGGTGGCTCCGGGGGGGGGTTTAAAGGTCCTTGGCCAGCGTGAGGAGTGGGGGGAAAGGTCCCTCTGGGGGAATTGGGGGAGGGGGGAGCCGGTTGAGAAGGTCCATCGAATATATGAAGGCAAGGGGGTGTATAGACACTGCGTAAAAGTAGTCTTTTAATGTTAAAAGAAGGTTTTGGGCTGAAAGGGAGATGCTAGATATCTATGGGGCAGGAAAGTGCGGCTTGAGCTAGCCGCGGACGAACTGTGAAGGGGGATGTGGATGTCAATATAGGCTTTAGGAAAGTAGCATCGGGGAATATGTTGTTTGTCAGCGACTAGAAAGAGTCTCCGCAACTGAAAAAGGAGCTCGCTCTTCGTCGAGGGTTGTAAGAGGTGAGCATGAACGCCCATCTCGTCTGAAAGTATAAAAATTGATTATTAAGGGAGCAAAAATCAGCTCATATTGTAATAAGTCCTCTAAGGGACGGACGAATCATCGTAATTGTTGGCGTGTATGTGTAACAACTGCTTTCTGGTCGGGGCAACTTTCATAGAGGGGAAAAAAGGTGGTAAGGCTTAAAATTGGTCGTTAAGCACGATTGGAATTTGGGGGGGGTGTCACTTACTGCGAGCGGGGTATGATTTCGGATTTGGCGTACACAACGAGGAAGCCTTGGAAAAATGGGGGGGCTCGCCGAGGATGCTTTTGGGGTTAATGTCAAGTGTTGAGCAGGAGTTATTCTTAGTCTTGCGGAGTGAGGCAGGGAGATCGATTGGTCGCCATTTGAAACTACTAAGGAAGGGGAGGAGGCAAAAAGTGATCTAGGGAAAACTTTGCAAAAAATCTGCAGGTGGACGCTCGGGCCTTACGATGGAGATGAGGGGGGTGGTTAAAGGGTAAAGGAAATCGCATTAATACCGTGAAACGGACACATTTTTGGGTAACGGAAAAAAGGTGTGTTATGAAAGGCAGGAAAGAAAACGTGGCTGTTCCTCCTCGGAATGAAAGAAGCTTGCGCAAAGAAAACGACTGAAAGGGGGCGTTCAAAGGCACGAGATAGTAGATATCACTGCTCCGGGGGGGCCTGACTTAGTCCGATCAGATGAACGGGGTGCAGAGGGGAAAGACTAATAGGGTCGACTTCCAGTGCTGGTCTAGGAACTTTTGTCTGTTTTTGATCCAGGGAGAAGTTTCAGTAGGGGATGGGGGAGAGTGTGAGGAGCGGTAGTTAGTGGACACTTTTGGGGGCACTGAAAGCCGGGTAGAAGGAAAACTGGTTCTGTTGTCCATGGGAATAAAAACTGGGCCACTGGAGGGATCTTCGATGGAAGAGGTGGGTCGGGGGAGCCGGGGAAGGAGGCCTCAGAGGGTAAGGTGGTGTTCTCTACCGTTAATTCTGTCTTGTGTGGGGAGAAAAATCTAGTGCCGGTCGGGAAAAGGAGGGCAGAAAAGGTCTCGCGACACGACGGTGCAGGAAGGGTCTGTATTTGCCAGGGATGGCCTAAAGAACGAAGGACGGGAGGCAGAGTAGGGAGGAACGAGAAAAACAAAAAGGATCGAGGTTGATTCGTGGAAAATGCTCTACAACTTCAAGGGACGCACAGGGAAGTGGGGGGATAGAAATAAGCTAGGAAAGAGGGGGAAAAGGGAGTGACTTTATCAAAGTATCCATCTTACCTCGATGTTAACCGGAAAGCACGGCTTAGGAAGGTGGATATGACAAAGGATAAAAGGCCTAATGCTTTCCGTCTCTCTAAAGGTGGCAAGGATATAGAATTATAAAACATGTTCTGGTAGACCGTCCAAATCAGAGAATGCTCTTCGACCCGCAAGATGGGACGGTAAATGAGAATTATATCAGTCCTGGCGATGGCCCATCCATACGGAATATTTCAACAGAGATGGGAAGTAAACTCAGCGGTGATGGGGAGATCTGGAAGGGCGGGAGACCCTTGCGGACAGATCTAGGGCGGTGCGCGTCCGAAAATTGAATCAGGACTCAGACAAAGAAACTCGAAGAAGAAATTAACTCCACACTAATCCTTATCAACAGGATGGTGGAGGTGAGGGGTATAAAAAGCGCTCACTTCCATTTCATCGTATTCAACAAGAGGCGTTCGAGGATCGGAAATCTCTCCAAGTCTTGTCACATCTTGGTATAGGTAGGTCAGACCACGTTAAACGGTGGCAGCGGGACGGTCTTGTGGGAGATGATAGTAGGTAAGGGAAGACAAGCTATGCTGGCCGTTTCGTGAGACAGGTTGTGAGGATCACTTCTCCTGGCAACTATCCTGCGATTAACGTACGGAGAGGCAGTGGGGGACTCTTGAGGGAAGGAGGGGGGAGCTGGACGGTTTGGGGGTCTCTCTGTCAAGACGCCTCGAATAAACCAGGGAAATTGCACCTCAAATACGGGGGGGAAGGGATTAGGTGGGGCTCGGTGGTTGAAAAGGCGGAGAGTCATACTCAAAAAGGGGACTCTGAGGAAAATACCAAAGAGTACTTCAGAGTAGAAGATCAACCCAGTCGTTCTGCCAGAGACACCAACGTAAACAAAGACGTCCAATAAGGGCAAGGGATGAAGTTGATGAAGCTGGGGCGTGACTGACTCCCAACATAGCGTGATGTCTCAGGGAAAGTTTTCTTAAATTTCATGTCTAGCTGGGCCGACAACTTCATTAAGCATACAGGACAGCTTACTGCCTCAAGGACACAGGGGAAAAATTAGAACTGAGACGGGGAGGGTCCTTATACGAACGCTGGCCGGCCCGTACCTCCACGAAATCAAGTCTCTGTTTTAACCCCCCCCCGACGACAAAAGACTGGGCAGAGAAGAGACGATTAGCGTTTTGGAGCTCCCCGTCTCAACCCTTGCCGGTGTCTCAGACGACGCGTGGGAAAAAAACAAAAAGGTCGGATCTAGGTGAGATGAAAGAAATCTTCTTAGTATAGGGTGGCAGGGAGATCGTAGATGACGTGTAGAACGGGGGAAAGGCCGGAAGTGAGATGAAGGACCTGGGGGGCCTTCCGAAACGGGAAACAGGCCAGGCATTCGTCTTTGAAGAAGGGAGATACGGGCCAGACACCGGGCGAACGTGCAATTCTTGGAAAGAAAGAAAAGTAGGGGTTGGTTCTTCCGCCACTACACTTTCAAAGCATGCGAACCGGGGCAGGAGACCTTTGAGGCTTAATGGTGGACAGTCAATACTCATCTGGTACTTGTTGAATACTAAAAGAATGCAG
>Ga0179593_1608089_pt1 | contig 11932 bp, 15 predicted proteins | sample CZODoug2_1_08_16_FD_185931 | JGI IMG/M metagenome (GOLD analysis project Ga0179593, IMG submission 185931) | Vadose zone soil fungal communities from Angelo Coast Range Reserve, California, USA - CZODoug2_1_08_16fungal (PacBio error correction) | ecosystem: Environmental > Terrestrial > Soil >...
GGTAGCGCAGAAAAAAGGGGAAGGACAACTGTTTAATGAGGGCGTTAGGCTACTATGATCGATGTTGTGTTGAAAAAGGGACGATCACAATGGAGCAGCGAAGGAAAGAGACGGACGAAGGGGACAAAAGAAAAACGCGCTCGAACACTGGTCTTCAGCGCGGGGGAAAAAAAAAAAAGGGGGACAGGGAAAGGGCGACTGCGCCGAAACTGACGACCACAGGAAGCCTCGCACACGGGGCAACTGCAAGAAAGGTGCAAAGGAAAAGGGGGGACCCCAGGCCAGTGTGGCCGTGGTCGGACGCAGTCCCGACAATTAGATCCCACCGCGATCTGATGCCGCCTTCTCACACGGAGAAAGGACGAGAAAGAAATCATTCTCGAATAACGACGCTGGGTAAGGCCGGGAAAGGGGAGATATCGACGCACACGGGAAAAAGAAAATGTATGACCCGCGACAGAAGCACGAAAGAAAGAGCATCTCTTCCGTCTTGGAAAGGCATGGAAGCTCGCTGAGGGGAAGAAAGCGAATGGCTGCCGCCGGCCTTCAGGGAAGGGAAAAAGAGGGTTGGGAGAGAGGGTCTACGAACGGAAGAGGGTGGCTCGTTGAGACAGGGGCGGGCGCCGTTTGGGTCCCGAAGAATCGCTAATTTGCGCGGCGGCAAAAAAGGAAAGGAAAAGAAAAAAAAGGAAAAGGGTGAAGAAGAAGAAAAGCTGGGGTCAAGCTTTGCCAAAGAGGCAATTCGCCTTCGGCATCACAAAAAACCCCCCCCCCCCCAAAGTGAGTGGCTGGCACGGTAGCCTGAGGGAAAAGGCGCCGAAGCCGTGTGGGTCTGCGCGATGGGAAAAAAGGGGAAAAGACGAACGTAGGAAAAATCAAAGAGAGGAAGGGGCTCCACTGCCCTCAGGAAAGAAAGAGATGGCCGTGCTATCAGCCACTTCGAGAAGGACTCCCTCCCATTGATTCCAAAAAAGGGGGAATGGGGGAGAAGTACAAAGAAAACTCTATCGCCAAAAGAAGTCAATCTCTGCTCAATAGGAAAAAGAAAGAGAAGCAAGTCGTGAGTGAGAAAGGGGGTTAGCAGATTTAGTACCGGAGGGGAGGACTTCCAAATTGCAAAAGGGGAAGTTTTTTGTTACAGAACTCCTCCCATCTGGGAAATACACGGAGAGGCGTTGGGGTGTCCTGGTAAGAACATCAACCAAAAGGACACCAGACAGGGAGAGGAGACGCGTGTGGAGAACCGCTTGGCACCATTGTCAAAAAAAGCGATGGACCGATTGAATAAGCATTGGACTGAGTAAAAAAGAAGAGAAAAAGGAAATTGGCTTTTTCGCAAGTCAGAAGAAGAAAGCAATACCACTAGACTCAAACGCCCTCTCCGGAGAAGGTATGTCGCAGGGGGGAAGAACAGGCCTTACAAAAAAGAGGACGCCTCACCATAGCCTTTATCAGCGACTTTGCCAGAGGGGGGGGGAGAAGGGTACGAGAAAAGGCGAGAGAAAAGAGAGAAAAATACAGTTATGAGCATCATTGGAAAAGTCGCAATTTCGCCAGAATGCACATATGCGGCTGAGTGTCGCGGGAAAACGCGAGAGAAGAGATGGGAACGATGAGAAGAGTGGGGCCGGTCCGCGGGAAACCTCAGAAAACCGTCCCGTGCCTACGTCCAAAAAAGCGGACAACACCTCACGCAGAAAAAAGAGAAGGGGGGGTTATCTCTCCCAAGGGAGAGGAGGGTAGGAAGAAGGGCTCGACCTATCGTCCTGTGGCTCATCGGTGAAAAGGAAAGAGCTCGTCGCGCCGCGTACCGGGGGAGGCGATCGGGTCTTCCGCTATCGGCGAAAAAGGGCGACAAAAGAAGGGCCAGGGAGGGAAGGAATTCTCTGATGAAAAGATCGCGCAGGGAAAGAGGATCTCCGTCGAAGGCTCAGCGCCGGGGGGGGAAGAAGGACGCACCGGAAGGAGGATAAGAAGGAGTCGTTTCCGAGTGGTGCTGCTGGGGTGCGAGGTCTTTAACTAGCGATCAGAGGAGGGGCCAAGTCGCTGCTCAAGAAAAAGGGGTAAATGCAGAGGTGGGAATAGAAGGGGGGGTCATTCCTGTCGTCAAGGGGGGGGGGTAGGAGACCAATACAGGAAAGGGGAGGTGGGGGGCGTTTAGTTGATGCTTTGAAGAGGGGGGTGTGTCTTCTAAAGAGGGGAGGAGGATGAGGAAGGGTACTCCAATTCTTAAGGGGGGGGGTGAGGGGGGTTGCGATCAGGACCTTCAAGGAGTGTCTATCGGTCCATACGCTTCGGACAAAATTGGTCAAGGGGGGGGGTGGAGGAAAAGGGAACGCACTTCTTCTTCTATATCGAAAGGGTAGTCAGCTTGGTTTCTGGATGAACCCCGAAGTGGGGGGGGGGTACAGTTTTAAAGGGGGGTGACTGCAACGGAAAGAGCCTGAAACACCTCATTTCTAACCCTCTATCTACTAAAAAAAGAAAGAGAGCCGCTTCAAAGGCACAAAGAGACCCGCAGAGGAAAAGGGCCGTTTGCCGAAGGCGGGAATACGCTTGCTATTTCCCCGGAGAAGAAAAACCCGGCGTCTACCGTGCTGGGGAGGGTCGAAAGAAAAGAAAGTCGGAATTTGGTCTGCTCGACAAAGGTCAGCGTTGATCCCTCAGAAAAAAAGGGGCGCCAAAGATGAGTGAGAGGAATAAGTGTTAGGAAAGGCAATCCATCGCGCCAGAAAGCGGACGGCGAGGTCGGACTCACGCTATACGTTTCACTGGTGGGGGGTGCGAGAAAAAAAAAAAAAAAAAGAAGGAAGCAGCGAGACTGTCGAAGAGAGGACCTTGGGGAAAGAAAAACCCCTGAGCAGTTATGAAAAGCGTCGGAGGGCTAGTAAGGTATTCGTATCGCTCAAAAGGCGAATCACTGGGCGGTGAAAAACACAAGGAAAAGTAGGCCGATGAGGGGAGGGACTATAGACTTGGTGCTACGGGACCAAAAAAAAAAGAGCGACTACGCAGGAAGAAGCGGGTTCGGAAAGAGACCATCACGAGGAGGGGACAAGACAAAAAATGGACAGGGGACATGTAGAGAAAGAATACCTTCGCTGAGGGCTCAGGGGAATAATTGTAACGCGCCTCTGGCAGTCCATCCCGACAGCAGAAAGATGAAAACGCGCTTCTTCCATGCGGCAAGGGCAAGGGAAGAGAAACACGAGAAAAAAAAAAAGTAGGGGGGGACATGTTCGTGACTGGATGTCTTAATAAAAAGCAACATGTTTGGCGCGATCCTCGAAAGCTGAGAAAAAAATATAGAAAAATCCGGAACTCCGGCCTAGAAAACGCGTGTTGCCCATCAATGAGGGGAAATCTCTGACACCATCCGCCTAGAACACGGCCAAAAAAGAAAGGGGAGTTCCGTTCCACCGATATCACAAGGAACACTGGAAAGGAAGGGGGGGGGAAAAGAAGCAGGTCTCCATCTGTCTGTGGGGGGAGGGTAGGAGTCGCCGGAGAAAGGGGCTCCTCGCCAGTGGCCCAAGAAGGAAGATAATGGGGAGTGCGCGAAGGGAGGAAAAACCTGTTTCGAGTTCGTCTGCGAGGGTTTGCGTACTGACGCATCGTCAGCAGGGAAAGACAGTTGCTTCGCTCGCGTCCCATGTGATCGGCCAAAGGAAAGAAAAGGCTGGAGAAAGTGACAAAAGAAAAAACGGTTGTCGCTCTACCACGGGGGGGGGGCGCATTCGCTCTCTCAACAAGAGATTGATCCGTGCATCGGCCCGGTTGAGACGAATGGGAGCAGACAAGAAAGAGGTGTAGAGGGAGGGGAGAAGGGTAGGCTTGCACTATTGTTGTTGCGGAAAAAAAGTCACATGGGAGCCGAGAAACGCAGGATCGATGGGACGGAAAAAAACCCCACCGAGGCACTCGATACAGGTGCGCATCCCCAGAGGGAGAATGTCGCGCAACATCGGGGAAAAGAGCGGACCGTGCCACAGGGGTAGGAAAAGTGCAATATAAAAAAGCCCAAACGATTGGGGAAAAATTCGTCAACATGATAGAAGGGGGAAGCGGAACCCTGCCGTGGCACACGGATCGTGGCGAAGGCCGCGTGCAGGCTATACAAGGAGACAAAGGATGGAGTGGCGGAGGAAGGCTAGGAGGCCGACGTTCGAGGGAGAGAGCACGCCAAACCTTTTGATGGTCCCGCTCACGGTCAGGGAGGGAAGGACATCCAGCACGCGATCTGTGTACCGAAAAGAGGGGGGATTTGGAGCTGTCGAGTGCGGGGGGGCCGGGGGGACGACACTTGGTAGGCAAATGAGTGTGCGCGGGGCTCTTCTCGTGGGAAGGAAGCCTTCACGGACGGAATCGGAAGTAAAAGGAGAGACAGACGGAAAGGGCGACATACAGAGGAAGGTGTGCGCGTGGAGCTCGCCGGGAGAAGTGTCGCAAGTGTGGGGAAATACAGGAGGTCGGGGAAGGGAAGCTTGAATGAGGAAAAGGCCAAGCATTACTCTTCTCGGCCTCATAGGGGGGAGGGCGACAATCGAAGTGTCCTCGGATCTTGAAAAGATGTAAAAAGCCAAAAAGCAACGTCACTAGGCAAACAACCTGGAGAGATGCACAGGAGGGGAAAAGATAAATGAGGGCGGACACATTGCGGAGGGGGAAAAGTTGGATCTGTCTAACAAGGGGGAGACGAAGTCTCGAAGAGACGCTCGATACTGTCGCAGGGGGAGGATGGGCGAAGGAGTGACACACAATCGTGGGAAAAAAAGGGGACTACGTTGCATCAGAAGGGTAACACTCATCTTTTAGAAAAGCGCAAAGAAAGATGGAGGAGGAAGGCGACCAGACGTGGCCCATTATGTACATGCTTGCAAGGGGCCCCGTACCATTGAATATTCTGCAAAAAAAAAAAAAGGAAGTAAGGGGCAGGGGCGAGACCGGGGAAAGAGGGGGGAATACGCGCGATCATCTGTGGCAAACAGAGAAAGTCGATGCTGGCCTGCTTTGAAGAAAAGGGAATTAAACGTAGTCAGGGACTTTTCGCGGAAAACTCGAGTGGTGGGAAAAGAGAAGGAACACAGGTGCAGACCAGGTTTGGGGAACCATGGGATCCCATCTGTGAAAAAAGTGCACAAGAAAAGAGGACGACCCTGTGATCGGGGAAAAAAAACAACGAACGCCAATGAAGAGAAGACCACCGTGGGCCACATCTTTGCAACAGAACGCGATGGACACATAGGGGGGAAAAGGAGCAGTGAAGGGAAAGAAACGTCGTCCGGAAGAGGAGAGTTATGGTGCCGTGTTTGAAAAGGGAAAAAGTCTCTGACTGCGGCAGAGAGAAAAGGAAAGAGCACCTCTAGAGAAAGATGTATTGGTCGCAGGTGGGGGCGGAGACCGAAAAGCCACACGAGGACTAAAGAAACGGGGCTGCGAAGGAGCCGTGGCCCAATTGATTCGACCCTCGAAACGACGAATCAAGGGGAGAGAAAGTGCAAGCTCGCTGTGTGAGGGGAAAAAAATTGCCAGCGGGCTGGTCAGGGAGGAGGAAGGATGCAAATTATCTCCCAGGAAAGTAGGTAGTCGCTCTAACTCGGCGGAAGAGAGCGTTCGGCCGAGGACGATTCAGGCACCAAAGAAGTTGGGGAGGCCGGAAAGAGCGGAAGACAGAAGACTTCGTGCTAGGCGCGGCGAGAAAGGCGAATTTCAGCCAGAGGGACACTATTGACGCCCAGGTAGATGTTTTCCCTTGAATTTGTGTGATAGAGGAAGGCGGAAGGAGGAGAACAAAACGAGAAGGATCAGAAGGGGGACTGTGACGGCGAAGTGGGGGAGAGAGGGCCGATTTAATTAGGGAGCCATGAAGGCGGTTAGACGTCTCGCGGACTGTGGAAGGGAGGGGTCTCCTTCTCGAGAAGGAACATCCTACGTTGAGAACCCTCAGATGGGCAGAGGGAGGAGGGACAGTAGGAGGGGGTCCGTTCGAGCTGCTGCGAATCTTCCAGGAAGAAAAAAAGTCAAGCCGGTGGCGAAAATTGGCAAAAACAGCGAGGAGGGGAATTGCAAGAAGGAGGGTTGTCTTCACCGGGGAGAGGGTCTATACCGCGAAATCAATCGGTCCACGGGAAGACAAGGGCGCGGCCGTCGCAACAGGCAGGTAAGCAGGAAGTCTCGGTGTGGATAGAAAAAAGAGGAAAGGGTGTTGTTATTCGGAAGAAGAATGAGAGGTAGAATTACCTTAGGATGGGGCATGTTGACACTCAGGGGATGGGAGGTGATAGATCTTTGCAGAGAAGAAAAAGACTTCGAAAGTCAGACAGACTGCCGGTAGAGGGGAAAACTTCACTGTCCTGATTGGGGGCGCTCCAATCGCGTTCGGCGCGCACCTTTTAAAGGGGAGGCGACAACAAAGGAGAATCTGCCAGAGGAGTCAGGGGGTTCCCCGAACAAAGAAAGTCAGAGCGTGTATGAAAAGAGGGTATTCACACTAATGGAGAGGGAGAAGGGAGGCCTTTGTCCATTTGGGGGGGACAAGCAGTCAATAATCAGGACGTAAAAAATCACTAACACTCACTCCGGGGCAGCACGCCATCTCTTCTGTGCCAGAGGGACGCAGGCGCTTGCCGAAGAAGCGGACGATGCCAGTCCTCAGGGAAAGCACGGAGAAACGATGGTTGAGAGGCTCCTCTCGTGGAGAACGAAAGAATGGGGGTCTGCTCGACATGTCGCGTGAGAGCCGTAAAGAGCGGCAGTGAAGGAGGAGGAGTTGGCGCCTGGGGATGGACCACGGTTGCCCAACCACACGGCGAACGCGGGAACTGGAAGAAGGCGAACCTAGAAAAGGAAAGCTTCCAAGGCGAAAGGAAGCTTCGAGGAGGGAGAAATCTTAAAGAGCGGCTTGGGGGGCTAATCTATTACTTCTGGCGGTTACCTTGGAAGCTAGAGGGCGAAAAAAAGGGGGGCCGCCGCCGAAGCGTCGATGACGCTTTACAGGAGTGTGCGATGACCCACAAGAAAAGGTAGGGGAAAGGGGAAAGAAACGTCACAAACTCCCCTTGGGAGAGTGCCGAGAACGGGATCGCAAACCTTCGGGAGTCTATAAAAGAAGGGGGCGGCAGCCATCAGAACGGTAATATCCCTCAGAACATGCAATTGTCCTACCCGTGGGAAGGGGGGCTAACCAGTAGGAAGGGGGGAAGATGTCCTTCCTTCCTCTCGGGGAAGAGTACCATCAACATGGGAGCGCGGAGTAAGGCCAAGAAGCCGAATCCTCCGAAGGGACGATTCCTTCGCAGAAGGCGCGTCCTCTGCCAAAAAAACACTGGCTGTTGGATCCCTATACACAAAAACGGGGGACTGTCTCTACCATTATCTTATTCCACAGGGTGTGAGGACGGCCCCCTGGAAGGGCAAGAGGAAAAACTGCTTTCTGTTCTCTCTGCCGGGGGGACTTCAATAGACGAAAAGCCTCGCCCTGAACCGAGAAGGGGATACTAGTCGGTCGAGCGAACTGGGGGACTTTGCGGGGAAAAGGAAACCATCGTCCCCGATTCGGGGAAAAGAAATAGACCGTCTCTCGCGCTAAACCACTACCGTAGGAGACAAGCAAACAAAAATAGCTGGAGGCACGAAAAACGACGGGGGAAAGTTTTTACAAAAAAAGGAGGACGATTGCGATCTCTAGGGGGGAGGGAAAGGAGAGAGATCGCATCGCAGGGGGGGAAGGGGAGACTTGTCGACTACCGGAGGAGGCGTTGCGCCTGAGAGGGGGTTGCGGTCGTGCTCCGATCAAAAGATTACTGGAGCGCTCATGAGAAGGAAGGCGTCGCCACTACGCCACCGAAAATATCAAGCGGAAACTAGAAACTCCCGGGGAAAAGAAATGTGTCAGAAAAAAGGCCTCGGAAAAAGCGAGGCGCCATGCGCATAAGAAGGGCCGTTCCTTCTCACACGAAAAAAGGTCCATGTTCAAGGACGGGGAATGGGCCCGGGGGTTCAGGGGGAAATGGCCGCAGCTTACCCTGGGAAGACGTGTCACAATCATCTAGGGAGGGCTTCGGCGACAGTGCGGATGAAGGCAAGGCGTAGGAACAAAAACAGGTTTAGGGGAAGAAGGGAAAAAGAGAAGACATCCAGACGACATGGGGTGAGTTTTTTGATCGCATCGAAGGGGAACGGGTGGCCAATTGCATGGAAGAATCGCGGAAGGCGAAAGAAGGGAGCCGCCGGCCTTCCGGAAGATCGGGAGAGAGGGCAGATCGATCTTGGGGAGAAAAGATTTCCACGTTGATGGTGCGAAATCCGAGGTTAATTCCGAACCGGGGGGGGGGAAGTGTGGGTAACGGTGGTGGACTGAAATCTTCAGAAAGGCCCAGCAGTGTAACGCGTCGCTGAAAGAAACCGAAAAAACCCGTGGAAAAAATCGATCCTTGGGAAACTGGGGCAGCCTTTGGAAAGGCGCGTCCCTCGCTGCGAAAAGGACGGAGATGGCTGCGGCACAGGAAGAGGAACACGAAGTCTCGAAGAAGGGGATCCTCTTGGTCTTCGCGATGATGGGAAAGGGCCAAACGGAAGAACACGGAACCTCCATTCCCGCTCTTAGGAGCTTGGAAGGCGGCAGTGGTCCACGAAATCTGTCCGCGGGGGGCGGTCGAACGAGACGCCCGAAGAAAGTGAAAGCACGGAGGAAAAAAGGGGAGAGACCGGGAACGGGACACCCCATCCGCCACGCGCTCTATTCGGGCCGCAAAAAATTGCGCAAGATTGCCAGTGCAGGAAGCAGAACCGGGAATGCTGTGGGGGAAAAGGGGGAACGATGATTTATGAAAGAAGGATCTTCTTGCCAAATTGACATTTTTTGGGGACCAAGAACAACGGGGAAATCACACGCTCTCGGCTTGGGAGGCGATTAGATCTCGGGGCCCGAAACATAGAGGCAAACTGACTTGGAAGGGAAAAGGGGACCTTCTCTATACTACGGGGGGGGGAAAAAAACTACCCCTCTGGAGAGGTGCTGCGGCACTATGGCGAAAGAGATGATCAAAACATCTAGCCAGGGGAAAAAGGAAAGGGACGCCTAACCTTCCTACAAGACGAGATTGGCGTTTTTTATCCACGAACTTACTGAGATGGAGCATAAAAAACGGCCTCTACAGGAAGATGTTATTGGTCCGCCGACGAAAAAGAAAAGTGCCTTACTCCCTGCCTCACCCCTGAGAGGGAAGGGCGAATGGCCGTGCTCGCGGAAAAAAGGGGGGGGGAGACTGATAACGAAAAAAAGAACCCTTGTGCCATACAGGGAAAAGCTCTCTGGCGTCGCGACGTTCGGGGGAAGCGTGAGAAGGCGCGTAGATACATGTAGGGAAGCGATTCAAGAATTTGTCAATCGAACCCGGAAAAGAAGGCTCGACTCGATGACGGGGGATGCCCCATTTGTCCAGCGTTTGAGGCCGTCGCGGGAAACGATCCGGGCAGAAAAACGAAGTGCCTACGGCGAAAGAAGAGAGAAGTTCCCCCGGGAAAAAAAGAGAGCAAGATACTCCAGGTTCTTCAAAAAAGGGGGATGAGAGCCTTCGCGAAACAACAACGGAGCTGGGAAAAGGAAAGCAGGGGAAAAAGAGGGTGAAAGCTTGATCCTTATCGGAATCGGTTGAGGTTGAGGAGAACGCGAGGCCTGTCGAAAAGGGCAGGGGGTCTGCGTTGGTAGGGGAGAAAAAAATCCGTTTCCCCGACAGTGCCTCAAAGCTGTCGGATGGGAATGAGGCCACGGCGTAGGCAGAGGAGGAACGGTGTCGAGAAGAGCTCTACGAGGGCGGAGTACTTGCAGATCAGAAGGGGCGAAATTGGAGGGGGGAAACGGAGGCCCAGCTGAGAGAGAGGGAGTGCAGTGTGGGCTTCGAAGAGAAAGATGGCGGAAGGAAGCGGGGGAATGGCCAAGTCGCTGCTGTAGTAGTCGTTACAATCAGGGACGCTGTGTGTGTGAAATCACTACATAGGGGGGGGGGCGTCCGCGCAGCCCATAATTGTGGGGGAGGGAACCAAAGAGGAAGAAAGCTTCATGATGATAAAGGAGAGGCGTTTGGGGTTAAAAGCGCGAATGGGAAAAAAAGGAAAGCTCAGACTTTGAGAAAAAAAGAAACAAGCTAACTTCCATAAAAAAAGGGCTCAGGACTTCACTGCCAAGGGGCCAAGACGTGCGAGGGACTGTCGCGGAAAAGAAAACACGGGTCTTTCATAGCACAAGGTGCCGCACCACTTCGGGCTCAAGAAGGGAGTATTTATCTTGGGGGGGGGGCTTTTCTAAGTGAAAAAGCACATACGAAGGGAGAAAGGGCCTTTTTCCATGATGGGAGGACACACAACCTGTGTCAAAACCATTTGGCACCAAAACAACAACCGCAGGGAAGAGAAAAAAACTACCGTAAAACGCACTCACGTCCCATGCTGAGCAGGCAAGCTGGCATCTTGCGAAGGGAAAAAGGAGCGCGTTGGCGATCGCTGGAAAGAGGGAGGAGGAAAATCTTGCCACCCAGGAAAAAAGGTTGGAGTCTCAGGAGGCGACCTCGTAAGAGAAAAGAGGGGGGGGGTCATTCTCTACACGTCCGGGAGGGGACCTTACATATCTGCAGTGGGAGAGAGCATGGAGTTTCGCCTAAAAAAAGTTTCTTTATTTACTCATAGTGCCCTCTGTATGTCAATCCACATCTCGCAGAAAAATCTTCTGTGGAGGAACTTTCGAGAAGGAAAAGAAAAGACCTACCTGTGCCAAAAAAGGCATCGAGACTAAACCGCTGTCCCCGTGCGGAAGGGGATCCAAGAATTTTTCCGGGCGAAGAAAGTTGCTACTGTGGAAAAGGAAAAGTGTCGTAGTATCTTCTCTTCGGGTGGGGCGTCCTGCTTTAGCCGCCGGCCGCACGAGACATCGTTTTCACGGAGTAAAGAGTCGTAAGATAAGAGGACCTAACATTTCCCGACCTTCGAGGGACTGGGGGAAGTTCTAGGTCTTGACGTCTAGGGAGACGGTACTCTTTGGCGGGGGGATGGGAAGAGGATAGGGGGGGAGGAGGCAGCAGGTAGAGGAGGGGGGGGGGTGAGGGAGCTTAACAGTAGTATGGGGGGAATGAGGAAAAGTAAGGTCTCCGGAAGGCCGAGCCTCCCGTGGAAGAGGGCCCAAGTCCCCCGAAGGTGAATCTTCAGGGCCTTCACTCATACATGGGGTGAAAACCCTAAAAAAAGGTAATATCCTTAAGACAAACTCCCCTTGGAAATTCGGGAAGGAAAAGGTCGCACCCTGGGAGATGTAGGTCGGTAGAGATCCTTCCTGGGGAAAAAAGATCCATCTCGCGATCACGTAAGTAGGGGGACTCCCTTCGGGGGAAAAAAAGGACGCGATGCGATCAACCAAAAGTAGGAAGTACATGTCGTTCTTGAGGGAAGGGAGGGTCCATACGACCTTGACGGGACGCAAAAAGATAAAGACAGAAGGGGGACTGCCTCCGGAGGGAAAAAAGAAACCGAAGCTGTTCCTGCAGGGAATGTGCACGAATAACTTAGAGGAGAGGAAAAGCCTTCCCATACGCGATGAAGAACCCCCCCCCCACTGCCGGAGCGATCCTTCATCTAAAAAATTCGACGAACATGGATACACGTTGAGAGATTTGCGTGTCTGGCGAGGAGGGAGGAGGTCTCCTCAAAAGGGAGGGCTCTCGCCATTGCGCGGAAGGGAGACGACAGGTCGCCTTACCGAGCGTTGGGGGAGCTGAAAAGGAAGAGTTTCACGTGGGGGGGGGGGAGTACTTAAATCCATAGAGCATGAGCGCTGCCATACCTTTCTGTGCTCGCTTGCTCCCCCTATCGCACAAGAGAGTCAAGAAGGGGGAAGAAAGACGCCCTTCACAGGGAAGGGCAGAAACGTTTTACCGCCCACAGA
>Ga0179593_1615394_pt1 | contig 11932 bp, 17 predicted proteins | sample CZODoug2_1_08_16_FD_185931 | JGI IMG/M metagenome (GOLD analysis project Ga0179593, IMG submission 185931) | Vadose zone soil fungal communities from Angelo Coast Range Reserve, California, USA - CZODoug2_1_08_16fungal (PacBio error correction) | ecosystem: Environmental > Terrestrial > Soil >...
AAACACAGAGGAAGGGACCGATATGGGCTGGGGGGCTAGTAGTAGTCCAATCGAAGAACTATAATAAATGGGGGGGGGGAGGGGCAAGAAAAGGGAAGCGGGAAGATCGAGGAAATATCGGCTGTAAAGTGTCAGACGAGGTGAGTGCGCGTCGGCCTAGCCAACCCAAGGAAAAAAAAAGGGCCATGGCAAGCGCGTAATAATAGCGACCGCGCAGGGAATCTTACGCCATTTTGTGAGAAAGGACAGGGTAGAAAAGTGATGCTGCACGTTTGAATTTGGGATGAGGAAAAGTAACAGAATTCAAAGTACCGTCTTCGTCTGGAAAAAAAAAGGAAAGGTTCACTGGGTAGGGGTGCGAATGTTGCTCAATCCCGGATCGGGTATGCTCAGACCTGAAACTGCAGGGCAAAAAGCAAGGAAGAATGGTATGCAGAGGTTCCTATCTTCGGTCACAAAGCGGGGGAGAGAGATCTACTTCACTTGTCGAATAAAAATTTCAATAAGAGGGAAAGTGCATCTTGATCCATAGGTAAAAATCAAAATTTCGGGAGGGGGAGGGGAACTGGGGGAATCACCCGGATCGAAAAAATTTCCCAACACCGGGAGAAGGGGAAGAAGTTAAGAAAAAAAGCGTCACATGAACAAATCAGAATAATTCGAACGATCGGGGGGGGGAGGGAAAACGCAAAGGGAGGAGAAACGAAGGAATTAATTCCCTCGAGGTAACGCACCTGGGGGCGACATGGGGGTCGGAAAGGCGAAGTCTGAGGAGTCTGACGAAAGAAAGGAAAACTGAAAAAGCTGCTGTTCCTGTCCGCACAAAGGGTAGGGGGGGGAAGGGGGGGTGGAGGCGGATTTCAAACGCTGAAGGAAACTAAAAACGAAGCCTTAGCACAGACTCATCCAAGAAGATGGGAAATTCTTTATCCAGCGGAAGACACGAAGAGGGTCTTTATGGCGCGGACTTTCTCGCTAGACCAAAGGGAAGCAGTGGGGGGGAAAAAACCTTGCGCTAAACCAAATCGCGAAGGAAAGGGGAAAAAAATCGAAAGAAAATGGGGGGGAAGGCACCCGGCAACGAGTCGATTGGTTAAAAAAAAAATAATCGTTAATATCTCGAAAACTTTTTCAAGTCTTTGGGGGTGAAAAAAAAAAGAAAAAGCTAAGAAAAAGTAAGCAGGACACTGAAAAATCGGAAGAAAGGTTGAATTGTAAACAATTGCAAGAAAAGGGAAGTTCCGGTGCCACCTCCTTGCTAATATAGGAAAAAAAAATCCGGGGAGGACGCTATCAAGAAGAATATCTTTCAATACTTCAGTAAAAAGTTGCAGGGAGAGGCTACCTATTAGCGGATTGCTTACCGAGGAAAAAAACCCTGCTTCTTAAGGAAACGAGTGTCAAAAGAATCAGAATCAAATCTCAACACCGTCTTGATCAGTAGACCCCTAGGGGGGGGCGATTGGAACCTTCTGACAAGGGGGTGAATTGCAACATCTTCCTCACCCATTCTACAGGAGGAAGCTTGAAAAAGTACAACATGGCCATGGGGTCCGGGGTGCGCCCCGCGAAAGAAGGAGAAATCTGTGTTGGGGTCGAACTAGGAAAGGAGGCCAGTTGAGCTCATCTGTCAGGTAGAATTGGACAGAAGAGGAACCATGGAGGAGAGGAGGGAATGAAGACTTAATAGTGCATGATCGCGCTGAAGCACTTGATCTCTTGGAAAAGCCATTCCTTCTGAGCAAATTGGAGACCAAGGGAACTTCAGTCGAAGGCCCGCCTAAGAATGATAAGGGTTGTTGGGCAAAAAGGGGGTGTAAACAACCCACTTCGAGGGGGGAGGGGGGAAGGATTAAACTAAGTTGGGCAAGACTAAAGAACTAACCCTGGTAAGAGAAAGGGGCGGAGGGAGGGGTAGCGTCGGCCGATGCAACCGAAAGGTAACAGGGGGAAAGGAACTTCAAGGGTGTGCGAAAAACGACTTGTGGACGAACTTCGTGGTACGAGTTGGGTCAAAAAAAAACCTGACAATAAAGGAAGGAGGGGGGGGGGGTACATAAATCATAGGCCTAAGCCGATTAGAAAAGAAAAAAAAATTCAAAGGGGAGAAGAAGAATTCCAAAAAATCGCAAAGTGCAGAAGCCAGAAGTAGTAGGTAGGGACTTCGGGGTGGGGGAAAAAGGGAGGAAAAACGTCACCGCGTACATGGAAGAGAATAGCAAGGGGGGGAAAAGCGTAGCGGCTACACATGTAGCATCAGGTTGTTTATGGAAAGCTGAAAGCCGGAACTGAGTGGTTTATCTTACAGGGCGACGCACCCCCGGAGGAAATAAGAAGGAATTAAAGGGCCCAAGTGCCAGTTTGGTCACGGGAAAAACACTCTCTGTCGGCGTTAAGAAAGGGGGGTAAATTAACTATAACGGGTAAGCCCGGAGTTAAAGAAGGGAGGAAAAATAGAGGGATTCGGAGCCCCCATGCACCCGATTGAAAAAAATTCAAATCTTTGGCTTGGCCGGAATGACATGCCCGAGAGGTTCTTGCATTGAACACAAATCTCGAGATTAGACGAATTAAAAGGAACGCATGCCACCACACATAGTTAAGGGGGGGGGGGACATAATCAAGCCGTATAAAGGGACAGCACCGTCAGGGAGGGAAAAAAAAGGTCATTTCAACGGAAACCTTAAAGGAGGGATGGAAGAAAAACCGAGATTTTTTCGCTCCACGAGGAAACTCAAAAAATTTTCGAGGGGGGGAAAGGAGGGCCCATGAGTTTAAAAGAAGAAAGGTTTTCTCCACAAAATATAAGACGCCGTTCCAACATGGTAGCGCCATTTGGGAAGGTGGACAGAGTCACAGAGGAATCTTAAGTGCTAAAGTCAACTCGCACAGGTAGTTCTCGTGACTAAGGAGAGACATGGGATAGGGAGGGTGCGGCGAGGCTCATTTGATTCTGGAACCGGGGACTGCTACAACCCTGCGAACCGTAAATTAGAGAAGGAGGGTTGGGGAAAAATGAGCCTCGACCGTCTTCATCCGGAAAGAAAAAAGGGCAAGGGAAAGACTCGTCTGGGGGGCGAGTGACAGAGTAGCGCTGTCATGTTTGGTGTCACCCCAAATGAATGGGATGGGAAGGAATTGCAAATAGTGGGGGAGAAACCTTTATTGAGGAAAAAGTGGGCGTAAGGGCGCCCAGCACTCCTGAGGTCGGAGGGGGAGACGAAAAAAAAGGGGAGAAGAAGACTTCCCAAGGGGGGGACCAACGGGAACGAACAAAAGTGACATTGGAAAGTGGTCCTCGGGAAAGGGGAATCTATCGAAGGAGCAGGAGTATCGCCATAACCTACATTGGAATTCTAGGGGAGGCGATATGCGGGCATGAAGGTAACGCCCCCCCGTATCGAATTTCAGAAAAGGAATTTATAGGGTCAATGAGAATGCAATACAGGGGGGAGCTTTCGAAAGACAATAAACTAATGGATCAAAGGGGCGTAAGACCGGTGCCGCCACGGGGAAATAGGTGGAAAACCATGAAACTGGCCCTTTTTAATTACTGGCCAATTACTCGTAGTATTAAAACGGGTTAACAGGAGGGGGTGGGGGGTTTTTGGGGGGTGGGGTGGGGGGTGTTGGGGGGGTTAAAAAACGACACCAAAAAAAAAAAAAACACAAACAGAAGTGAGGGCGTGAGCCTATAATAATGTAACGTACTTGCCATTGAAGAGAAAAAAACACAACGGGCATGCTTGGATGCTCAAAGGGGGGGGAGGGAAGTGAAAATTGGGGGAAACCAAGCAGCTACGTCTGGTGAAGCAGGGAGGAAAGGTGGGGGAGCCTGCAATTAAAGTACTTAATACTAAGTGGGAGAAAAAGTGAAATTTGGTCTTCGACCTTCCGAAGGATACAAGAAAAGGGGGAAGGAATCAGCGGATTCCTATGATAAGAAAGGTAAACAGTGGAAGGGATGAACACGTAACGTTCCTGTGTAGGGGAAAAGGGGAGTAGTCACCACTCACCCAGCTATGAATAGGATGGGAGGAGGTGGGGCGGAGACGCTAGGGACCAACGAGCAGAGCTGACAGTTTGCGGAGCAGCAAAGGGAAGCAAGAAGATCAACAGCAGCCCGATACTTGGGGGTTTTGGGGGGGAAAAAAGTCAAGAAAAGCTGTTGCCAAAACCGGGGAAGGGGCAGGATTATGACGCTACTGAAGTGTAAACTCCGCCATTGAAGAATGTGTCCCTCAGAATTGCTCGACATATGAGAAAAAAAGGAAAATGCCAGGTCGACTAGATTTCAGGGGGAAAAGGGAGGGGGGTCGAGCAAAAGAAAAATTGAGCTCCACATTGAAGTGATAAAAGAGTATCAAAAAAACGGGCTCCCTTCTGGGGAAACGAGGACAGAACATTCCCATTTGGTCCTAAAGAAGAGAAACAAAGGAAGGAGGGCCGGTATGAAGATGTGCCTAATCACATGCAAAAAAAGATAAGCACTGGGGGACGAGGCCTTTACGTTTTCTCACTAGAAGTCAAAGGGGGGGGTGAAGATCGGGAGGGCGATGGAACTCGTATTATTCCAGAAGGCAGGGACGTGGAAGGGAAAAGGAGATATAGGAGCTCGGACCGAAGAAAAAGACGTTGTTGGGATGAAGGTAAGTTTCGGGGAAGAGGAAACGCGTCCGATTCTTGCAGAAGAAAAAAGTGTATCTACCCGATCGTGAAGGGGAAATTGTGGGGGAAAAATGTCGAGGGGTTCACTTTTGCCTCGTCGTGGGAACGAAGGTTCGGGGGACGAGTCAAATTCGGGCTCAGAGAAAGAAAAAAAAAAAATGAAGGTTGCACTCCGTCTCGGGACAAGGAAAATGGGGGAAAAAGAGAAAAAAACGAGGAGGAAGGAAAAAAGAGGCGCCAAGAAATTGGTTCATCTGAGGAATTGGGGTAGGCGGCAGGCGATGAAGCTCTGTCGGCAAGAGATACCTTGCATCAAGGGCGCGGGAAAGAAATTCCGAGAAAAGAGGGGATCTTCGTGGGGAATAGGGGGGGGGCCGTCAAAGAGAAGAGACTATTCCGGATGAGTGGAAAGTAAAAACAAAGAAACGGAATTCAAGCATTCTTGACAGGACTAAGGAAAACTTTACCCTTTGAAAGAAGGAGGAGAAAAAGGATTGGGGGATCAAATCTTTGGTCCAGAAGCTTGGAAAAAAGAGAGGGTTCCATTGGGTACATTTGAACACCAAAAACACAAAAAAAATAACTCTCCAGGGGAAAGAGAAAGTTTGGATAAAAGGAAAGTATCGGGGGACAGAAAGAATCTGCTCCGGGAAAGGGTTGGGGAAAGGGTTAGTAACTTAAAGGAAAGGAATCCGTTGTGCTACGGTAGGGAATTCACCAAGGGGGAGGAGACACCATTAAATTGCGGTGCCCGGTACGAAGGAGGAGGGGATTACCAGGGTCCTGGTCTCATAGGAAAAGGAAATGGGGGTCGAAAAAGTAGAACTTCTCGCAGGAAAGGTATGGGGGAGAAATATTGAGCTACTGACGACAGGGTTTTGGGTTCGAGGGGATGATCCGAGACTAATCCATTCGTAAAGGAAGAGGGTCAAACGCCCCGTAATACACATGGGGGAGGCTACGACGCAAGGGAGAAAAGAACGGGGAAAGGGAAGAGGGAGTAAAACGATATGACGAAGCAAATGACAAAACTCACCAGGGGGAAAAGCACCAGAGCCTTCCTCTCAAAAAAACGGGAGAGGGAAGAGAAGCGCGGTCGACATGAATTATGCCGCGCTTGGAGAAAGAGAACATGAGGGGCTGGCAAAGGGGGGGATCGTCCGCCGACTCGCTCACAGGGGTACCGGGGGCGCGCGGGGATTTCCGGGTCTAGGGGGAAGAACTCACTAAAGTCTTACTGCGATTGAAACTACTACGAGAAGAAAGATTCAGAAGCCAAAAAGGCCCGGCGATGTGTATTCTCTCTCAAAGGAGAGGGGGAAAAAAAAAGAGAGATGAAAGAAAAATGCGTCCGGGAATGTTCTTGTTAAGACTCTCAGGAGAAAAATTAGTAGTCCAATCTCAGTAAGACTAAGTTGGCGGGGAGGAGGGAAGAACTTAAAGGAAAGAAGGGGAAAAAGGAGGCCTTTAATTTCCGCGACATTGTAGGGGGGAACACTGACCGCACTAAAAACTTTCCCGGCGGGGAAAAAGGGGTGGAAAGCTCGGTAAAGCGCCAGTGGTGGGTGTGAGGAAAGACGGAAAATCGGTGCGAGTTCCAATTGCAGGATGATGAAAAGGGGGGGGGGGAAAGGATCATATGGGGTGGCGCTCGGGGAATTTTCAGTCTCGTCTGACGCCAGCAGGTGGACGGAAATTAAAGGGGTTGGCAAAATAAAGACACTGGGATTACTTTTCAAAAAAAATCAAACAGCCGAAAAAACACGGCAGGACACACTCAGATGAAATTAAGTGGGGAGAGCATCCCCGGGGGGGGGTCTAGAATGAAAGCTTTTGAAGGAAAAAAGATAGCGTAGAACCAAGTTCCTATCCAAACTAAAGGCAATACGGCACCGAGTGGAATCGAGGGAGCGCAAAAATTGGTGGCATGCGCGCCAAACGAAACCCTTTGGGGACGCTAGCGGTTTCAATTTCCCGAACCCACGCGAAGTGGGGGGAAAAGGAAGATACGCGCAAGAGATTCTGTACAAAGAATAAAGAAAAGAGGGTAAACAACTCTCGTCGAATCCGGGAGAGGAAAAAGCTGAAGTGCAAAGATCGATGATAAGGACGGAAAGATACGGGCTCTTTACTTCGATAAAGATTTGTTGGGGGGACGATCTCAGTCTGGAGGGGGGATCCGAAGCGAAAGGGGAGTGAGTTGTTGATTTTTAGAGGCTGTTGCGCATTAAATTGGAAGAGAGGCGTTAAGCAATGCTAAAAGTCAACTGCGAAATAAAAAGGAATCATGCAACGTGCGGGATTGTGGTCACAGAGCCCGACTCAAGAAGAGTGAACTCTTTTCTTCTCGTACTTGACAAATAGCGCAAAACTGAGCCAAAGTAGGTACTTCCAAAAGAAAAAGATAAAACTCGCCTTGCGACTCACCAATTAAGAGACAAGAGTGACCAAGAGGCGTCACCTTCCTGTCCAAGGGAAAAAGCCTCGAGGAAGGAGGGTAATTCCGGGGGTTGAAAAAGATACTTAGTTACAGGAAAGGGGGGAGCGAAAAACAGACTTTTCCTCTTGGATTCCGAAAAGAGGAAAGACAAAAAAAGGGGTAAAAGGGAACTTCCCAGCCAAAATGAAGACAGGTTGAAGTGACTCCCCCGTCAAAAGGCGGGGAAAAAGGCAGAGGAAAGCCTTTGAGGACGCGTTCGCTAGATTCCAAACGGAGTGCAAAGGGGGAAGGGGAACGTAACAGTCTGTTCTTTCTGAAGAAAAAAAAGGGTAATCCATTCGAATCGGAACTCTGTGACACCACGAGAGGAACGAAAAATTCAACCAAAGAAGAGGAATAATACAAAAGAAAAGAAACCCGCTTCCACGTAACGCCAAAGGACCCGGCTAGGGCGGGTGGCAAGGTGCAGATTTGGCAAGCCATGCGTCAAGGAGTGCATATCAATTTCGGACAAAAGGGGGGAAGAAAAGGAAAGGGTAGGTGTCTCCCTGCGAGAGAAGGTATTGAGGGGGGGAAGAATTTACGGAAAGAGGTTTGAGACAATCGTTTAGGCGAAGAATGGAAAGTCACCTTAATGAAAAAGGGGACAAAAGAATAAGTTTAACATCCAGAAAAAAGTTATTCAAAAAGAGGGACACACCGAACCTTCGAGGCAGGAGGAGACTGCGAGGGAAAAGAATTCGAAGCTTCCTCACACGACATTTTAACTTGAAAGCAACAAGAGGGGGGGAAAAGGGGTGGGAACACCATAAAGTCGTTTAGGAGGGAAAATGGGCTTCATTGCCAGAGGAGCCGTCCACGAAAAGGGAAAGGGGACTGCTCGGCAGTAAGGGAACCAAAGGGTACCATGCCATTCCTCTTTCAATAGCGGGTGAACGAAAAAGAGGTAGAACGGAAAGGTAGTGTTAAAAAAAAAGGGGAAGAACTGCGTTTTTTTAGACCTGTCGGTGGAGGAAAAGCTAAGGACGGAAAGAGTAGATGGGCTATCGAGAAGATGTAAAGTGGCAACGAGAGAGGGAATTGCTATCTTAGTACTTTTATCAGTGGCAAAAAACCACTTTCACCGCGAGGGAAAAAACAAGGAAACGCTAGAGCTTGAGGGGGGAAATGAGCGAACGCGACAACCACAAAGAACACCCACGGTTTTCTCGGAAAAGTAATCAAGCAGTATAAAGAGGGAAGGAAAAGCTCAGGGGCAAGGAGGGGAGTGCAAAAGGAAAGTGTAAAAGGGAATGCCAAGGTTCATGGACCGAAAAGATTGTATAGTTCGGGGAGAAAGGTAAAAAATCGCCTTCGTTTAATTGCTGAAAAGCGCAGAACATATTGGGATGGGCAGAGGGGGAGGGACCAGAGAAGTCAATCTTGGAGTTCCGAATTCCGGGGACGTGGCGTGAGGGGAAAGAGAGAAACGACAAACGCATTTCAATCGAAAAAAAAAATGGAAGTTATGGCGATAATGGGGCCCAAAACAGGGACCTGGAATGCAGTTTTAAACAATACGGAGGCGGGGGCCACATGTTTATTCGGGGGCGAAGTAAAGAAATCCAGGTTTCGCTACAACCGATGCCCCAGGGGACGGAAAAAGGGACAGGAAGGAAGGTCGGCCAAGACAAAGGGGAAGTTTAATAACGCAGGTCTGAAGTCCGAAATTAACTCAAGGAAAAGAAAGTCATCTGGGACAATACCTTCTCTATGCGAATCGAGAAGGAAGGCGGGCTAGATGACGTAAAGAAAGAGAGCTATGCCCCATGGGCCGAGCGAAAGACTGAGGGGGGGGGAGGGCTCAGTGGTCAAATATGGGAAACTCGTAGAAAGATCCAAACCGGAAGAGGGAGGGAAAAGTAAAGGAGAGTAAGAAGGGTGCCACAAGGGGGGAAGAATGAGAACTCGACGTCACTTCCACCTCAGAGGCGAGTGTCACGAGTAACTGACTATGGCAAAGAAGGGAAAATCGGCGCTTCCCCGCATCTGGAAGGTAGTGGGGGAAAGGGGGAGGAAAACTGTTCAAAAACAAGAAAGGTATACAGCGGAACGCGTGATTGGGGGGAGAAACTCCTGCTTATCTTAACTATCGAAAAACAACGAGTATTACGACAAAGGGGCATCCGGTTGGTAGAAAAAAAACGAAAAAGGGGATCCGAAAAAGCCTCCACTGGAAATGTGAAAGGGAAGTTTGTAGAGAATTTAAACGGACAAAAAATGGACAAAATTTACCGGTTGGGATCAGGAGGATCGAGAAATTTCAAGGAATTCAGTGTTGGACCTATTTGCTTCATTACGGCGTGGGAGGCGACCCAAGGATCGCCCGCCTTAAAGAGAAAAAAATAGGTATGGTCTTCGGAATGCGGGACAAGGAAAAAAGCTAGAGGGATCCGGCAAAACAGAAGGCTCCGACCCCTTTGATCGGAAAGAACAGGATACAGCGGGATAACGTTAAGGCCAAAGGGGGGGTCAATTACTTGGGACACGGGGGGATGGGGAAAAAGACGGGGTCCCTCGCCCTGTCCGTGTTATAACATAACGGATTCCAAAGAACAGGGAGGCTTGGATGCTGTGTGAGCCTTCGAAGGTGGAAGACAACGCAAGCTCCGTCTGATGAGGAAGGAAGGGGGCGGGTCCTTCACCAATTTACTGAAAAAAGAAACCTAGAACACGAAAAAAAATTGGTCATGGAATCGAATCTGATCAAGACGGAGAGGAAGAGAAACGACTAGGTATGATAGAAGAAAGCACAAGAAGAACAAAAAAGAACAGGGGGGAACACCCGTAACCACGCTTGGCGGACAAAAGAACGGTTTTGAAAAACAGCTAGGAGGAATTGCATGTTACCGTTGGTTGCAGGAAAATTGAAAAAGGAAGAAAGAGGGAAGTGTTGAGGGGAGGCCTTTAAAAGCTCATCCTCAGCATAAACGACGGTAAAGGGGTTGTGTCAGACGGGGCCCAACCTGGAAAATCATATTTGGAGGGACGGACGGACGGGAGAAGGCGAAGCTTTTCCTCGAAGGAGGGGTACAGCTGGGGCACAGATCAAGGGCTCTCAGCGGAGGTTCCAATGCCATAGTCCCGGGAAAGAGAACTAGGATTACATTCTATCGCCATTAAAGATAAAAAGGGACGCGGTTAACGGGGAAACGAAGGGATCTCTTCTCCCGGGCACTATAGGAAAGGAAAGGTGTGGGTCAAAAAGCTCTTTCAAGCCTGAGAAGAAGAAGGTGCCAAAGACATTGCAAAACTCCTTGTAAGGCAGGAAAAAGGGCGATGGAAGGGAACGCGTGGACGAGGGTATTTCACTATGAAGACGGGGGAGTGCCCGCGGGGGAGGAAATATTTTTTTCGGGTCTTCAGAATTCATGGGGGTAAATGGAAAGAATCGGATCAGTATAGTGATATCAAAAAGGAAAAAAGAAATGATTTAATGTTTTAATGTATGGAAAGAAGATCGTTAAGGGGTTAAGATCGCTGCTGGACAAAAGGGGAAAAAGTATGCAGGCGTGGGGTACCCACGAAGGTCACGACACCAGAGAGGGGGGGGAGGGAAACTTGGCGGCCGACTGGAGATCGCTGGAAAGGGAGGGGAGGAGTAGTTTTGATAAAGCGGCGGGTCTGAGAGAGAAAAAGGAAAAACCGAAAATGTTTTTGCACTCCGTCTCGGGGAAAAAATGTAAAGGGGATGAATGGAAGGACAAGAGGAATCAGGGCGATGGTTCAATCTATGCGTTTAGGGAAAGGGGTAGAGAGAAAGCATACTTTTCGGCTCATGTAAAAAAAAAAGGTGGAGCGCAATACGCTTTCGAGAAAGAACTGATAAACAGAAAGGGGAAAAGAAGTGGGGGGCAAAAGTGGCAATCCCTATGCCCGAGGTCAGGAAGGCTCAAGGAGAGGAGATGAATGTCACCTGCAGGTGAAAAATCCCCAAAAAAGGCAAACTTTGAAGAGCGGAAAGGGGAAAAAGCTGATACGGGGGAAAGGTTCGTCCAAATACGAGCACCGTAGCCGGGTGGAATGAAGAAAGAGAGAGGGGGGGGGGGGGGACAAGGGTGGTTTTGAACTCTATGCAATAAAAAAAAAAAGGATCAAGGACGACGAGTTGGCTTTCGAACCGTTCTAAGGAGGAGGGCAGGAAACGATGGTGGAGCAAAGTAGTGCACTGCCGGTGTGCACCGCAGAAGTCGTTGTAGGGTGAGGGTGAATGGCGGGGGAAAAAAAAAGCTCCACTTTCCCGAAATGGGGACTTGTGCCGTAGGGGCGGGAGGGGAGGGTGAGGAGGGGCCGGTCTCGCGATATTGATCGAAGAAAGTGAGGGCATAGATCGCACCGAGTTAGTGGGTGAAGAAGATAAACTGCATTGAGCTCGACTACTAGGGGAAACGTGGTGGTGGGCACATACGAATCCATTCGTTTTGACTTAAACAGCAAAATGGGGGTAACTTAAAGGTCTACACCGATGGGGGAAGAAATGTGGATTTGAAAGTGAATATGTAGGCGCAAAAGGGAAGGACTAAATCAGGGAAATGAAAGAACGCAAATTGGGGAACGAGACACCTGATAAAAAAAGAAAAAGGGCAGTCTTGGCCCGCTCTGTTACAGAGGGAGAAAAAACTAACAGTTGCTCGTTGGCGCAATGGTGGAGAGGGAAGAACAGCGAGGAAAAGGCCGATTTTTCGCTCAGCGAAAAAAGTGCGCTGCAAAAAGAGAGCGGACTGCGAACTTGGAACACTGATACGAAAGATTAGGGAGGAAAAAACATTAAGGCCGGCTAGTGTT